>Ga0137407_10000823_pt1 | contig 20372 bp, 19 predicted proteins | sample CZOMad2_2_16fung_FD_108410 | JGI IMG/M metagenome (GOLD analysis project Ga0137407, IMG submission 108410) | Vadose zone soil fungal communities from Angelo Coast Range Reserve, California, USA - CZOMad2_2_16fungal (Illumina Assembly) | ecosystem: Environmental > Terrestrial > Soil > Vadose... | reverse complement strand
CAGCACTACTCCTTCCGAGTGGGAACGCTTCCGCAAAATGGGCGCGATGGCGCGCATGATGCTCATCGAAGCCGCCGCGACCAAATGGAACGTCTCCCCGGAAACTTGCCATGCAAAAGATGGGTTTGTAGTTCACGCCGAATCCGGGAAAAGGGCCAACTACGGGTCGTTGACGGAAGCCGCTTCGCAGCTTAAACCGCCGGCGAATATTCCCCTGAAAGATCCCAAGAAATTTACGCTCGTCGGCAAATCAATCAGGCGTCTCGATACTCCCTCCAAAACCAACGGCACCGCGCAATTTGGCCTGGACATCAAAATTCCTGGCATGGTCTATGCCGTCGTCGCTCGGCCTCCGGTGTTCGATGGCAAGGTCACCCATGTTGACTCTGCTGATGCTCGCAAAGTTCCCGGCGTTCGCGCCGTCGAACAAATTCCTTCAGGGGTCGCCGTCATTGCCGACCGCTTCTGGGCCGCAAAGCTGGGCCGCGACAAATTAAAAATCACCTGGGACGATGGCAAAAACGCCGGGCTCTCCACGTCCAGAATGACCGAAGAGTTTTCCAAAACCTCCGCGGCTCCCGGCACCGTGGCCAGGAAAAATGGCGATCCGCAAGGCGCTCTCTCCAGCGCCGCAAAAACTATCACCGCCGAATATGACGTTCCGTATCTCGCGCACGCCATGATGGAGCCGCTCAACTGCGTCGTGGATTTGCGCGCTGACAGTTGCGAACTCTGGACCGGCACGCAATTCGAAACTGTGGACCGTGCCGCCGCTGCCAAGGCTGCCGGATTGCCGCCCGAAAAAGTGAAAATAAACACCACGCTGCTCGGAGGCGGCTTCGGCCGCCGTGCCAACCCCGTTTCCGATTTCGTTGTTGAAGCCGTATACGTTGCGAAGGCCGCCAAGGCTCCGGTGAAAGTTGTCTGGACTCGCGAAGACGATCTCGCCGGCGGTTGGTATCGCCCCAAGTGGCACGACCGATTCGCCGCCGGAATCGACGCAGAAGGCAATCCTGTCGCCTGGACTCACACCATCGTCGGCCAGTCCATCATGGCCGGAACGGCGTTCGCTCCCTTGATGATCAAGAATGGCGTGGACGGCACTTCCGTGGAAGGTGCCGCCGACATTTTGTACGGCATTCCCAATGTGCAAGTCGATCTGCACACGCCGACAATCGGCGTTCCCGTGCAATGGTGGCGCTCAGTAGGCCATTCACACACCGGTTTTTCCGTCGAGGCATTTTTTGATGAAGTCGCCCACGCCGGCGAAAAAGATCCCTACGAATTGCGACGCAAGTTGCTCGCAAAAGAACCGCGCATGTTGGGAGTGTTAAATCTCGCCGCCGAGAAAGCTAACTGGCGCAAGCCGCTCCCCAAAGGAGTTGGCCGCGGCATCGCCACGCACTTTTCGTTTGAGACTTATGTCGCACAAGTCATCGAGGCCAGCGTGGAGGAAAACGGAAACGTAAAAGTTCATCGCGTAGTCTGCGCGGTTGACTGCGGCCGCGTCATCAATCCCGACATCGTAAGAGCACAAATGGAAGGCGGCATCGTATTCGGCCTCACCGCCGCGCTCAAAACCGAAATCACATTAGAAAAGGGCCGCATCCAGCAGCACAATTTTTACGATTACCAGATGCTCCGTATGTTCGAATCGCCGGCCATCGAAGTACACATTGTTCCCAGCGATGTCAGTCCAACGGGAGTTGGCGAGCCCAGCGTTCCGCCGGTGGCGCCGGCTCTTGCCAATGCCATTTTCGCCGCCACTGGCAAGCGCGTTCGCAGTTTGCCCATTCGAACTGCGGATCTCGCCGAATCGAACAAGGTTAGGTCATGAAGCTACACGACGCCCGCGCAGAGCTTGCGCCGATCCGCATAGTGCCACTCGCGATCCTGGCAGTCGTGCTGATTGTTTTCGCCATAGCCAATTTGCATGCTGCGCCCGCCCGCCGCACACCCGTTGCAGCTGCTTCCGCAAAAGCCTTTCTCGAGGTTCACAAAGTTTTCACCTCACCGCGCTGCCAGAACTGCCACCCCGCGGGCGACGCGCCGCTACAAGGCGACGACAGCCACGTTCATATACAAGACGTAAAGCGCGGCAAAGAGGGCCACGGCGTTTCTGCGATGCGCTGCGAAACCTGCCATCAAACCACCAACCTGGCCGGCGATCACATGCCCCCGGGCAATCCCAAGTGGGGCCTGCCTTCGCCGGAACACAAGATGGTTTTCGTCGGCCGGACTCCAGCCGAACTTTGCCGCCAGCTCAAGGATCCGCAACAAACCGGTGGACGCTCTCTGCAGCAACTTCTTCAACACGTTGCCGACGACGAACTTGTTGGTTGGGGTTGGGATCCCGGCGATGGCCGTGCCCTCCCTCCGCTCAGCCGCCCGGACACCGTGGCCCAGATGAAAATCTGGATAGACGGCGGCGCCGCTTGCCCTCAATAGGTCCTGGAATAGGGATGATGCAAGCGCAGGTCCCTGGCAAGCATGGGTTTTTTTATCCTTACCGACTTAATCTCTGGTCCTCTGTGCTAGGCTTTCCGCAATGGCCGCGCCAGCTTTCAGGCACTCCAGCGCCCGTAGCTTTGTCGGCTCCAACCCTCACAGGAGCAACTTGATGAAATTCACCATGTATCTCCGTTTCCTCGGACTCGCTTTTGTTTTCCTGGTGATTCCCGCATTTGCTTCCGCTCAGCAGACCATCACTTGCGAAGCCAACAACAAGAATCGTAAATATTGCGGAAGCTACCGTCCCGACGAGGTCAGTTTTCAGCGCCAAATCAGCGGTTCTCCCTGCATAGAGGGCGGGACCTGGGGAGTGGATCGCAGCGGCCTTTGGGTTGAGCAGGGCTGCCGCGCCGTCTTCATTATCGGTCGCCGTGGACCCGGTGGCCCGGTACCGGGTGGCCCCGGTGGCGGCTGGTGGGAACCAGAGCCCGGAGCAACTTGGCCGCCTCGCGGCGACTGGCATGGCGGCCGATGGGAACGCGGCGGCGCCTGTTTTTACAAAGAAACCGGATTCAGTGGCCCGTTTTTCTGTTTGCGCCGCGGCGAGCGCCGCGAGTCGCTTGGAGACTACGGTGACAAAATCTCCTCAATTCGAGTTTTCGGCAACTCTCGCGTTTTTGTCTACGACGACCGCAACTTCAGTGGGGCTAGCGCCAGTTCGAGTCACGACATGCCTGATCTTCGCGACTGGCGCGTCAAACACAAATCCGGCCACACCTGGAACAACCGGATTTCGTCCCTGGCCGTACAGTAGCCAATCCAAAAACCCCTGCCCGCGCGCCACGGCCGCTAGGGGTTTTTACCTATGTTCTTCGCCGCTTTTGCAGCGTATGATTCGTGCGCTCTCAAGCCTTGTTCTGGTTCGAATGGAGACTTTATGATCGCATCCGCCGATGAAGAAGTACTCGTAACCGTCAGTGAAACTCTCGGCTCCGCCGCAGGCAAAGTGGTCGCTGGGGCCAAGCGCACTGCTAACTCGCTCGGCGAAGAGAAGGACCAGCTCGTCCGCGTCGCGACCAAAGTGCGTTCCAAGGCTCGTCGTGCCATCAAGAAATCCCAAAAGAAAGCCAAGAAGGTCACTAGGTCCGCAAAAACGGCCATCGCCTCAGCAAAAAGATCCGTTAAGCGCGTTGCCCGCAAGCTGAAACGCCGCTAGATTTTCGTCCACGATTTTTCTAATGTGGCGCCGAGCTGCCTACTTCAGGTTTTGCTCGCCGTTCTCAGTTCTTTAGACTTGTAATGCCGCCCAATGGCCAAGCGCTCATGGCTTTGCAATCGCAGGCGCCGAGTCGCCGTCCGTTTTTATGGCCATTGCGCCGGTGTCATTCAACATTGCGTTGCCGTTCTGCCTGCTCAAATAAACCAGGAACGGTGCCACTTCGAAGGGCATCTTTTCATACTCCGCGACCGCGCCCTCCGGTTGCGCTTTCAGCATTGTCAGGCGGTCGTCCCATGGCGCAACCTTAATCCGCGCGCCCAGCGGCAGTGCTACGATAGCATTCGCCGTCTTCGCTGTTTGCTGAGGATTCGTGTCCGCGGCGCTCGTCCAATGCTTCGGAACGCGATCGCCCAGGTGCGGGCTGATCAAATTCGGCACTTCCTTCTCGCGTTTTTGCAGTGCCACAAAAAATGCCTGCGCCGTTCCGGATGTGTCTTGATACGGAGACTTCTTCAACAATTCGATGCCTTTCTGGTTCGCCGCTGCTTCTTCCTCAGCGTTGCGTGCAAACCCGAAGTGGTGAAAGGTCTCCTTCTCGTCGAATCGCACGCGGTTGAAGAACGCGAATTCCGTGTCCATGCGATGTCCCAACAACACGTGTCCCAGTTCGTGTGCCAGCACCGCCGCCAGGCTCGTTTCATCTGGCAGCACATCAATCAATCCCCGGCTTAGCACAATCGTATGGCCCATGGTGAATGACTCCAGCGTTGACATCATCAGCACGCGGCAGCGCACTTCCGGCCGGACTTCCAGATCGTTCGTTACTTCCAGATTGTTGACCACCGTCTCCAGGACTTTGTCCACCTCGCCATAGGGCGCCATCAGTCCCATGCGCTGCATCTTTGCCGCAACGTTGTCTTCCGCCAGCCGGCCCCAGGCTCGCTTAGCCTGCAGCGGCGAATATCCATTCCCTGACTCCGTTTGGTCTTTTACTTTTGGCCCTTCCACCTGCACGCTACTCAGCGTCTGCTCCTCCTGCTCGCGATTCAAATCGTAGCCCCACAGGCGGGTCTGCGACTTAAACGGGCGGAACGCCGAATGTCTCGCCACGCCATACTCCACGTTGCCTTCTTCGCTGTAGATATAAGCTGGCAGCCACTCATTCTTCGCAGAATTTTCCCGCCAGCTGTCGAAATTAAAATAGAAGCTGCTCCTTGACGATCCGCCGTACGATCCGTTGAATCGCACGATGAAATAGTCTTGATCCTCCACCCAGATTCGTCCGGAAAAGCGACCTTTCCCCATGTTCGGCAAGGGATCAACGTCAAAAATCAGGCAGCGCACGTCACCCAGAAATTCTCGCCCCGCATACGCAAACTTATAGTGCTGCCGGTCGAAGCCCTGTTCATCCAGATAAATCATCTGCAAAAAACCGCGCGGCAGAAACGCCGGGGAGAATATGTTTTCAATACTTGCTAGAAATTTCTGCTTAACGTTGCGCGCATCGCTCCCGGTTACCCCATCGCCCTTTATCAGTGGCTCCAACTGCACACCTTTGTCCAGCGACGCGCGTCCCAGAAAATATCTGTCTCCATCCGGCGCCGAACCTAGCGCTTTGTCCGGCCGCACCGTCTGGATGTATGTCTCAACCAATGGCGAATACCGGCGGATCGTGTTCATTTCTGCGTGTTCCTGCGCCACAATCTTATCCACTACTTCGGTCACCGTCGCAGGCTCCTGCGTCAATGTAGCTGTAGCTGGCGCTTGGGCCGTCGCAGCAAATGGCATCGCTCCTAGCGCCAAAATCGCGGGTAAAACAGTGTACTTACGCATGATTCTCCAAAAATCGCCTGAGATTTGGGGGTGTTTTGACGCTTGCAGGCTACTCCGCGGGAACGGAGTTGCAAGCTGTACAGCCGGGCAGATTAAGGACAGCCGTCCTAATACTTGAGGACTACCTGTTCACCGTGCTGGGTAAACGTTAGAGAGGTTGCATTCGGCTCTCTTGCATTATCAATTTTCCGCTTTTTTCTTTGTTCGCACTCGTTCGTATTGCAACGCGATCAATCCCTGCGAATACGTCTTGTTCTCTTGCAACGCAAATTCCCGCTGCGGAAACCCGCCCGGAAACGCCGCAATCCCTTCCCCAAGTAGTACTGGCACCACGCCTAAATACAACTCATCCACTAAATCTTCCTTGAAAAACTCCCGCGCTAATTCGCCGCCGCCCATCAACCAGACATCTTTGCCGTTCTTTTTGCGTGACTCTTCCACGAATTCCTTCGGAGTTTCTGAAACGATCGTCACTCCACCGCGTTCCCCGGCTTCCAGCGACCGCGAAAAAACATAACTCTTCATTCTCGGGCTGCTCATACTCCCGCCGCTCATCTTGATCGCTACTTCATACGTCTTTCGACCCATCACCGCCGTATCGATCCGCTTAAAAAATGCCGCCATCGAATAATCCTTCGGCATGGACAAAAAATCCACGGATCCATCCGGCCGGGCAATATATCCATCGAGGCTGATCCCAACTCCCAGCACAACTTTTCTCATGGCCGCATACCTCCGTTCGCGCATTTACACGGGTTTCAATCCCCGTGTCGCCCCATGCCGGAAGGATGTATCATCTTCGCGGTTCGCGGGGCAACAGCCGTTCTCGTGCCCGCGGAAATCATCGTGGACAAACGCACATTCATTAAAGCCGTCTCCGCTCTCACCGCCGGCCCGGTTATTTCGCCGCTGGCTGCGTGGGCCTCCGGCGACAAACTTAAGAACTGGGCGGGCAACGTCGAGTACAGCACCGAAAATCTGTACGCCGCAACCGGTCCGGAGCTGGTAAAGGATTTTGTAAAGTATCACGCAAAGTTCAAAGTCTTGGGTTCACGCCACTGCTTTAACAAAATTGCCGACAGCAAGGACTATTTCCTTTCGTTGAAGTCCATGGACGATGTGATCTCTTTGGATCCGGACGCGCGCACGGTTACGGTCGCTGCGGGCATCACGTACGGAAAGCTGTCCCCTTATCTCCACAGCAAAGGCTTCGCCCTGCACAATTTGGCTTCGCTGCCGCATATTTCTGTCGCCGGCGCCTGCAGCACCGCAACTCACGGTTCCGGCGAAAAGAAGGGCAATCTCTCCACCGCCGTTTCAGCTCTCGAATTCGTAACCGCGTCAGGCGATGTCGTGAATCTTTCTCGCCAAAAAGACGGTGACACATTTCTCGGAGCCGTTGTCGGACTCGGCGCTCTCGGCGTCATCACAAGAGTGACTCTCGATCTCCAGCCAACCTTCCTCATGCGCCAGTGCGTCTATGAAAATCTTCCGCTGCGTCAGATGCGGGATCATTTCGACGCCATCCAAGCCAGCGCCTACAGCGTCAGCCTGTTCACCGATTGGCAAAAACAGCGCATCAACGAAGTCTGGCTAAAAAGTCGCGTCGAGAGTGAGCCGGGGTACGGCCTCGAGCCGGAATTTTTCGGCGCCAAGCTCGCAACCAGAAACCTTCACCCCATCGCCGAGCTTTCTGCCGAAAACTGTACCGAACAGATGGGTGTGCCTGGTCCCTGGTACGAACGCCTGCCTCACTTTCGCATGGGTTTCACGCCCAGCGCAGGCAAGGAGCTTCAATCCGAGTATTTCGTTCCGCGCCAGCACGCGGTTGAGGCGATTTTCGCCATCGAACGCCTGCGCGACCAGGTCTCTCCACACTTGATGATTACTGAAATCCGCGCCATCGCGGCGGACCAACTTTGGATGAGCCCATGTCGCCAGCAGCCCTGCGTAACAATCCATTTCACTTGGAAACCGGATTGGCCCGCGGTCAGCGCGCTCTTGCCGGTCATCGAAAGAGAGTTAGCCCCGTTTAACGCACGGCCGCATTGGGGAAAACTATTTTCGATCACTCCTGCCCGGCTCAAATCTCTCTACGAGAAGTTGCCGGACTTTATTCAATTGGCGAAGAGGTTCGACCTACAAGGCAAGTTCCGCAACGATTTTCTGAATTCGAATATATTCGGCGCTTAGCAATCGTCTTCCGGCTGTGTTTGCCAGGGCTCATGCTGCCCAACTGCGTCAAGGCGCCTGCGCGCCGCAACTCTTCGCGCGCACCGCTGCAAGCACCCGCGTAACAAACTCATGCTCCGGATCTGTCGTTCCCAAGATGTCCCAGGCGGTAAACGTAACGATCAGCCCTTCCTCCGGGAACACCATCAAATTCTGCCCGCCAAATCCCCGCGCCATCCAGACAGATTGCTGCGAATCTTTTCTCGGCAGCAGCCACCATTTAAATCCGTACGTGTAATCTTCCTCCGCTTGAATAAACGGCGTCACCGATTCCGCCACCCATTCCTTCGACACCATCTGCTTCCCATCCCATGCGCCGCCATGCAAATACAAATATCCAATCTTCGCCAAATCCTCTCCGCGCAAGTACAATCCGCCCTCCGTATCCACCACGCCCATAGGAGTCTTCTTCCAGAAATGTTCGATCTTCAGCGGTTGAAATAAATATTTCTCCCCATACGAATCAATGTCCTGCCCAGTCTCTTTCAAAAAAATATGCGCCAGCAATTCCGATGCGCCGCTGCTGTAATCAAAAACTTTTCCCGGCTCCGCCGCCATCGGTTTATCAATCACATACTGCACCCAATCACCTGTCGCCTCCATCAAGCTCGAATCGCTTCGCGGATCGTCATACGGCACATCCTCCGTCCAAGACAGTCCCGCCGTCATCGTCAGTACATGCCGCAGCGTTATACGCCGCTTTCGATCATCGACATTCTTCACCCGCGCCACGTCAAAATACTTCAGCACCGGTGTATCGAGTCCCGCCTTGAAGGCTCCGCGAAGCATCGCGATTCCGATAATCACCGAACTCACTGTCTTGCTCACTGACTGCATGCTATGCAGTTCCGTCCCGTGATAATAAGGGTGCCACGCGGGGTCAAAATAGTTGTATGGCCCCGTCAGCCGTGCATTTAGCGGCCCGCGCGTCTTCGCCTCTTTCCCATAAATCTGCGCGTAGTCGTGCGCATACTTCCGAGCAAACACTTCCTTCCCGCAGCGAAACACCGCGAAGCTGTCCACCAGCGGATATTTCCCACTCTGCAAATCCGCATCCAGCGCCGCCAGCGTTCCTTCATCCAGTCCCACTTTTTCCGCCGTACTCTGCGCCCACTCCCGCCCCGGCCATTCCGTTTTCCCAATAGCCGTACTCGCCCGCTCCTGCGCCGCCGCACCGCAAACCGCCCAACTCATCGCAAACACCGCCACCGCCACCATCCCCGCCGCTCCAACAGAAAGTTTCCCTCTCAAGGCTTCATCCCCTGATTCCACATCTCCCGCGTAATCCGCCAATTTCCATCCGCCTCGCGATGCAGCACTAATAGCAGCTTCCCGTAACTGTCAACCACCGGTCTCCCCGGCGGCGGCTGCACCACCTGATGTTCGTTCGCCCACTCCGAAGCCCAATTTCCACTTGCTTCTATCCCTTGAAAATCCACTTCCATCTTCTGCATGTGATATCCCGGCATCCGACCCATCACCTCATTCATAAAAGTTCTAATGGTCTCCTTCCCAATCATCGGATCAGTAGCCGGCAGCAAGCTAATCCCATCCTCCGCCCACATGCTCATCACCGCCGCGTTATCCATCCGCAAATGCGCCGCAATATATTTCTTGTTGAACGCCTCTATTTCCGCACGCGAGCTCGCACCGTTCTCGGTTGTTTGCCGCGCTTTAGCTTCACTGCGTGTAAAACTCAGCGCAGCTAGAGTCAGGCACGCCGCAATCATCGCTGCTGCTTTCGTTATCGGGCCTTGCTGTGTCCTCATTTTTCTTCTCCTGTCACTGCAAAGTTCATGTTTTCAGTAGATCAGCTTTAAAGAAAACTGGATTTGCCTCGAGGTCCCCGCTGTCTTATTGATGATGCCGAACCCGCTTCCGAGCACCACGTTTGACGGCAAACCAAAGTTCACCACGTTGAATACATTAAAAAATTCCGCGCGAAACTGTACGATTGCCAGCTCATTCTTTCCGCGCCGTCCAAAGGACGTGTCCTTGATTAAGCTGAGATCGAAGTTTTTGTAACCCGGTCCGCGAAACGTATCGCGCCCCAGTGTGCCGAATCGCCCAAAATTCGGTCCTGTGCCTCCGGGCACGTTGACTGGAATTGAAAAGAACGAACCGTTATCAATGCCGCGACCAAAATAATCTTCTCGTATTGTTCGGCTCGTCGAAAAAGTCGGTTTGGCAACCTGATCCGGTCGGTCCGCTCCGCCCAGGCCCACTCCGGTCTGCTGTACCCCCGAAAAAACAGTGAACGGCGACCCGCTAGTCAGTGTCGTGATATTCAGAACCTGCCATCCAGCAGTCAATTTCCTGTTCACTCGCTGCAGGAATTTAACTTTCTCCAGTGCCACGGACTGTATCGCACTTAGGGTAAATACGTGCGTCACGTCGAATGTAGACGGCCCGCGGTCCGCGCCCAAGTCCAGGGGATTCTGCGGTGGCGCTTGCAAAATTGTGCCGTTGTTTACGGGCGGTCCTCCAATAATCGCGCTGGTATCGTCTATCGACTTTGAAAATGTATAGCTCGCTTGAAAACTTAACCCAATCTTGGACTGGCTCTGCGTCACGCTGGTTTGCAGCGCGTGGTAGGTCGAATGTGAACCATTGTTGATCACTGATTCCGGCCCAAATCCACCGGTGGCGTGTCCTGCAGCGTCAAATTGGGTGAACGGAGCGAACTGCGGCGAGGCTCCGGTGTATCCGTTTGGCGATAACACGCTTGGCAATTGAATTCCTGCTGTTCCGACATACGCCACACTCAGCTTGGCCTTCCCTAAATCCTGATCGAATCCCGCCATATACGTCGCTATATATCCGTTCCTGAACTTTCTCGAAATTGTTCCTGGAGCAAACAGTTGTACTTCGTGTCCGGGCGTAATCGCCGCCAAGTCATTCTGGTACCGCGGCAAATCGATCTGCGTATTCGCGGGAACCTTCGAACTATCCCCACCAGGGAAAAGCAACTGCCCTTGCGTTGTGTATGGATCAGGCAGCGCTGTGGGAACCACTGATCCGCTGAACGCTACGGGTATCCCCGGAAGCGCGGTTACCACTGGTTGAAACGTCAGCGGAAATCCTCCGGTTACAAAGTTCTCCAGCCACAAATTTGGCAGCAGCGTCGTGATCGCTCCACCAACATGCAACATTGTGTGTTTCGTCGACGCATAATCCGCCGAAACTCTTGGGCCCCACCCGTTCTTGTCCAACGGATAAATCGGCTGCGGGTTGTACAAAAATATTTGCTGCGCTCCCGGCGCCAGAAACGACGTCTCATTTCCATTTGCATCCACCGGTATCGCAGCCGAAGTCCGCTGTTTGGACTCTTTGATCCGGCTGGTCAATTCGTAGCGCAATCCATAGTTCACACTAAGCCGCGCATTCACTTTCCAAGCGTCCAGAAAATAAAAATTGTATGCCTCGCGCCGCACCGAGGCTTCATCGAACTTATCTCCCTGCGGCGTTGCGTTTGCCGCTGCCGTCACGGTGTACTCGAACGGCGACGCAGTCAGAAGTCCCGTCAACGCATCCGGTAGCGGATCGCCGGGCAAAATATCGTGCAACCCGCTCACCGACGGAATAAACACCGGCGAGTATGCGGTCCCTCCGCCAAACGCGTAAAGGCCATTCGGGTTTGTGCCAAAAATCGTCGCATCCTTGTTTAGCCGAATCTCCACGCCCCATTTGAAGCCATGTGACCCGCGCAAATAAGTCATGTCCTGCTTGAATTGATACAAATTCCCAAACGATCCGAAAATCGATCCGTCTGGGTTATTAAAATTCGCGTAAAGTCCGTCGTTGAAAGCCAGCGTCGGCTGGGTGTGATCCGTGGCGGGGAAAAACGGCGTGCTGCGGATATAGCCAAACGAACTCGTAGAACTCAACCGCGGTGTAAACGTATGTGCAAGCCGCACCGTCGCATTGCGCTGATGATCAAAGAACTTCACCCCGAAACTGGGATCAATCGCTGTCTGATCCGGATTCGTGGTTGGTCCATCCACTTGATTCAGGCTGAATCGACCCATCAAAACAGTTCTATCGGAAATGTGATGGTCGATTCGAATCGAAAATTGGTTCGTACTCGTCGCCACTTTCGATGAGGTCGCAAACGTTCGCGCGCCGAACGCTCCGGTAGGCAAATTCGGCAGTGGGTACCGTGCCAAAAATGGCGCAGTTTCCGGATTCACTGGCACCGTCAGCGTGTCGCCCGGAAACGTCGTGGTGTCAATTCCCGCGCGCTCTGCCGGCGTCGGGACCGCCAGCACTTGCGTGGTGCCCAGCACCTGGCGAAATCCCTGATACTCCACAAAATAAAAAGTCTTCCCGCGCCCGTGGTAAATTCCAGGAATTACCAGCGGTCCGCCATTGGTAACGCCAAATTCGTTCCGCGTAAAGGGTGGAATCCTGCGCTTGTCTAGCCCGCTGTCATGATCGAAAAAATTCCGCGCGTCAAACGCCGCGTTCCGCACGAATTCAAACGCGCTTCCATGAATCGCGTCGCTCCCCGACTTCGTCAGCACGTTGGTAAAACCCGCCGCGCCGTGTCCAATCTCTGCCGGCATCACGCCCGAACTCGATTGCACCTCCTGAATTGTATCCACATTAAAATTCGAAAACGTCGCCCCGCCCAATTCCGGGTCGGTTGTGTCCGCCCCATCCATCGCAAACACCGTTGCCGTTCCGCGCTGCCCATTCACCGCAAATTGTTGTGTAAAATTCGCCGCTCCATTCGTGTCTGTCATCGTCCCCGCAGCCAGCAGCAGCAATTTGCTGAAGTCCCGCGTATTCAGCGGCAGACTCGAAACTGCCGTCCCCGACAGCGTCTCGCCTCCGCTCGCCTGTTGGGCAGTCGGCTGCGCCGTATTCGCTTGCGCGCCGGCATCCTGAGCCCCAGCCGACTGCGCTGCAGCAATCTCGACCGCGCAATTGGAAAGGGAAGTAAAAAGTGAGCAATAGAAAATGATGCAAGACACCCGCAACAACTCCCGGTGACCTGTACGCATGTCCGCGATTATACCCGTCGATCGCGAATATTTCCGCGCTACCGCTCACCGTTGCGCCACCATTTGTCCGCGGGTGTTTTTCTTGCACCGTACCGGACGCGGACCCCAACCGCGCGAGGCCACGGGCTCCCTCTTTTCATCCGCCGCCGTACCTTCTCTACGAATTCTCGCCCGTGGTCGTATCCATCATCTTCCCGATCTCTGTGATCTTCGAAGCAGGGAATCCACTTAGCTCCGCGTGCTTTCGGATGACTTCCTCGTCTTTCGCCAGATACACGCAGAACGTCTTGTCCTCGGCCACGAACGACTCCAGCCACTGCACGTCCGGCCCAATCGCTCGTAATGCCTCGTTTGACTTGGCCGCCGCCTTGCGCAATTGTTCTGCGTTCAGACTGCCCACCTTCGGTATCTCTCGTTCGATCATATATTTCTTCACTGTGTCCTCCGCAACTCCAGATTGCGTGCAAAGTCTAAAATAGTCCCGCAAAGGCCTTGCTTTCAAGATGGCAGATATGCCATCCTAGGTAGGTACTTCGGCCACTTTGGAACGAAATGAGACCGTCCATGATCGACGTCACCGTTCTCCTTCTCGACGCTACGTTCTCCTCCACCGCCATCGGTCCCATGGAGGTGTTTGGCCACGCCGGCTCGCTCTGGAACATCTTCGCCGGCAAAAAGCCGGCTCCTTGTTTTCGCGTAACCACTGCCTCAGTCGATGGACGCGCGGTCCGCTGCGATGGACCGATCCATATCCGCCCGTCCGCTGCGCTTTCCACCATCCGCAAGACAGAAATAATCTTTATCCCATCCACCGGTCTGGGCCTGCACGACGTAGTCGAGCGCAACGCCGCCGTTGTCCCCTGGCTGCGCCGCTGGCACAAACGAGGCGTCGCCATCGCCAGTGTCTGCTCTGGCGTGGGCTTGGTCGCAGCCACCGGATTGCTCGATGGAAAACGCGCTACCACGCATTGGGGCATCGCCGCGGAACTCCGTCAGAAATATCCCAACGTCTGCTGGATGCCGGAGTTGATGGTTACCGAGGATAGCGGCTTCTACTGCGGCGGTGGTGTGAACGCATCACTGGATCTCAGCTTGTTTTTGGTGGAGCGTTTCTGCGGCCACGACATCGCCGTGCAGACCGCCAAGGCGCTGCTCATCGAAACCCCGCGCGCTTGGCAGGCCGGCTTCGCCATCGTTCCGCTAAAAACCCAGCATTCCGATCTCACCATTTCCAATGCGCAGGAGTGGTTGCACCAGAATTTTCATCAAAATCTTCCGCTGGAAGGATTGGCACGCCACGTCGGCATGAGCCTGCGCAATTTCGTTCGCCGCTTTAAGCAAGCCACCGGAGACAGCCCGCTGATCTACTTACAAAAACTTCGCGTAGCCGCCGCCAAGCGACTGCTGGAAAGTGACCATCGCTCCATGCAGGAAATTGGCGACGCCGTCGGCTACCAGGACGCACCTTTTTTCCGTCAACTCTTTCAGCGCCACACCGGAGTCTCGCCCAGCGCCTACCGGCGCAGCTTCGGGCTCGACCAACCCGACTCTTCAGCCGTCGCAAAATGAATGAGATTTGCATGTGGCGCCTTTTTTCCAAGGCAAGTCCAGCTGAGTAGGCGAAAATAAGGAATTAGAAACTAATTCCGCCTTGCTCTCAGCTCGCCCTTGTGATCTATCTCAACAAATACCACGGCTCACTAGTTCACCAGGGCTTCGTACACGACCATCCGCGCCACGGGTTTCCCATCCGCTTCTTGCTCCGGCGCATACACTCTATGGGTTGCGGGATCAACCGCCAGGCTGTGCACTTTCTTTTGTACCGGAAAATCCGCCAGCTTCCGGTAGTGGTCCGGGTCGTCCATCTGAAACACTGATATCGCGCCGCTGTAACAAGCGACATAGATTCGTTTCCAGATTAAACACTGTCATGAGTTCGTTGTCCTCGCACGACAGAAAAGCGCGCCGGCGCTCCGGGTCCAGCGTCATTCCATGATTTCCTTTGCAACGCCCCAACGGATAACGCCCCTGCCCCGCTCCTAAGTGCGCCGAAATCAGGTAATGCTCGTCTGGCGTAATCGTCAAATAATCGAATCTCTTCCCGCCGGTCCCAAATCGAATTCCGTCACCTTTCTCAATGTCGCTCCGCCCGGCTTTGCCGCAATTCCCGCGGCCATTCCGCCCCCGATCAAGCCCAAAATGACTAGCCGTTTGTTTCGCATTCCTATCTCCTCGAACCAGCTTCTGGTACTCCCTGCTTCTACCGTTTAAATAGCAGCAATCCCATAAGTCCAGCGGCAAATATCAGAATTGGCTCCGGAATTTTCTTCAACATCAGCAAGCCAAACGTGCCCAACCCAATTGCAATCGTCGGCACGTCCATGAGCGCCCGTTTTCCAAGAATAATTGCCGCTCCCGCAATCGCGCCTACCGCGGCGGCGGTCACTCCCTGCACGAACGCTTTTACATGAACATTTTTTGCGAACCGTCGGTAATGCGGCGCTCCAAGAATCACAATCAGGTAAGGTGGAACAAAAACTGCCACCGCTGCAAGTATTGCTCCCATCGGGCCTGCCACCAGATATCCAATAAATCCCGCCGTAATTACCACCGGCCCCGGCGTGATCATCGCCACCGCAACCGCGTCCAGAAATTGCTGTTCAGTCAACCAGTGGTGCTGGTTCACTACACCGCCGTATAGAAACGGCACAATCGCCAGCCCGCTTCCGAAGACAAATGCGCCCGCCTTCAGAAAAAATAAGAAGAGAGTTCCGATGGTCGCTGCCGATGCAGCACCCAACGTGCCTACAAATAGTTTTTTTGTTCCGATATTAACCACCAGCCCGTGTGGCGATCTGTTTTGCGGCCACGGCGTTTTGACTAGCATCGACACTACTCCACACAACAAAAACAGCCACACCATTTCGGATTCTTTCCAGGCTGTCGCCACCGCCAACGTCGCAAACAATACCCACAACAGCCAATCGTTCTTGACAGTAGATCGAATCAGCTTGTATACACTGCGCGCAATAATCGCAATCACCGCCGCTCCCACTCCGTAAAATGTCCCTTGAATCCACGCCAGCTTGCCGTAATGCAAATACACCGCCGCGATTACCATCACTATCAGGAACGACGGCAGCACAAACGCCGCCCCAGTCAGCGCTGCTCCGACCGTCCCCGCTCGTACCCAGCCCAGATACATCGCCAGTTGCGCCGCCAATGGACCTGGAGAAAGCTGCGCGAACGCCAGGCCTTCCACGTAATCCTGGCTCGGTGCCCACTTCCGGTCTTCCACCAAATCCTTCTGCATATACGCGGCGAGCGCGATCGGCCCGCCAAATCCGTACGTACCGAGTCGTAGAAAATAAAGCAGAAATTCGCGCAGCTTCGGCTGTACGCCTTCAACTCCTAGCGCAACCGGCGGTGTATTCATTTTTTGTTTTCTATCCTACGAGCCTAGTGGCCCATTCCGTGCACAGCGCCGCCTTTGCCCAGTTCATCCAGAGTTGCCTTGAACGCGCCGGCAAGCTTTTCCGCGGAGCCTCTTCCCCAATAATGCAAAAAGATCACCAGGGGCTTTTCTTCCGTCATGTGGTGATGAATCGCGACAACGTCGATCCCGTTCTTGCGCAGAGTTTTCAACACCGGCGTAACCTCATGCTCCAGCATCGCCACATCGCCGGCCACCACTGCGTCCTCTTGCGTTCCGTAGAAAGCCGCCCAGGTGTTCAGTCCCATGCGCGCATTAATCGTCGCCCCGTGATCTTTCATTCCCAGATCGTCTCGGCCCACCGTGATCTTATAAACCTGGCCGGTTTGCTCTCCGGCATGGCCTACGATTTTCGCGAGTTTCTCTCCGTCCAACGCGGCGCCGGTTGTTGCCAGCGGTGTCGTCGCCGGCGCCGGAACGTGCCCAATCAGATCCAGCGCAGGCTTCACTCGTCGCGCTAGTTCAGCCGCCCTTCCCATGCCGTGCACGTGCATAAAATAAACGCGCGGATCGTCCCAGAAGAAATGATTATGCAGCGCCGTCACATCGATCCCGTTTTCCAGCATCGCGGACATCACTGGATTCACTTCCTCCTGCGTCAGCACCAGATCGCCCATCATCACATCAGCGCCGTCACTACCTTTGCTCAACGCCACCCATCCGCTAAATCCAAACGGTGTTGGCGTCGCAATCCCCTGAATGGTCATTTTCAAATCGCTCCGCGGAATATTCACCTTCAACACTCCGCTCTTGAAGTCGCCTTTGCGATCCAGGGTCTTCAACACTTCCTGGTAATCAGCCGGCGTCTCCTGTCCCCGCATTGGAATAACCGCGCCAAGCGAAAACACCGTTCCCACCACTATCGTGAATAACATCGACTTCTTCATTGCATTGCCTCCATCGACTAAATGTAGTGGCTAGGAATCTCGTCGATGCTCCTTACTCCCAGCGTCACTTCGCGCGGCCAATCGGGCGAACGGATTGATAAAGCCCCTCCATCATCCCTATTCCGCGTTCCAGCAATTCGCTGTCGCTGATTCCTTGCTTCGCCCATCCGTTCAATACCTCGTCAATCCCAAATCCCTCTTTGCGGCCGAATTTTCCGTCCAGCAGGTCCGCATCGTGAATGATTTCAGCAATCGCTGCCGCCCGCTTGTCACGAATTCGAAAAACTCTTTGCAACGTCTCAAATGTACAGTCCTCGCCGCGATGCCCAAATCCACCACGGAACATGTCATAAGGCACCACCCCGCGCGGCACATGTTCTTCGTCCGCGAAAGTGAATCTCGCTTTCTTGTCAATGAACCGTCGGATTAACCACGCCGACGCGGATCGGTCGATCCCCGGCCGCTGTCGCGTCACCCAAATTCGGCCAACATAGTCGCGTGGCCGAATCTTGGACTCCGTCTTCGCCGTGTTGAGAGAATCGCCGCGCGCCAACAATGCCTCAACCCGTTTTCGCAGCGGGCTTCCGAAGAAATCGATCTCGGCGATTTCGTGGAACCGCGCTCGTAGCCGATGCATCCGCCCGGCGCCTCGCTTCGCCGCCGATGCCGAAGAATGTTTCTGCAGCTCTCGAATTAATTCCTGGTAGTCGCTTGCCCGCGCTTCCATAAATCTCGCCACAAGTTGTGGTGTGGTCATGTTGTCGATCGATTCGACCTTCAACACCGAAGCCTCGCCGCCATACTTACGAATCGCGATCGCCAGCCACTCAAACCGCTCTCGATTCGCGCCAGTGTTCGGCAGCAAATACCCGGAATTACCTAGCGCCACCGATCCATACCGCTGCAGCTTCCGCCAAACTTCCACCCGCTGGCTTGCCCGCTTGGTGGGCAGCGTAAACGTCAATAACAACCACGGACTCTCGTTCTTTTCTTTTCCAACTTGCATTTCCCAATTATGTTATGGCTATAACACGAACAAGTCAAACCATCACGATTTGCGTGAGATCAATCGGCACGATGAAGGACGGGCCCGCACCGGCGCTGAAAGATGATTTTGGGTGCCTCATCCTTGCGTACTTGATTTATGCAAGGGTAGGTCTTGGGTTTCCGTCCCAGGCGCCGCAAAAGTCAGTCCACCGCCAGGGTTGAGACAGCTGTATAACTCTGGAATTGCGCTATAATCCCGCTCCAATGAATTCCATCAGCGATCTAAAACAATTCTTGGACGCCGCACGGAGCCAGGACGCCTCCGACGAAACTCTCGTAGCACTTCTCCGCGGTCGCGAGTGGCCCGAAGAAGACGTCTACCGCGTACTCGCCGATCATTTTGAAAGCCGTACCGGCATCCAGGTCCCCAGCTACAAACGCTCCAGCTCAGCCAAAGATGCTTTCCTCTACTTGTTCTGCTTTTCAACGTTGGCTACTTGGACTCTTGGCCTCGGCTCGATCCTCTTCACCCTCATCGAACGCTGGTTCCCCGATCCCCTCGTTCCCACTTATTACTACCGCGGCGCTTACTACCAGATGGCCGATGCGCTCGCCTGCGTAATCATCGCCTTTCCCGTCTATCTTTGGGTCACGCGCGCCATCCTTCGCGAATTACAGCTCCATCCAGAAAAACTTGAGTCCTCCGTAAGAAAATGGCTCACCTACTTCGCTCTTCTCATCGCTGCCGGCATCGTGATCGGTGACCTCATCGCGTTTCTAACCTATTTCCTTCGCGGCGAATTAACCGCCAGATTCGTCGCCAAAGTCGCCACTGTTCTCCTTATCGCCGGTGGCGTTTTCTGGTACTACTTTGGTTCCCTCCGCAAAGCGGATTCCATCCCATTACCCGCGTCAACCTCCGCATCCACGAGCGTCAAGCCATGAGCAGAGACGCCCGCGCAGCTATCGTCGCGGTCATCGCCATTGTTGTGGTAATCGCCTTGGGCTTTCGCGTCCTAGGTGGCCCGGGAACCCAGCGCCTCGTTCGCTCCGACGAACGCACCGTGCGTGCCCTCGCCGAACTCGCTCAGAAAATCCAACAAAAGTGGAGAACTTCGAACTCCCAACTTCCGCCAACTCTTGACAGTTTCTCCGAAAAAGAAAAGCGGAATCCGCTCACTCATAAACCGTTCGTCTATCATCCAAAATCAAATACCGCCTTTGAACTCTGCGCCACCTTCGCCACCGACAATCGCCATCAAGAGCCCGGCGAATCCGAAGATGCCTGGCGTCACCCCAAAGGCGACTTCTGCTTCGCGCTCGACGCCACCCAGTCCACTCCCCAAGCCCCCTACTACTACTGATTCTTGCTCGCACAATCCGCACGGTATCGTTTCCCAATACTTCAAGGGTTTAAGCGCTATCTGTTCCCCACCGTCATTCCGAGCGCAGCGAGGAGTCTCTCTTCTTGTTTTTCCGCGGTGCGCACCTATCGCTTCTAACGGCGCGAGTGCCGTACTCCTCGGTCTTAAACGTGTGGTCGTTCTTTCGGCGCCTCTGCGTCAGGATTCTTTCGCAGTTTCTTTCTGCGCGGTGTATCCTGATCCCACCTTATCCGAAGGTGCCCCACATGCGGCACTCTGCCTCCGCCTTACTTTTCCTGATCATTCCCGCCGCTGTCGCATCGCAAACACAGGCTCCGCCCGCGAAAACTCCGCCTCAGCGAAAAATCTCTCCAACCATCCTTGCCGCCAAATCCGTGTTCTTCGATGATCAGACTGGCGTTCCAGCTGTCGGCAAAGACGCTATCGCCCAGCTAAAGAAATGGGGCCGCTTCCAGCTCGCCACCGACAAAACCCAAGCCGACCTAATTCTCGTGCTTTCCGCTTCTCCGCCAAGAGGCGATCACATCATCTACTCCGGCGGCCAGACCGGCACCATCGACAATTCCGGCCACATCCACGAAGATCCTGTCCCCAACTACCTCGACTCCGGCCTGGCCCGCGCCGCATACCTCACCGTCTTCGATGCCAAAACTGGAAAATCCCTCTGGACCGATTTTCACCAGTGGGGCGGCCTCCTCACCGGCCACAACTCCGCCGGCGCCCGCCTCATCAGCAAACTAAAAAAAGAAATGGAAAAATGATCTGCGCACGACGACGCACTAACAAGTTAAGCGCAATAGGCGCGACTTCTTTAGCTTTCACGCCGCGCCTTCTCCAGCGAAAGCCTAATCAGGTTGCATTCGGGTTATTCTATTCTGT
>Ga0137407_10000822_pt1 | contig 20402 bp, 17 predicted proteins | sample CZOMad2_2_16fung_FD_108410 | JGI IMG/M metagenome (GOLD analysis project Ga0137407, IMG submission 108410) | Vadose zone soil fungal communities from Angelo Coast Range Reserve, California, USA - CZOMad2_2_16fungal (Illumina Assembly) | ecosystem: Environmental > Terrestrial > Soil > Vadose... | reverse complement strand
TCCATGAGCGCATAGCTAGGTGATTCGCGTTCATCATCGACGTTCGGCTTGTAAGCCAGTCCCAAAATCAAAATCCTGGAACCGTTGAGAGCCTTTCGTCGAGAGTTTAGAGCAGCGATGACTCGATCGACGACATATTCTGGCATTGCTGTGTTGATCTCGCCCGCAAGTTCGATAAAGCGCGTATGTTTGCCGTACTCGCGCGCTTTCCACGTCAGATAGAATGGATCGATTGGGATACAATGCCCGCCAAGACCCGGTCCCGGATAGAATGGCATAAACCCAAACGGCTTTGTTTTCGCGGCTTCGACCACTTCCCAGATGTCGATGCCCATCGCGCCGTAAACTAGCTTTAGCTCATTAACCAACGCGATATTGACGCTGCGGAAAATATTCTCCAGCAGCTTCGTAGCTTCAGCTACGCGACACGAAGAGACCGGTACGAGAGTGTCGATCGCCTTACTATAAAGCCTCATAGCGCGATCGAGGCAGGTTGGAGTGTAGCCTCCTATAACCTTCGGAATCTTTTTCAGTTTGCTTTGCTCATTCGCCGGATCTTCGCGTTCCGGGGAGAAGGCAAGATGAAAATCGACACCAGCCTTCATCTGCGATTCCTCCTCCAATACAACACGCAACTCTTCGTCCGTCGTCCCCGGATACGTGGTCGATTCAAGTACTACCAACGTCCCCTTCGCCAGATGTCGTGCGATGGTTTTCCCTGTCCCGATGACGAATGAGATGTCCGGCTCGCGATTCCTGGTAAGAGGCGTTGGCACACATATGATCACTGCTTCCACGCCTTCGATGCGGCTGAAGTCCGTCGACGCCGAAAACTTGCCGGACGTGACTAACTCGCCAATAGCAGAGGGCTCAATGTGCTTTATATAACTCTCACCGTTGTTAAGCAGCTGAACTTTCCTAGCGTCGACATCGATCCCCACTACGCTAACGCAGGAGCGTGCAAACTGAAGGGCGAGCGGCAGCCCTACATAACCAAGACCGACAACTGCGATTTTCATTTCAATCGTGCAACTGCGGGACCTGAGGCGTCTTCTCTAGGTCCGCTGGTTCCGGCGGGAAGAACAACAGCCTGGCATAAAGATAAGCAGCGAACTCACTGACTACATCCTCAAGACCCTCGCTGTAGTGCCACCATCGGTTCGCAGGATAGTCCACGTTCGCCACGGCGATGATCCCAACCTGTACGTCCTTTCCGAACGCTTTTTGGAAAAGCAGGCGAGTCCGGCGCCCATGTAGATCTTCGCTAACAATATTGATGCCAGGCACGGACATATTGTGGTCGCGAAACCAGTTCCGCAGGGCAATCGCCGAACCGTATGTCCTATCCCGATCCATCCCCCGTGACGGAACCATCTGCACTGATCCGTTTGCAAGGCCATTCTTTCTCAACAGATCGGCGCCTACACTGGCCGAGGTATGGAAGTCATTGATATATCCCCCTGTGCCCAATACCGGTCCGCCTGTCGTAAAAACACGTTGATAATGGTTACTTTGGAATTCCTTGACTGCCGCCCGAATTGCATACTCGTGTATCCACCCTTCGACCACAAGGATATTCGCATTGACGGGATCGGTTATCGCAAGATAAGGATAAACGCGCTTTATACAGAGAGCGAAGAGAAGCAACAGGGCTGAAGCGAGAATCAGCCGGCCACGCCAGGAAAGGGCCCATCGCTCCCTGCAGGTAAGCAAGCCGAAAAGCGCGCGGCGCAGCTGGGGCTGAGCCAATTGAGAGGTCACCGCTGCAGCTGACAAATCGTCTAATGTGTCTCTCATCGGTGCTCTCGTGTTACACTTTTACTCTTGCTCGTGCCCACATCCCAAACTTTGTACTAAAAAGCGGGAGCAAGAGTACGAATAGGAGGACGCTTATTGCGATGTTATACATGCGCTCTTTGCGCTTTTCAGACGCTGGAGAGGCTAACCGTCACCACGCAAATTAACGAACGCCGACAACCAACGGCCCCAACTGCGTCATCACCGCGTCAATTACTTCTTCAAGGGTGATTGCAGTCGTCGCGCTCCGAGAATAACCGCGCTTATAAAAAAACTTTCCTAAAACCGGTGAGACGATCTTTTTCTGCAACCCGTAGCCGTATATTTCCCACGGGCTGGTACAGGTGAAAATCGAAACGCACGGTATGCCGCTACCCAGCGCCAGGTGCATCGGCAAGCTATCGCCAGAAACCAAACACCGATGGCCTTGCACGTCGGCCAAATGTTCAAGCAGCGTAGGCCGGCTCTCCAGGATGTTTACCTTCAATCCTGCCGTCTCCAGCTCCTTCTTGAGCTCGTCAAAATACGCCCATTTCTTCATTGGCCATACAGGCCCGGCAGTGCATGAGATAGCCACATCTCCTTGCAACCCGGTGGCTCGCGGTGGCGGCAAGTAATATGCCTCACCGCAAAAGCCGAGACCCAAGCCATCGAAGACCAGCTCTTGATATGTGCGACGGTTTAAGAGCTTACGTCGATCCGCCTCTTCCCGGCTGTACCTACTAATCAAGCTCAAGTCAAACCACTCGCGCGAATCTGAAGTGTAAGCCAACTGATTGTCTCCGTTTAGATGAGCGCCAAAGAGTTGTTTGAACGTTAATTCGTTTAAAAATTCGCTGGTCTCGCAATCGTCCTCCAGATTGATCACAAGATCGTAGGTGATGTCCGCCACGCGCTTGCGATTCTCCCATGAGACACAACGCACTTCCCGATCGATTCCCTGGAGCAGGGGAAGATTGTTTTGTGCCGTGATCCAGCTGACTGACCCGGCCAATCGTCTCAACAACGGTGTCGTCCGGACAACATCGCCGGTAGCTGCAAGTTTTATGATCAACACGCTCACTTAAATTTATGCCCTCTTGCTCATGCTCATCAAGCGGCCGTTTCTTAACCGCCGGCGGAAGGTTAAGAAGCGCACGCACGTTATTACGAATCGGAGTGCGGTCGCGCGATTCGAACCTTCTTTTAGCTGACCGACCGGCTGCGATGATCAACTGAATACATCATCTTGTCCCACGCTCTTAGCGCGAAAGACTTGGCCGGATTGTAGTACAATTGCGTATGTTTCGCAGCTCCGAAACCAAAGAGCTTTTCAATCCATGCGTACTCCACGACGCCTTGGAATCAGAAGGCGATTCCACGCCTTGATTCAATTCCAGAGATCGGAAATGCCGGTAGACTGGTTTGGATTGCCGTTGTCGGCCTGGGGTTCAGTCATTTCACCCCCAGAATTTTGTTGAGCACGTGTCCGCTTTCTCTTTTCGGCTTTCTTGTGCTTCTTCTCCTTTTTGTTGATCTGTTGTTGAGAGTTTGCTGCCGTGGCGGGTGGAGGTCCTGATGTAGTTAGCGGATGCGGGTAAACAAACTTCTGATAGCCTGGCTTGAGCGTGCCAACGAAATAGTCTCTTCCGGCCCGGATGTAATTCGAAGAATGGTCTGGATTAGAACATTCGTTACCGCCGTAATCTGAAGTCGAAATGATCGGAGTCGGCCCTGTGATGTTCCAAATATAAATCGGTTCGCTGTCACCGACGTAGGTCACGCTATCGGTTAACCGCCTTACTCCATCTTTGCCATTGCCCGTGACGTATCCAAAGCCAACCTGCCTGGGGCAATGATACAGAGCGCCATTAGAGGTTCCAGCACCCCAACAAGCATCCGGCCCGGCATTGCGTTGCAAGCTCATCACCGTCATATTAAACGAAGACTTTGTGCCGTAATCCTGGCTCTGGATGAGCGGCATGATGCAGTCTGTGACAAGGAATGTGCCGCCACGGACGTATGCCCACCAATTAATGTTCAGCACGTCGCCGTTTGTGGAATTGAACACAAACTCGCTATCGTAAATTTCAAAGTACCGATGGCCGTAGGGCGAACTGTCCGCGCCATGTGTGCCCATCCCCGCGTTATCAAACACGCAATGCCGCAGCACCGTTCGTGAATTATCGTCGTTGGACAAGAAATTCAGATAGGCGTGGAAATCGCAGCCCTCGAAATAGAAATTATTCCGCCCCGTCGTATCCGCTGCACCCCACGTCGAGGGAGTAGTCCATGCGGTAGTCGCTCTCATAACTTCGCGCTGCACCGCCAGGGTGCTATACGCGAACGGCGAGGCATCAAATGAGCAGTTCCATACGACTCCCTGGTTTGTGGCCGGTAGTAGGGCGATGTGGTTGCTGGTCGGCTCACTAAACCAGCAATCGTGAATCAGAACCGGCTGACCGTTCGTTATCGATTGAATTACGATACTGGTGGTGTTCGATTGTGCAGGGTCGCTAAACTGAGCGAAACGAATCCCCGTAAGCTCAACACTTCCGGCGTTGGACTCGTTCAATACAAACAGCGTATTCGCATCCGTTCCATGACTGATCGTGGTTGCCGGAATCGTTTCGATTTTCCAAAAATCATGCGTCCCGCTGCCGCCGCTCGTTGTAACGTTCATCACCAAGCTCGTGCCGGAATAGCTCGTAACGGTTCCCTGCATCCATGTCCCTCGACCGTCCAGAGTCCCGTTGTTTAGCGGCATGGACTCAATACGTAGCATATTACCGGCCGAAATGTTCAATCCTGCTTGCGTGGTAAACGTCTTGCTGCCCGTTCCAACGGCTACGTTTGACCGGCTCCGACCAATGATGCGCCCACTTCCAGCACCTTGAATTTTGATCGCTTTGGAAATTGTCACCCCGGTTGTCCATGTAAAAGTTCCTGCAGGAAGCGTAATCGTGTCCCCATTTAACGCGCCTTTAAGCAAAGCCTGCACACTCGCTGCCGAGCCGTCGGAGTTATAAACTCTAGCCTGACTGTTCGGGACCAAAAGACCGCCGAAAATCAGGATGAAAATCGTGGCGCGGATGGTTCTCGTAATTTGCGGCTTCATACCCCGCGTTCGTAGCTGAATAAATCGACTGGCAGCAAATTTGTCTGTTCAATCGATCTATTTCGCAAGGAGCATCTTTCGGTAAACCGCGCCCAGAATGTCTGCCACCTTGACCCATGAGTTCCGTTCGTTGGCAAAATGTTGAATCTGCTTCCGGCGCGTCTCCAGATTTGCATATAGATCACTGCCGAAATAAGCTTGGATTGTATCGGCCAAATCGTCAGGATCGCCGGCCCGGCACAGAAATCCCGTTTCACCTTCGATAATATCGTCTCTCAAACCGCCCACGTCTGTCGCGATCGCTGGTAGACCGAAGGCGTACCCAAGAAAAAGAACACCGCTTTGAGACACGCGAGTGTACGGCAGGACAAGAATGTCGGCCGCCTTGAAGTAGAGCTCGCTCTCCTCATCCGGCACGTATTCAATTCTCCGAATGACGCGATCACTGATACAACCAGATACAATCGACTGTTCGATCGTGCGCCAATAGCTCTCGCAACCCTTGACCCTGCCGGCAATGATCAGGCGATAACTTCGGTCCTCCTTTAGAACTTTGGTAAAAGCTGTAGTTAGATGTTCGAGCCCTTTGTAAGGGGCGACATTCCCAAAGAACAGCAACGTCTTCTCATGCCTATTGATTCCAAGCTGCAGTCTCGCGTCCGCAATGGAAAGCTTCGTATTCGGCACGGTATTATTGATTCCAAATGGGATAACGCTCACTTTGTCCTCGGTAACGCCGAAGTCCGATACGAGTTCACTCTTTGTCCTGCGGTTGTGAACAAAAATGTGGTCGCTTAGCCTGTACTGAATGCGCAGTGAAAGCCGGTTTAGAAAAGAGTCTCTCGCGTCCCGTTTTCGCGTATTCACGTTGTGCGCGGTCAACAGGACACGTTTTCCCATCGACTTATAGTAGAGCATTAGAAGAGTGCGGTCGATTAGCTCGAATTTGTTGTTCCAAAGGATGTGGAAGATCGGCGACTCGGCCCATATCACATATTTCAACAGGCGCGCATAGTAGGCCAAAATACGCACGACTTTGCGATGCAACGAAGCATCTGCATTTTGATCGCCACGGAGGTTGAAGAAGGTCACGAGAGGCGTCCTGTGCAACCCAGGGGCATCCAGTTCATCGCTGGCAATGAAATCAATGGCGATACCTTGACCTACCAGGGCGTTGGCCAGCCCGAGGGCGTAGGGTCGGTCGCCTCCACCAGTCAGAAGAGAGACGCGAGCCGAAGTCGCGATGGGCCACATCGCGCGATCACTTGCAGGGCGCTCACGCGACGTATGGTAGGTACATACGGGGCGCTTCGCTCTCTCGACTGATTGCTCAGCAAATATCATGAATCCAATCCCCTTTCGCTTGCTACCAGACCAAATGACAACCCGCCTTCAGGCCGCAACTTCGATTACGCGTTGGCGCTCCTCAGACATTTCCGCCGGAACCTCGCTGAAGAAGAGGCGCTCGATCGCCTCAAGGCTGAGTATAACATCTAACTCTCGTTGATAATTGCGTCGCCCGGAGACATGAGCTTGAGCAAGCATCTCCGGACTGTTCTTCGCCCACCACGGGGCTTCTCGGACTCGGCGACTCACTACTCTCTCGAAGACCGGCGCCGCCAACTCTTTTCGAAACCAGTGCCGGTAGGGCAGGTATTTGTGCGAACCCAAAACGCGGAGGCCGGAAGACAGACGGCGAAATGCTGAGTCGAAAAAGGATAGTCCGTGTGGCAACCCTTCGCTGTTGTAGTAATCAAGCTTGAACGTTACCTCTCCAAGTGTGCGACGCAGTACGCGACTCAGGCTGTAACCGCCCAAGAGTTCGCCACGATCCGTTGGAATACGCGCAAGTTGAGGATGGGCTTGCTCGATCAAGCGCAAAGCCGGTAAATCAGAACGATGAAGAGCCACGGGGGCACGGTAAGCCAAAGCGACCAGCTCGTTATCGAGGTACGGCGTGCGAAATGTCACCTGCGAGCGGCCCGCGGCGAGAAGCCCAAAGAGGCTAGACGGAATTTCATGAAACGCGGCGAAGGTTATTGGGTTGGCAGCACGGGCGGTTGCGCCTTGGGTTTCGGCGTCAACGGCCTTAGCGTATGTGTCACTCAGCAACCCCGGCCGCAAGCCGAAGGCTTTGAATGTTGATACAGAGCGGAGAATTTCGCTGCCAAAGTTTCCGGTTAAACGCACCGGAGAAACCTGCCGAGCCTGTGCGTTGAAATAGATCTCATGGCAGGATGTGGCACCGGCGCAACCATCAGTGACATACACAGTTCGGTCGAAGTGTGTGTCGAAGTGTCGAAAAAAGTCTGGCCCAATCCGGAAAACATGGTGCTCCAGTCCTAGCGAAGCAGCGATCTTGGCCGCCAGACGTGCGTCGACAGTCAGCCCGTTTTTCCCAGCAAAGGTATAGCATGTGTAACTTCGATTCGTGGATGGCAGGCAAGCCATGATCATTCGGGTATCGAGACCACCGGTCAGCGAAATTCCGATTTTCGCCTCCGCTTTGGTGTATCGCGGCAGGACTCGTCGAAATGTTTCCTGGAATTCGGATTGGTATGACTCGACGGAAAGAGGGGATTGTGCCTCCCACTCCTGAGGCGAAAAATATTTTCGTTTGTTACACTTGCCATTTTCGAACGACCATACTGAGCCTCCCGGGAGCAATTGAATTCCTCGAAACAAGGTTCGCCATTCCAGAGTGCAGCCGTAGGTCAAGAACTGAGCGACTCCTTCTTCATCAAACGCTCGCAGTTCGGGCAAAATTCGCAGCAACGCCTTGGCTTCGCTGGCGAAATAAGTGGCATCTTTGGTTTCGCAGAAATAAATCCGCTCAAGGCCGTAGCGGTCGTTGAACAGAAAAGCCCGGTTCCGCCTTCTGTCGATCAGCAGACCGCTAAATAGACCGTTCAGTTTTTCAAAGAATTGATCGCCTTCCTCTTCGTAGAAATGAACCAACCAGCTCCCCGCCGCTTTGCCGAGTTCGTGTCCGCTTTGCTTGAGCTTGGCACAGGTTTCAGGACCGGCGAAACATTCCCCAGACAAAAGAAGGGCGATATCCCGCTGCTCATTGAAAAAAACCTGCCCTGTCGCAAAAGAGTCCTCGTGCGCTATCCAACCGGCGTAAATTCCCATTTCTCGCACTGAGTATGTGGCCGAATCGTAAAAGAGCTCGTGTTCCATGGAACTCAACATGGATTTCACCAGACGCCGGCAATCATCGGCTGGCTTCTGACTAATAATTCCAACTATACCGGGCATAGTTGCCTTCCTGTTCGGAGTCTAAATAAGATGCTTCGCTTCATTTTTGAACATCCTCTGCAGATAAACTGGAGCCGGCGGGAGGAATCGAACACTCCATCTGCTGATTACGATTCAGCCGCTCTGACGTTGAGCTACACCGGCAAAGTAAATACTCGAATCTAGGTTGTCACGGCGCGGGAGACTGCTCTTGGAACCTTCCTTACCATCCACGCGCGGCAACTAAGCAGTAAATCGTTAACACACTTCGGCAGCAAATTCGCGGGTCCGCGGTGAAGTCCGAGGCGGATAGCCGTCCTTCCTTTTGCCGAAAGCGGAATGTAGTACCGCGGGAAGTTGATCTGCTGGAAACCATTTCGCCGTTTAAACTCGGTCAGAGAACTGTCGTTTTTTGCGCCATAGACATATTTGCCATAGACGAGACCGCTTATGTTCCTGCGCTCGCAGATCTCCATTGCGTGCGCTACGAGGGCATTCATGGGTCGTTTATCATGGTGTTCGTTCTTTGCCAGGATCTGAATCAGCATGGCAACTCGGTCGACAAAGATGATCTTGATGAATCCGATGAGCTTTTCCTCGTAGAACGCTCCAATAAACCCGCTGCGCTCCAGATAAGTTTCGTTCTCCATCTTCACAGTCTCGAAATCCTTTCCGTAATGCCAAAATTTCTTGCCCTGCCGAATTGGTGTTTCGTCATAAATTCCCTGGATTCCGCGGACGAGCGCTGCATCGAACGGGATCGATCGGACCCTGACACCTCTTTTTGCGGCGCGTCTGACGTTTTTGCGCGATTCTTGGGGCAGCGTTTCCCACCAAGCCTGAAAGCTTACGGTTGACGCCACCGCCCAGTTGTCCCATTCGAAAGTTTCATTGAACTTCGGAGTGGTCTCTGGTGGCCGCTGCGCGAATGTGAAGACGTCAGCGTTCAGCCGACTCGCTCGAAGATCCGCGATAAAAGGAAGTGGATTTGGAACTGCCTCCCCTTCAACTAATTCTTCGTCGAAAATTTCCACTACTTTGAGGATGTTACCTGTTGAAATTACTTTTCGGCCCGCGATTTCAATGCTCGGTACGACTGTATCTCTTCCTTTGATGCGAATGACGGTTGAGCCAGGATTACCCGAGGCCGGGCGTTTCGCGATACATTCCATGGTAGTCATCCTAACGCCTCAGTGTGCACGCTTCTGTCCGGACCGGTGCGCAGCCATTGTTCTAACATGACGAGGCTGAACAAGAGCTTATGGTTGTTCTGGCGCCGCAGGCGGTCTTGGAGCAATGAACCAAACCAATCAGCAAATCCTTCAGTCATGCTGGCTGAGGAGTGGTTAGTGGCGCCTGTGCTGTACATCTTTAACTCGTTCGGCAAAAATCGGTCCTGGCCGCCAACTAAGTTACCGGGAAAGGGCCCAGCCCAAACCCGATCTTCTGATTTTCTTCAGCGGTTTTTTAACCTTCTCTGGAATAGCTTCCTTCCAACCACGATGAAGCCCAAGCCTCAAAGCAACTTTTCCTTTTGGAGTAAGGGGTACGAAATATCTGGGCAGATCGAATTTTTGAAATCCATTGTTCCTCTTGAATTCTCCAAGAGTATCGTCAAGCCAGTATGCATACGCGAGGTACGGAATTCCCTTCTCCGCGCAGCGTTCAACCGCCTTGGCTAGCAACGCGTTCGTTGGCGCCAGATCGCGACGCGCGACCTTTGAAATTATTTGACCAAGGACGGCATATCGTCCGGCGTTCGCCAACATGATGAATCCCACCAGCTCTTCGCCGAGATATGCGCCGAAAATTTCTTCGCGAAACAAGAAGCGGCTAAACTGACGTTTCACCGTTTCGGAATTTTTTCCATAATGGAGGAAATGCCTTCCTTGACGAATTGGGGTTTCGTTGAAAATCGATGTCATTCCTTCAACAAATCGATCGTCAAAATTCGCCAACCGCACCTCGATGCCTTTCTTTTGCGCCTTCCTTACTTTGTTTCGAGCTGCTCCATCGATTTGTTGCTCCCACCAGTATGAATAACTCTTTATTGGAAGGGCTGCGACGGCATCTGTCTCCATTCTGTAGGGATACTTCGGTTCGAGTTCTGGCAGACGTTGCCAGAATGTAAAAATGTCGGGCGCGGGTATTGTCTTTCGAAGCGCGTCAACGAGCATTTCAGGCTTCTCCACGTCTTCGAACCATTCCTGGTCGAGATGGGCAACCCGCGGAATCGCGCCGTCGATTGTGATTCGTTTGCCGTCAATCTCTATAGCTTGTGACATGCGCTATCTTGCGAAAAGGAGGTAGGAGCCGCCGGTCTAATCTGTAGAATCGCGGAGAGGGGAAGGATTCGAACCTCCGATGCGACTTACTGTGCATAGCGACCCTTGCGGGCCGCTGCTTTAGGCCACTCAGCCACCTCTCCGAAATTAATCCCGTACCATAATCTCCCCAATTAGACGGCTAGCGCAGCACCTGTTTTCGCTCGAACTTGCCTTAGCCAATGCTCGAACATAACCAAGCTGAAAAGAAGTTTGTGGTTATCTTGTCGTCCCGATCTGTGAGCGTTCAGGAGTTTTCGAACTGACTCAGGGTCGAGCATGCCGAACATCAGCGAGCTTTCATCCAAAAGGAGGTCTGCTAACTCGCTGCTGAGCGACGATTGAAACCATTGATCGACAACGTTCACGGCGAACCCGCGCTTTTTCCGACCGAGGATTCGTTGTGGGAGATAATGCTGACAGACCTGCCGGTGCAGCCATTTGCGAGTACCATTGCGGACCTTAAAATTGGCACTGAGCCGCTGGACATACTCTACCACCGTTCGGTCCAAATAAGGCACGCGCGCTTCGAGACTATGAGCCATGGATAACTTGTCCGCATACATGAGCAGCTCGTCCGGCAGCGAAGAGCGAATTTCAAGAAGCTGGAAAGCTCCGAGTTCATCGGTATGCTCCATTTGCGGCCGGAGCGCGTTCCAGTACTCGACCAACTCGTGGCCGCCCCTCTCGGGAAGAACGCCTTCGCGAAAAAATCCGTCTATTGTTTCCGGCGCCGCGAGTGAAAAAACATCCTGATATCGCCTCAGACGGTCTTTAACACCAAGTGAGTGGACGCCGCGTTTTAGCATTTCATTACGCGGCAGGCCGTTCACGGCAAAGCCGATCATCGAACGGAGACCGCCGGGCAATCCGCGCCACAACTCGCCGTAATGAACGCCCAGGTGCCGCTTGTAACCACCAAATAATTCGTCCGGGCCCTGACCGATCAAGGCGACCTTAACATCCTGGCGCGCGCGTTTGGAAACGAAATACATCGGCACAATGGAGGAAGCTGCAACCGGTTCCTCCAAGCATTCCACGATACCTGGAAGAGAACGTTCGAATTCGCTCTGATCGAGCTTCACCGTTACGTGGCGCGCGCCAAAAAGAGAGGCCGTCTCCGCCGCGTCGAATAGCTCATCATCCGCAAAGTTTTTGCCATAACCTATGGTGTACGCCGGCCAGGAGTTTCCATGCTCACTCATGAGCGCCAGGAGCAGACCCGAATCCAGTCCGCCACTCAGGAGAATTCCAACAGGCACATCACTCAAGAGATGACGCTGGACTGCCTGTTTGTAGAGATGAAGGAGTTCCTCGACAGCTTCTTTGTCCTTCTTTGGCGCTGCGAACGGAGTTGGAACAAAATTATACCAGCGCGCTTCCCGGCATTTGCCTTTTTCTGCGATAAGCATCGTGCCGGGCGCCAGTTTACGCACTCCCTTGAAGATAGTGTATGGCGAGGGAGTATAACGGAATCTTAAGAACAGGTTGACCGCAGCAGGGTCTACCTGCGGAGTGGCGTCATCGGCTGCGAGCACCGCGCGGATCTCCGAACCGAACGTAAGCTGCCCATCAGCGATCCGGTGATACACCAGCTTGATCCCCATGGCGTCACGCGCCACGATCAGGCGCTCGTTAAGCACATCCCAGATAGCGAGGCCAAACATCCCGTTGAGATGGTTGAAGACGTCTTTACCCCACTGTTTATAACCGTGGATGATCACTTCCGTGTCGGAGCTCGTCCTGAACTGATAACCCTTGTTTTGTAGCTCTACCCGGAGTTCTCTGTAATTGTAAATCTCGCCATTGAAGATTATCCATACGGTCTCTTCCGCGTCCGACATCGGTTGATGACCTCCGCTGAGGTCGATTATGGATAATCGCCGAAAGCCCAAACCAACAGGGCCAGCGATGAAGAAGCCTTCATCATCGGGGCCGCGATGCGCAAGGGAACGCGCCATCCGTACAATCGTGTCGCGCTCCACCGGTTCGCGTCGCTGGAAGTTAAACTGGCCTGCAATGCCGCACATGTTAAAGGAAGAACTGATGACCGCGGACTGGCGAGTGAGAACAGGACGCTAGTGTAGCTGACATAACTTTTCGGGTTCCGCCATCCTGCTGCTTGGCATCCTAATTTTCATTTCGTGTTTCGAAGTCTCAGCAAGATAGAAGGCAAGGCTTCGAAACATCTGCGCCTGCCCCCAGCGATGCATGGGAACGTTGTCCCAACCCACGTGTAACTTCCGAGAGCGAAACGATCCGTCGCGCTTCACCCATGCTTGCAAAACATGCTCGACGACCTTGTTCAACGTCTTATCCAGCGCAGGAAAGCGATCACGCAAAAGCAGGCAGAGGTTGATGCACTCCGCGCAATCGTAGAGCTCGCGTTTGTAAACGGTCAGCCGAGGAGCTCGTGAGAACGGCTTCGGCAGACCGTCGGAGTCGAAGAGATTGTTCAGGTAGTAACTCACACCTTTGCCCAATGCCTCAAGCGTTGCCGTGTGGCCAGTGAGAGCGTGAATCTTGGCCAGCGCTTTCATCACGAAACAGGTGTGATAATGATCAACAAAATCGCGTACCCCATCGGCCGCATAAAACCACGATCCATCGGCGTTCTGATTCTCCAGGACGAAATTGAGGTTCCGTTCCGCAGTTTTCCAATAATCGTCATTGGAAAAGACTTGAGAAGCGCTAGTTAGCAAAAAGGCGCGGTACGCAGCCGCGTTGATAACACCGCCTCTATCGTAAGGAGTATAGGAACAACTGCTGGCCTTTTCCGAGATCGAGAAGTCCTTGATGTCTCTGAACGCATGACGGGCGATCGACTCAACAATTTGCGTGTACTCATCACGCAAATTCAGAGGTCGAAAATCAGAGGTCAGAGGACCGATGTTAGAAAACAGGATTCGGGAGACCTGGAGGAACGCTTCGTACACATAAGGCGTAGAGGTGATAAGCGGCGTCTGTTCCTTGAGAACACCGTTGCGAGTGACCCAGTCAAAGGGATAACCCCAGCAATATTCTTTGAATTGATGGCAGCGCGATTTTTTCAGCTCGGTCAAGAAGTGGATGGCGTTTTCCAGTTGCAATGGGTCACCGGTTGCCTGGTAAAGGAAGGCAAAGCCCATCCCGTAATGCGCATCAGCGATCGGGAATCTTGTCGGTCGATGGAAAAACTGTCTCGCTGACGGCAGGAAAGCCTCAAGGAAAATCATTGGCGCGACCGCGGCTGTCCCCAGAAGCTTGTGCCGGTAGTATAGCGCCTTCACAGCCTGTCCGGTTGCCCCCGCGAAAAACGTCTGATGGTCGCGCGACGTTTCTCCATAGCGGGCGAGCCATAGCGTGAAGTTGCTCAAAACACTCTCGACCTTCCTGTCCAGCGCTGTTGTTAGAAGTCCTGTCATCAAATCTCCGGGAAAGGCTTTTTCAAAAGTGAGGATACTCATTTAAAGGGCTCGGCGGCCCGTTGTGGTAGCTGGCTTTACCTTGGCAGGTATCGCGAACCCGCGCTGTCTATGGCCTTTCGCCTGCGCCTGCCGAGACTAGTCCTCTGCCTGCCTGCGTTCGGGCAGCAAAGAAAAATTTTCGACTTTTCTGAATCTCAAAAGGCTACGAAAAATAGCTCTTAGTTTGTCCGACTGTTCCTTGCGATGAAAACGCATTAATTCACAGGAAACGGGCCGCTTCATCCTGCGGGCAGCTGCCCAACAATAGCCCGCAAGTAGGGCCATGCCATCGAGCGGTTGCTTCGTGGCGCGATAGCTTACCCGGAAAATCTGCCATAATGGTGAGCCACCTAAATAATAGTCCTTTTCGCCGTAGGAAAAGCTGGCCGCCACAGGGCTTCTCGCCGCCGTGCCCAACGTCCGGTAGTGATAAAACCGCTTCTCACGAAACGATTTCGTCTTCCATCCTTTCATCCGCGCGGTAGTCACGGCAATCCAGTCAATCCCGCCCGCAGGATTTGGGATGTATCCGTCAACATCCTGAAAACACCCTATTCGGAAGAGCTGACATCCACCAGCCACATGATTCTCGCCCTCAAAGCTGTCTCGCGCTGAGTCATAGCCATTCTCGAGAAACGGAGTCCCAGCTACACCAAGCCTGGGATCATCGGCGAACTTCCGCATGAGAAACTCCAGATAATCGGGATCGAACGAAATGTCCGCGTCGAGATTGCCGATGACGTCAAAATCAAGGGATTTCACTTGCTCCAGCCCCGCGTTAAAAGCATGGACCTTACCTGCAAAATCCCGATCTGTACGCTGCGGGCGATTCACTAGTTGGATCCAGGGAAAACGCTGCGCATAAGTCCTCACAATCTCAGCAGTCGCGTCAGTTGACCCGTCGTTGACGATAACCCACCGCTCCGGCAACGAATTTTGCGAGACTACCGATTCCAGCGTCTTTATAATGAAACGCTCCTCGTTATGTGCGGGAGTGATCAGGATGTACTTCATTCGCTTTGCTAGAGTGATGGGTGATCAGTGACAAGTGACGAGTGAAACATTCGCTTCGCTCTGTTTGATGTTGTCCGTCGTCTGTCGCCTGTCCTCTGCCTGCCGTCCTCTATCGCGATAGATCTGAGAAAAGATCTCATCCATAATTCGGGCTGTTAAAATGATTTCGCGATAAGGGATAGGGGGCGGGCTCCCTTTTCGGATGCTGTTATGGAAACGTTCAATCAATTCCTTCATTCCGAAGTCTTGGTGAAGCCGCTGCCCGACAAAATTGGTGATATTGATCCGGGCATTTCTCAGATGCTCGCGCGCAGCCCGAAGCGGCGGCAGGAAATACGTCAGATAACTCTTGTCGGACTGATGTTTGTTTCGAATGATGCTTCCGCTGCTGTGATCGATAGTGATTGAGCCGGTGGGGCCGTGAAGGTGCAACTGGTTGAGCCCTTTTAGTTGTGTTGAAAAGCAGAAAAATCCTGTAGTACCGTTCTTATCGCGAATTAACACTCTTAACTCATCTAAAATCCGCTCTCCATCCACAGTTTTTAGTCGTGGACTCTGATCCGCCACGGCGAAAATATCGACCAAGTCGTCATCCAGGAATTCGGAAAGCTTGGCTACTCCGTGACTAATGATGTTGTGGAGCAACTGCCCTGGCAGCTTTCGTACCCAGTGGTTCTGGTTTCCCAAAAGCCCTTTTGCATAACTCGCGTCGCCTAAGTCATAGGAAAAATAACTTTCCAGATGCACCGGCCTTCCACCGAGAAAGCTTTCGTCGACCAGGCGCCGCATTTCGAGCATCTCCGGTGTGAACTGGAGATTGTGACCCGCCGTCACACTGAGACTGTGACGATTCGCCAGTTGAATTAATGCATCTGCCTCGCCGGCTGTAACGGTGAAAGGCTTTTCGATGTAGACGTGGGCCCCACTATCGAGGCATTCCCGTGCCACTGTGTAATGGCTCTGCGGAGGCGTTGTGATGTGAACGACGTCCGGAGACGCGGCTTCCAGCATCCTGGGCAAATCAGAAAAGCACTGCAAAATACCAAACCGTTCACCCAGTTGTCTGGCCATCAGCGGTTCCAGATCGCAGAGAGCAACGATGTTGCTGCCGGGGATTCGACGAATCGCATCTACGTGCTGATCCGCAATCTTGCCGCAACCGACTATTGCGACGCGCAGCGTCTTATATTGATCAGGTTTCGCCATTTGTCCCGAACTGCGCAAGGAACGCGCTCATCGCTTGATTCATCGGTACACGAGGTCGCCACCCTAGTCGCGCCTTGAGCTTCTCGTTCGAGTATCGCTGGTTCTTCCACTCAGCGGCACAGCGGCGAGTGTTGAACACAGGCGGAAGCTGGCCATTTGACCATTTCGAGTATTTCTCCCAGAAAAAGGAGGCGGCATAGGCCAGCCAGTACGGAACGCGAATCGACTGAAAACGCTTCGCTTTCTTACTGGCTTTGAGAAACTGGTGACCCGTCAAGAGATTATCATCGACAACATTAAACACTTCACCATCGATTCCTGGCCGGAGACCCGCGAGCACAATTGCCTCCGCACAGTTATCAACAAACGTGAGGGGCAGTTGGTTCGAGCCGTTTACCTGGATAAAAGGCCCGAAGGTCTTAATCCCGACTCGCCCGCTCAACTCTTCCTTGCCAGGTCCGAAAACATAACCTGGCCTGAGAGTCACACACGCGAGCCCGTAGTCTTTCGCGTATTCTTGGACAACTTCTTCCTGCTTAAGTTTCCCAAAGCCATAGGCATCGAATCGCTCCTGTGGTGCAAGTTCGAGTGGGCAGGTCTCATCCAGAAGACCGTTCGGTTTTAAGCTCCGATTCGAATAGACCGCAAAAGAGCTGACATTCACAAACCGTCTGGGACTTCCATATTTCAAGAACGCATCGATCAAATTCCGCGTAGCCAACGCCGAATTCATGACTGCGCCTGCAAAAGACTTCTCCATCCCCGCCGCAAGATGGATGATTAGAGAGACATCCCGCGCCGCCTGTCGACAGTCGTCGCGTGAAAGCAGGTCGCCGGAAACCAATTCGATCGTTTTTGCGTTCGGATGCTCGCTAAGAATTTTCTTGAGATTTTCAAGGTTGCTTGAAGGCCGGACAAAGCAGCGAACGTTAGTCAGACCATATTCAAGAAGGTGCTCGACGACTCTTACTCCAATAAAGCCGTTGGAGCCGGTCACGAGAATGCGCTCCTCTGAGGGGGTATATTCGCAATTCACCGCTTATGCCGATAGTCCGGATTCCAAGGCGGAGGGTTGAGGTGAGATCTGGTTCGCCACCGCAACGAAGTCTCCATCCGCTTCAACTCGGGTCGTCTCGTCAGCGCGCGCGGTGGCTGCAAATGGCTGTTGCTGATAATCCAAAGCAATTAGGTAGAAAACAAACCAGATCGCACTGATGTTCTTAAAAGCAGTCTCCGTCCAGTTGTAGGTCATTACGGCAACGACAAATCCCACACGGAACCTACCAAACTCAAAATTTCGCAACAGTTCCGCCCTTGCTTTTCGAAAAGCCGCCAAAAGCACTCCTACCAGGATAATGAGCCCAATCAATCCCAGATTTAAGTACGTCTCGAGATATCCATTGTGGGCTTGGTTAGGGTGATACGGCCATTTTGCCCACATTATTTTCAATCGATCACCGAGCCAAAAGCTTTCGAAACCTGCCCCAAGAAGAGGGTTGATTGGAATTTGAAGAACATCATGCCAGATGGCTGTCCTATCGGTCAAGGTTTGATCCTTTCCAAGGAATTGAAGAAATTGTCCCCAAACATCAAATGCCGATTGAGCAAGCAAGAACACAATGGCCGCGCATACCAGGTAGGTTCCTATCAATCTCCTTTCCACAAACCGCAACCCCAGGAATGCTAGTACCACGATTCCCAGAACGCACGAAACGAGCGAGGTTGAACTGTGGGCCATTGAGAAGAGCCACCAGATCGCTGCCAGAAAACCTGTCGTCAAAAGTAGCTCGTTCCTTCTTTCTCTGCTACGCTCGAGTCGCCGCGTTTCCAAGAGGTGCCAAAAGAAGTAGTATCCAAGGATCAGGCAATCTGCCCCCAGCGCATTTTTGTCCAAAGTGATACCCGTATTGTAGGCTTCGCCCGTCCAATAAGAGAAGCCCCGTCCCCATTGAGGGTAATATTTGATGAACAATATGGAGATGGGCACGACAATGTAGGCGCACCGTTTCATTAGCCTGGTCAGCGCTTCTCCGGGATCGGATTCCGTCAGAACAATAAGGGCCATGATGGGATGACCAAGCACCTTGATCCACCGTTTGAAACCAACAAGCGGGAAATCGGACCAAAGGATGGCCAGAAAGCAGTAAAAAAAGAAAATGGTGAGCCATTGGTTGTTCCGAATGATCTCCGAGAGCTGCACTCGCCGTTTACCGAGTACATACGCGCCGGCTGCCATCAGCGCGAAATAAACGCACGCATCGAGCGGGCTGCCTTCTTCCAGTGAAGTGGCACCTAAACCAATACCGAATGTATTGAGCCATTCCGAAGGTTGCCTGGAGCAGATAATCAGCATCCAGACAAGCGGAATCCAAAGAGCGCCAGTTACATTGAATTTTTCCCGAATGTCTCGCCGAAAAAGAAAGACGATGAAACCTAGCGTCAAGAGTGTGGCGACGAGAGGAGGCATGTGCTCAGCGGTCAGAGCTCAGAGACCAAATGTCAACGATGCTCGGCGAATTGGATTACTTTCGTCGGGCTGCTGTCCGGTTCGGGAAATTCGCTGAAGAAATTACCGATACACTCAACTACGTGAGTAATCATATCTTTTGTCATCTCCGGATAGATCGGAAACGACAGGATACGTGATTGGTTGAAATAGGCGGCAGGAAAATCTTCTGGAATGTGTCCGAGATAAATGTAAGCCGGATAAAATGGCAACGCCTTCGAATAGTTCAAAACCGTGGAGATACCTGCCTGGGTAAGGTACTCTTTCAATGCATCCCGGTTTTCACTGCGGATGACATACAGATGATAAACATGGTTGCGGTCGGGTCCGACTTTTGGTGTGATCAGATCCCCCACGTCCGCCAGAACCTCATCGTAACACGCCGCAACACAGCGTCGTGCCTCAGTCCATGCAGGCAAATGAGGTAATTTGGCATTGAGGATAGCTGCTTGCAGTCCATCCATTCGGCTGTTGATCCCTTCCATGATGTGATCGCCTTTTCCACCGTGTCGGGCAAATGTGGTCATCCAATCGGCTAGGCGATCGTCATTTGTCACAATGCAGCCTGCATCACCGTAGGCGCCCAGGTTTTTACCTGGGTAAAAAGAAAACGTCGCGGCGTCTCCAAAGGTTCCAACGTATTGTCCTTTGTACTTGGCAAGATGGGCCTGGGCGCAGTCCTCTATGACCCAAAGATTGTGCCTTTTCGCAATGGCCATGATTGGATCCATATCGGCCGGCTGTCCGTAAAGATGGACTGGAATAATGCCGACCGTAGCAGGTGTAATCTTTCGCTGTATATCCTGGGGGTCGATCGTGAAAGTTTCCTCATCTGTGTCGCAGAATACGATCCGACCGCCAGCCTGCGTGATCGTCTCAGATGTTGAGATCCAGGAATGAGCCGAGGTGATGACCTCGTCGCCGGGCTTTACACGAAGTCCTCGCAAAGCAACATAAATTGCGTCCGTGCCATTAGCGCAGGAGACGCAACGCTTCACACTCAACGTTCTCGCCCACGCCTCCTCGAAGGCATCCACATGAGGTCCGCGAATATAGGCTGACTCGGCGATTACTTCGGCGATTACTTCGTCGATCTCGTGTTTGATCGATAGATATTGTGCATGCAGATCAACGAATGGAATCTTCACGGAATGGTAATCAGAATTTAGGGTTAGAATTAGAGACGGCGCAATAAGCGAGCAGGGTTACCCGCGTATATACCGGGGACGATGATATCCTTCGTAACAACGGCGCCGGCGCCGATCACTACTTGGTCACAGATTGTGACCGGAAGAATGGTGGCGTTCGTTCCGATACTTACACGATTGCCAAGTTTGGTCGGGCGCCAAAGCTCCGGCTTTCCAGCAGGGCCACCGTTGCCGAACAGATCATTAATAAACATAGCCCCATGAGAAATGAAGCAGTCGTCTCCGATCGTGACCAGATCGCAGATGAACGAGTGCGATTGAATCCGGCATCGCCTGCCGATGGTTACTCCCTTCTGTATCTCAACGAAAGGTCCGATGAAGGTGTCGTCGCCGATCTGGCAGCCGTATAAGTTTGTCGGCTCGATGACGGTCACATTCGCGCCGAACTTTACGTCAATGAACCCGACCGTACGGCGATTGACTGGATTCATACAGCAGAATTCTGACGAACAACTTCACCGTTTAGCGGCCGCGCGCGTTCAAGGATCGAAACGACAGTGCGCGCATGAGATAGCCCGGTGAGTGGTTCACGTGAGTTACGAATGCAGTCAACGAAATGTTCTG
>Ga0137407_10000821_pt1 | contig 20412 bp, 16 predicted proteins | sample CZOMad2_2_16fung_FD_108410 | JGI IMG/M metagenome (GOLD analysis project Ga0137407, IMG submission 108410) | Vadose zone soil fungal communities from Angelo Coast Range Reserve, California, USA - CZOMad2_2_16fungal (Illumina Assembly) | ecosystem: Environmental > Terrestrial > Soil > Vadose... | reverse complement strand
GGACGACGATTGCAACGGCGTCGTCGACGACGTCTCGGGAGGGTGCGGGCTCGCCGTGACGGCGCCCGCTCCGGCGAGCGTCCTCGATTGCACGGCCCCGGCCGCCGCCCAGCCGACCGTCACGTGGAACGCCGCCCAGTACGACAAGTTCAGAGCGTACATCGGGACGAGCGCCGCGTTCACGACGGGCACCTTCGTCTCGAGCGGGTCCACGCCGCTCAAGGTGACCACGTGGCACGTGAAGGCGAAGACCTGGACCAGCCTCTGCAAGAAGGCCACCGACGGCGGCCCGCTCTTCGTCCGGGTCTTCGGGATCGACGCCAACGTGCCGAAGTCGAACCCGCTGAAGAAGCTCTTCAGCCCGGTGGTCGCGGTGACGGCGAACAAGTAATCGGCTTGACGGCCGGGACGCCGCGCGTTGCCACATCGACACGCGGCCGTCACCAGGCGATCACACGGGCCGGATAGAGTCCGGCTCCATGAAGACGAGCCTGATTCTCGCCGCGACGCTTTCTGCCGTCTCGCCGGCGGCGGCCATCACGTACACGACCGGCGACATCCTCTACGTCGCCTACCAGAACAAGCCCGCGGGGGCGGAGTACATCGTCGATCTCGGGCCTGCGAGCCGGTTCACGACGGCCACGACGACCTTCGCCGTCGCCGGACCCGACCCCGCCGACCTCGACGCGATCGTCGGCTCGTCGGGGACGAACATCTTCGTGGGCCTGTTCGGAGTCCTCGACCCGAATGCGATCGACGCCCTCTTTTCGATCAACGGCCCGAAGGACGACTTCGCGCTCCAGAACTCCTCCTTCATCGGGGCGGTGCAGCAGATCGATTCGTTCGGCGACGGGCTGGCGAGCTTCGCGGACGGGGTTCCCTCCGGCGCCGCCGACGCCGCGAGCTTCGCGAGCGCGCAGATCCATTCGTACCAGGGGACGCTGAACGGATCGTTCCAGGGCTCCCTCGGCGGCAACGTCGCCTGGAGCGTGGAGGCGCGGTTGTCGAGCAGCACCGGCGTGCGGATCGTTTCGCCGGTCAGGATTCACGCCTACACAGGGCGGAACGATCCGATCGGCGGGACGGGCTCGCGTCAGTGCATCGGTTTCTTCACGCTCGGCGGGGACGGAACGATCACGTACTCACCCGATATCGACTGCAACTTCGTGCCGGATGACGACTGCACGGGCGAGGGATCCTCCTGCACGACGGGCCTCCCCGGCATCTGCGCCGCGGGAACGACGAGCTGTCAGCTCGGAAGCGTCGTCTGCACCCCCGATCTCGCGCCGCGGACGGAGACCTGCAACACCCTCGACGACGACTGCGACGGGATACCGGACAACGTGCCCGGTGCGCCCTGCACGTTCTTCGTGGTGACGCCCGTCGACGGGGACGCTCTCGACTGCACATCGCCGAAGACGATCCAGCCGACGATCTCATGGATCGGCGCCCAGTTCGACAGGTTCAAAGTGTCGATCGGCACCGACCCGGGATTCGCGAAGGGGACCGCGGTCACCGTCGCGGGGGCAAGCCCTCTTCATCTGAAGAAGGGGACGTGGGGGAAGATCTGCAGGAAGGCGGCGAACGGCGGGGAGCTCTTCATCAGGGTCACCGGGACCGATCTCGGTGTTCGGAAGACCGATCCCCTGAGAATGTTCTCGAGCCCCGTGGTCGGGGTGACCGTCATGAAGTGATCCGAGCCGCGCCTACTTCAGCCCGTCCACCAGGTACAGGTCCGAGATGTTGTTGTGGTACGAGTAGGCGTACGAGCGGGCGTCGGGCGTGATCAGGATCGACTCGAGGGTCGTCACCCCGGCGGGGTCGGCGGGCATCAACTCGGCGACCCGCTCACGTTTCGTCGTGGCGAGGTCGAGGCGCCACAACCTCCCCGGGATCTCGCCACCCTTCACCACGAAGAGAGAGCGGCCGTCGGCGCTGAACTGGAGCGGCACTTCGCCGGCCACCATTCCGGCGATCGGTTTTCCGTCCCCCCCTTCCGCGGGGAGGAGCCAGGCCAGACCGTTGGGATCGATCGCCGCGACGAGCCGGCCGTCCGGCGAGATGGATCCGCCGAACGTCTTGAGGGAGAAGCCGTCCGGGGAGATCGCCTTCGGCGCCCCTCCCTCGACGGGGACCACGTAGAGGCGCGGGGCGTGATCCGCCTCGCGCGCGTCGAGCAGCAGGCGGCGCCCGTCCGGGAACCAGTTCCCCCAGGTGTACCCCACGAGCCCCGGCGTCTTCACCTCGACGGGGTTGCCGGAGCCGGTCGGCAGCAGGGAGATGCGCTCCCTGTTGTCCGAACTCTGGCGGGAGAGCACCCACTTCCCGTCGGGTGAGAGGCTGAACGCCTGTCCCTCCCCGATGAGGGTCGCCGCGCCCCCTTCCGCGTCTCTCAGGTAGATCGACGAGTCGGCCCCTCCGCCCTCGCCTCTTTCCGTGAGGACGAGCGTCTTCCCGTCGGGGGTGAGGTCCGCGGCGAAAGAGGAGTCGAGCCACGAGAGATCGCGCTCCCGCGGATCGCCCGCGAGCATCGCCCGGACGACGCCGCGGTAGTTGACCCGTCCGACGAGGGCGCGCCCCTCCTTCGAGACGTCGTGAAGCTCCAGCGTTCCTGGCACCCGCGCGAGGAGCCGGACCTTTCCCGACAGGCTGACGGCCCACAGGGCGCTCGTGTTGGCGGAGGCCCCAGGCTCCGGGGACGCGAACCAGACTTCCCTGCCGTCAGGGGACCAGCAGAGATACCACCAGTCACCCCAGCCGGCGGTGAGGACCCTCACCTTCCCGGCCTTGTCCACGACCGAGACCGAGACGCTTCCGGTCTGGGCGGAGTCGAAGAACGCCACGAGAGTCCCGTCCGGCGAGACGCGCGGGTTGACGAGACTGACGGATTTGCGGACGACGGTCCCGATCGGGTACTCCATGCGCGTGAGCCCGCCGACAAGCCGCGTGACGGCGAGGTCCTTGCCGTCCGGGGACCAGTCGGCGAAGTAGACCTCGTCCAGGATCGACCGCGGCGAGCCACCGACCAGCGGCATGCGCGCGAGCATCCCGGTCCGCCCGTAGCTCCACGTGCCGGTGTGCGCCCCCGTCATGACGGCCAGCTCGCCCGTGGAGGAGACGGACAGGATGTCGGTCTTCGGGTACCCGAGCGGCTTCGACTCCGGGCTCTCCGGGCGCGTCATGAAGATCTCGACCGGTTTCCCCTCGAAGGCCGCGCCGTAGACGATCGTCTTCCCGTCGGGGGCGAAGCGCGCCGACCAGACCGTCCCGCGCCGGAAGGTGAGGCGGTGCCACGCCGGCGGCGCCTTGGCCGCGCCTCTCGATCCGGCGATCCATCCGCCGGCGGCGGCGGCGACGATCAGAATCACCAGGACCACGCCGACGATCCCTCGCCTCGTGACGCCCGCGTCGCCCTGCACGGCGGGCTGCGCCGTCGATCCGCTGGCGCTCGAGAGCGACTGCAGCGCGAAGGCGATGTCGCGCGCCGACTGGAACCGCTCCTCGGGGCTCTTCTCAAGGCAGTGGTGGAGATCCTCTCGAGCCCCGGGGGAATCGACTTCTCCGTCTTCGTCAGCTCCGGGGGGTCCTCCTTGAGGATGGCGCTCATCGTGTCGGCCGTCGTCTCGCCCCGGAAGGGGCGCGTCCCCGAGATCATCTCGTAGAGGATCGCGCCGAACGAGAAGATGTCGGTGCGCGAGTCCACGGCCCTGCCGCGCACCTGCTCGGGGGACATGTACCCGACGGTCCCCATGACCGTCCCCGGCTGCGTCGCCTGCTGGGCCGTCGGCGCGCTGGTGAGATCCGCCCCTTCCCGCGACGTGACCTTCGCGAGGCCGAAGTCGAGGATCTTGATCCGGCCGTCCTTCGTCACCCAGATGTTCTCGGGCTTCAGATCGCGGTGGACGACTCCCTTCTCGTGCGCCGCCGCGAGCCCCTGGACGATCTGCTGCGCGGCGTCGATGGCCTTTCGCGCGGGCATCGGCGCGCCGCCCATCCTCTCGCGCAACGTCTCGCCCTCGAGAAGCTCGGTGACGGCGTAGGCGGTTGCGCCTTCGAGTCCGAAATCGTGGATCGCGAGGATGTTCGGGTGCGAGAGGGCCGCGACGGACTTCGCCTCGCGCTCGAACCGCGCCCGGGCGTCCGGATCCTTCGAGAGATGCGCGGGAAGGACCTTGACCGCGACCTCGCGATCGAGCCGCGTGTCGCGCGCGCGGTAGACCTCGCCCATCCCGCCCGCGCCGAGGGGTGCGAGGATGTCGTACGGGCCGAGGCGCGTGCCGGGGGTGAGGGGCATGAAGCGGGGAGGGTAGCAGACGGGGGGAACCGTCATGATCCCCCACGTGAGCGCCCTTTGACGGAGATCGGACAGGCCTACGAACTCGGAGGAATGGGATTCGACGCTGCACGCGACCCCGCGATCGACGAGATCTCCACCGAGGAGCTCATCGGGGACGACCCCGCCGTGCCGTACGTGCCTCCGGAAGGAGAATTCCACGTCGACATCCTGACGCGGCTCGGCGAAGCCTTTCGCTGGGACGATCTCGAGGTCCAGCGGGCGCCTTTCGAGGGTCTCCTCGTGACCGTCGTCACGCCGGCCATGCTCCACAGGATGAAGAAGGACACCCTTCGTATGAAGGACCGCGCCGACGCCGAAGACCTGCGTCGCAAATTCAAGCTGGGGGGTGACTGATGCCCGTCCGGAAGTTCCGCTCAATCGAGGAGATGGACAGTCCCCTCTGGCACACACCGGGTGACCCCGTCCTCTACAAGGCGCCGCGCCGCGTCTGGGGTCTTGCCCATCGCATGCTTCAGCTGCACTTTCCGCCCGGGGTCCACAAGCATCGGACGATCGAGGGAATGAACGCGATGCAGGAAGCGTGGGACGACGCGAACTTCACCGCCTACCACGAGCGGCGCCAGCGAGAACTGGCGGAACTGGAAGGTCGCTCCTAGCGCCCGGCTCCGTTCACCGCGCGCCCCGTCGCACTTCGGCCGGAAAATCGAGCGGGAGCGCGCGCTGCGCCGCTGTCGCCTCGGAGCTCCATCGGGTCAGCGTCTCCCACGAGAGCCTGAGCGTCCCGGCGTGGTACTCGGTGACGTGGATCTCGACGCCGCCTTCGTCGCAGAGAAGCAGATAACCTTCGTGAGGGAAAAAGATCTTGCGCCGGTCGCCGCGGTTCGACATCGGATCTCCTCCGCCGCCGGCCCTGCCCGCCCCTTGAAGGACGGAGGCTAGCACAGCGTGCCGGCGCCGCGACGGGGCCGACCGGATCCGAGTTCCAGGTGAACACCGTGGTGAACACGCCGACTTTCCCGGGGGAGCGTGCGGCCGGCGATCCGTCGAGGATCGCCGGCCCGAGCTTCGATTCCTAGTGGCAGGTCTTGCGCCCCGCCGGTCCCTTGCACTTGTTCGAGCAGCAGTCCGAGTTCACCGTGCACGAAGAGCCGACCGCGCTGCACGACGGGCAGGAAGGCGAGCCCGCGCAGTTCGAGTCGGCGCAATCGATCAGGCCGTCGCAGTCGTTGTCGAGGCCGTCGTTGCAGACCTCCGTCACCGGGGTGCAGGTGCCGGGATCGAGGAAGGGCTTGACCGACGCGAAGTAGATCGCGAAGGCACCGTCCACCGTGGCGTTGTTCACCTGGTCGCAGTCGTTGCTCACGTTCGTGCCGCAGGCCCCCGAGAGCTGGCCGACCACCTCGCCGCTCGCGTTGAGGACGGGCGAGCCGCTGCTTCCCCCTTCCGTGCCTCCGGTCGTCGTTCGGGAGTAGATCCTCTCGCCGCGGGGCCAGCCCGTGCAGGTCGGGGCCGAAGTGTCCACGTGCCCTGCGGAGTAGGCCTGAGGAGCCCACGCCGGATGGCTGATTCGGTACAGGGCGGCGTTGTTGGTGTTGGCGATCGCCGCGCTGTTCCACCCCAGGAAGACCGAGCCGGACGGCGGCGCCGAGTTGAGCTGCAACAGCGTGAAGTCACCGGTCGTCCCCGTGGCCTTGATCGTCGAACCGAGGCGCTGGATCCCCCCCGGGTTGGTCTGGGCGGGGCAGTTCGTCTGGCCGCAGGGGAGGGTGAACTGGAAGTAGGTCTCGAGGCTCGAGGCGTTCCCCGACGAGCTGATGCAGTGGTTCGCCGTCAGGAAGTACGGGATCTGGCTCGTCGAGACGGTGTCGTTGAGAAGTCCGCCGGTGCAGGTGTAGATGAAGGCCCCCTGGATCCACTGCATGAGGGCGACCGCGCTCTTCGCGGGGTCGGCCGGCGTCCCGCTCGTGCACGAGGCGTTCTGGATGCACGAGGCGTTGAAGCTGCAGAAGGACTCCGTCGAAGCAGTCAGGCCGTTCGCGAACTTCTGGGAGATGTGCCCGACCTCCGAGATCTGGAAGGACGTCCCCTTGAGGTCCGAGGCCCCGTCGGGGCCGTAGTGGCGGATCATGACGATCCCATCGGATTCGAAGAGGGTGTTCGTCCAGAAGTCCCCGTCGCCGTTCGGCCCCTTCCCGGTGTACGGGCCGAAGGCCTGACCGGCCGCGCTGAAGAAAAAAAGGTCCGAGTCGTCGGGGATGTCGAGGTGGTCGAGGTGAACCCTGAGGGCCCCGGCTCCCTCAGCCCTGACGAGCGTCGCCCAGACGAAGCCGCCGTCGTTCGTCGCCTTGAGCATCCCGGTGCCGACGCGGGCGGGGTTGGTCGAGAGGGCGGCGGCGTCCATGGGGGAGAAGTGGACGAGCTCGTTGATGGGCTTGGTCCGCCCGACGACGTTCTGTCCGTCCCTGTCCTCCTGGCGCATCTTCAGATCCGCCTTCTCCTGGTCGGTGAGGGTGACGACCAGCGGAGTGTTCAGAACACCCGCGGGGAGTTCGCCCATGAGCCACTGATGCAGGGCGCTCTGCTGCGCGGCTTCTTCGTCAGGGGTGATGCCTCCGGCGAAAGTCTCGCTCGGGACGCTCTTCGCGGGGGCGTTCGCTGCGTTCCCCGGGGCTCCGATGGCGATCCCGGTACAGAGGAGCGTGATCACGGCCAGAGCCGTGAGGGTGTGGTTCCGACGAGTCATTCATGCCTCCTTTCGAACAAGGATGGGCCGATGAGGGCTCGAGGGAACACCGGAATCCGGCGTGCGGGCGGGGGATTCGTGCGGGGAGGACGCAGCGTGCGGAGCTGCAGCAGCCCCTCGACCTTGACTTGCCGTCGAGTCTACGGGGATCCGGGATTTCGTCAACAGGAATCTTTGGTCACCCGGCCGCCTTCGTCTCCGGGTAGAGCCTGTCGAACTCCGGGTCCCCGTGCAGCAGCGCGAGGTCCGGATCCCGCCGCGCCCAGTCCGGGTCCCTGAACCCCGCATCCCACGCCTTCCGGATCGCCTCGAGCGCCTCGGGCTTCTTTTTTGACAGGCAGAAGACGCACGCGGCGTTGTAGAGGACCGTCGCGTCGTTCGGCCGGAGGGCGACGGCGAGATCGGCCTCGCGCTTCGAGTCCTCGACGCGGTTCATGTTGGCGTACTCGACCGCGAGGTGGATGCGGGCGCGGGCATCCTCGGGGATCTTCTTCAGGTGGTTCTCGAGCACCGTGATCCGGCGCAGGCGGACGTTTCGTACCTGCTCGTCCTTGCCGAGAGCCCCGAGGGCGTTCAGCAGCGGCACGTAGACGTTGTAGTCCTCACCACAGGCATCGAGCGCCGCGTCGGTGATCGAGGCGACCTCCTGGTAGCGCCCCGCAGCGAAGAGGGCCCGGCCCAGGAGGTAGTAGGCTCCCTCGCAATCCCGCTTGCGCTCGATGGCGAGGCGCGCGTGGCCGATCGCGTCGTCGTGAAGCCCGCGGGCGTACTTCACCCACGCCTGCGCCACCTGCGCCTCGGGAAGATCGGCGGAGAGCTCGACGGCCCGAGATGAGGCCGATTGCGCGCGCGCCATCCAGATCGGATCGCGGCCGTAGTGGTAGTGATGCTGCGCCGCGACGTTGGCGAGGGCGGCGTAGGCGAGGGCGAAGGTGGGATCGAGGGCGACGGCGTTCTCGAGCATCTGCGCCGCGAACTCCAGATCCTGCCGCGTGAGCCGGCGCGCGTAGCTCTTGCCGCGAAGGAAGAGGTCGTACGCCTGGAGGTTCTCCGTGGGCTTCGCGGCCAGCGCCTCCTGCTCCTGGGGCGACAGGGTGATGCGCAGCGCCTCGGCGATCTTCCGCGCGATCTCGTCCTGCACCTCGAAGATGTCTTTCATCTCGCGGTCGTAACGCTCGGACCAGAGGGGGAAGTCCGTGTGCGTGTCGACGAGCTGGGCGTTGATCCGGAGGCGCGCCCCCGCGCGGCGAAGGCTCCCTGCGAGGACGTACGCGGCGCGGAGCTGCTGGCCGATCTGCGCCGGCGTCACCTGTTTGTCGCGGTAGGCGAGGACCGTCGGGCGCGAGAAGATGTTCAGCCCCTTGATCTTCGATAGCTCGGTGATGATGTCCTCGGTGATGCCGTCGCGGAAGTACTCGTCCTCCTTGATGCCGCTCAGGTTCTCGAAGTAGAGGACCGCGATCGACTTCGCCGCCTGAGCCGTGGCGCCTCCGCGCGAGTCGCTGATCTCCGCCGCCTGGCGGCGCCCCGAGTCGAGATCGCGGCGCAGCCGGATGAGATCGGTCTTGAGATCGGTCGCGGTCTGATAGCGCATGTTGCGGTCCTTCTCGAGGGCCTTGTTCAGGATGCGGCCGAGCTCGGGAGGAAACGATCCGCCGCTCTTGCCGATCGGCTCCGGATCGCGGTTGAGGATCGCGTCGAAGATCACGGCCGACGTCTCCCCCTGGAAGGGGAGTTTCCCCGAGGCCATCTGGTAGAGGACGGTGCCTAGGGAGAAGAGGTCCGTCCGGGCGTCGGTGAGCTGCCCGCGGGCCTGCTCGGGGGACATGTACGAGACGGTGCCGAGGGCGACGCCGCGCTTGGTGAGCTCGTCCACCTGGCCGACGGTGTCCATCCGCGAGTCGGTGCCCGGGGCGGCGTTGGGCCGGGCGGAACCCTCGATCTTGGCGAGGCCGAAGTCGAGGACCTTCACCTGGTTCCGGGAGTTCACGAAGATGTTGGCCGGCTTGATGTCGCGGTGGACGATGCCGCGGGCGTGGGCGGACTCGAGCGCGTCGGCGATCTGGATCCCCATCTCGACGAGAGGCCCCATCTCGAACGACTGGCGGCCGATCATCCGCGCCAGCGTCTGCCCCTCGAGGAGCTCCATCACGATGAAGTGGCGCCGCTCGTGCTGCTCGATGGCGTGGACGGTGCAGATGTTGGGGTGGTTCAGCGCCGAGGAGGCGCGCGCCTCGCGCTGGAATCGCTCCAGGCTCTGCGCGTCCTGGTCCATTTCCTGCGAGAGGAACTTCAGCGCGACGTGGCGGCCGAGGCGCGTGTCCTCGGCCTCGTAGACCACGCCCATCCCGCCGCGGCCGAGCTCGCGGGTGACGTTGTAGTGGGAGACGGTCTTGCCGATCAGAGATTCCATCGGGTGCGGGGCCCTTTCTGTCGGGATTCCGGGAGTACGGGCGGGGTTCGGTTGGCGCCATTGTAGCCGTCGGCGGTCGCGCCTCGCCACGGGTTGCGTTCGCGCGCCCGCTGGGGGAGAATCGCGCCACCCTATTCCCGGCCCCCCTCTTTTCTCGAAGGAGAAACCCATGAATTTGCGCATCGGATCCAAGGCTCCCGACTTCACCGCCGACACGACCCAGGGGAAGATCAGCTTCCACGAGTGGATTGGCGACTCGTGGTGCATCCTCTTCTCGCATCCGAAGGACTTCACGCCGGTCTGCACGACCGAGCTGGGGTACATGGCCGGCCTGCAGCCGCAGTTCGACAAGCGCAACACGAAGGTCATCGGCCTCAGCGTCGATCCGGTCGAGGATCACAAGCGCTGGGCGAGCGACATCAAGGACGTCACCGGGAACATGCCCGGGTACCCGATGATCGGCGACTCCGATCTCGCCGTGGCCAAGCTGTACGACATGCTTCCGGCGGATGCCGGAATGAGCTCCAAGGGCCGCACGGCCGTCGACAACCTCACGGTGCGCACGGTGTACCTCATCGGCCCCGACAAGAACATCAAGGCGATGCTCGTCTACCCGATGAGCACCGGGCGCAACTTCGACGAGGTGCTGCGCCTCCTCGACTCCTGCCAGCTCACGGCGAAGCACAAGGTCGCGACCCCCGTCAACTGGAAGCACGGCGAGGACGTCATCATCGTGCCGGCCGTCTCGGACGACGACGCGCGGCAGAAGTTCCCGGGCGGCTGGAAGTCGCCGAAGCCCTACCTCAGGATCGTCCCGCAGCCGAAGTAACCTTTGAGCCCCGATCGCCCTCGCGGCGGTCGGGGCGCGTTCCCGGTGGGCTCCGCATGCCGCGTACGACGCTTCGAATCTGCGCGCGGTTCGTGAGTCTCGTCGCCGCGCTCGGCGCCGCCTCGGCGGCGCCGCCGCGCTATCGACTCGAGGTGCTCCCGGCCCCTTCCGGCTGCCAGACCTTCGCCGTGTTGCACGGGCTGGATCGGGACGACCGCGAAGTCGGCGTGATGTCCTGCGACGAGTTCGTGACGCAGCGGGCCGTCATGTGGACGGGAGACGGCATCTCGGAGCTCCCGGGGTTCGGCGGCCCAAGCTCAATAGCCTTCGGGCTCAACGCGGCGGGGGCGATCGTGGGGACCGCGGAGACGGAGGAAATCGACGCCGGCTCCGATCACGTCTCCCGCCCCTTCATCCTCGATGGAGCCGGGCTGCGCGACCTCGGGACGCTCGGTGGTCGCCTCGGCGCCGCGCTCGCCATCAATCCGGCCGGAACCATCGTGGGCGGATGCCAGTCGGGGACCGTCGACCCCCGCCTCGGCCATGAGCCCTTCCGGGCGTGCATCTGGGATCGCGCGGACCTTCGTGATGCGGGCGATCTGGGGGGACCGGAAGCCACCGCGTACGGCGTGAGCGGCCGCGGATGGATCGTCGGCGCCTCCGACACGGCGGAGCTTCTTCCTTCGGGGCGCGGCCCGGTGCAGCACGCCTTCCTTCACGATGGTCGCGCGATGCGTGACCTCGGGACGCTCGGGGGTCCGTTCAGCCTCGCCCTTTCGTTGAACGAACGCGGCGACGTGGTCGGATTCTCCCTCACGGGAGAGCACCTGGCGAACGGCATCGCTCCGTGGCACGCCTTCCTCTGGCACGACGGCACGCTTACGGATCTGGGGACTCTCGGCGGGACGTTCTCCGAGGCATGGGATGTCGATGACGCCGGGGAGGTGGTCGGCTGGTCGTCGCTTTTGGGGCCCAAGGCGAGCACTCTCAGCCACGCGGTGCTCTGGCGGTCGGGGCGCGTCCTCGACCTGAACGACCTCCTCGAGGATCCGCAGGGTTGCGTCCTGAACGAGGCCCGGGCCATCGACGGGCGCGGGAGGATTCTTGCCAACGCCGGATGTTCCGGCGGGAGTCGCGTCGTCCTCCTGACGCCTTCTCGCTAGAAGCCCTCCGCGGCGAGTTCAGGGCCGTCCCGAGGGCTCCCATCTCATCCGCGCCCGTCGAGGGCGTCCAGGATGTGGCACACGATGCCTCGGGGTGGGGCAGGACGCACCGGTTCGACTTCCTAATGTGATTCTGCGCTGGTCCGTGACTATCACGGGGTGGGGGCTCCGAGTCGTGCCCCATGGCGAGATGTGCGCCATTCTCGCCTGGACTCGTTCCAATGCTCGCTATCGTGCTACCCATTTGGCGTGAGGCACTTCCAGCACTCTACCTCGGGAGGCACACCGAATGCACGGACTCGGGTGGAATCGGAGACGTTCCTTCGCGAGCCGGGATGTCCGGATCGCGTGGGAGGCTCGGAAGGTTGGGTGAATCACAGAGGAGGGCTGGAAGATGAGACATCGAACGGAAATTTGGGTGCCTGACTCGATTCGCGATCGAGGATGGATCGGCAGTGGTGTCGTTGGAGGCGGTTTGTTGGCGATCGCGTTGAGCTGCGTCGTTCCGTCATCGGCGCTGGCACAACCCTTCACCGTGAACGCCAAGCCCGCGACCTTGTCAGACAGCTACGCCGTTGGGATTGGGACCCTCACCGGTATCACAACCTCGCCCTTGTCGCAGCAGACGGGGGTGGCCAGCGCTCGCAGTTTTTCGAACCCATCCGGCTCCAACGGGGCGACTTTCCTCTACGTCGTGGGCTGGAGCGACGATCAGGGCCTCCAGGGCGTCCTACTCGACACTCTCGCCACATCCAGTTCGAGTTATGGGGCAGTGTCAAACATCGGCGCGTGGACCGTCTGCGCGACAGGCTTTCAAGTCAATCCAGGCCCCTTGCCGGCGGTGGGGCCCAATCCCGATGTTCCCGGTACCGGGACGATCAATTCATACATCGGACAATGCAATAACAAGACTCTCGGAGCGGGGACGAGTGTCGGATGGGTCGGGTGTCTCGGTAATCCTTCGGGACGGAGAGCGTGTGCCGGGGAGCTCAATCAGTGCCCGGGGTGTGGTCCAGATTTTCCGACTCCGACGAACCAAATCAGCCCGAATGCGCGGTGGTTGTGGTTCGACGATTTGACTTCCGGTTACGATCCCTTCAACCTCCTTGCCTCTCCCGGGCAGCACAAGGAATTCCTAATCTTCAAGCTTCCATTGGCCACGGTGTACAGTCTCCCCTTGGCCGCGAAGACCGCGAAGATCAAGAACACCGACCCGATCAAGCCGGCGACCAGTCTGGAGTGGAGCATCAAGGGAAACTTCGCTTCGTATCAGGTAGTCGATCAATACAACGGCCCCTCGAACAGCCCTAACAGCACGTTTACAAGTTTCACCCCCGGCCCCGACCCCAACGATCCGAACTGCACCTTGCTGACATGGTCGGGCGCCTCGATCGCGCCAAACGATTTCGCGGAAGTGGGGATACTTGCGCCGGGGACGTCGGTCGAGACGTGCTACCTCGGGTTGGACCCCAACAGTCTACTGCTCTGCGCTCATGACCTGAACGTCGATTCGGCGGGCTCGAGTCTGCGGGGAGGCGTCGTGAGGTTCGTGAACTCAGCCGCCGGTTGCGAATCGACGACGACGCTATACGTCGGAAACGTCTCGGTCGAGTGGTACGTCGGAGACATGCCGGCGTTGCCCGACCACGTTCCTGAGGCGGCGAGCGTGCGCCATCCAGCCCTCCGACATTCAGGAAGCACACCGGTTCCGTTGGCGCCGGGGAATGGGACCAATCTGAAGTTCGCACCGCCGCCCATGGGTTCGGACACCGTCCTCGTCACCTACACCGTAGGGACCACCGCGGCGTTAACCGGTGCTGACAGCGTCGTCCAGTCGGTAATGCTTCCGATACCTCAACCCGGCTCCATCCCCACCCTCTCCGAGTGGGGGATGATCGCGCTGGTGACGCTCCTCCTGCTGACGGGAGCGTTCCTCATCAATAGAAGGAGCCGTCAGGCGCCCGTCGTGTGAGGTGACGAGATCGTCTTGAGATGCCGGAGGGAGAACCCCTCCGGCATTGCCGTCGACGCCCTACCTCAGGATCGTCCCGCAGCCGGAGCAGGGAGGCTCAGGGCGGCATCGAGCACCTCGCGGAGCTTGAGGGCGAGGTCCGACTGGCTGAACGGCTTCTGGAGAAACGCGGGGCCGTGATCGAGGACGCGGTGCCGCACGGCCTCGTCGTCGGTGTGGCCGGAGGTGTACAGCACGGCCAGATCCGGGCGAAGGCGCGTGAGGTCCGCGGCCACTTCCCGGCCACTCCGTCCCGGCAGGACGACGTCGATCAGCAGGAGGTGGATCGGAGCCGGGTGCCGTCGGCTCACCTCCAGCGCCTGCGCGCCGTCGCGGGCCGAGAGCACGCTATAACCGAGCTGCTTCAATCCCTCGGAAATGAGATCCCGGACCGCCTCCTCGTCCTCCACGACCAGCACGGTCTCGACTCCCTTCGGAGGAGCGCCGGCGGCCGCCCGGGGCGTGCCCCCGTCCGCGGGCCCCTCGACGTGCGGCAGGTAGACGCTGAAGGTCGTGCCGGAGCCGGGGCGGCTGTCCACGCTGATGTATCCGTCGCTCTGCCGAACGATCCCGTAGACGGTCGCGAGGCCGAGGCCCGTGCCTTTACCGGGCTCCTTCGTCGTGAAGAACGGCTCGAAGATCTTGGCCTTAATCTCGGGCGTCATCCCGACGCCCGTGTCCCGGACCGCGAGCATGACGTACGGTCCCGCCGCGGCGCCGGGATGCCGCCGGGCGAACTCGGCGCCGCATTCGACATCGGCGGTCTCGAAGGTGATCTTTCCCCCCTCCGGCATCGCGTCCCGCGCGTTGACGGTCAGGTTCAGGATGATCTGCTCGAGCTGCCCGGGATCCGCCTTGACGCGAGCGATCCTCGAGGCGAGCCGCGTGACGAGCTCGACGTCCGCTCCGATGAGGCGGCGCAGCATCGTCTCCGTGTCCAGGACGAGAGCGTTCAGATCCAGAATTCGCGGCTCGATGATCTGCTTGCGGCTGAAGGCGAGGAGCTGGCGCGTGAGATCCGCCGCCCGCTTCCCGGCCCTGTGGATCTCCGAGATCCTGCCGTGCAGCGCGCTCCCGGCCTCGAGATCCGACAGGATCAGCTCGCCGTATCCGAGGATGACGCTCAGGAGGTTGTTGAAGTCATGAGCGATGCCGCCCGCGAGGCGGCCGATCGCCTCCATCTTCTGCGCCTGCTGGAGCTGGCGCTCGAGCTGCCGCTTCTCCGAGACGTCGTGGGCGGCCACGACCGCGCCGAGCTTGCGCCCCTGCGCGTCGAGGATCGGCTGGCCGTTGACCAGCACCGCGCGCTCGGTTCCGTCGCCGCATTGAATCAGAAGCTCGACGTCGCGGACGCGCTCGCCGCCCAGGGCGCGGACGAGCGGGAAGGCGTCCATCGGAAGTTGGGTCTTTCCGTCCGGCAGCAGGAGCCGGCGCTCGAACGTCTTCAGCTCCGGCGGCCGGGCCGCCTCCGGGACCGCGTGCCACTCGCGCGTCGTGCGGTTGAAGAGCGTGAGGGTTCCCTCGGAGTTGCACGCGACGATCCCCTCGGTGAGGCTGTCGAGGAGCGCCCTGAGGAACTCGCGCTCCTCGTGCAGGACCCGCTCGGTTTCGCGGCGCTTCCGGCGCTCGGCGGCCTCCGCGAGGGCGCGGCGCACCGCGGGAGCGAGTCGGGCGAGCCGGTGCTTGAGGACGTAGTCGGTCGCTCCGCTCTTGAGGCGCTCGATCGCGGCCTCCTCGCCGAGCACGCCGGACACGAAGATGAAGGGAGTGTCGGGGGTCATCTCCCGCGCGAGCCCGAGGGCCGACAGGCCGTCGAAAGCAGGCAGTGAGAAATCGGAAAGGATCAGGTCGAATCCCCCGCGCGCCAGAGCCTCGAGAAACCGTGCGCGCGTCGAGACGACCTCGACGGAGCAGGCGATTCCGTCATCCAGAAGGGTCGACGCGACGAGCTCCGCGTCATTCGGCTCGTCCTCGACGTGAAGGACGCTCAGCGGCTGTGTCACGGGCGCTCCGAAGGGTCGGGGTTCATCGAGGGGAGGGGGAGGCGACTTCGTTGACCTCGGCCCAGAACTCCCAGACCTTCCTGACCGCCGCCAGGTACTCGTCGAAGTCGAGAGGCTTGACGACGTAGGCGTTGGCGCCCAGCCGGTAACTCTCGGCGACGTCCCGGTCCTCCCGTGAGGAGGTCAGCATCACGACCGGGACCGTGCGGAGCCGTTCGTCCGCGCGAATCCGCCTGAGGACCTCGAGCCCCCCGACTTTCGGCATCTTGATGTCCAGCAGAACGACCGCGGGACGGGTGTCCTGTCCGGCGTTTCCCGCGGCTCGCGCGAGGTGCTCGAGCGCCTCGGCGCCGTCGCAGACCCGCGTGACGTTTCCCGCCAGATCCTGCTCGGCCAGGGCGAGCAGCGTCAGCTCGGCGTCGTTCGTGCTGTCCTCGGCAAGCAGAATGCGCTTCGCGGTGTTCATCTTCCTCCCTCCGCGGTGGTCGGCAGCGAAAAGTAAAATGCGGCGCCTTCATCGACCTCGCCCTCGGCCCAGGTGCGGCCGCCGTGCCGATGGATGATTCGCCTCACGTTGGCGAGTCCGATTCCGGTCCCCTCGAACGCCTCGGCGGAGTGGAGGCGCTGAAAGATGCCGAAGAGATTGTCCACGTACTGCATGTCGAACCCGACGCCGTTGTCGCGCACGAAGACGGTCGTCTCCCCGTTCGCGGAGCGCGCTCCGATCTCGACGCGCGCCTCCGTCCGCGTCCTCGTGTACTTCACCGCGTTCGACAGCAGATTGGCCAGGACGAGCCTCAGCATCGCCGGGTCCCCCTTCACCTCGGGGAGCGGACCGATCGTCCAGTCGATCCGTCGCGTCTTCGTCTCTTCGTGAAGGTCCTGCACGGCCTCCTTGACGAGCGGACCCAGGGGGACGGTCGCCCGCTGCATCTCCGAGCGCCCCATGCGGGAGAAGCTCAGCAGGTCGTCGATTAGCCGCCCCATCCGATCGGCCGACCTGACGATCTGATCGAGGTGGTGCCGGGCCTTGTCGTCGAGGGAGTTTTGCGCGTGGCGCTGGAGCTGCGCGGAGAATCCTGAGATGTGCCGCAGTGGAGTCCTCAGATCGTGGGACACCGAGTAGCTGAAGGCCTCGAGCTCGGTGTTGGACGCCTCGAGCCGGGTCTGTCGCTCGGCGATTCCCGACATCTCGCTGCGGCTCTGCAGGATCGAGATCACGAGGAAAAAGTCCTCGAAGACGACCCACCAGACGTGTTCCACCCACCTCCAGGGCTCGATGCTCGCGACGCCGTACACGGATTGGGGCCAGTAGACGCCCCGCAGGATGTGATCCGCGCCGACGACGGCGGAGGCGGTGATGAGGACGGGCCAGTCCCGGTAGAACGCCAGGAACGCGAGCGATCCGAAGACGTGGAAGTGGCTCTCGATGCGCCCACCGGTCAGATGGATGAGGAGGGCCGAGGTCATCATCTGGCCCACCGCGATGACATGACGCGTGACGAGGGAGCCGGGGCGCGTCGTGGCCAGCGCGACGGGGAGGGCGGTGAAGACGCCGCCGAGCAGCACCGCGGCCCAGACGTGAAGGTGCGTCCGGCTGAACTCACCCTCCCACGTTTTGGGGGCGATGAGAAGGGCCACGGCGATTCCGGCGAACCACTGGAAGAGCATGAGGCCGGCGAACATCCGATCGGTCCGGACCCATATGCCGCGGAGGTGCTCCCCGAAGAGCTCGGAGGAGCGATTCGGCGTCACGACCGGCATGGCTCGCTCCGTTCCGCCCGGGCCGGGCGCGGGCCAAAGAGCGGGCACCCGAAGACGGCCGTCGCGGGGCGCGCCGCCGCTCCGTTCCTCGCAATGGAGAGGATCGCCTCGACCCCTTCGCTGTCCCCGGTGTGCGCCCGCGACGGGGTAATCCCTCCGCTGAACGCGAGACGCCCTTCCCTGTCGTAGACGATCACCTGTCCGGAGGTCTTCGCGCCGAAGAGGCGCGCTTCCGCATCCTTTTCGTCGACGAGAAGATGGACGCCGGGTATCGCCTCGGCCTTCCGCCAGTTCTCGGTCCGGGTCCAGTCGCTCGAGACCCCTTCGGGCCGGATGAAGAGGACGTGCGCGTCGATGAGGTCCTTCCCGCGCGCGATGATCGCGGACAGCTCGTCGAGACTCGCCTTCGTGCAGGGGCAGTGGGGGTGCGCCAGCATCACTAGGGTGACTCGATCCTTCACGCGCTCTATGACGCTTTTCTCCGGCCAGGCGGTCGGCGCGGAGGCGGCGAGCCCCTGCCTGAACTCGTGCGCGAGGACGATCCACATCCCCGCGCCCGAGACGGCGAGCCAGGCGGCGACCGCGACGGCGGGGAGGAGCATGCCCCGCGCGGGGCTGCTCGAAATGTTTGTTTGATCGTGGCGCATAGTCGTTTCCCGAGAATCAAACATACGTCGAGAGATCCTGTCGGCAACTGTCAGGGGGTTGACTCGATCCAGCCGTCTTGCGCCGAAAAAAGCCGATAGGCCTCACAATCACGACAATTCAGACTCTCGGCGTGGCGACCCGGAGCAAGCGGCTGCGATGGTCCGTTCCGGATGGGGGATGATCTCGCCGGTGACGCTCCTCCTGCTCACGGGAGCGTTCCTGATCCGCAGAAGAAACGATCAGTCGCCCGTCGTGTGACGTGACGAGATCGACCTCGGATGCCGGAGGGACGCCCCCTCCGGCATGTCCGTCAACGGGGCAGGCCGTCCGATGTGGAACCCCTGGGCATAGTCGACCCCCGCCGCGCGGAGCTGCCTCAACGTCTCTTCGTCTTCGACGAACTTGGCGATCGTCTTCCGGCCCATGAGGCGCGCCCGCTCGGCCACGGTGAGCACCACCTCGCGGTCGCCCGATGGCCCCGGATGGTTTCGAATGAGGCTTGCGTCGAGGGCGAGATAGTCGACGGGGATGGCCTCGAGGCGATCGAGGAAAGCGGCTCCCGCCACGAACTCGTCCAGCGCCACGCCGCAGCCCAAGGACCTCAAGCCCCGAACGAGGTCGCGAGCGCTCGGATTGGAGCTGACGGCCGATTCGGTGATCTGCAGGGTGAGCTTCCCCGGGTCGACCGGCGTGCCCGCCAGGGAGCGCCCGACGAACGACAGGAACCCCGAGTCCGCGAGCGACGTCTCGGAGATGTTGACGCACACCCCCGGCGCGGCCGGGAGGCGCGCGAGCCGATCGATCGCCTGCGAGACGACCCAGGCGTCGACCTCGACGATGAGGCCCGAGCGTTCGGCCGCGACGAGGAAGACTCCGGGGAGGACGAGACGGCCGTCGTCTCCCGTCATCCTGAGGAGCAGCTCGTGCCGCCAGATCTCGTCGCGCCGAAGGTCGAGGATCGGCTGGGCGTGGAGGACGAAGAGCCCGTCGCTCAGCGCCTTTCGGATCCGCTCCTCGCCCGAGAGTCCGGCCGCCAGTTTCTCCTGCCACTCGGTCCCCTCCACGTAGATGCGGGCGAGGTTCCGGCCCGCCCTCTTCGCCTGGTACATCGCCAGGTCGGCGTGGGAGAGGAGATCGGGGACGTTCATTTTCCTGTACGGGAAGAGCGCGATGCCGATGCTCACGGTGATCGTGAACGGCCGGCCGTCGATGATTGTCTCGTGGGAGGCGATCGCCTCCTGGAGCTGCAGGGCGACCTCGAGCGCCTGCGCCCCCTCGGTCCGGGGAAGGAGGATCGCGAACTCGTCGCCTCCGAGGCGCCCGAGAAGATCGCTCTCGCGGAGACGGCGCGCCAGGAGCTCGGCGACGCTCCTGAGAATCCGATCGCCGGCCGAGTGGCCCAGCGTGTCGTTCATCGACTTGAAGTTGTCGACGTCGAGGAACATCAGGGCGCCGCGGGTGCCGTAGCGGTGCGCCTCGGCGACGACGCGCTCGAGGTCCGAGAGGAACCGCCGCCGGGTCATCACCCCCGTCAGGGAGTCATGGTCGATCATCTGGACGAGCTTCGTCTCGTATTCCTTCCGCTCCGAGACCTCGGCCGCGATGGCCAGGGCCGTCAGCGTAAGGATCGACATGAACGATTGGAGCAGGAGGAGCGAGTCGTTCGGGGCCGCGTGCGCGAAGGGGCCGGTCCCGCGGAGGGTGCCCACGACGGCGATCGCGGAGAGGAGCGCCGCGACGGTGACGGTCTCCCGCTGGCTGAACCTGAACGCCGGCCACACCAGAAGGGGAAAGCAGATGAACCCGGTCGCGTACGCGGTCGGGCCGGGAGGGTAGAGGTCTCCGAAGACCACGAGTCCCACGAACCCCACGCAAAGGGCGAGGAGCGCCGCCTCGAGGCTCCGGAACCGTCCCCAGCGCGGGGGCGGCCCGAGCATCCAGAGGAGAGCGAGCGGGGCCACGATCAAGTCCCCCGCGGCGTCGCCGAGCCACCAGGTGAGCCAGATCGATCCCAGCTCGCCGCGACCGGCGAGGCCTCCCAGAGAAAGGCTGGCCGTGCCGATCGTGGCGCTGATCGTCGTGCTGAGGATGCCGGCGAGGGGGGCCGCCCGGAAGATGTCGCGGGATCTTAGGAAGGCCCGGGGGCCCGAGGCGAAGCGCAGGAGCAGCCACGTGCCCGCGAGCCCCTCGAGCGTGTTGCCGCATGCGATGCCGAGAGACGTCGCGACGGAGCCGGCCGTCGTGAGGTTGACCAGGAATGCGCCGAGGAAGATCCCGGGCCAGGCCCGGTAGCCGAAGACGAGGAGCGCCGCGAGGGCGATTCCGGTAGGAGGCCAGACCGCCGTGGCGCTCGCATTGACGAGGGCGAGGCTGAGCCCGAGCTTGCCGGCCGCGAAGTAGACAATCCCGACAATGGGAACCCAGAGGATAGGCGAGGGGCGGGGTAGCGGGGCGTGAACGCGCGGGCTCACGAGACCCTCCTCTCCTTGGGCTTCCATCCGGGAACATGGCTCAGGGGGGAGTCCCGCGCAAGAGACCCCG
>Ga0137407_10000818_pt1 | contig 20460 bp, 15 predicted proteins | sample CZOMad2_2_16fung_FD_108410 | JGI IMG/M metagenome (GOLD analysis project Ga0137407, IMG submission 108410) | Vadose zone soil fungal communities from Angelo Coast Range Reserve, California, USA - CZOMad2_2_16fungal (Illumina Assembly) | ecosystem: Environmental > Terrestrial > Soil > Vadose... | reverse complement strand
TCAAATGGTGTGCCTCGCCGTAAAAAAAGTGCACGAACAAATCACCAGCTCGGCAAAACCGCATCTTCCGCTGATCTGGAGCGAATATAACGCCAGCTATAAAAACGAACCCGACATCACGGATGCTCCATTCATGGCTCCATGGCTGGCTGACACCATTGCCAAATGCGACGGTCTGGTAGATGTTATGTCCTACTGGAGCTTCTCGGATGTATTTGACGAGCAGGGCGTGGTGCGACAGCCTTTTTACGGAGGCTTCGGCCTGGTTGCTGAAGGTGGAATTCCCAAGCCGGCCTATAACGCATTTCAATTGTTGCATAAGCTAGGCAACAAGCGCGTACGAACCGCAGCCCAATCGACCCTGGTCACAAAACGGGACGATGGATCGTGGGTCATCGCCCTATGGAATTTTCCCACTGGACCCCAGGCCACCACGAAACATTTTGTTGTGCATCTGCCTCGGGGTTCGCATACTCAGCAAGCACTTGTTTCTATCGTTGACGAGACCCACGGTAATGTGCTGCGCATGTACAAGAGCATGAATTCGCCGCAATATCCGACCGAAGGCCAGATACAGAGGCTTAAGCAGGCCGCTCAGCTGCCACCTGCGCAAACATTACAGATAAAGGATGGAGCGGTTGCGCTTGACATACGCTCTCCCGGGCTGGCGTTGCTGGAGATTCGATAGCCGCCCATGGAGCCAGTCTACAGCGCGATATCAACAGACACTGGAGTTTCTCGGCGCAAGTTTCTGCACCAGACCTTGGCGCTCTCAGCAGCGCTGTCCTTGCCAGGACCGTGGCCATGGTGTTCAGGGGCTGCGGGGCTTTCAAAGTCGGATACAGACCTGCTCGACGAAATCTGCCTTTCCGCGTTCCGGTATTTCTGGGAAGCTGCCAGCCCTCATACCGGCTTGGTGAAAGACCGTTCGCTTGCGGATGGCCCCGATCCGCGCACCGTCGGCAGCATCGCGGCAACCGGGTTCGGGCTGACGGCATTGTGCATCGCCGCGGAGAGGCATTACTTCAATCGTCCCAAAATTGAGGAGCGAGTACTCACCACTCTCAAGTATTTTCACGAGCATGCTCTCTGCAAAAAGGGTTTCTATTACCACTTCCTGGACATCCATACTGGCGCCAGGATCTGGAACTCTGAAATTTCTTCCATCGATACCGCATTGCTGCTGTGCGGGGTCATCACATGCCGCGAATACTTTGCCGATGAGCGCATTCGGCGGCTTGCTGATGATATCTATCGCCGCGTCGATTTTCACTGGATGTTAAATGGCTCTGCTACCTTGTCTCATGGCTGGAAACCGGAAAGCGGGTTTATTCAATGGCGCTGGGATTCGTATGCAGAACATATGATGCTGTACCTGCTTGCGATCGGTTCCCCAACGTTCGGTATTCCTTCACAATCCTGGGAAGCATGGAAGCGGCCTATCTGCGATTTCTTCGGAGAGCAGTATATCTCCGTTGAAGCGCCGCTCTTCATCCATCAATACTCGCACGCTTGGGTCGATTTTCGCGGCCGGAGCGACCGTCATGCCGACTACTTTCAGAACTCGATCAAAGCTACGCGGGCGCACTTGAAATTTTGCCTTGATCTGGCGCGCAAGTTCCCCAAATACAGCCCACAATTGTGGGGTATCACTGCGTCGGATTCAGCCCAGGGATACGTGGCCTGGGGCGGGCCGCCCGCTCTGGGGCCGATCGACGGCTCGGTTGTGCCTGCGGCCGCAACTGGTTCGCTCCCGTTCCTACCCAGCGAGTGTTTGGCGGTACTCCACAACATCCGCGACAACTACGGGAAGCGACTCTGGAAGCGATACGGGATCGTCGATGCCTTCAATCCGAATACCGATTGGACAAACCCGGATGTCGTTGGCATCAACGTCGGTATTTCCATGCTGATGGCGGCGAACATCAGCTCGCAATTTGTTTGGCGGACATTTATGAGGGCCGCCGAGGTCACTGCCGCAATGCGGAATATCGGATTCAAAACAACCAAAGACCTGCCAACAGCCGCCCCTAGTGTGTGACAGTTGGCGGCCAGTAACGTTTCCCAGTGGCTAGACAACCACTTCGGACTATCTAGTTCTTCCGCGTGACGCGGCAACATAGAAGTTGGCCGGGCGGGAGCACCAACACACTGGTCGGTTTCGACAACGTCGTGGCATTGCTGGTCGACGCCTACCATCCTATCAATGTCTTTGCCTTCATCATTGGGCTCCGTGCCCTCGATTCACACGCCAACTTTGTGATGCGGGGGCCAGCTTTGACGTCGGGGTGCCGCCAAGGACGTTCCGAAATGCGGCGGCGTCCTTCGACGTATCAATGTGCTCCTCGGCGCGGTTGTTTCAAAGGCGGTTCCAAGCTTCTTGGGCATTGATTCACGTCTGCATAAGTGGAGTCTTTGGGATAGAGCGCCATCAACTTGCGCATGACGCCATTGGTCCAGCCAAAACCATCCTGTAGGGGATACTCTCCGCCGCCACCGGCCCTCTCAGGCGTGACCACATCGTATTTTTCAACTAGTTTGCCTGACTGCCGGTAAACGCGGGCCACGTTGACCATCCAGCGGCAGGCAATCTCCTCCGCCATCAAAGGATGCCGATAGCGGCTCAACGCGGACACGGAAATCCACTGAAGAGGCGCCCAGCCGTTGGGAGCATCCCATTGCTGCCCGGTATTTACATTCGTCGCCGCGAGCCCGCCTGGTTTAAGGAGGTCCCTTGAAACTACGCTTGCTACTTTTGACGCTTGATGGTCGCTGGACATGCCGACAAATAAAGGATACAGAGTCGCTGCGTTAACCCGATCGATGCGCCGGCGCAGCTTGTAGTGGTAGTCGAGGTAGCGACCGCTCTGTTCATCCCATAAGTACTTGTTGACCGCAGCCCGACGAGCGGCGGCGCGGCGACTGAAATCACGCACACATGGTTTGTCTGCCGTTCTCTCACAGCCAGATCGAATTGCATTCTCTAGACCAAAGAGCAAGCTGTTCAGATCAGGAGGAACGATCTCGGCAGTGTCAATCGTAGCCAGCGTGTGTCCATCCCCGAACCATCGCGAGCTGAAGTCCCATCCACTTTCGGCCGCCGACCGGATGTCGTGAAACAACTGCCGGGGCTCACGGCCCGAAGTCTTGGCCAGAGTCCAGTCTTCGCGGTAGGACTCGTCCCGCGCGGTGTCGCTATCATCCCAATAGCGGTTAAGAATCGATCCGTCAGGGAGAGCAACCACGTGGCGACGCGCAGTACCCGGACGCAACCCCTTGGCCCCGTCCATCCAGAAGGCATACTCCTTTCTAAGCTCCGGTAGGTATTGCGCAAATGCTGCCGCTTCGTCGTTGGGGGAGATCAGCCCAACCATCTTGAAAAAGAAAGGCGGCTGAGACCGGCTCAGATAGTAGCTCCGGTTCCCGTTAGGAATGTGCCCATAGGTATTGATGAGAAAAGCGAAGTTCCCGACCAGGCTTCGGATAAGATCTTGGCGGCCAGCCTCAGCCAGGCCAAGCATGGTGAAATATGTGTCCCAATAGTAGACCTCACGAAAACGTGCTCCAGGAACCACGTAGGGCAGTGGAAGCGGTAGCAGCGACGAATACGCCGCGGTAACCGTGGATTCGCGAGTGAGAGGGCCCCAGAGAGAATCAATGTGCTCGCGAATGGGGACCTGATCGTTCGCCGCAGTTCCTGAACTTATGTCCGCGGGAAACTCGAAGTGTTCTTCCACAAAGCGCTTGAGCTCTGCTCGCGATCGAGGCTTCTCCGAATGATACTGAGCCAGAATATCGGAGGGTGAAGATTTCGGAAGAGCGTCAGCAAACTCTTTGCTGTCAGGAAAGATCCGTTCCATTTCCACGGTATTAAATAGGTCCTTAAAGGCAATCTGTGGAGGAACAGGAGATTGGCCAGCAGCAACCTGGCCGCTCAATAAAGGAAGACTGCTAAGTAGCGCGGTCCATGCAAGGCATAACATCTTAATGGTGACCGTCATTGCAATAAATCCTTCCTGGGCATGCCCCCGATTCCGTCCGGAAGCGCGTCATCGCCACACTTTAAGACGATCAAGTCACAAAGTGGAAGATAAGTAGATGCGAATTCAGAAGAGGCAGTCTACAAAAATATGTAGACAGAAATACTAATTTTGACATCGCTCTAAATATTCGTACATGCTCTGCCGTTGATAGCGAGAGACTGATTACAGTGACTTTTCACCACCCTGCTTCTTCGTCCCAAGCAGTGCAAGCCTTTTTGAGGATGTGGCCACCTTTAAGAAATAACAAGCATCAGACCACACTCAGACCGTACGTCCCTTCTCAAAGGGGATGAATTGCCTTTCGCAAGCGGTCATTTCAAGGTTTCCGGAACAGTACACCAGGAGTTGCTATGAAAGACTTCGCCCATTTGCGCACTCAGCAATCATCAGTCCAGTCCAATACTTCGCAACATTTCCGTTTTCCATACGTCATTGCATTACTGCCAGCGTTACTGCTGTTTTCCGCTTTTGTTTTTGGCCAGGCTACTTCCGGAACAATTACCGGCAACGTCACCGATCCTTCGGGCGCGGTCGTCCCCAACGCGACGATCGCGATTACAGACATGGACCGCGGCAAACGATATTCCGTGGCTTCGAATGGAGAGGGCCTCTTCTTCAAGACGCAGATTCCCAATGGGAGATACCAGGTCCGCATAGAGGCGAAGGGTTTTGCGCCGCACGAACAGCAGGTGATTGTCAACGTCAACCAGGAAACCAGGGTGTATGCCCAACTCAAGCCCGCCGGAACGGAGCAAACCGTTACGGTGGTCGCCACGGAGGAACCGGCCCTGATCACCGATCGTGCCGAGGTAAGCACTACTCTTCCTACCCAGGCCCTCAATGATCTCCCTACGCTTGGCCAAAATGTAACGGAACTGGAACTACTCTCGCCCGGCACGTTGCACAACACATTTGAAATCGGCACCAATGAGAACCCGCAGAGTGGAGTTGCAAACAATACGAACGGGTTGTTGTTTGGGTTTACCAACCGGCAGATCGACGGAGCGGATAATATGGATGCCGTACTCGGCATCGAAGTTGTGAATCCCCCTCCAGATTCTTTGCAGGAGATGAAGTCCACCACCAGCAACTATGACGCGGAGTTTGGACGGGCCGGCGGAGCCGTGGTGCAATACGTGACCAAGTCCGGCACCAACCAGTTCCACGGCGACGTGTTTGAATTTCTCCGCAATGACGCCTTCAACGCGGCCAACCCATTCACAGAGACGAACGGGATCCTTCCTCTCCGCTTCAATCAATTCGGAGGCTCGCTGGGTGCGCCCATTGTCAAGAACAAGCTGTTCATCTTTGGCGACTACCAGGGCCAAAGGCAGCGCATCGGCTCGGGCGTTGTCACAACGGTGCCGACCGCAGCCGAACGGGCCGGCGATCTTAGCGCCTTCAGCAAACAAATCTTCAACTTCAACTCCGCCACGGGCGTCAAGACGCCATTCCCCGGCAATATTATTCCTTCCAGCTTCATCAGCCCAGTGGCCACAAATATCCTTGCCTTGCTTCCGGCTCCCACCAATTCGGGACTTGTTGACAACTTCGTCGGCAACGGAAGCGTCATCTTTGACACGAACCAATATGACGGGCGCCTAGATTATTTCTTGACGGACAATGATCGAATGTTCATGCGCTATGATTACTTCGCCTCGAACATCAAAGTCCCATCTGCTTTCGGCAACATTGCGGGAGGTCCTTCTGTGGATTCTTCTTTAGGCAACGGAGCGTCACTGGGACGAAACCAGAACCTGGTCTTTGACTACAACCATACCTTCAGCCCCAGTCTTCTGATGGACCTGCGTTACAGCTATTTCCGCTATCGGATCAATGTGGAGCCGAATGATGTGGGAGCAAATACGGCTACGCAGGTCGGGATACCGAACATCAATCTCGGCACATCAGATACCAGCGGCATCTCGAATTTCGTTTTCAACGGAAGCGCGCTCGCCGCAACTCAAGCGGTTGGCGGCCAGCCGTTTGAAATTGGTACGTCCATCGGCACCAATGCTCCTCTGCATGAATTGGAGCAATTGCACCAGGGTTCTGCAACCGTCAGCCGGACTTGGGGAAATCACAACTTGAAATTCGGCGGCGATTTCCGGAGGATCTCCAACCTGCGGAGTCCAAGTGACACCAGTCGGCGTGGAGTGTTCCAGTTCAACGCGGATGTCACCGGCGTCGGCGGAAACACAGGAGATGCGTTTGCCTCTTTCCTTCTCGGCTTTCCCAGCTCTTTCTCGCGCTTTTTGTTTCTCGGGAACCCGACAGAGTACGAGTGGGACGTCTTTTCCTTTATCCAGGACCAGTGGAGAGTTACTCCCAAGCTGACTCTGACGTACGGCCTGCGCTATGAAATTTACAGCGCGCCTTATGCTAACCAGGGCAATGCGGCAAATTTCGATTTCAATACCGGCCAATTGCTGGTAGCCAACACGGGCAGCGTCGACAAATACATGGACATCAACACCAGGCTTGCGAACTTTGCGCCGCGCGTTGGAATCGCTTACAGCGTCAGCCCAACCCTGGTCTTCCGCACGGGATACGGGCGCAGCTACTTTCCCAATTTCTTCAGCATTCAGGTGTCGCAAAACTTTCCTGTGAACTTCCGCCAGGACATTACGTCTTCCTCCGGCGTGCCTCTCAATTTTTCTCTCTCGCAAGGGCCGCCGGTTCCTGTGTCACCAGTCATCCCGTCCAGCGGCGTGCTTCCTTTGCCGTCAGGCGTGAGCGCGGCAGGCATTCCTCTGGATCGAAAGACAGCGTACGTTGATATGTGGAACCTTGCCTTGCAGAAGGAGTTTTCGTCCAACTTCACCATGCAATTGGCTTACGTAGGCAATGTGGCGCGGCATCTCTTCAGTTTCTTGAATGTGAACGCACCGTTGCCCGGTCCCGGCCCTTCGAACAACAACCGGCCCTTCTTTCCTCTCTTTGGATACACTCAGGACCTTACTGATTTTTGCAATTGCTTCAGTTCGAATTACAACAGCCTTCAGGTAAGCGCGCAGCGGCGTTTTTCCAAGGGCTATTTTATGACCGCGCAATACACCTATTCCAAAGTATTGAACTAGGGAGACAATTCATCGGAATTCGGTCCCTTCAATCTTGCGGGACAATATGGACCGGCAGGCTTCGACCGCACCCACGCCTTTGCGCTTGGCCATGAGGTGAGTTTGCCGTTTGGACCTGGCCAGCCATTTTTCTCAAACATGAGCGGTGTTGCAAAACAAATATTTGCCGGGTGGCAGTTCACCGGTGTGACGACGGCGTACAGTGGCAGGTCTTTTACGCCTGTGCTGTCGAGTAACGCTTCTCTCAATTCGAATTTCGCCTTACGTCCCGATTTGATTGGCGATCCCAATATGGGCGTGCCACCGGGACTGGCCTTCAACCCCGCCGCTTTTGCGACACCTGCGCCATTTACGGAAGGCAGTGCGGGTCGAAACTCGCTGCGCGGCCCCGCGTACTTTGACGCTGACTGGGGCCTCAGCAAGACATTCCCAATTACGGAGAGGACAAATTTGAAATTCGCTTGGCAAAACTTCAATGTATTCAATCATCCGAACCTGGGATTGCCGAACAACGTGGTTGACGCGCCTGGGGCCGGACAATTCTCCAACCTGGAGACTTTTGCGCTTCCTCGAACGATGCAGTTTAGCGCCAGACTGACATTCTAAGCATCGCCTCTCCAAGTTCCCCAGGAAGGCCGCACCGGCTTCCTGGGGGCACAATTTATGATCAAAATCCTATTTGTGGTTCATGCAGTTTCCCGGACTGTCCACGCAAAGATCAGGAGTGTGTGCTGGTTGCTTCTCCTGTTGAGTTCGTGGGTGGCGCAAGCGCAAGAGCGCTTTTCACCGTTGCCGCGGTTTGATTTCCCGGAAGGTCCTCTAACAATCACTCAATCCGTCAACCTCAAGAATTCGTTTACGGTCGCCGGAGAACGCGGCGCAATCTTCGGCCAGCAGGATGGAAGCTGTGAAATTTGGGCGTTTCCGGTCAAAGTACTGGAGCGGTTACAGATCACGGCCCGCGTCGACGATTACCAGGTGCCCATCAACATGAACGCTCAGGCGTCAACGATCAAGGTATCGCCCGATCACACCACCATCATTTATTCCCATGCGGCAATCGTCATTCAACAGCACATGTTTGCTCCGCGCACGGACGGCGACGGAAGCGCCGCGGCGCTGGTGATTTTCGACATTCAATCTACTCGCCCCGCCACCTTGACCTTCCGCTTCGAGCCCGTGTTGGCGCCTGAGTGGCCCGCTCCGGATTTCGGCCGTCCAACCGCCTCATGGAGCAAAATCGGCGACGGCGGAGGGTTCCTGCTGGAGACTGCAAGCCCACAACTTTCTGCCATAGTGGCGATGCCCAGAGCTGTTCCCGCGATTCTGCCGCCCATTCAGGAGCGCCCCGCGGCATTGCCGTTAGAGTTGCAACTGCGATACGACCCCGCGGCGGACAAAGATTTTGTCTTCCCACTATTGGTGGCGGTCTCCTACAATCGATCAACCACGCCGGCTGAAACTGCAAAGACTTTGGTTCGGGAAGTGATCGGTCTCAACGGGCAGGCGGCCCAACTCTACGCGAAGACACACGATTACTACGCACATTTCTTTGATGACAGATTAACCATCGACACTCCAGACCCCGTATTCAATCGAGCCCTCCGCTGGGCAGAACTTGCGATCGATCAGTCACGAGTTCTCTTGAACGGCGAAACTGGCTTGGTGGCCGGCTGGTATTCCTCCGGCGCATCTGCCCGGCCCGGGTACGGGTGGTTCTTTGGCCGGGACACGTTGTGGTCGGTCTTTGCCATCGATGCCTACGGCGATTTTCCCTTGGCGCGCAAAGCTCTGGAGTTCCTCATGCGCCGGCAGCGTGCGGATGGAAAAATCATGCACGAGTATTCGCAAACTGCCGGCTTAGTGGATTGGGGGAAGTTTCCCTATTGGTATGCGTCTGCGGACTCGACGCCGCTGCTGGTCATGGCGATGGCCGACTACATTCGGACGAGCGGCGATCTTGCCTTTCTCAAGGACCACTGGGAAAGCGTGAAGAAGGCCTACGCATTTACGCGGTCGCATGATGCTGATCACGATGGCGTGTACGACAACAGCGAGGGCACCGGTTGGGTGGAGTCATGGAAGCCGAAGATGCCTGATCAGGAAATCTATCTGGCAGCCTTGGACCAACAATCCGCGGAAGCGATCGCCGAGTTGGCACAACTGATGGATGAAGGTGAGCTGTCCGCGCAGGCACTCGCCCAAGCTGGGCTGATTCGCAACCGTCTGAATGATTACCGGCAGCAAGACGGGTTTTATGCGTTCAGCAAGTTTACGAACGGCAGCTACGATTCCAGTGCCACGATCTTTCCGTCTGTGGCCTGGTGGACCGGGCGCCTAACCCTGCCGAATGCTGATGCCATGCTTTCGCGGTGGGCCTCGCATGAGTTTGCGTCGGACTGGGGCCTTCGCAGTCTCAGCATCGAAAGTTCTTTGTTTGATCCCTTGAGTTATCACCAGGGAACGGTCTGGCCGCTCTTCACCGGCTGGGCCGCGATGGCCGAGTACAAAGGAGCGCATCCGCTCGCGGGCTATCAACAACTGATGTCCAGCGTTAACCTGACGTGGGCACAAGATCCGGGGGGCATCACTGAGTTGCTATCGGGAAAATTTAATGAGCCGCTGAGTCGTAGCAGCTCCCGCCAAATGTGGTCTTCCGCCATGGTCCTCTCGGTTACTGCCAAGGGGATGCTCGGAATTGAAACCGACGCTCTGCATCACTATCTACGAGTAACGCCGGCATTACCCGCCGCATGGGACTTGGTTGACGTCCGTCATGTGCCCTTTGGCAATGGCCGGATTGATCTGCGAATGCGCCGCAACAAAGGCGAACTCTTGATTGATGCGATCTCGGACAGAAGCCAGACTCTGTGCCTCTCCAGCGTCGCCTTAAGTGGCCAAGAATGCCATCAAGCGGAAGCCTCCAGCCATTCCGCCACAATTCGTTTGGAGCCGGTTGAAATCGGGCTTGTGATCAGGGCCCCGATCCCGGGGTCGCAGACCCAACAGATGAAGATGCTTGCTGAAAGCTATTCGAAGAACAGCCTTGCTCTTATGCTGGAGGCCCCGGGGGGAAGCATTCAGGAAGCGTTTTTGCGGTTCAATCAGCCTGAAAAGCTAAACTTGCAGGTGACCGGTGCAAGCGTCCAGGGTAATGTCTTACGCATAACTTTCCCGCAAGGAATTGGATACCAGCAGCAGAAGGTGCTTCTTCGCTGGTAACTGTTTCCGGAATTCGTTGAATTCAAACCTGTCGGTGGACCAGCTACTCATGCTCAGAGACCGCCTGCAATGCGGAGTTAAAAATTCACAAAGAAACACAACTCGGGCGAAACCGTCTCATTTGGGATTTGAAGCGAGTTGGCTACTTTCCCCCCTGCATCGCACTTCCTTCTGGGCGCCACCAGGGGGTAGTTTAGTGTGGCAGCGGGTTAGTTTTGCTGCCGCCTCACAGTGGCCGAGGCCCGTTACCAGACCCACAGGATCCCAGCCATTCAATTTCTGCTCTCCACTTCAAGAAGACTCGCACCTCCGAGGTAAATCAATTTGGGCTGCTTTGGATTGATCTTGAGACCGCCAGGATTATGAAGGCGAGTCACCCCTCCGGGATCGAGCGGGCTCCAGTTCGTCCCGCCGTCCTCAGTCCTGAAGAGTCCCGTCGAGCATAGTACAAACAGCCGGTCCGGTTCCGCCGGGTCGATGGCGATGGCTGAGAAGGTCCCGGAGAGCCCGGCGTCGGCGGGTGTGAATGTTACGCCCACATCCGTTGACCGCAGCACGATATTGGTTTCGGCCCCATAGGGCTCTCCAAAGTCGCGTTGCACGAAGCCCGCGACGTAAACGGTCCTTGGGTCCTGCGGGTTGATGATGATCCCGTTCACAAAGCCGAGGCCCATAAGCGCGTCCGCGAATGTCAACCCGGCATCGGAAGATCTCAACACCAGCGCTGGGCCGTTGATTGAGCCCGGTAGGCATCGCTAGTAGCGGCGATCATGAATGGAAATGCGTCCGTCCGAGACCAGTTTGTCCGTCCCTTTGTTGCCGGCTTTCCTGGGAACCGTCACGTCGTAAAGAACATGATCTTCGGGGAAAACGTCCTCGTCGTCGAATGGAGCTTTGAAGCCAATCACAGCGGGCCGTTCGCTGGCCGCGCTGCAACTGGCGCAGCCGTGAAGTTGCCCGGTTGCGGGGTGTATGAATTCGATCCGGTGAATCGAAAAATCACTGCGGCCCGTATCTATTTTGACGTCACGACATTACTCAAACAGGTTTCATCCCACCAACCTGAGGTGCTGCAAAACCTTCTGCTATCTTGGTTCGCAGCACGGGCCATTTCAAGCCACGGGAATGCCTCCGGATATATAAGTCCCATCCAGAGCGAGAACAGGAGTAACCGAGATCGTATTCAAGGGCGCGTACGCAAAGATCTGGATAGTTAAATGCGCACCTTCTTTGCGTCAACTCATCTGTTTTTCTCGGCGCGCAGAGTACCAGGCTATTCGGCGCACTGGATGGGGAATTCATCACTACGGAGCCGATCTGGCCACAGTCTGTAGACTGCAAGGAATAGAAAACGAGAAGGTGGCGCCTGGCCCGTCATTAGGCTCGGCCCAGAGGCGGCCATGATGTCGTTCGATGATCGAGCGGCTGACTGACAGACCGATTCCCATTCCATCCTTTTTCGTTGTATAGAATGCTTCAAAGAGTTTGGCGCCGGCCTTTGGTGTGAAACCAACTCCCACATCCTTCAGTGTAACGCGCACTTGGTCTTTATCCTCTCTCTGGGTAATGATGAGTAACTCTCTTGGGCGATTTTGCACGGTTCTCATCGCGTCCGAAGCATTTCGCAGCAGGTTCAGGATGACCTGTTGCAGCTGCACCCGATCACCGGTAACGTGCGGGAGGTCATCAGCGAATTCCGATTTCAAAATAACCCGGTTCCTCTGGAGATCGCTCAGGCACAATGCAATCACCTCTCGTGCGGCCTCATTCAGATCGACCTGCTCCAGGGTGAATTCCTTATTGCGATACAAGGCGCGCAACCGCGAGATAACATCCGAGGCGCGGTTGCCGTCGCGAAGGGTTCGCCGCGCTGTTTCGCGAGCCCCAGTGATATTGGGAGGATCGCCATCCAACATCCGAAGACATGTACTGGCGTTGGTGATGATGCCGGAGAGCGGCTGGTTGATCTCATGGGCGATCGAGGCAGTCAAAGCATTCAGCGTCGAGACTCGGGCCACGTGGGCAAGCTCGGAGCGTGCGCGGTTTAAGGCCTCTTCGACGACCTTGCTTTCCGTAACGTCCTGAACGGCACCGATGAACAAGAGGCGTCCACCGTCTTGCGTCATGAGACGGGCCATGGCTCGCACATGTTTCACGGTACCTCGACGGGGTACAATCCGGAACGCAAAATCGACGTCGGCACCTGTCATACCGCGCGCGATCACAGCATCAAACGTTGGCAGGTCCTCCGGATGCATGATATCCCGAACCATCTGCACCGTGACCTTGGTCGCTGGATCGAATTCGAATATCCGAAAGGTCTCGTCCGACCAGTTATGATCGTCCGCCACCAAGTCCGATATGAAGCTTCCAGTTTTGCTCAGCCGTTGGGCTTCGGCGAGACGGAGGTAAGCTTGTTCGACCTGCGCTTCGGCCCGTTTTCGATCATCAATATCGGTGCTTGTGCCGTACCACCTCACGATCTTGCCAGATTCATCGAGAAAGGGCTCGGCGCGAATGAGAAACCAGCGATAGACGCCATCGTGGCGGCGAAGACGCGCCTCGATCGCGTCTGATTCCCCTGAAGACAACATTTTCCGCCATTTCTCCATTAGCAACGGCAAGTCCTCCGGATGGAACGCAGCTTGCCAACCCCAGCCATGCGATTGCTCCTCGGAAAGACCCGTATATTCATGCCAGCCTTTGTTGAGGAACTCGTTCGGACCGTCCGGCAGATTGCACCACGCGAGTGCGGGGATGGTATCAATCACCCGCCGTACTTTGAGTTCGCTTGCCCGGAGTGCTTCTTCCATCTGCTTGCGCTCAGTGATGTCGACCGCGGCCGCATACCACCGCTCGATTCGTCCTTGCTCATCGAGCAGAGGATTGTAGCGGACCAGGAACCACCGATATCTGCCGTCTTTACCCAGTGCGCGTTGCTCATATTCGAACTGAAGCGGCCTTTTGAGCGCATCCTTGCGCTCCTCGCGCAGGCTTTTTACATCGTCTGGGTGATAAAACCGATCGCGGAAATCCTCTTTCTGCACATCCTGTAGGCTGACGCCATGGTAATCCAATACCGCTTGATTGACCGATAGTACGGTTCCATCAGGTCGCGACATTTGTATAAAAGTAGGGATGGCATTGATCATCTGGCTCAAGTCGCGCTCGTTCGCCCGCAGGGCCTCTTCAGCCTTTTTGCGGTCTTCAATGTCTGTGTTGATTCCGAGCCATTTAGCAATGTTGCCTGATTCGTCGTGCAATGGGTTGGTGCGGAATAGAAACCATCGGTACTCTCCGTCAAAGCGGCGCAGGCGTGCTTCGCTCTCAGCAGGTTTGCCCGAAGCCATAACGGATTGCCAGGCGGCGATCAAGCCTTTCAAATCGTTCGGATGCACCGCCACCGTCCAGCCTGAACCGTGCGCTTGCTCTGAAGAGAGGCCCACATAATCGAGGTAGTGCTGGTTGAAGAAATCGGCGGAGCCGTCGGGATGCGCACTCCACACTAATCCAGGGAGAGCATTGACGAGGCGGCTGAACTCGTTTTCCATGGAGGTCCTTTCTGCCTGGGCTATGCGGCGTCCATTTTACTTTGCCTTTGAGGACGCCCCTATCGTAATCAAAGGCGCCGGGACGAAATGCCCGTGTAACTCGACCGAAGCAGGACTACGAGCGCCGCCGCCTCGAGTGATACCAAGGTATTGCCAATACCATTGTGCAATTGTTTCACGGCAATAGTTCTGATCTGATGCCAGAACCGGGATCGAAAGAATGAAGTAACACGATGGGAAGAACAGGACCTCGACTAGGAAGGAGAGACATATGAAACGAATGGCTTTGTTACTGATCGCATTTACAGCCGGTTCGGTCATCATTGGCTTGGCATCATCTGCCGCAGCACACGATGACGACCAAGTGGCGCCGATCTTCGGGATCAAAACCCCGCCTGGATACCGCGACTGGCCGGTGGTCTCGGTTGCCCATGAAGAAGGTAGCCTCAATGATTTACGCGCCGTTTTGGGCAACGAGATAGCGACCAAGGCATATCGGGAAGGAAAGCTCCCGTTTCCTGACGGCACAATCATTGCCCGGCTAGCCTGGACTTACGTCCCTTCAGAGGAAAACAACAAAGTCTTTGGCCGTCAGCAATCTTTCGTTGCCGGGCCACCTACGAATGTTCAGTTCATGGTCAAAGACTCAAAAAAGTAGGCCGCGACAGGCGGCTGGGGATTCGCGCAATTCAAGAACGGCAAAGTTGACGAAAAGGCGGACCTGAAGACCTGCTTCCCTTGCCACGCACCCATCAAGGCGCAGGACTACGTCTTTACTCAGTACGCGCCAAATCCGTAGAAGGTCGCCATGTTTCTTGTTCATCGCATCTTCCGAATGATCTCATGGCTTAGATCAGCCGAACGTGAACGAATAGGCATCCACGCTTCACCTCATTCATGGGAGGACCGGCTGACTCTGCGCTGTAGAACCTTGCTCTTGCATTGCCGATCATTCCAAGCTGGGCAGCGAGGATCATCACGACTACAGCGTTGAGGAAACGGAACGCGCTGTGGTTATTTGTCTTGAACATTGAGTTGTCTCCAAGTAGACGCCGACGATGGGCGGTTGTCGATGTCGCAGTCCCTCATTGCGGCAAGTCTCCGCCGGCCTGTTCGCCCGCCGTCAGCATCCTCTCAGCCGTGGGTCACGCCAATAAATCTTCGATTTTTACCGGCAGTTCCCGCACGCGTACGCCGGTGGCATGGTGGACCGCATCGGTTATGGCAGCGGCAATCCCGGCCAGACCAATCTCACCTATTCCGCGAGCGCCGACCTCGTTCAGTTCTTTGTCCGGGAAGTCGAGGAAATGCACGTCGATCGGTGGCGCATCGGCATTCACGGCAACGATGTAGTCTGCCATGCTGCTGTTAATGGGAGCGCCATTCTGAGGGTCGTAAGAGGTGTGTTCAAGGAAGGCCATGCCGATCCCCATCACCACCGCGCCCTGAATCTGGTTGCGTCCCGCCAGTGGATTAATGATCCGCCCCGCGTCGATCACCGTTACAACGCGGCTGACCCGCAGACGGGCGATCTCAGGTTGCCAGGTGACCTCGGCGAAATGACAGCCGAAAGAGTGCGTAGAGAACTTTGGTTTCGGGTTACCGAATGTCGAAGCGGACTGGCCGTTGCCTGAGACCAGACGTAGGTTGGCGCGGCGCAGAATATCGGCAAACGGTATGGCCTTGGAAGGGCCCTCCGCTTTAATAAAGATGCGGCCATTGTCGAATGCCAAATCGTCAGGGTTGCGACCCACGAAGGGGGAGCCCGGGGTGGACACAGCAATCATCTTCAGCGAGCCGAGCGCCTGATCGGCAGCAGAGAGTACGGCATTCACCACCGATGCTGTAGCGATGGATCCGCCCGAAAGCGGCCCTGCCGGAAGCAAAGTATCGCCCAGTTCGACTTCCACCCTGTCCAGCGGAACGCCTGTTCTTTCCGACGCCAGTTGTGCAAGGACCGTGTATGTTCCGGTGCCGATGTCCTGCGTCGCGCTGGCGACACGGCAGGTGCCGTCGTCGCGAAGCTCTACGTTGGCGGCTGCGTCGAAACGTGCCGCGATCCATGAACAACCCGCCATTCCCCAGCCCAACGTGAGGCCATCACGCTTCATCGATCCGACGGCAGGATTACGTTTGGACCAGCCGAACTTTTCCGAGCCGAGCTGGAAGCATTCAAGCAAATGTCTTGACGAGAAAGGGATTCCCAAGCTCTCGTCGATTTTCGGCTCGTTGAGAATGCGAACCTTGACGGGATCGATTCCCAGTTGATGGGCGAGTTCGTTCAGTGCCGACTCGGTCGCGTAGAGTCCGGGAACTCGTCCCGGACCGCGCATATCGGCGCCGCCCCCGATGTTTCGCCTGGCGCGGCCGAAGGTTACGCGCAGATTGGGCACGCTGTACTGAAACGGCGTAGCCTCGCCGCAGTCCTCGTGATGTGCATCCAGTATCGAGCGCGTATAAATGTAATCATGGTGCACTGAAACCAACTTGCCCTCGCGGGTTGCGCCAACCCGGACGCGCTGCTGCGTGCGCGGTCGATGACCGACAGCATGGAACATCATTTTGCGGCCGAGGACCAGTCTCACGGGCCTGCCCACCTGTCGTGCAGCGGCTGCGGCCAGCGGACACATCGTCCACGGCCACAGTTTGCTTCCGAAACCGGAACCTACAAACTTAGTGATGACGCGGACATTCTCCAGCGGCAAGCCAAACATCTGCGCGAGAACGCTCCGTAGGTTGACTACCCCCTGCGACGACTCATACAGCATGAGCGTCGATCCCTCCCACATCGCCGTGGTTGAATGCGGCTCAAGCGGGTTGTGCGTCTCGAATGGAGTCACATACGTGTGGTCGAGCTTGACCGGCGCACCGGAAAAAGCGGCGTCGGGATCACCGCGCTGACTATCTAAGCGTTTACGCGGACCGAAGGTTGTCATGACCTGCTCGGGCTCATCGTCGGCGACAAGGTGCGGATCGACGTTCGGTTTTTCGACAGCGTAGGTTACGCGCACCGCATCGGCGGCGGCTTTCGCCGTCTCGAACGTCTCCGCTACCGCGAGCGCAATGTATTGGCCGTAGTAGCGAACCACATCATCTTCGAAGGGTGGACGGCGCTCTTCGCAGATCCCCGAGAACCCCGGGCCCGGAATCGAGCGGAAGATCTTACCGATATTTCCACGATGCAGGATCGCCCGCACGCCAGGCATCTTCTCCGCCGCAGCGGTATCGAGCCGGGTGAGTTTTCCGTTGGCGATCGTCGCTGTGACGGGAACGGCGTAAAGCATTCCCGGAAAGTGAAAGTCGGAGGTGTACTGCGCCACACCGGTGACTTTGCGCGGCCCATCCACTCGGACTGTATCGCGGCCGATGGCAGAAACTGCGGGTGATGTTTGCTGTGTCGCCATGATTTTTTGTCTCCTTCTCCGGGAATCAGCCGTTCGCCGCGGTCTGTAGTGCGTGCGTCAGGCAGCGCTTCGCCAGTTCGATCTTGAACCCGTTCTCAGTCTGCGGCTTGGCATTGCGCAATGCGGCTTCGGCTGCCTTGCGGAAATTTGCCACATTCGCGGGTTTGCCGGCGAGCGCAGCTTCCGCTTCCGGCGAGCGCCATGGTTTGGTGCCCACACCACCAAGAGCGATGCGGACCCTGGTCACATTGCCGCCAGCGGCAGAAATTACGACGGCAGCCGAGGCGAGGGCGAATTCGTACGATGCCCTGTCGCGCAGCTTCAGATACACCTGCTTGCTTCCGGCCACCGGCGGCGGGAGCGTCACATGCGTAATGAGGTCGCCGGGATCGAGTACCGTCTCGCGATTCGGCGTGTTGCCGGGCAGAAGATGAAAGTCGCCAATGGGAACGGCGCGAACGCCCCTTGGCCCTTGCACATGGATCGTGGCTTCCAACGCGGCAAGCGCCACGCACATATCCGACGGATTTGTCGCGATGCAATGTTCGCTTGTGCCCAGAATGGCAAGCATGCGGTTGCTGCCGATGATCGCGGAGCAGCCGGTGCCGGGCTCGCGCTTGTTACATGGCATCGCCGTGTCGCGGAAGTACATACAGCGCGTGCGCTGGAGTAAGTTGCCGGCAGTAGTGGCCATATTGCGAATCTGCCCCGAAGCCCCAGAGAGAATGGCCTGCGACAGCACTGCATAATTCCGTTGTACTGCTGGATGATGGGCGAGATCTGAATTCCTGACTGTGGCCCCGATCTTCAGCCCGCCTCCAGGAATCTCCTCGATCTTGTCGAACGGCAACCGGTTGATATCAACCAGCCGCGAAGGTGTTTCGACTTCCAGCTTCATCAGATCGATCAATGTCGTACCACCGGCGAGGAATTTTACATCCACCCCCTGCTGTGCAGTCTTCGCCTGTGCAGCGGTGGTAATTGCCGCTGCGGCATTTTGGGGACGCATGAATTCGAAGGTATGCATGGAGAACTCCTTTGCTTACGGTTAGCCGTTCTTGCGTACTTGCTGGATCGCGGCAACGATATTGGCATAGGCCCCGCACCGGCAGATGTTACCGCTCATGAGTTCTTTTACGGCGGCATCGTCAGGTCCGCAGGGTTCCTTAAGCAACGCAACTGCCGACATGATCTGGCCCGAGGTGCAGTATCCGCACTGGTATCCATCATTCGTCAGGAAAGCTGCCTGCATCGGATGCAGCGCATCAGGAGTCCCCAGACCTTCGATGGTAGTAATTTCTTGCCCATCAAGCAGCAGGGCCAAAGTAAGACAAGAAAGCACACGCCGGCCGTTCACATGCACTGTGCATGCGCCGCACTGCCCGTGATCACAGCCTTTTTTCGTTCCCGTGAGAGGAATGTTTTCGCGCAGGCAATCCAGAAGGGTGGTCCTGGGGTCAATATGGAGTGGCCGCTCTTTGCCGTTAATGCGCAACGTGATCGGGACGGCGCCCTCGATGTGCGGTTCGTTAGCGGCCGAACTGCTCTGACCAGCTTCTCCGTGAGCGTGCACTGGCAAGCATGCGCCTATAACGCTTGCTGCTGCTGCGCTGCCCGTGGTTACAAGAAATTCGCGGCGGGTCGGATCGGTCGGCCCCGATTTGGATTTGTCGTCTAGCATAAGCCTCCAAATTTACAGAAAACTTTCTTAACCTCAGCGTCTTATTGTAGCGGATTGCCCGGCCGTTCCTTCACTGACACTTACCGGGCCGGCAGGGCCGCGGCGGAATCGGATTTGAATGTTGCCTTCGACCTCTTGCACGTCGTACACGTTGTGTGCTTTGATCGCTGGTCCGTTGATTACGGCTCCCGTAGTGATGTCGAACCGGGAGCCGTGACATTGGCACATCATCATGGTTCCCGTCAGCAGTCCTCCGGAAAGCGGGCACGCCTTTTCAGGGCAAGTACAGAGGTCGTCGAAGGCGTAGAGGCGTTCGTCAACACGCGCGATCGCATCGTGATCGAAGTCTTAGGCTCCGTTTACTAACTTGATCGCAGGCCAGCTTCGGTCTCACCATGCAGCACGTGCAGCAGGGCTTCGGGTCAAGAGGACTCGACTGACAACCACTATCCATAACAGGAGGAGGATCGGCGACACAAAACGCGTATAAGCGCCGTCCGGTGCCCAAAATCCGCCGCTCAGCCACGTGGTGCCGCCCAGCACTCCAAGGACAACGGCTGCGACGCCCGCTGTGAAGAGCGCGTTCGAGATCAGCCTGGCGCGCCAGAGCCCAAAGACTCCAGACATAATCAGCATCGCGCGCGGGAATGAAATCAACACCCCAAGCGCCCACGCGAAGTCGTTCAGTCCGGAAGTGAGGATGTTGTTTCCAGAGCCGGCGATCGAGTACGCGAGGGTTGCGCCCACGGTGATCTGTAGGAGCAGCAGCGCTCCAAATGCTGCGCTGGAGGCCGTCGCCGCTGCGCCCCAGCCATCCTGTCCCGCATCCGCCAGGGTGGTTCTGAGCGCCGCTGCGAACCACAGGAGGTTCAAGAGGTTGAGGCCGGAGAAGATTGCAGCGATCAGAATTCGCGTGCGATCGCCGCTGTAGAACGCGACGAGTGTGTCGGTCGACGCGCCGGCGTGCGGCTGAGAGCCGTAAATGATGTAGGCAACGATGAATAAGAGGGCGAACTGGATGCCGCTGGTTCGCCACAAGCGTTCCCAGAACATGGGTGTGTTCACGCTGGTGGATGAGGTCATTGCTGTGGTAGATGCGCTCATGAGGATCTCTCTCGAACTGAAGATGAATTCGGAAGTCCCGCCGACGAGTTTTTCGACAATGCGGTAGTGCGATATTGTTTTGGCCGATCATTGGCGTGAATCTCAAGTCGGATGCAACGAAGCGATTACACCAGAAGTGCGCAAGCTGAAACAATTAGACGAAGGTATTGGGCGATACTTTTGTATAGGCGACAGACTTTTTGATCGCTACTGCTAAGCAGCTCCAGAGTATGTGAGCAAGAGTTGAGCACATTAGCTACTTTCCGGCGCAAAAATAGTCACTATTAGACAGTAAATATGCGGGTGCAAGTAGAGAGCTTGGTGTTACAACGTTGAGTTAGGAGTTGATTTCAAAGCTTTCGAATGGAGGGAGCG
>Ga0137407_10000816_pt1 | contig 20485 bp, 20 predicted proteins | sample CZOMad2_2_16fung_FD_108410 | JGI IMG/M metagenome (GOLD analysis project Ga0137407, IMG submission 108410) | Vadose zone soil fungal communities from Angelo Coast Range Reserve, California, USA - CZOMad2_2_16fungal (Illumina Assembly) | ecosystem: Environmental > Terrestrial > Soil > Vadose... | reverse complement strand
TTGAAAGTCGACAGTAATAGCATTTTAATTTTGCAACTCCCGGGTTTGGTTGGTCTCTCGCTTAACCACATAGGTTCATAGGCACATAGATATATTTGCAAATTCTTTGTATACCTATGTTCCTATGAACCTATGTGGTTAAGTGAGAGACTTTGAATAGAAATCAAACCGAAAACTTTATTGCTCTCAATTATTCCTCCTTGTCACAAGTATCGTCGTTGCATCAAACGAACCCGTCCACGGAAAACCCATCCATAATCTGACTGCACCAAATTGCTGTGCCATTCCACGAAAAGGTGGAAGGATATCATAGTCTACCACTCCGGATGCACCTGCACCGGCTAGTACAATATGTGCCGTTGGAGTTGTCGTAGCATTTATATTCAGTGTTACCTGCACAATAAAAACCTGGTCGCGCGGAAAGGATCCGAATTTTGTAGCGTCATTATCATCCAGGCGAATTTTATTATCCTGTGTAAAATCGAGATGTAAAAAATTTGTCAGCGTGCTCACCGGCTGACCGAATTGTTCGAACTGAATGGTAGCAAGTCCACTTCCAGTCGGAATAAACATAGTAGCCGAAAAATTATATTGACCGGCGCCTGCCTGCCTGGTGAAATTACATTGGAGTCCGGATACTGATGTCGCATTTGGATTGCGCGTTATCTTCACAAATTTTCCTCCGGTTGTTACCGGCGATGCGACTACAACCACAGCGCCTGCTGGTCCGTCGATACCAACTGTGCCGACTGTTTGTGCAGCTGCTGGAGGTTGATTAACGGCTGTAGGATCAAAATTCGATTGGAATAATGTTTCTGATTTACAACTGGCTAAAAAAATAATCGCTAAACATGAAATAACAATCAAATTAATTTTTCGCCTCATTGTAATGAATAGAGGGAACATGTTAGTGTTCATGGGAAAAAGTTTAATGGTGAATGAATATTACAGGAGTAGTGGAGGGCGGAAAGGTAATGCCATTAGCCAATGAGTCGGGCGAGCTTTTACAAACGGCGGGAATTTTCTTTTATCCGGCAGGAAATAAAGTTAATGTGCGGATGTGCTAATGTGCGGATGTGCGGATTTTATTATACAGATCGTAACAAAGAATTCGCACATTAGCACATCGCACATTATCTTTATTTCTTATTTCAATTGGCACGGGAATAGCTAAATAAATAATTAGCAAGGTTGCCTCTCAGTTCCTTAAATCAAAAACTGTACTTGTCGTAAATCCCCCTTCATTTTGTCGAATTCGTAACCTCAGTATTACAATATTTCAAAACAATTTTGTTCTATGCAGGAAATTAAAAATAAAATCAACATAACTGATTACAGTTATTTGACGATCGCTGAAATAAGTGAACTGATACGTTTACAAAAAATATCACCACTGGAACTTGTTACAGGTTGTCTCGAAAGAATCGAGCGATTTAATCCAACCTTGAATGCTTTTATAACAGTAATTTATGATGAAGCTCTGAAAAATGCCAGGGAAGCAGAGAAGGAAATAAGAAGTGGCAAATGGAAAGGCCCTTTACATGGGATACCCGTTGGCGTAAAAGATTTTTATGACACTGCCGGTATCAGGACCACCGCAGCGTCTGCTCATTTTAAAGATCGTATACCAAAAAAAGATGCGGATGCAGTCATAAAATTAAAAGAGGCTGGTGCTATTATCATTGGAAAGACCAATATGCATGAGTTAGGTATGGGAACAACCTCCGTGGTCAGTTATTTTGGAAGCGTTCATAATCCCTGGAGTAAAGATTATGTGGCGGGCGGATCTTCAGGTGGCTCTGCTGCTGCTGTAGCAGCCGGACTTTGTTATGCCACTGTTGATACAGATGCTGTTGGTTCATGCAGGCTACCGGCATCCTGCTGCGGTGTAACTGGTTTTAAAGCAAGCTATGACTTGTTCAGCATGAATGGAATCCTGGAAGGCGAAAAAGCTGATGATTTGATTATCCTTTTTTCTTGCATCGGATTGACAAGTCGTTCAATCCAGGACACTGCGATACTACTAAATGCACTCTCAAATGGTGCAATGAGAGAAAGCAATTTTAAAACTGATTATCGTTTGGCTTTCGGATCAAATGAAAAACCAAAAATCGGAGTTGTCAAAAATTTTAAGGCAACGGATGAAGTCAGGAATGCATTTGAGCAAGCTGTTAAAGTGATAGGGTCTTTGGGATATGCACTAAGCGAGGTTGATATACCATTTGAATCTGCCGCTTTCAACATTAAGAATATTGAAAAGGACCGGAAAAAAATCAATGAAAAAATATTATTCAGAGATAAAGATATTTTATTATTACCCACCACTACGGACCTTACGCCAAATATCAAAACAGCAACGAAGAAAGGCCCGCAGGCGGTTTCTCCCGACAATACATTCTTTTTTAATTATTATGGTTTGCCAGCAGTAAGTGTACCATGTGGTTTTGATACAAATGGTTTGCCGTTGGGTTTGCAAATTGCCGGGCCGCAATGGGGAGAAGGAATTGTGTTGGATATCGCATACTCATTTCAGAAAGCAACTCAATGGCATTTGAAGCAACCAAAGTAAATGAGAAATAAGGAATAAGAAATGAGGAATGGTTGAAATAATCAGCCCTTTCTCATTTCTTATTCCTCATTTCCTACTTCTTCTGAAGTCATAACTATCCGCTTCATTGTTCCGTCGGGATTATAATAGAGATAGTCAATACAGACCGAGCGCCGTGATATGGCTGGTCTCTCGCTTAACCGCGAAGACGCGAAGTACGCGAGGTTTCGCAAGGAATTCCTTCGCGAAACCTCGCGTACTTCGCGTCTTCGCGGTTAAGCGAGAGACCAGCCATATCATGAAAGTTTGAATACGCAAAAAAATTCCCTTTTCAACGCCGGTTTTCATTTTTTCATCTTCGCTTCATCTTCGGGCTGTAGGTTTGTTCTTGTAATCAATTTATAAAAACAAAAAAACTCTTTATGAAAGCGAAACTATTATTAGCAGCAGCGATATTATTATCAGCTGCTTCGTTTGCCCAGCGGGCGAAAGTGAAAAATAAAGAAGCAGGAACGGCATCCGTTACCACTGGTAAAACAGGAACGGATGCAAACACACAGGTAAGCTCTTCTTCTTCTGCCACGGTAAAGACCGAAGCAGCAGGTTCTGTAAAAGATCATGCCAGCCAGGCAAAAAAAGAGATCAAAAATGAAGCGGCTACTGAAAAAACAAAAGCAAAAAATCAAACAAATGCAGCTGTCAGCGAAAGCCGCGAAACAGTAAAGGAAAACAGTAACCAACAGGCCACTGCTAAAACAAATGAAGCTGCAACTGCCAGCTCAAAGAACAATAAAGTGAACCAGGATGCGTCTTTAAAAAGCCATGAAGCTGTTTCAACTGATGCCGGAAAAAATACAGCAAAAGCGTTGAATGAAAAAGGACAGTCTGAATTGAAATCTGGTACCAGCACAACAGCTCAAACCACGGCCCATGTGAAAACTGAAGCAAGCAAAAGTGCGATCAAAGCGGGCGACAAAACTAAAACTGAATTAAAAAAGGCAGCGCCCGATGTTAAAACAAATGCCACTGCGCGATCTTCTGCAGCTGTTAAATCCGGTGCAGGAATTCAACATCCTGTGAAGCCCAAAACATCTATGAAAATGCATAACCAGATAAAAACAAATACTGGTATAAAAATTAAATAACCCTGATGAATACAGGTTTTCGTCCCGTAAAATGGCGAAAGCCTGTTATTCTATCTCATTGTAAAACTAATATGCCTGGAAATTTTATACTCAGGTTTTCTTTGATTGGATTGGTTTTTATGGGCTGGTCGATGACAGGCATGGGAAACGATGGCAAACCACATCCCCATTTCCATTTAAACCGGGATATGGTACGATTTTTTAAAGACAGTTTACCGGATAGTAAAAAAGAAACAGTGGAAAATGCGGACACAAAAAAGACCGAACTGATAAAGGAAGTGCCCAAATCCCGCAAGCAGGTAAAGCCCATCGCCGTACCAACATCTGTCGGTATAAATCCCGTACAGGTGATAAAACCTAAGATTATCAAACCGATTCTCAAACCAGTTATTAAAATAAAATAATTTAAATACACCAACTATGAAACTGCTAAACATACTGATCATTTCAAGTTTATGTGGCATTCATTGTTACGGCCAGTCAGATAGTACGGTTAAACCAGCTGCTGATACGGTTAATAATAAATCTACATTTACCATTGGGGCCGTTTATTCCAATAATGCGAATTATTATGGACAACGCGCCGAAGAAAATATCCCTTATGTTGCCGCCGCAGCTACGTATCGTACGAAGTCCGGCATTTATTTTTCAGGGACCGCATACCGCTTATTAAAAGATACCGCAGGCTTTGTATCGGCGGGTAGTTTAGGGGCAGGCATAGAATTTAAACTAAGCAAAAAATTCTCCGCCGATCTAAGTTACAGCCATACATTTTATCCTGCTCTCTCTCCTTTTTTACAGGCATCGAATCCGGATAATGCAAGCGCATCCATTATTTATGACAACTGGTTAAGTTCAAAGGTAACAGCAGACTATGCCTTCGGAAAAACCCAGGATTTTTTTGTAACCGCCGGCACCGGAAAACAGGTTAAACTGGGAAGCATTTCGCCAAAGGATATTATTACAATTACCCCGGCCTTTGATGTTACAGCCGGTACCCAGCGTTTTTACCAGACTTATTTAACAGAAAAAAGATTAAGGGATAGTTTACTGGGCATAGTGCTGACGCCTATCTTTGGCCCGCCTTCACAGGATGGCGGATCTACCACCATTGTTACCACGCAGTTCAATTTGCTGTCATATAATTTTAAACTACCGGTTGCGTATAATCGCGCAAACTATTTATTCGAAATAGAATACCAGCTTTCCGTATTAAGCAAGAAAGCACAAAGCGGTTCTGGTAAAGCCAATTCATTTTTCAGCGCAAGCTTTTATTACCAATTCTAAAATCATGAAAGTATTGATAGTTGAAGATGAAAAAACAATGGCGCTTGAAATGGAGGCTTTTTTAAAGAAGTCTTCTTATCTCTGTGACCTGGCATATACGGCCAAACAAGCAGGAAAAATGATGGAAGATAATTCCTATAGTTTTATCCTGCTTGACCTTGGTCTTCCTGACAGAGATGGTTTAGAAGTATTGAGGGAAGCAAAAAAAAATTGCCCGGATGCATCTTATATTATTCTCACCGCCCGTGGCGATCTGGAAGATCGCATCAAAGGTTTGGATCTCGGTGCTGACGATTATCTTCCGAAACCATTTTCTCTATTGGAATTACAATCCAGGATGCAGGCCATCCAACGCAGGAAATCAGGACTGAACGATTCCCGGGTGCTGCTCGGCGATTTTATGATTGATCTTATCAAAAGAGCGGTTTTTTTTGAAGAGCAGGAAATCGAATTATCGCGCAGGGAATTTGATCTGCTGAGTTATATGCTGCTGCATAAAAACAGGCCGCTCACCAGGTCACAGCTTAGTGATCATGTATGGGGCGATTATTCCGAAGGTGATTATGATTCCAATTTTATTGATGTGCATATAAAAAATATCAGGAAAAAGATGACCGCTTTTGCCCCGGTGGAATGGCTGCAAACTATCCGGGGAATCGGTTATAAAATAAAAATCTGATCGTGAAACTCCTTAGCAAACTAACCCTTTATACCACCCTTTCTAAAATAGCAATCGTCATTCTATTTATCTGGTTGCTCCCCCGCCTCGTAAATGATGTTGCTTCCCGATACACTAACTATTACCTGAAAGAACAGAAGAAAAAAGTGCTGGATAATATTCATAAAAAAGGGATTGATTATTATTTGGGTGGCGACTCGAGTTATGGAAGCTATACCATGCTGAAAGAAGAATATATTTCGCTGGAGCCTTCCTACACAGAGCTGCCCGTGGATACCATTGAGACTTCACGCAGGATCGTGGAAAATGATACCCTTACCTATAGGTTGCTCAATCATGTATTTGAATACGGACATAAAAAGTACATGCTGGAAATAGGCAAAACCGTTGCTGCCATCGACCAATACAACGGCCCACTGCAGCGGGTTGCACTGTATGTCTTGATTGGATTGATTGCTTTTACGCTCATCGTTGACCTGATATTTACCCGCCTGTTGCTTCGGCCTTTGGGTTTGATTATCCGGACAAAACTCGTCAACCGGAAATTTCCTTTCAAAGAAGATCTTCTGCCTATTAAGACTTCTACCACAGATTTTAAATACCTGGATAATTCACTCATTGGACTGATGAATAAAATCAAGGAGGCTTTTGAAAAAGAAAGGGAATTTACTTCCAATGCTTCCCATGAATTGATGACGCCCATCGGCATTCTTCAGAACAAGCTGGAAAACCTGATGATGGATAATGAAATGAGTGAAGAGTCGCAGGAAAAAATTATTGGCATGATGAATACCCTGAACCGATTAAAAAAAATCGTTCGTTCGCTGTTATTCATTTCTCGTATTGAGAACGATCAGTTTGCAAAAGCAGATCATGTAAAACCGCGGCTATTGATGGAAGAAGTGGTGAAGGAACTGGAGGATCGCCTGGAAGCGCGGGGAATCGACCTCCGGCTTAAAGTATCAGAGGATCTGACGCTGTACGCCATCAACCGGGATTTAATTTTCCAACTGATCTACAACCTCGTCAATAACGCTATCAGGTACAACAAAGAAGGAGGAAAAATATTGATTTCGGATCAGCTTATCCCGGGGAAGTCATATACTTTATTAATAGAAGATACGGGAACAGGCATACAGGAAAATGATCTTGCCAATATCTTCGACCGCTTTAAAAAAAGCAAGATAGCAGGCGAAGGATATGGACTGGGTCTGTCCATTGTACAAACCATCGCGCAATATCATGGGATAGACATAGACGTGAGATCTATATATGGTGAAGGCAGTGTTTTCAGCATTATTTTTCCTGGAGCCATGCTGTCGAAACCATCTGCGATAGTTTAAGTAACGATTTATAGAGATGGAACCCTGCAATGGTTAGCCTCTCGCTTAACCGCTAAGACGCGAGGTACGCAAAGTTTCGCGAGGAAATTCCTTTGCGCAACTTTGCGTACCTCGCGTCTTAGCGGTTAAGCGAGAGACTTGCAAAAAGAAATGAGAAAGTGTTAATTATTTCAGTCCTTTCTCATTTCTTATTCCTCATTCCTTATTTCTTATTTCCTATTCGCCCAACCATTTTTTAAATCCATTCACACGTTCCCGGCTAACAACAGTATCTGCTTTGGTAGCGGGTAACAACTCGAGTTTTAACCTTCCTCCCAGCCATGTATGTACGCTGCTCACCGCTTCAATATTTACCAGCAGGTGACGGTTGATACGGTAAAATTTATTTGGTTGCAATTGCTCCTCCAATTGTGAAAGGTTGCTTTCCAACAGGTATTTGTTGCTGCTGAAATCTACCGCATAACAGAGTTTTCCGTCAGCATAGCAATAAGCTGTGGATTCGGTTTTCAGGTAATTCAGTTGCTGCCCCCGTTTTATCAGCAAACGCTCTTTGTAACGGGTGTTATTCATTTCCTGTACCAGCTTCATTATCTTATCCGAAAAACCATTTTCTTTTTTATTATAAAGCTGCCGGTATTTGTCAACCGCCATCTGCAATTCTTTTTCATCAATGGGTTTTAATAAATAATCTATACTATTTACTTTGAAGGCTTTTAAAGTGTATTGATCAAAAGCAGTAGTAAAAATAACCGGGGACTTAACCTCTACCTGTTTAAAAATATCAAAGCTCAATCCATCAGCCAGCTGAATATCCATAAAAATAAGATCAATATTTTCTGCGGAGCGGAGAAAGCTCACAGCCAATTCAACACTATCGATCTTTTTTATGACCTCAATTTCATCATGGATGCCTTGCAGCATTTTAACGAGCCTGTTGGCCGCTGGTATTTCATCTTCTATAATTATTACCCGCATATCAATTTTCTATAAGGGGAATGGATACGGTAAAGCTTGAACCATCCTCGGTTACTTTCACCTGCTTTTCACTTAACAGGCTATAACGGTTACGGATATTGTCCAAACCGATACCTGTTGATTCGCTTAACTGGTTTTTCTTTTGAAGATTATTGCTGACCACGAGTCTTCCGTTTTCCGCAAATATTTCAATCTTCAATGGTTTTTCTGACGAAACAATATTATGTTTGATCGCATTCTCCATCAAAATCTGCAATGAAAGAGGAACTATTTTCTTTTGAAGTTTTTCGTCGGGTATATTTATTTTGATATCGAGATTATCGCCAAACCTTGTTTGCAGCAAAAATGCATATGCTTTCATTACATCCAGTTCATCTTTCAGTAAAATACTCTGCTCATCTTTTATTTGCAGTATATGCCTGTAAACTTTTGAGAGCTGCTGTACAAAATCAACCGCCTGCACGGGATTATCCGGAATCAATGAGCTGAGTGTATTCAGGTTATTAAAAAGAAAATGCGGGTTCACCTGTGTTTTCAATGCATCCAGTTGCGCCTTCAGGCTTTCTCTTTTAAGTGTTTCTTTTTCTTCGACTGATTTTTTCAATTCATTCATAAAATAAATACTCTCATAAATGGCCACTACCGTCAACGAACAAAAAATAGCAGCCGCATTGGAATTGACTACAACAGTGAACTGATCGTGACCGGGAAAATTCTGGTGCTCCTTTAATCCGCAAATATCAAGTATATAGCCAAGGACATTATTAGAAAAAATTGTATAAACAAGCATCACCAGCGATTGGACAAGCAATCTTTTTTTAACCAGTTCAAATTGCGGGTAGCGGGTGCGGGTCCATATCAGGATATAACGATTACCCAGCCAGATGATCGTTGTGATGATCAATACGCTGAGGTAAACCTTCCATGTTAAATAAGGAGGCCGGTCAAACCGCCACCCGAAAAAAATAAAAGGAATGATCAATGAAGTTCCCGGTAACAGCAGGAGCACTAACAGACGGTCATCAAATCCTATTTTAGAACTGGTTCGCCACATATGGTAAAGTTAGTAAAATCAAAATGTGACGAGGTAATTGATATTTGGGAAAAAACCGATCTGGTCGATCCTGCTGGATTGCCTATTTTTTGGATTAAGCGTTCTGATATAAATATTTTTTTGGTTGCTGATATTTTGAAAATCAATATAAAATTTCTGAGTGGTCCTTCTTCCGTTCCGCGTATAAGAAAATTTAAGATCCCAACGAAAATAAGGAGCATTCTGTAAACTATAGGCTTCGTTCTCTTTAAATACCACATATCCCGCTGCCGCAGATGTAGCAGCATCGAATGGTGTGTAGCGCTGACCACCGGCAAATGCAATTTTGGTATCGATTCCAAAAGATCCTTTCTGATTTATTTTAAATTCTTTTCCTCCCAGGAAATTCAATGTAAAATTGCTATTGAAAGCCGTGTTGCGCCATATATTGTCGCTTCCTTTATATTTTGATTGAAATAAAGAAGTTGTAAACAGGTAATAAAAACCCTTGTTGAGGAATTTTTCCAGGGTCAGTTCAATACCATAATTGTATCCTTTTCCATTATTCGCCAGATTTGATTTATCCGGGAAATAAAAATCAGCGCCAGAATTGAGCAAGCTGAATGAGGAAGATTTTTTTTCAACAGCTGCATTATAAATATATTGTCCATACGTTTCTGCCTTCAGCCGGAGATGCCCGGGAAATACAATGTCATATCCCAATACGGCGTGTGTACTTTTAACGAAACCAAGATCTTTGTTGGTTAACTCGGTTTGTCCAAGAGCATTTTTGGTTTTATAAAAATAAACTTCAAGTGGTTGCGTTTGGCTATGAAGGCCCGCGCCAAACGAAAATGACTGGTTAGGCAGGAACTGATATTTTATATTCCATCTTGGTTCGATGCTCTGGGTATTATTCAATGTAAATATTTGATGATACAAACCCAGGTTAGAAGATAATTTATCTGAAAAGCGATAACTGTAATTAATAAAATCTTTGAGCAACACTGCATTTTCTTTTGTGTCGTACAAATTGGTCAATACAGAATCACCATCGGGTATGTAATCATTTCTTAATTTCAGTTTACTGTAATCAGCAACGATACCGGCAGTGATCTGATTCTTTGGGTTGATCTTCATATTAAAAGTATACCCTGCGGAATATTTGATCTGTGTATTCTTTCTATAAAAAGCGGTTTTATCAGGATTGGGACCGCTGTAAAAATCTTCGCGGTATTTTGAATCAAAACCCGAAACAGCCAGGATTAATTTGCCTGAAGTATTTGAATTAAAAAAATAAGTATGCGTAAACCCGGTTGCACCGGTCAATGAACGAAAATTTCTGTTACGCAAACTACCATCATTGGTGACGTATAAATTATCTTTATCCAAGGCGTCAAACTTGATATGACTTTCGCCACCCAACCCAAATAAACTAAACGTGCCTGCTTTTTTTGTTGGTATATTCAGTTTAAAGTTGATATCCTGATAATAGGGTGTTGCGGAACCGGTGCCCACATTTAAGCCGAGCGCCTGAATTACCGCTACCATGGAATAACGATAATTAAATAAAAAAGATGATTTCGTGTTCCTGTTCAACGGGCCCTCTGCACCAAATTCAAATGCATTAAAACCTACCTGCCCCAGGAATTCATATTTTTCATTATTCCCATTTCTCATCCGCAGATCAAATACACCGGCAATTGCATTACCGTATTGCGCAGGGAAAGCGCTGGTGATAAAATCTGAATTTTTTAATGTAGATGTGTTTAATATTGTTACCGGTCCACCCGTGGATCCGAGTGTGCTATAGTGATTTGGATTCGGTATATCAATACCATCCATCCGCCAGAGTACTCCGGCGGGTGAATTACCACGGATGATTATATCATTTCTTGCATCATTGCTTCCACTCACACCTGCAAAATTCTGCGCCATCCTGCTTGGATCATTTCTTGCACCTGCATAACGCGCAGCTTCTTCCACGCTAAACTGTCTTGCACTCACTACAGCGGCTTCATTCAATGCCGTGTTCTTTTGTTTTCCGCCCCTGACGATCACCTCATCCAGCTTCCTCACTCTTTCTTTCATCCTGATCTCAAGTACAACTTCTTTGGAAGAAGTGACTTCGATATTACGGATAACCGCTTCCTCGTAACTAACAAGTGTTACACGAATCGTTTGTGTACCGATTGGAACATTTTTTAGTTTGAAATTACCCAGTGAATCGGAAATAACTGCTTTAGATGAATGTGTTCCTTCAAGAATGATTGAGGCATTATAAAGTGCATTGCCCGACTGCTCATCAATAATTATTCCTTTAATTGTTTGGGTAAAAGATATGCTTTGCGCCGAAATGGTTGACACAATAAAAACCATCATTGTCAGCATTGCAATTTTTCTCATAAAAAAGTTATTAAGTTCGAAAACTTTTTCAGTTGATATTCCTGCTATTGTATATATCGACTGCTTCTTTTAACCGGCTTATATCAGCATCGGCTGCCTTTATCTTATCCATTGCCGGGGCGTAGCCCGCAAAAATCAGGGTCGCCACTTCATTCATGTTTTTCTTTGAAACCAATTTCAATTGTTTGTTCTTTTTGTCATAGATAAAATAATCGAGCGGTCTGCCTTCCGTTCCATTTGAAAAAATAGCTTCGTTCCCGTTATATGAGGGTATCCCGGAAGCATCACTTGATTTTTGCAGGAAAAAAAGTTCACCCTCGCTTAAAATCCTGAAGAAATCTCCGCGTATACAAAGAAATTTTGCCCCTTCTATTTCAACGGATATAAGGTCAGATCCATGATAATCCATTTTCCCCTGCCCGTTTTCCTTTCTAAAAACTATCAAAGCATTCCGGCGGATATTATCTTTAATAAATCCATGCACGGCGCTGCTATCTGCAAGAACAATAACTCCATTTTTGAATCCTTTTGGAATCGTAGTTTGAGCATCAACGTTAAAAAAAACAATGCCCAGACAAAGCATGAGGATGATTTTCATAATAAGTTATTTAAGGAATTGAAGGAATATCTTTGAAAAATCGTTTATGAAACAATGCTACTAATGTTAATGACTGTCCGCAATGAAAAAGGAGTGAGTTGAAGAAAAAGAGGAATGAGTTGAAGGAAAATAAGGAATAAGAAATGAGAAAGGGCTGAAATAATCAACCCTTTCTCATTTCTCATTCCTGGCTGGCAAGTCTCTCGCTTAACCGCGAAGACGCGAGGACGCAAAGTAGCGCGAGGAAATTTCTTTGCGCTACTTTGCGTCCTCGCGTCTTCGCGGTTAAGCGAGAGACTTGCCAAACACAAAAGCCAAAAATTAGCTAATGCACCTAATATTAAAAATCGAAGGGCGACCCCCAGCTAAAGCAAGGGTACAATTTTTGCAATCTTTAAACTGGCATCGTTCAAATGAACCCATTCAGATAACAATAAAAAAAAATAATATGGATACGTTAAAAGAAGACAACATGACTGGAGTCAACCATGGGAGTCTATATTCGAATACTCCATTAAAATATTTAACCGCTTCATCAATCATTGGAGATAAAGTTCATAATGAAAACGATGAGCATCTTGGAGAGATCAAAGACATCATGATCGATATTACTACAGGTAAAATCGATTATTTCGTAATTGAATTCGGCGGTTTTCTTGGTATCGGTATAAAATATTTTGCCATTCCATTCAACCTGCTTCGCGTTGATCCGGCGAAAAAAATGTTCATATTCAATCAAAAAAGGGAAATACTTGAAAAGGCTCCCGGCTTTGATATGGATCATTGGCCGGATACAAATATTCACCTGGAAGAAATCAATGGTTATTGGAGTTTTATGGGATAAAACTGATGTGCGGATTTGCTAATGAGTAGATGTGCGAATTTGGCCTTCATTGGCATTGGAGAAAAGAAAAATCCCGAAGTGATGAAAGATATTGCTAACGGCAGATCTCTCGCTTAACCGCTAAGACGCAAAGAACGCGAGGTTTCGCAAAGGAACCCTCGCGCAACTTCGCGTTCTTTGCGTCTTAGCGGTTAAGCGAGAGACTTACCATAACACAAAGCCAAAAACACAGGACAACTCACCCTGTTCTCAGAATTAATTTCCTAAATTGCTTCATCACGGATATGACGAATTGGAAATCATTTTTTATATTTTGAAGCAACATGCGCACTCATCATCAATTTCTTCAATCAACAATTACCCAAAAAAAATCTTTTCTTCCTGCTGCAACAATGGCGATGATATTGATTTTTTTTCTGTTCAGCAGCGACCTGCCGGCACAAGGAAAACAATATGCATCCCTGGGCAATTTCAAATTAGAAAATGGTTCAACCATTTATGATTGCAGGATCGCTTATAAAACCCATGGAAAACTGAACGAAAAAAAATCCAATGCCATTCTTTTTCCAACATGGTTCACTGGCACAACGAAAGACCTGGAGCATATCGTTCCGGGTATACTGGTTGATACCAACGAATACTTTTTGATCCTCGCAGATGCATTGGGTGATGGTATTTCTTCTTCACCATCCAACAGTGTCCGGCAACACGGACTTTTATTTCCAGAATTTTCAATAAAGGATATGGTTGAATCGGAGTATGCTATGCTAATAAAACATTTCAATATTCAACATCTTTATGCAGTTTCAGGAATTTCGATGGGCGGTATGCAGGCATTTCAATGGGCGGTTAGTCACGCTGATTTCGTTGATAAGATTATTCCCATCGTCGGTACGCCACAGGTAAATGCAACGGATCTGCTTCTTTGGAGCGGGGAATTGCAGGCAATCGAAAGAGACAGTGCTTATCATCACGGAAAATATAAAGGACTTCCGCCCATACCAACCGTTTCCATTATTCACCAACTCGCCCTTCGCACCCCGGGCTATCTGCCTCTTAATCTTTCAAGAGATAGTTTTGATACCTGGCTTTTGCGCATAAGCACCAGCGAGCATTTCGACTGGAATAACCGCATCAGGCAGTTGCAAGCCATGATGAGTATGGATATTGCCAAAGGCATGAACGGTTCACTCGAAGAAGCCGCAAAAAAAATCAGTGCAAAAATGCTGATCATCGTTGCCAAACAGGATCATATGGTGAACCCGATTCCTGCTTCAAAGCTTGCCGGTATCATACATGCAAGTCTTATAGAACTGGAAGGTGATTGCGGTCACACAGCACCGGGATGTGAAATGGATAAAATGCAACCGGCGATCGCTGCTTTTCTGAATGAAAAGAATTAGAGCCATCACAATTCGAGATTTCCTCTTTATCGGCCAGTCTCTCGCTTAACCGCGAAGACGCAAAGAACGCGAAGTTGCGCGAGGGTTCCTTTGCGAGACCTCGCGTTCTTTGCGTCTTCGCGGTTAAGCGAGAGACTGGCCGATAAAGAGAGCCGAAACGCGAACACCGGTTTAAAAAAAACTACCTGAAAGGGTAATTAAATCCGGTTTATAATTCCGGAATTTCGGTTTGCATAGTTCGGGATCATCAACCTCATCAATATGAAATTCACTGCTCATGGAATCAACCAAGCCTGGCAACGACGCTTTTTTTAACGAATTAAGAAAAAAAGAATTTGCCAGGCTTGACAAACTTGGTCATGTTTACCTGGATTACACTGGTGGCAGTCTATACCCCCAATGCCTCGTGGATAAGCATTATATTTATTTGAAAAATGAGGTTTACGGAAATCCACATTCCATCAATCCCACTTCACTCTTATCCGAAAAATTTATAAGCAAGGCGAGAAAAAAGGTGCTTGATTTTTTTAAAGCTGAGAATTACTATTGCATTTTTACTCATAATGCTTCCGGTGCATTACAAATTGTGGGAGAATGCTACCCGTTTTCTTCGGACAGCCATTTTTTGCTGACCGCAGATAATCATAATTCCGTCAATGGCATCAGAGAATATTGCCGATGTAAAAACGGCGTTGTTACATATAGTGCAATCAATGCAGAAGAGCTTTCTATTAATGAACCTGAATTAAATAAAAATCTTCGCTCCCATCCCGAAAAAGAAAATAAACTATTTGCATTCCCGGCTCAATCCAATGTTTCGGGAGTGAGGCATTCCCTTGCATGGATACAAAAAGCGCAGGAGCTGGGTTGGGACGTGTTGCTTGATGCCGCTGCTTTTGTTCCCACTTCAAAATTGGACCTTTCAGTACACTGTCCCGATTTTGTTTCGATTTCTTTTTATAAAATTTTCGGTTATCCTACCGGGATAGGATGCCTGCTGGTTAAAAAATCAAAATTTACTAAATTAAAAAAACACTGGTTTGCGGGCGGTACCATTTTATTATCCGCTGTTAAATATAATGGTCATTTTCTGAAGCAGGATCATGAAAAATTTGAAAATGGTACTGTCAATTACCTGGATATTCCGGCTATTGCCAATGGATTGGATTTTATCGCTGCTATCGGAATGGAAAATATCAACAGCAGGATTAAAGAACTCAGTCGTTTCATTCTTTCAGAATTATCCGCGCTCAGGCATGATAATGGGCTGTCATTGATAAAATTGTATGGGCCAGCGCATACAGAAAACAGGGGCGGTACTTTTTTGATGAATTTTATTGACATGCATGAACAATATTATCCCCTGCAGCATATAGAGCAACTGGCAAACGCAAATAAGATATCTCTGCGTACCGGATGTTTTTGCAATCCCGGTATTGATGAATTGAATCATGGCATATCAGCAGATAAGTTAAAAGATTATTTTGAGGGAAGGGAATGCGGAGATTATTATGATTTTATCAATTTCCTCGGAAAGACGAGAGGAGCAGTTCGTATGTCTATCGGTCTTTCCACAACAGTCGCTGATATTGAAAAATTTATTCACTTCGGAAAAACGCTATTGAATAACACTGTTCCGGGAAATGTTTTGCAGGCATTGGACTCCGGACAGCTGTCAAAGATTCAGTCTCTCGCTTAGCTGGATTTAAGCTGCGTCAAAATCACAAAACAAGAAAATGGCTTGAGATTTTCTTTCGTGTTGGGAAGCGCATGGAAAAAGAAAAACAAATAACAATTATTATCGCGAATGCCCGTTGCCTACCTTGCACATCCGCCCATCTTCTCATCCTGGCAACTAAATTATTTTTTTATGATGTAGTATTGATGTAGGAAGATATGAATGAAAGCTTCATTCCAACCATAACTTTACGAAGATTAATAAGCAAATAACATTTCCAATCTTCAAAATCAAAACGATGAAAAAAAACTTGCTGTATCTGTCTTCCATCCTTCTTGTGATATGCGGCGCCGTTATTCCGGCACCGGCTCAGAAAAAATCCATCGGCATATTCGATGCTCAAACTGATGTGGGAAAAGTACTGCACAAAGGATCTGCCTCATATAATGCTAAAACCAAAGAATACACAATTGAGGGATCCGGTTATAATATCTGGGGTACTCATGATGAATTTCATTTTGTATACAGGAAAATGAAGGGTGATTTTATCCTTAAAGCAAATGTTGCATTTATCAGTAAGCAGGGCAAAGTGGATGACAGGAAAATCGGTTGGATGGTTCGAAATTCCCTTGACACCAGCGCTGAGCATGTTATTGGTACGGTGCATGGGGCCGGACTTACCTCCCTGCAATACAGAAAAACAAAAGGAGCGGTTACAGAAGAAAAAAAATTTGTTTTAAAGGCCGCAGACTTTATTCAACTGGAAAGAAAAGGAAAGCTTTATACCGTTACGGTATCAAAAGTGGGTGGCCAACCTGAAACGGCGAGTATTGAATTGAATTTAAAAGATGATGCGTATGTCGGATTTTTTGTTTGCTCTCATGATAAAGATGTCGTTGATAAAGCGCTTTTTTCCGATGTTTCCGCAAAATGAGGAATAAGAAAGTAATGTGCGGATTTGCTAATGTGCAAATGTGCGGATTCTTTAAACCGATTAGGCATAAGAACCCGCACATTTGCACATTAGCAAATCCGCACATTACTTTCTTATTCCTCATTCTTTATTCCGCTTCCAAACCGCAATTTCCTTTGCCGTCCCCTGATAGAATACATTACCGACAAAGCAGGACTAATTAAAGCGAAGATCAATCCGGCCAACCCGAAATAGTTTGGCGGAAGCAGCGTAGACATGATTAGTGAAAGGCATCCGATTGCAATAAGGAGGATTTGTTTATATATACTCGTTTTGCAGTTAAATTTTTCGAGCTCGCTCAGTTGCAATTGATCGGCTTTACGCAAAGCATGGTAATACATTCCCAAAAAAAGAGCATAAATAATGATATATCCAATCGCATAAATCTGCATCAGGGCAGGCGCCTGCTCCTGTGTGATTTTAATCGGGGAGTTCCGTTCTCCATATATCTGGTTGCTAAAGATGAGCGTGAACAAAAACTTCAACGGGTACACATAAAAAAGAACAATAAAAAGTAATATGATATTGAGGAAGAGCGTCCATGGATCTTCCAGTCCATAGCGCCTGAAAAAATTATGTTGCTCGCTCCAAATGAAAACAAGTAAAAGAAAACTTATTCCAAATGCAAAAAATCCTCTCATCGTCGTCATCAGCTCCTCGAAATTTTTCGGCACTTCCAGGGAAACGATGAGCAATGTTACGGCAAACGCAAATACCCCATCGCTAAAGGTTTCGATCCGCTGAATCTCATAATTTCTTTTTGAATGTTCGTCCAATTTGCCATGTTGCCTGGACGAAATAAATTTCCTGATCATGTTCTTATAATTTAGGGAGAAATAATCCCGGCCTGGTTGAAACATTCAATTTAAAAAACCAGCGGCCTTCTCGTATTGAAATTAAGCAATAATATAATGTTAAATAAAAGTCAATCTTTTTTTTAAATCTTGTTAAAATTATTCACTCTTTATTCCCAATAACAATATTGAACAATTTTTAAATTTGCAATCCGTTCTCCGGATATCCAAAATAAAACAACATGAAGAAAAACATCTGCTTAGCGATCCTGATGATTGCTTCCATCATTTCGTTCGCACAAGCCAGTGACTTTAGAAATTTCAATTGGGGCAATTCGGTGGCACAGGTAAAAACCGGCGAGCGTGCCAACCCGATTTTGAAGATCAGGGATAATCAATTGTTTTATGATGATAAGCTTGCGGGTTCGGATTGCCAGGTTGTCTATATTTTTAATGATAACAACAAACTGATCAGCGGAAATTATGCTTTTACAAGAAGGTACCCGAATCCGCAACTGTATTTACAGGATTATGATGTGTTCAAAACTTTGTTGATTGAAAAATATGGAAAGCCTGACAAGGAAAGCGAGATATGGAGTAAGAATAGTCCGGTAACAGAAAAAGATAATTACGGACTGGCCATTTCGCAGGGCGATCTGAGTTTAACCAGCATTTGGAATACTGAACGATCAGTCATAAAAATCAGCCTGACATTATTGAATAAGCATCCTTATCTGCAAATCCATTACACTGCGCGTTCGATAAATGCATTGGAAAGTAAGGAAGAGCTGAATGCGGCGAAGAAGAAATTATAAGAATGCTTTGTGTTGTTCGTGTTTCGTGGATCGGCGAGTCTCTCGCTTAACCGCGAAGACACGAAGAACGCAAAGTTTCGCGAAGAATTTCCTTGCGAAACTTTGCGTCCTCCCCGTCTTCGCGGTTAAGCGAGAGACTTGCAAACCCAAAGAGTTATTCGGCTATCAGAAACAATTGATACCTACCCTGCTTTCCTTTTTTGGGAAAATAGGGCCAGAAATGAGCCTGGTGAACAGAAATTTTTTATGCTATTCGCCTATAAATCCATCGATTAGCTTGTGGCACAGGAATGGGATTATACCGCTCATGAAATCGCTACCCATTTATATCATCTTACAATTTTTAATCCTTTTTATCCGTGCTGAGGATGGACAAGGACCCGTTGTAAACGCTGCTGAAAAATTACAATTGGTGACTGCTGCAAAATTAAAAGCAGGTGCTACCGAGATCAGCTTCCGCGATTTTAATTTCAATCGCAAGCACAAAGATTCATTTCTCGTTATTTATGATCGATATGATCGTTCCGGTGCCGGCATTGTAAAAAAAGTTTTTTACCCTGGATCAGACCAAACGATTTTAGTTGCTGATATCCCTGCCGGAAAATATTTTATTACTGTTCAACGACTGGGAATTCATCATCAAAAATTTGAAAGAGTGTTGAAAATAAAATCACTCAGGCGTGAAAGCGTTGTAATAAAACTTGAAGATTGGGATGAATGTACAAAAGAGCAGGTAAAGCTTCCCAAAGAAAATACTGATTTTAGCAAACTAACAATTTTCTCTTCTGCCAAACCCTCTTCAACGGTGCAGAAAATCAGGAAATCACGTAGTGCATATTAATTCTGATTTAGAATACTCTTTCGCTTATCTCCAAATCCTTGAACTACCAGAGTAACGAAATATTAACAGGATTGAACAAGACCAGAGGAAATTTCGATAGCTTCTGTGTTCTCCTTTTCTGATTTCTTCGTCTAAATATATAGTGTTCACTTATGGTAAAGTTTTCGCATTGGGAAAATCTTCCACACATTGTTCTTATTAAATTGATCGCACAGCCGTATCAGCCTTATTATCTGACAATTAGTTTATGGCATAGGAATAGCCTATCTACTTATATGAAATCAACTATACCTATCTTTTGCTTTGCCGTACTCAAAAATTATTCAGGCAGATGGATGATGATCCGGCCAGAAAATTAGCATAACAATTTTTTTTAAAACTGAGTTATTTTAGACTACGAACCCATGAAGAAGCAAATTTTAGTTATAAATGATAGTAAGGCAATGCGTTTTTTATTGCAGACGGTTCTGGAAAACGAGTCTCAGGTTTTTACAGTGAAGGATGGCTATTCGGCCATGTATTGGCTTTCGAAAAGAGATTTTCCTCATTTAATTATAGCCGACCCGCAATTACCCGATATGGAAAATTGGGAATTGATCCAGCAATTGTCCTCAAATAGTATTTATAGTTCAATCCCTGTGGTGGTATTGTCAGGATTAGAAAAAGCAGAAACAGCATTGAAATGTATGGAATATGGAGTGCATAAGTTTTTCTTAAAGCCTTTCAACCCCGTTGAACTGGTAACAGCAATCAATGATTTAATTGAAAGTAATACGATCGGTCAGCATTACCCTATGCAAGCTATTTAATCGAATCGCCATGTATTTATGAAAATTTAAATTTAACTCTATTATGGAATTCGTACGGCGCACCATCAGATCAAGAGAAATAAAAGAGGTTGAATATAACAAGAGTGGTTTTTATTATATCGGAAAGAACCCTGCTAACATTGAAAAATTAGTAAAGCTTAAACAGGGTTTTATCGCGGATAATATTGAAGATGCAAAATCTGAACTGAAGCGTTGCCTGATGCAGGAAAAAAATACCATTCCTGAAATCATATTCTGCGAATCGCAGTTTGAGTTTGCAGCTATCAAAAACTTTTGCCTCTTTCTGAATAATC
>Ga0137407_10000815_pt1 | contig 20499 bp, 15 predicted proteins | sample CZOMad2_2_16fung_FD_108410 | JGI IMG/M metagenome (GOLD analysis project Ga0137407, IMG submission 108410) | Vadose zone soil fungal communities from Angelo Coast Range Reserve, California, USA - CZOMad2_2_16fungal (Illumina Assembly) | ecosystem: Environmental > Terrestrial > Soil > Vadose... | reverse complement strand
TTATTTTTTGATCCTCATTGTTCCTTATCCTGCTGATATCTTCGTATGCGGGTAACTGTGGCCGCGTGATGGCTTGCAATTTGATTGAATCCGTTTTTCCCGGTGAATTTTGCAGATCCGGTTTCAGCCATTTTACGCTGTCCAATGAAATATCAACAGGGTCCGTTCCATAAAACCATCCTCTCCAGAACCAATCGAGGGTTTCGCCACTTGCATCCTGCATGGTGCGGAAAAAATCTGCCGGCGTTGGATGACGAAATGCCCAGCGTCTTGCATATTCTTTAAAAGCATAATCGAATTGCTCCCGACCCATGATTGTTTCCCGGAGAATATTTAACCCTGCCGTCGGTTTGCTATAAGCGTTAGAACCTAGCTGCACGATATTTTCCGCATTGGTCATAATGGGTTCCAGTTGATCTTTTGGCAATTTCATATAATCGGTGATCAGGTAAGCAGGTCCCCGCCTCGAAGGGAATTTATTGTCGAACAATTGTTCTGTGAGATATTCAACGAAAGTATTTATTCCTTCATCCATCCATGCCCACTGACGTTCATCGCTGTTGACGATCATCGGAAAAAAATTATGTCCCACTTCGTGGATCACCACACCGAGCATACTATATTTGGTAGTCTCGCTATAAGTTCCGTCTTTTTCAGTCCGGCCGGAATTAAAACAGATCATCGGGTATTCCATGCCGCTGGCGGCTTCTACACTTTGCGCAACCGGGTAAGGGTAGGGAATGGTGAAATGAGAATAGGTCTTGATGGTATGCGCTACAACCTTGGTGGAAAATTTCCTGTATAATGTGTAAGATTGCTTGCCATAATAGCTCATGCACATTACTTTTTTGCCTTCGATATATGCAGGCATTGCATCCCAGATAAATTTGCGACTGGTTCCCAATGCGAAATCACGAACATTATCTGCTTTGAATATCCATGTCTTTTTTTGACTGCTTTTATTTTTTTCTGCAGTACGTGCTTCATCGGGCGTTACGATTTCAATAGGCTCCTTAACAGTTTGTGCTTTTTGCCAGCGTGCAAAACGGGCTGGGGATAAAACCTGCTGATAATTTTGACATTCGCCGGTGGCGCCAACAATATAATCCGCTGGTACGGTCATCTGTACATTGAAATTGCCGAAGGTCAATGCAAATTCCGAGCGACCGGTAAACTGATGATTCTCCCATCCCTGGAAATCGCTGTAAACACAAAGACGCGGATACCATTGTGAAATGATAAATATATAATTACCGTCTTCAGGAAAATATTCATAACCACCACGTCCGCCTTTTAACACGCGCTCGCTGATATGATAGTTCCAGTCAATTTTGAAAATAAATTTTTGTCCGGGTTTCAATACAACCGGCAACTCCACCCGCATCATGGTTTTATTGATATGATATGTAAGCGGTTTTTCCATGGCGTCGGTTATCTTCAGGATATTTACGCCATAATCGTTTTTGTCAGTTTCTCTTGCGATGCTGTCGATCATCAGGTCGCTGGTTATTTCTTTGAGTTTTCCGCCACGCTGGTAATTGGAATTATTTGATGAGCTGTGCTGATTTTCGTCCAGCTGAAGCCATAAGTACTTTAACACATCAGGTGAATTATTAAAATAAGTGATCGTTTCGCTGCCGGTTAAACGAAGTTTTTGTTCATCCAGGTCACATTTGATATCATAGTCGCAACGCTGCTGCCAGTATTTAGAACCGGGCGCGCCACTGGCAGTGCGGTATTCATTGGGCGTCGGAAGAATCGTTCCCAGTGGTTCAAATTTATTTCCATGATTTGAATTGGGATTGCTCTGCAATGTTTGTGCAGCCAGTGATACTGTACAAAAACAAAAGCATATTATCTTTTCCAGGGTTTTGAACTTTGGAAAAGTTTGTCTGCATACAAACAATAATTTTTTCATGCCGTATTTATTTATGCCTGAGGTAATCTTTCCCATGCCATTTTCAGCGAAGCCGCAAGAATTATTATAGAAACGATGCGTATCCACCACAGTCTTGAAATTTTTAATAATTGCACAAAAACAAATGATAATAAAAGTACAATCGCTACAATAAGCAGTTGTGCCACTTCGATACCCGCATTGAATGCGAGCAGATGAACAAATAATCCCTCTTTCCCCTCAAGACTTAAAAAAGTATTTGCATAAGCCATGCCATGTATCAACCCAAAAAACAACGCAAAAAAGTAAATCAGGGGCAGACCCGAAGGATATTTTATGTCTTCTGTTTTCTGGACAAGGTTATTGACAGCAGTAGCTACGATGGTTAAGGGAATTAGAAATTCTATCCATGCTTTTGAAAAATGTAAATAGCCCAATGCAGCAAAGGCGAGCGTGATAGAATGACCAATTGTAAATGCAGTTACCAATATCACCACTTTTCTCCAGTCCTTTGTTATATAACGAAGACAAAGCGCTGTCACAAATAAAATGTGATCAAGGGCTTCCCATGTGAGGATATGTTCGGTACCAAGTTTGAAATAAAGATTAAAGTCTTCCATGTGCAGTGGTTCCAAAATTATCCAGACTTTTGCTTTTGTAAAATTTAATTTTTAAATGGTTCTATCAATATACAGATGGTTGATTGCGGGTATTTCACTCCTTTTATGCCATCATGATGAGCAGGCAGATTCTCCATTCGCCAAACATCCTTTTTATATAACGGTTACGGAGATCAATCACAATGCAAAGGATAAGATCATCGAGATCAGCTGCAAAATTTTTACCGATGATCTTGAAACTGTATTGTCAAAATCGTCCGGTTCAAAAATTGATATATCCAATCAAAATAATAAAGCAAACACGGATAAATTGATTGCAGCATATATCATGAAACATCTTCAATTAAAAATAGATGAGAAGCCGGTCATCCTGAAATTTGTCGGTAGTGAAAAAGAGGAAGAAGCCACATGGAGTTATTTCCAGGTTGATAATATTCCTGCAGTAAAAAAAATTGATATTATCAATAACCTCTTGTATGAATCGTTCGACAGTGAGGTGAACCTGGTACACGTAATGGTAAATGGAAACCGGCAAAGTAAAAAGTTAGATAACCCGGATGTGCATATGGTTTTTGAATTTTGAATGAGACCAGGTGGTCGACCTCGAGCAAAACCTTTAACAGTATCAGCTCGAGGTCGACCACCTGGCCTCATTCAATCACTATTCATCTCCGCCTTAATTTCTTTGCTGATCGACACAAGCACTTTATCAATGCGCTGGGCATCCATATCGATGATTTCGAATTTGAATCCCTTCCATTCCATTTTTTCCCCGGTGCGAGGTATATGTTCCAGTTGATGCAATATGAAACCTGCAAGCGTATCAAATTCATGCGCACCTTCATTCATCCATTCGGTTTTATCGAAATGTGTGAGGAAATCATAGAATGGAATCTGGGCATCTACAAGAAAAGTTCCGTCGTCTCTTTTTTTGATTTCATAATCTAAAACATCGGGCTGAGGCATATCGCCGATGATCGCTTCCATGATATCAGTCAGTGTAATGATGCCGAGCAAACTTCCATATTCATCCACGATACAGCAGCTATGACTTTTTGATTGCTTGAATTTTTCCAGCAGTTGGTATGCTGAAATATTTTCGGGCACATATAAAGCCGGAGTCATCATTTCTTTAAATGGCACCGAATCATCGGAGATATAAAGATCTTTGATGGATACCATTCCTTTTATATTATCAATTACCCTGTCGCAAACCGGGTAAACAGTATGCGGTTCCTTTAATATTTTTCCTTTGATCATCTCTTCATTTTCATTTATATCGAACCAAATGATATCGCTGCGATGCGTCATCAGTGAAGTAATATTGCGATCGCCAAGATGAAAAACCCGTTCTATGATTTCCTGCTCCGCCTCTTCAATCGTTCCCTGTTCCGTTCCTTCATTGATGATGGCTTTTATTTCATCTTCCGTGACATTACTTTCTTTGGAAGCCTTTATAGGAAATATAATAAAGAACAAATTGGTGGTCCAGTTTAGCAATGCAACAATCGGGTAACCCGCGCGGGACAACCATTTAACAGGCCTGGCCACAAACCGGGCAATTGTTTCTGCACGCAATAAGCCGATACGTTTAGGAATGAGTTCACCGAAAATGATTGACAAAAATGTAACGGCAATTACAATCAGGCCGGTGGAGATATTGGCCGCATAGGGTTTCAGGATACGTATTTTTTGTACATAGGGTGTAAGATCGGCAGTGAATTTTTCGCCGGTATACAGACCGGTCAATATAGCAACCAGCGTGATGCCTATTTGTGCAGTGGATAAAAATAATTCGGGGTTCTCCGTGAGCTCCAGTGCAGCTTTTGCCCTGGCATCTCCTTTATTGGCAAGATCTTCCAACCTGGTTTTTCTTGCCGAAACCAATGCAATTTCTGCCATGACGAACAAACCATTTCCGAAAATCAAGCAAAGCAGAATAATAATTTCAAGCATTTATATCGGTTACTTTAAGCTGAGTGATCCAAATTGTTTAAGAAAAAAAGTTTTCATACCATACCCGATAATGCAACCCAAAATAATGCCACAAGCAACATCCAAAGGATAATGAACACCAACATATATTTGTGCATATGAAATTACAAAGGCCCACAGGAATACCAGCCACCACCACTTGCTTGTTTGCTTTAAAGTTAAAAAAATAAAAATAGCTGCGGCAAAATGGTTGCATGCATGTGAAGAAGTGAAACTCGAGCTTTGCGGGCAATAATTTACCAGCAGGCGCACCTGGTCGCTGATAATCGGATCCCGGCAGGGGCGATAACGAAAAATGAGTTGTTTTACCAGGCTGCTACTGACCAGATCGCTCATGATGCCTGTCATGATCAGAGCAAATGCCCACCACCAGCCGGTTTTTCCGAAATTGATCGTTGCAAAAACCAGTAGAAATAAATAAAAAGGGAGCCATATTTCAGACTGGCGTAAATAGGGCAAAAAAGTATCAAAAAAAGAATTCGTCCAATGCTGGTTGATCTTGTCAAATAGCCAGTGATCAAATCGAAGTATAGGCTGAAGCGAGATGAAAAATTTAGTATTAAGGAGTAAAACCATGATTAAAGAATATTGCTATAATTTTAAAGCCTATTTTAATGGTCTATGATTAAAAGGCTAAAGATACCTAAATTGATCCGTTGGATTTTTTCAACGGGCACTATTTTTTTATTGTTGATGACCCTGTTACGGCTTTGCCTGTTTTTTTTCTTCGACAAACAAGGGAATCATTTTTCAGATATTATCCCTGCGATGCTGCTTGGCATCAGGTATGATCTTAAAATGATCTGCATTTTGCTATTATTAATTTTATTAGGAGGGACCATCTCCTATATACGTCCTTTTACAACTGCTGCAGGTAAAAGAGTCTGGCTGATCATCATCGGCATTGCGTCATTTGTATTCGTTTTTTTTTACTGCGTGGATTTTGCGCATTACAGTTATTTATCCCAGCGCCTGAATGCAAGTGTATTGAACTACCTGGCGGATACCGGCATTTCAATGAACATGATATGGCAAACATATCCCGTTATCCGGATTATTATTTTATTGATTACCGGCACCTGGTTTATCCGTTTCCTGATTGTAAGCACTTACAAAAGAATTAAAAGAAGCGGCTCTTTAACTTCCAGGAGAAATACAATTATATCTTATATCATCACATTGCTATTACTGGCATTGGGAGCATTCGGTCGGGTAGGACAATTCCCTTTGCGTTGGAGTGATGCTTTTGAATTGGGAAGCGATTACAAGGCTAACCTCGCATTGAATCCATTCCAGACTTTTTTCAGCAGTTTAAAGTTTAGGCATAATCGTTATGATCTTACTAAAGTAAAAAATGCTATTCCTGTTCTCGCTCCATATTTTGGTTTTTCAGCAAATGATACGGCGTTGAATTTTGAAAGAGCCTTTATCCCGGAAAATAAACCTTCGAATAAACCCAATGTGGTAGTTGTGATATGCGAGTCGTTCAGCGCGTATAAAAGTTCTATGTGGGGAAATCCTTTGAATACAACTCCATTTTTTAATGAGTTGTGCAGGAAGGGGATTTTTTTTGATCGTTGTTTTACGCCGAGTTATGGTACGGCAAGAGGAGTATGGGCGGTGATTACAGGGATGCCTGATGTGGAAATTGCGTCCACCACTTCCAGCCGCAACCCCGAAGCTGTTGATCAGCATTCTATCATCGATGATTTTAATGGATATGATAAATTTTATTTTTTAGGCGGCAGCGCGAGCTGGGCCAATATCAGGGGATTGCTCACTAATAATATCAGGGGACTTCATTTATACGAACAGGAAAATTATGAGGCTCCTAAAATAGATGTTTGGGGTATCAGCGATAAGAATTTATTTCTCGAAGCGAATAAAGTGCTGAGCAAACAGGCCGCGCCTTTTTTTGCGATCATCCAGACAGCAGATAATCATCGGCCGTATACGATTCCAGGTGAGGATCTGAAATCTTTTCACAAAATAACCGTATCAAAGGACTCACTGAAACAATTCGGATTTGAAAGTAATGATGAGATGAATGCGTTCCGTTATACAGATTTTGGATATAGTAAGTTTATAGAAGCGGCTCAAAAAGAAAAATATTTCAGCAATACCGTTTTTCTTTTCGTTGGTGATCACGGTATACCCGGCAATGTGGGCACGATGTTTCCTAAATCGTGGACAGATCAGCGGCTCACAGCCGAACATGTACCCCTGCTCATTTATGCACCTGGAATCCTGCAGCCGCGACGCGTGGATGCTTATTGCTCCCAGCTGGATGTTTTGCCCACGCTGGCAGGCATATGCAGTATTCCATACCGTAATACCACCCTGGGACGTGACCTGATGGATTCAACTTACGGCAATGGCAAAGCGCTTTCATTTATTTATGACCCCGACCAGGAATATATCGGGGTTGTAAAAGGAAATTATTTATACCGCAAACAGTTGAAAACGGGCAAGGAAGAAATGGTTTCAGTAGTGAATAATGATCCCGTTGCCGCAAATGACGATACTGAAACGGTGAAGAAGGAAATGAAATCCCTGGTGGAAGGTATCTATGAAACTTCCAAATACCTTTTATTTCATAATAAGAAGAAAAAATAACTGGAGTCATGCGGATTTATTTTTTTATTTTTTTTTGTTGCAATAGCTGGCTGTTGTCATGTGAGCAAGCATCGCGGAACAGCGCGACTGATTCCAACGCAATCAAATCTTCTCAAAAAATCACTATTTACAAAGATAATGTGTATGATCTCAGCGGTTATGCAAATGATGGCGGTGATCCTTTTAATTTGTTTGATGAAAATGCGTATGTCGATCCCCGTTCCGAAAGGAAGGACGACAATTATATTCCGCATACAGATCCACAGCCAACGGCTCATCCCTCCATTTACTTTCCACTTCACCGGGGTAGCCGCATCGTGACCGACTTGCAGGTCCCTTACAAATTATCCGAAGTGTATTTATATGACCGTTCGCACCTGAATGACAGCGTTTGGATATATACGGGAGATATGTTGCACTGGAAATTAAAAATTGCTTTTGAAACGAAAACCGATCCCGGCACCTGGGGATGGCGTAGATTTTCGCTGGACGACAGCGCGCAATATGTTATGATCAGGTTCAGCAGTTATGAAACCAATATCACGGAAATGGTATTGTATGGTTCTCCTTATAAACCGATTCCTCCAGTGCCATCATACATATATAATGGCCCGCGTTTCCGGAAGAAAATGATGAAGGAATTCTTCGGTGTGAATTATATTATGGAAACCGAACCACAATGGTTAAAACCATTTCACTATAGCCGCTTATATAATTTTGCACTTGATTTCGACAACGACAAAAATCCTGGTTATCCCGGCGTGCGCTACAATATGCTCCACTATGGTTACTGGGATGCGAATAAAAAAGACTACAGCTTTAATATCGATACATTAAAGAAAGTGAATGATGGAAGGATATGGTACAGTATCCGCGGCGTTTCTGCCTGGATGAGTGATAAAGGATTTACGGATAAGGACAGGCCGCTCACAAAAATTGGCATGGATCCCGAAGATCCTTTGAGTTATGGCCGGCATGCTAATATGATGTGGACCATGGCTGCTTTTTTTGGTAATACGAGAGTTGATACAAATTTATTATCGTTGTCGCATAGCCCGCGTCAGTCGGGCAGAGGCACCATGGGTCTTTATGAAAACGGCAATGAAGAAGATACCCGCTGGGATGGAAGCAGGTACTGCTCGCCGGTAGAATATTTCGCGCAAAGCAGCGCGGATTACGACGGACATGAAAGTGCATTGGGTAAATCCTGCGGTATCATCAATGCCGACAGCAGCAGTCGGCTGATGACAAGCGGAATGGTTGAATTGGATACCAACCGGCTTCGGGTATATAAATTTCTTTCTTCCACTTTAAGAAAGGATAAAGTTTTTCCATGGAAGGGTGGGGTACAGTATCACCATTATTCCAATAAGAACAGCCATGCCATTACACCTGAAGAAGATTCATTGAGGTGGAAACTGACAAGAGCCAGGGAATGTACTTATCGCATACAACCGGATGTTGAATGTTTTTTAGGGGAGAATGGTTACGATAAAAGCGCAGCATCACTCCAGGGAACTCCCATGCTGCCCGGATTATCCGCCGCGCAAAGCCAGGGCATTTTTATTTTGCGTTCCATCAATGCAACTGCTTTTTCCGGTTTTGATGCTTATATTTTATATTGGTTAAAAGATGGAAATCCCGAAACCGATCCGCGTACATATTTAACCAGCGGAATATTGCGACAGATGCCTGATGGCAGCACCAGGCCATATCCTGGCTGGTTTTATATCAGCACATTCGTAAATCGTCTTGCTAATTATGTTGCAGATACAATCCTAAATGAAAAAGGAAAGCTGTGGATTTATAAATACCGCAATCAATCTTCACCGGATTCGGTAGCATATTTTATTTATTGTCCAACAAGAAATGGAACTAAACTGGATGCCTACCCGCTGAAAGTGGGAAAAACTTTTGATGAGGCGGAGGAAATTTATTTTGCAGATGATGCTCCTGCGGGTACATCAACTAAGAGAAAAGTGGTGAATGGTATATTGAATATAATTGTTGAAGAAAAGCCAAAATTGATTATGGTTAAAGAGAACTGATTATTAACAGGTCGACCACCTCAGAGGTGGTCGACCTGTTTCACTTCTGAATTAAGGAAAATACGTAACTTACTCTGACTAGATTTATCAGGTACCTTCTGAAATATTTCAGCAATACCTATATTCATCAAAGCGCCAATGCCAGGATTTACTTCCACCAAAACTTTCAGGATAATAGTATGGGCCGCGTCTATTTTACTGATTATACTGATTGCAGCATATTTTATAATTATTCATAATGCCGAATCCCTGGTACAGCGACTTGTAGCTTATGAATCCAATGGAAAATTTAAAATTACTGTTGAAAAAATCCGGTTCCATCCTTTTCAGCGTCGTATCGACCTTATCAATATCTCATTTCAATCCGATTATATTGTACAGGATGAAACAGCTTTTGAATTTACAGGAGATAAGATCAGTTTGCAATTATCGCATATTCGTCCGCTTATTTTCAGGAAGCAACTGCTTGTTGATTCCATACTCTTTGAATCTCCCCGGCTAAAGATCATAGAGAAATCAGTCAGGAGGGGCTGGGGTACCGGTTCAACCAAAAAAATCACTTTGCACGAAGTTTTGGGAGATGTATATGTGAAAATGCAAAATCTCTTCAGGGTATTATATGTAAAAAGAGGTGAGATCAATAATGGAGAGTTGACGATCGCTGAGAGTACTGATCCTTCACACCCGACGATATCGCTTTCACAAATAGATTTTTTACTGGAAAGATTGAATGTAAAAAAAGGAAATAATCATCCAGATGAAGAATTCATGTTCAGTGAAAATATAACTTTCCATACTGGCCCCGAGAGTATCGATTTGCCAGATGGGTTGCATCATCTTTCTTTTAGCCAGCTGACATTGAATACAGGCAAACGATATATTGAAATAGACAATTGCCGTATTCATGGCATCAGTAAAAATAATCCTGAAAATAAATTTGATATTTTCAATAAGAAACTAAAATTCGTAAACCTGGATTTTGCTGCGCTGTACTCGGGGAACATCATCAAGGCCGATTCTGTTTATTGTTCGGAACCCGATCTTATACTCGAATTGGGACACAGTAATAAGCCAAATCCTGAGGCCAAAAATAAATACACGTATGATACGCTGCAGCAAATTGTAAAGATGGTAACAGGCCACCTCGCTGTTCGTTACCTGGGAATTATCGATGCAAACATCAATACATTTTATTCAATCAATAATAAGGTAAATAATTTTTCAACTTCCCATGCCAGTTTTGAGTTATACGATCTGAACGTAAATACTTTGTCCGATATGCCTGCAACCGTGAGCAGGGTTGATTTCGCATTGCGGAATTACAAGGGTTATAGCCCTGACAGTATGTATATCATCAAATTTGACAGCATCCGTCTTTTGTCCGACAGATTGATATTATGGAATGCTTCACTGTTTCCCGACAAAAAATATTCACCCAAATATTATAAGGACCTGCATATTGAAAAATTTGAATTAACAGATGTGAACTGGCTCGATCTGTTGATGAAAAAACGGATCACAGCGAATCATGCATTTTTGAAGGGTGCTTACGTAAAGATATATGCGGAGAAAAAAAATAAATCAAAAGTAAAGGGATCGTTGATGGATGCAATACATTCCATCAATTCTTCGATGAATGTAAAGGACCTGCTCATCAGTAATGCGACGATTGAATACGAGGTAAAAGACAGGCTCTCATTGAATTTTCAAAATGCGAATGTTAAAATAAGCGTGCAGGATTTTATCAAGGCGGACAGTATCGAACATATGCAGGGTTCCCTGAAACAATTTACCGCCGATAAGGGAGTATTGAAAACCAAAAAAATGACTGCTATTTTATCCGGCATAAGCTTTTCCTCCCGGGATTCTGATTGGGCGATTCAAAAAATGCAGATGCAGCATGAAAAGGGGATTGCAATAAATGCAGAAAATGTTTTTATCGTGGGTTTCAAAAAAACAGGAGATGAACTTTTTATAAACGGTATGGGTTGGAAAAAAGCAACCGTGAATGTCCGCCCCGTCCCAATGAATACTGAAAAGCAGGATGCCCCTAAAAAAACATTGCGGATTGAAATCGGGCGGGTGGATTTTGCAAATACCGCTTTTTCTTTAGAAAAAAATGATAAAAAAATAAACAGTTTTATCAATTATATCCGGGGAACATCCATTTTATCTGCAAAGGAAATCGAAATGAGAGATTTGCATATCAGTGGTAATAATATTTTTTTTGAAGCCGCAAATGAAAAATTTAAAACGGGTGCCTTTTTCGTACAACAAAATGCTCCTTCCTGGTTAAAAACATTAAGTTTTATTCAGCATAAACAGCAATCGGATATGAACCTGCAGGCAGAGGAATTTAATTTTAAACCCGATATTAATCAACTGTTGCAAAAAAAATATGTGATCAGGGATATCATTGTGCAGGATCCTTCGGTAAGGTATACCCGTGAAAATATTTCCGGAGATTCCGCTGAAACTGGTAATACAACTGCCAGCCTTCCGCTGATTGATATCAATTCTATTCTTCTTATAAAACCTTCCATCATGATGGAGAACAAGGGTGGCAAAAAAACTCATTTGGATCTTCGCGGAAATGAGATCACAATTAAAAACATAAAAAGTAGCTCCAAAAGATTCGATGCAGGCTCAATAACAGCGGGAATTAATTATCTGCAATTTATAAACGGTGATGGTATCAATATTCAATCGGTTAACGGCAGGATTGAAGCGGGTATTGATGCTGCACATTTTAATATTGAAAAAGATTCCTTGCAATCACAGTGGGAGATACTGGTAGGATGTCTCTCAGTTTCCAATATTGAGTACGATAAAAGAAAAAGTGATTCAGCTTCGATGCATGCCCATTTACAGTCTTTTGTACTCAATGATTTCCTTGCAAAAGAAAAAAGTATGAAAAACTTCGAACATATCGTGCGCGATAATCCGCACGCTGATATTCATAATGCCACCATTGCAATCCATACGGCTTCAACAAATTTATATTGCAGGAATCTTCAGTATAAAAACAAAGAGATGATGCTTGATTCTTTAGCAGTAATCCCGGTATTAAACAGGGACGCTTTCAATGCCACCAGCATTTTTCAAAAAGATTATATACAGGTCTATACCGGCAATATTGCAGCAAGAGGGGTTGACCTTCTTCGTTATGCTAAAGAAAAAAAACTTGTTATAGAAAATGTGATAGTCAGTGAACCCGTACTGGATGTTTATAAGGACAAACGCATGGTATTTATGACGGGTATTATCAAACCTCTGCCGGTAAAAGCAGTTTCAAAAATACCACTTCCTGTTTTTGTCGATACGGTTAATATTGCCGGCGGGCATATTTCTTATACCGAAACATCTGAGAAAACAAATAAAACCGGAACAATAAGTTTCAGCAAATTGAATGCATGGATTCATCCATTGAAAAATTTTGATTTCCAGTCCACGGACAGTTTGCGTTTAAGAGCAGAGGCACTCATGTTTGATAATATACAAGTGGCATTGCGGGTGAAGGAATCTTATACCGATAGTTTAGCCGGTTTTTCAATGACGGTTGGCATAAAGCCCGCTGATCTCCCTGTGCTCAACCCGGTGCTGGAGCCACTTGCATCGGTGCAGGTAGGTTCAGGAAAACTGGATCATCTCGAAATGAGAGCCGTGGGCAGAGAATATATTTCATTCGGCGAAATGAAATTTTATTATCATGATCTCAAAATAAAAATCCTGAAGAACGGAGAGTTGGAGAAGAAAAGTTTCCTGACAAGCATGGCAACATTTGTAGCCAATAAATTTGTTATACACACCAATAATTCATCAAGAGACGGGAGGGTGTTTTTTATCCGCAACCGCGAGAGAAGTATTTTTAATTATTGGTTAAAAATGACTTTGACAGGCGTGGCCAGCAGTGCCGGCGCAAAGAGTAACCGCAAATTGCTGAGAAAGTATAAGCAGGAAATTAAGAAAAAACAATTGCTGCCGATTAGTCTTGATTGATGCTGAACGCCAAATGCCAAATGCTGAACGCTAAACGCTGAACGCAATATGCTCCGCGTTCAGCGTTTAGCGTTCAGCGTTTAGCGTTCACAGCAACCAATATTCGAATTATGTAAAAAGACAATGATTGAAGGACTAAAAGAATTTTATTGAAATGAAATTATTTATATTTATATAAACGGTTTTATTTTCTTTGATCTCTAATTCTTTAATCCTTTCATCATGATCATACAACGCGCAAGGTTTTTATATCCGTTATTAACCTTAGTTTCCTGTTCTTTTTCTCAAAGAGCGTCCAAAAAATTATTTAATGAAGCGGCGACAAAACAATATGATATCATTGTAGTTCCAGGTGTTCCTTTTGAAAATGGAAAATGGGACAGGGTCATGAAAGGAAGGGTTTATTGGTCAAAATATCTTTTTGATAAAGGCATCGCAAAAAATATTATATACTCCGGATCTGCTGTATATACTCCCTATTATGAAGGCATCATTATGTCGCTTTATGCAGCGGCGATTGGCGTTCCGAAAGAAAATATTTTCACGGAAACAAAAGCAGAGCACAGCACAGAAAATATTTATTATTCCTGTAAAAAAGCGAAGCTGATGGGATTTAAAACGGTTGCATTGGCATCTGATCCATTTCAAACAAAAACACTGCGCAAATTTGCTCATAAAAAACTTAATCCGGATATCGGCATCATTCCTTTTGTGGTTGATACATTAAAAATAATTGAGCCCTCGATGATCGACCCGGTTATAGATTACCAACAGGCTTTCAATAAAGATTTTAAATCTATCAAAGAACGCGAAGGTTTCTGGAAACGTTTGCGTGGCACCTACGGAAAAAATATTGATACAAGTGCTTATAGCAGGTAAAGATCCTGCTGGCTGCACTTTAATGTGCTTGATCCTGCATTCATCAATGATAAAAAAATCAAGATCGGGTCAACCACCTTAAATCGGCCTTCAATATCGAAAAATCCCCCTTGGTCTATATTTTTTTGGGTTGCTTCGTGGTAATGATTATCATTAAGGTAAAGTATATATCTATGCGATATAAATCAACCATTCCTTTTTTCATATGCCTATTACTGTTATATACGATCAGTGTGGAGGCCCAGCTAAACAAGACGGTGCGTTTTGATTTTTCCGCTGTGCCCGAATCCGCAAAACTCTTTGGCGAAGGCATTGTATCCACTGATTTGTATGAAAGAGATATGGCTATATCTCCAAATGGCAGAGAAATGTTCTATACCATTGTATCACCGCAAAATGTTTTCAGTGCAATTATTCATATGCAGAAAGACGAAAAAAATAACTGGTCAAAGCCTGAAGTGGCTTCTTTCTCCGGCGAATACAGTGATATGGAGCCTGCATTTACTGCTGACGGAAAAAAATTATTTTTTGTTTCCAATCGCCCGGTGACCGGCGATTCCGCTAAAGATTTTGATATCTGGTATGTGGAGAAAGTAAATGGCAAATGGGCCCATCCGGTGAATATCGGTAAGCCTGTGAATACCGACGCGAATGAATTTTACCCTTCTGTTGCCAATGATGGAAATTTATATTTCACGGCAAATTACGAGAGAGGGAAAGGGAAAGAAGATATTTATATGGCGAAATGGGAAAACGGGAAATACGCTGAGCCGGTATCATTGGATACTGCCGTCAATTCTTCCCTGTATGAATTCAATGCGTTTGTTTCACCCGATGAGCAATTTATTATTTTTACTTCTTTCGGACGTAGTGATGATAAAGGAAGAGGCGATCTGTACATCAGCCTGAAAGATGCTTCCGGCAACTGGCAACCTGCGAAAAATCTTTCCATAATAAATTCGGACCGGATGGATTATTGTCCCTTTGTGAGTTTTGATAAGAAAATATTATTCTTTAGCAGCGAACGGAGCTCTCTGAAAGAAACATTTGCAGGGCATCCTGCCAGGTACCAGACATTGATCGACCAACGTAATTCAATATTGAATGGCCAGTCGAATATTTACTGGATAAAGTTGGATAAGGTATTGGAGAGTGTAAAATGAACTTCTGATTTATTCTGAGCTGACTTAACTTCTTAGTCTTTCTGATTTAAATGATTTACTATGATGGTTTCGCGCGGAGACGCAAAGCCACAAAGGAAAAACTATTCTTTGCGGCTTTGCGTCTCTGCGCGAGTTTTTGAATTCATTAGTTTATTCTCTTTTTCTCTGGCAGCTCTGTGCGAAACAAATAACTTCTACATTTGTATAAATTTAATTTTGCCAGGAAAATTTATGCACATGTTTTTACAAAGAAGAATCCTTACGGTTATTGTTTGGTTACTCATCGTTAATCTTGCTTTTGCACAAAATAAAATAGTTGTCTTTCAATCTGATTTCGGTTTGAAAGACGGAGCCGTTTCAGCGATGAAAGGAGTGGCGATGGGCGTTTCTCCCGATCTGAAATTATTTGATCTTACACATGAAATTCCAGCCTATAATATCTGGGAGGCTGCTTACCGGCTGGAACAAACTGTTCCTTATTGGCCAGCAGGTACGGTATTCGTTTCTGTTGTGGATCCCGGTGTTGGTACCAGCAGAAAATCGGTCGTGCTGAAAACAAATTCGGGCCAGTTTATTGTTACACCCGATAATGGTACGCTGACATTGATCGCAGAATCTCCTGGAATTGCAGAGATCAGGGAAATTGATGAATCTGTGAATCGCAGAAAGGACTCCCGGAAATCTTATACGTTTCACGGCCGCGACGTATATGCATATACGGCAGCCCGGCTCGCTGCGGGCGTTATCAGTTTTGAACAGGTGGGCAGCGCTTTGCCAAAAGATATCGTGCGCATTCCCTACCAACAGGCAGTATTTAAAGATGGGAAATTAAAAGGTGCTGTCGCAATACTGGATATTCAATATGGAAATATCTGGACAAATATTCCGGGCGATCTCTTTCAACAGTTGAATCCTCAATTCGGCGACTCATTGCATGTGATCATTTATCATCGTGCAAAAAAAATATATGAAAGGAATATGCCTTATACGGAAACTTTTGGCGCTGTTGCAAAAGGCAAACCCCTGGCTTATCTCAATAGTTTATTACAATTGTCTTTTGCATTGAACCAGGGAAATTTCGCAGAAGCCAATCACGTTGGGAGCGGAAATGAGTGGAGCGTGGAAGTGAGTAGGAAATGAGGAATGAGGAAGGTGGGGGGCTTTGGGTATAAGGCATAGGGTATAAGGTATAAGGTTTGCCATACCCACAAGCCCTACACCCTACACCCTGCACCCACTCTCAGTTTCAAACGAATTTAAAATAATCCCATGGCTAACTATATAGTAAGTATAAACGAAATCATTGTACGAACACATAATGTACGTAGCTACAGAGTTGACAAACCAAAAGGATTTTCATTTATGCCGGGACAGGCAACCGATCTGTCTTTACGCAAACCCGGGTGGGAAAATGAAAAAAGACCATTCACCTTTACCTGTCTGCCTGCAGATAGTTATCTTGAATTCACCATCAAAACCTATAATGATCACGATGGTGTGACTCATCAGCTCGGTATGGCGCAAAAAGGAGATGAGTTTGAAATCAGTGACGCATGGGGCGCGATTGAATATAAAGCCGAGGGTGTTTTTATCGCAGGCGGCGCAGGAGTCACACCATTTATTTCCATATTCAGACAATTGAAGACGCAAAAAAAGATCGGGGATAATAAATTATTTTTCTCCAATAAAACCGAAAAGGATATTATCCTGAAGGACGAATTCGAAAACATGCTCGGTAAAAATTTTTTCAATATCATAACCGAAGAACCGGATACAAGATATTATAAGGGCAGGATCGATAAAGATTTTCTTGAAAAGAATATCAATGATTTCAAACAGCATTTTTATGTATGCGGTCCAGATGCATTTAATGCCGCTGTTATTGAATCATTGAAGGAATTGGGCGCCCAGGCTGATTCACTGGTGTTTGAAAAATAGTCTGAACCGGGATTTTAAACGATTATTCTGATTTGACTAAATTGATTTACTAAATATTATTTCGCGCAGAGCTAACAGGGAAAAAGAGAATATACTCCTTTTCCCTGTTAGCTCTGCGCGAAAATATTTAATCAATTCAGTCAAATCAGAATAATCGTTTAAAATCCCGGTTCAGACAAAAAAAGCTATTTTTATGCAGAACAAAAAAATCAGCAATGAATATCCGTATAAGCTTGATTATTATTATTTCTTTTTTAGGAAATGCAACCATCCACGCACAGGAAAAAAGCGGCTATACGGGAAAGTTATACGAATATGACCAGGATGCAACAACGAGATGGAGCAGCCCGGAAAATTTAAATGGGAAAAAAAGCGAAGGTGCGCTCGAAAATGGCGGAGCCAAAGGACATGCAAGTGCTCCTCTTGAACCCGGCGAATCTATTTCGCTGGTGAATGTGGATGGCAGCGGTATCATCAATCGGATATGGATCACCGTGGCTGACCGTTCACCGGAAATGCTACGTTCATTGAAACTGGAAATGTTCTGGGATCACGAAACAATACCGGCTGTATCTGTTCCGCTGGGTGATTTTTTTGGTGTTGGCCTTGGTAAAACAGCCGCTTTTCAAAATTCATTTTTTGCCAATGCGGAGGGCCGTTCATTCAATTGCTTTATTCCAATGCCCTTTAAGAAAGCTGCTTTGATAAAAGTTACCAATGAATCAGGGAAAAGACTTAGTCATATTTTTTTTGATGTGGATTATCAGCTACTGAAAACATGGCGAAATGAATATCTGTATTTTCATGCCTGTTGGAACAGGGATACTGCAACCACGGTGGGAAAGGATTTTGAGTTGTTGCCAGCTGTGTATGGGAAAGGAAGATTTTTGGGTGTGAATATTGGAATCAATTCAAATCCTGCTTATGGAGATGCATGGTGGGGTGAGGGAGAAGTGAAAATGTATATCGATGGAGATAAGGATCATCCTACATTGGTTGGAACAGGAACAGAAGATTATATTGGAACAGGATGGGGACAGGGCCAGTTCATTAATAATTATGCAGGGTGCCTGATATCTGATGACAAAAATTTTCAATGGGCTTATTATCGTTATCATATTCCCGATCCTGTTTTTTTTGGAACTGATTGTCGTGTTACGATCCAGCAGATGGGAGAGAATATGAAAGATAAAGTGATTGCGTTGCAAAAGGCAAAAATTCCTCTGATCCCGGTAACCGTTGACCAGGAAGGCAAACCAGTTCTATTAATAAAAGAGAAAAAAAATTTAGATGATCCTTCATTGCCAAATGGCTGGACGAATTTTTACCGTTCTGATGATGTTTCTGCCACGGCATATTTTTATCTCGATAAACCGGTTAATAATTTACCTGCATTGCAGTCGCTGGCAATTAGGGTTTATAATTTGAAGGCAAAATAAAGAGAATGTGCGGATGTGCAGATGTGCGAATTGTCTGAACGGGGGTTTGAGGCGATTATTCTGATTTGACTGAATCTATTAAATTTTTTCGCGCAGAGCCAACAGAGAAAAGGAGAATACACTCTTTTTCTCTGTTGGCTCTGCGCGAAAAAATACTTATAATCGTCTCAGATCCCGGTTCAGACAATTAGCACATCTGCACATTAGCACATCTGCACATTAGTTCTTTTTCATTACGCGCTTTCTATGCTGCATACCCCAAATGCGCAACTCGTTGATCACTTTTTTCAATGAAAGTCCGTAAGTAGTAATGGAATATTCAACCGTTACCGGCAAACTATCGTATACTGTTCGTTTAACAAGTTGATTCATTTCCAGTTCCTTGAGTTCTTTTGAGAGCATTTTGGCTGTTATACCTTCAATTTCTCTTTGCATTTCTTTAAAGCGTTTTTTGCCAAAACAAAGGGAAACGATAATAGGTATCTTCCATTTGCCATTAAGAATATCGAGGGAATCGCGGACCGGTTTCAGATGGCCCTGGCATTCCTTGCTGCCATGCGCCAATATAGTTTCGTTTATCATAACGCAAAAATACCTAATTCCGGTTTCTAAAAGGATACCGGTATACTATAGGTAACCAGTTACTAAAGTATACTTAATTGATTCACCTTTGTAAAACACACACAAAACAATATATGCAACAAAAAACCAGAAAAATCATTAATATCATCGCTGCTGTAGTTCCTGCTCTGCTGGTCATCATGAGTGGCGTCATGAAACTGGCGGCAATGAAATCCATGGTCGAGAAGCTTAGCGCTATGGGCGTTGGCCCATATATCCCTTTATTGGGAATAATGGAAATAACATTTGCCATTTTGTTTATCATTCCAAAAACCATGAGGCTTGGATTTGTACTCTTATCCTGTTATTTCGCAGGTGCAATTGCTACGGATCTCTCCCATGGCGGAAGTATTGCCAATGCGTTGCTCCCATTATCGCTGGTATGGATCGGAATGTTTGTGCGGGATAAATCCGCATTTGTTCCTTTTACGAAACAAGTACAGGTGGCGTAGAGAAGGTGTGGGGAGAAGGGTGTAGGGTATTGAATGTTGAGTGTTGAATATTGATTATAGGTTTAGATAGAATATTCGTAAATCCCGTCCGCCGGTTGGCGAACGGCTCGTCGGTAGAACAATGTAAAAAAATTTCTACGTTCCGTAGGAACATTTCCTGCGCACCAGACGTTCCTACGGAACGTAGAAAATCAGATCGAATTTTTTCTACCGACCAAATGTCCCTACGGGACATATGTCTGAACCGGGATTTTAACTAATGTGCAGATGTGCGAATTCTTTAAAGCGATCTGGCACTACAAATTCGCACATTTGCACATCTGCACATTCGCACATCAGTTTATTTCTTCTTCAGATGCATCACCATTCCACCACCTCCTGCGAGCTGAATTGATATTTTATCTGAGCGATTGATATCACGGGTTTGTTTTGTCAAATGATTTGGATCTTGTCTTGCATCAGGAGCGTCTGTATAAATATCCGCATCATAATTTCCTTCTCGTAAAAAATCGGCGGAGATTGTCAGTTGCCTCATTTCGTGATTGGTGATGGCGCCGATGAACCAATCATTATCTTTCCTGCGCGCAATGACAATGTATTCACCAACTTTCGCATCAAGTACTTTTGTTTCATCCCAAACGGTTGGCACTTCTTTCAAAAATTCAAAACCAGGCTGTCCTTCATAAGCAGCCGGATAATCACAAACCATTCCGAGATAATTTTCCAATACAACATACATCGCCAGCATATGACAACGGGTTCCTCTCATCAATGGTCTTGTATATTGTATTACATATAAAGAATCAGGAACGGCACGGAAGCCGCCGAGATG
>Ga0137407_10000814_pt1 | contig 20524 bp, 20 predicted proteins | sample CZOMad2_2_16fung_FD_108410 | JGI IMG/M metagenome (GOLD analysis project Ga0137407, IMG submission 108410) | Vadose zone soil fungal communities from Angelo Coast Range Reserve, California, USA - CZOMad2_2_16fungal (Illumina Assembly) | ecosystem: Environmental > Terrestrial > Soil > Vadose... | reverse complement strand
GGAAAGATCCGTCGTTCTCGATTTAAGCGCGGGAAGCACACTCCTTGGCGCTGATCCATCTTCTGCGGAAACCGCGAATCTCAGTGCCGCTATTTCTGAAGCGCTAAAGAAATCCGGTACGCGGGTTGCCATCGGGAGATATGGCGAAGCGCGGCTGCTGTACAACGCGCCGCAATTCGGGGCAAGCAAAAATCCCACCGATGAAAGGCGGACGATTCATCTCGGAGTCGATCTTTTCGTTGAGCCGGGCACGGCAGTCCGCGCACCGCTGGCCGGAGTCGTTCACCTTCTTGCGAACAATGCCGTTCCGCAAGATTATGGGCCGCTTGTCGTTTTGAAACATTCGACGGACTCGGGAGAAGAATTTTTCACGCTCTATGGCCATCTGGCTGAAGCGACTCTGCACGAACTTCGCGTCGGGCAATCCGTTGCGCAAGGCGAAGTTTTCGCGCACGTCGGAGCAGCTCTCGAAAACGGCGGATGGGCGCCGCACGTACATTTTCAGATTATTTTGGACCTATTGGATCGCGGCGCCGATTTTCCGGGCGTGGCGCGCGCTTCGCAACACGCGGTGTGGAAGTCGCTTTCGCCTAATCCGAATTTATTGCTGCAAATTCCCGCCGATCGTTTTCCGTCCCCTGCTCGGAATGTTGAGGAACTCGTCGCCGCGCGAAAAAATCTTCTCGGTGGCAACCTTAGCATCTCCTACGCCAAGCCGCTCAACATCGTGCGCGGCTGGAAGCAATTTCTGTACGACGAGGCGGGGCGGGCTTATCTGGATGTCTATAATAATGTCCCGCTCGTGGGCCACAGCCATCCCCGCGTCGTCGAAGCTGCCCAAAAACAGCTTGCGCTCCTGAACATCAACACGCGCTATTTGCATGAGAATGTTTTGCGATACGCGGAGCGGCTGACGGAGCTGCTTCCCGCGGCCTTGCGAGTCTGCTATTTCGTCAATTCCGGAAGCGAGGCGAACGAACTGGCGATTCGCCTGGCGCGAGCGAAAACGGGCTCAAATGACGTCATTGTTCTCGAACACGCTTATCACGGCCACACGAACACGTTGATTGACGTCAGCCCGTACAAATTTGGCGGTCCAGGCGGTCGCGGGCAAAAGCCATGGATACACGTCGCCCCGATTGCGGACGATTATCGCGGTCTCTACCGCCGGGGCGAAGAGAATCTCGGCTCGAAGTACGCCGCGCATGTCGGTGAAATCGTCGAGAAACTTCGCAAAGAGAATCGCCGCGCGACATTTCTTGCGGAAACTTTGCCGAGCGTTGCCGGGCAGATTGTCTTTCCGCCGAACTATCTTCCTGACGTTTACCGCCATGTCCGCGCCGCAGGCGGAGTCTGCATTGCGGACGAAGTGCAGGTCGGATTTGGGCGGCTTGGCACGCACTTCTGGGGATTCGAAACGCAGGGCGTGGTTCCGGATATCGTTGTTTTTGGAAAGCCGATCGGCAACGCGTTTCCTTTGGCGGCTGTCGTGACCACGCAGGAAATCGCGGACGCATTCTCAAACGGAATGGAGTTTTTCAGCACGTTCGGAGGCAATCCCGTCTCTTGCGCCGTGGGGCTTGCTGTGCTGGACATCTTGCGTGACGAAAATCTGCAACAGAATGCGAAAAAGGTGGGCGACTACTGGCTTGCCGGTCTTGCGGAGCTTCAGCGACGGCACGAGATTCTCGGCGACACTCGCGGCTCCGGACTCTTCCTCGGCCTTGATCTCGTCCGCAATCGTGAAACACACGAGCCCGCGACCGCGCAGGCATCTTACGTCGTGAACCGGCTGCGCGAATGCGGCATCCTCGCCGGAACGGACGGTCCACACCACAATGTCATTAAGCTACGCCCGCCGCTCATCTTCACCGAAGCCGACGCGGACTTCTTCAACACGACCCTTGAAGCGATCTTTGCAGAAGATCCAGCGAAACCCTGAGACATTTCAAACTTAGCCATCCCTTAATGGCTCTGCGGCGTCGTATACTCGTGGCTCGGAACACGGCCGACTACTGGAAGATCCTGCCCTCGCCTGAGCCGTTGCCGCGAAATTTCGCCGGAGTAAATCTCATGAACCGCCTGCCTTTTACTGTCGCAGTTCTTTTGCTTTCGGCAACCGTCTGCTCGCGCGCGGCTTCGGCTCAGCAATCCCCGGTTTACGGTTGTCCGGAAGTCCCGCGCGAAGATGCGCTGCCGTTTCTTTGCGTTCCGCCGACTTCGGAATTGGAAGCAATCAGCGAGCCTCCCGTCCAGGTCAACCTCACTATTCCCGAAGGAACACCGCTGCGCATCGCGCTCGATCAGCGGACGCGCATCGCGCATGTTGGGGAACCAGTGCACGGCCAAGTGGTCGAACCTATTTACGCGTTCGATCAGCAGGTGATTCCCGCGGGCAGCACCGTTTCCGGCCGCGTGACGCGAATTGATCCCACGCCTGCAAAGACGCGCGTGCTTTCCTATTCGGGCGGGAATTTCACTCCAGTCCGCAAATATGAAGTTACGTTCGACAAGCTAATGCTTCCCGACGGAAAAACCATGAGCATCAAAACGGTTACTTCGCCCGGAACAGCCGAAGTTGTTCACCTCGCGGCCAAGAAGGCGAAGCAGGAGGAAGAAAAAAAGAAGAACGCCGCGGCTCGTGCGGCAAGCGACGCAAAGCAGGAAGCCAAAGCCAAAGTTCATTCCACCATCGAAACGATCAAATCTCCAAATCTCATGCACCGTTTGAAAACGATGCTTTACGCCCAATCGCCGGTGCATCGGCAATACATCGAAAAGGGAACTCGTTTCAACGCCGCACTGGGAGACGCGCTGGCTTTTGGAGAAGCTACGCGGACGCAGGAAGAGCTTGCAAGTTTGGGAGGAGCGCCTGAGCCCGACAGCCTTCTGCACGCGAGGCTCGTCTCAAGCGTCAGCTCCGCGGACGCAACGCGAGGCACAGCCGTGAGCGCCGTCCTGACCGAGCCCATTTTCTCTGCGGAGCACCGCTTGCTACTGCCGGCGAATTGCAAGTTGGTCGGCGAGGTTCAGGAAGCAAAATCAGCGCGCAAATTTCATCGCAACGGGGAGCTGCGCATTGCATTTAACCGAATTGAATTGCCCTCCGGTGCGGAGCAGGCAATGAAGGGCACTCTCGAAGGCATGGAAGTGGATCGCTCGTCTCACCTTGCGCTCGACGACGAAGGCGGCGCGCGCGCCACGACGCCCAAGACGCGTTATCTTTCCACCGGCTTTGCCCTCGTGATGCTTGCCGCGGTGTCTCACCCGGATACCGAGCACGGAACGACCGATGCCGCGGGCGATGCGGACACGCGCGCCGGAGCAGGCATTTCCGGTTCGCGCGTTGCCGGTTCGCTCATTTCCCTGGCCGCGCGTTCGCAGCCTGTGTCGCTGGCGTTCGGAGCCCTCGGCGCTTCGGAATCCGTCTATTCTAATTTTCTTTCGCGAGGCCAAGATGTGAATCTGCCGCAAAACACGCCGCTTGAAATCGGGTTCGGACCCCCGCACGACGACGCGAAAAAACCGGCACCTGCCAAGCCTTAGTTATTGACTTCACCTTTACAGAGTCCTAAGGTCTGGCCTGGTAAGTGGAAGTCGCAAGCTCCCGCCTACTCCGCAAATTCCACTTTTTGGAGGTATTCCATGCCCCTGAACCTCTTGAATTTTTCCCTGGTGGATTCGCCCGTCACTGTCGAAGAAGGCCGGAAAATTCTGGAGCGGGACGATTACCGCTGCCGGTATTGCGGCCTGGACGGCAGAGCGAATTTTGATAGCGCCCTCGCCATGCGCGTGGACTTCGTTATTCCGCGCGCCAAAAAAGGCAAGAAAACTCCGGAAAACCTGGTCGCTTGTTGCACGCCATGCAACACGATCAAAGGTATAAAGGTATTTCCGAGCTTTGACGACGCCAGAGCCTATGTGCTCACGCAACGCGAGATGTTGCGCAAGACCTGGGAAGCGAAGACCGCGCGGCCCGTGGCAAAAGCGGCCAAAGCCTAGCTTTTCATTTTAGGCGAGCGGAATTCCCGCGAGAAGACTTGACAGTTCAGTTAACTGTTGCGTAGGCTACCCTCGCGTGGGGGCATTTCGATGGAGCTGGATTCTTCTCTCTCGCGGCTTGCGCTGACGCTGACACCGGGGATCGCTGCGCGGCTATCGGCGCGTTTGCTAAAGGAGTTTGGCTCGCCGGACGAAGTGTTTCGCGCGCCGCTGAGGCGGCTCGAAGCTTGTAACCTGCCCGCACCCTCGGCACAAGCCATCGTCAAAAAAACAATCGTTCAAACGCGCGGAAAAGGACCTGGCGAACCTGCGCAAAGTGGCCGCGGCGCGCATCATTAATTGGACCGAGCCGGAATATCCGCAAACGCTGCTGCAAAGTTACGACCCGCCGGTGATGCTTTATGCGCGCGGCAAATCCTCAATGCGCCAAGCCGCAGTATTGTCGGCACGCGAAAGCCGACGCCTTATGGTTCGCAAATGGCGGAACGTCTTGGCCGCGATCTGGCCGTGCGCGGAATCGTGATTGTGAGCGGCCTCGCGCGCGGCATTGACGCGATTGCCCATCAGGGCGCGCTGGCAGTGGGCGGCCGCGCCATCGGAGTTCTCGGTACCGGAATCGACGTTTGCTATCCAAAAGAGAACAAAAAGCTGTACGAAAAAGTTCTGGAGAATGGCGCCATCCTCAGCGAATTTCCGATGGGCACGCATCCTGCGCCAGAAAATTTCCCTATTCGTAATCGCATTGTGGCGGGTATGCCGCTCGGCGCAATCATCGTGGAAGGTGCGTAGTACTCCGGCTCGCTCATCACGGGCCGGCTGGCGATGGAATTTGGCAGGGAAGTGTTCGGCGTGCCGGGCAATGTGACTCAGCCCGTGAGCTTTGCGCCGAATCAATTGATCAAGCAGGGCGCGAAACTGGTAACCTGCGCGGAGGATGTGATCGAAGAGCTGCCAACCCCCGTCCGGGCGGCCCTGGTACAAGTCATGCAACCGGAGACCGGCGAGGCGAATCTATTGGTTGCGGCTTCGTTGAATCCCAGTGAAAAGAAGATTTACGACCTGCTCCAATCGGATGAGCCGCAACCGATTGATGACATCGTGGAGCGGTCTGGCTTGAACTCTTCCGAGGTTCTGGCTACGCTTTTTAATCTGGCGATGAAAGGGATTGTCCGGCAGTTGCCGGGAAAATTATTCAGCAAGATTCTTCTGTAGCAGGCGAGTTGCGGCCCAAGCCGGCTTGACAACTCTGGTATATAAGGTAGCGAGAAGGACACAGCCCGCGCTTGGGGCCCTTCCCTCAGAAGATTCCGGGGTAAAACTGCATCATGGCTCGTTCGTTGGTAATAGTGGAGTCGCCTGCGAAGGCGAAGACCATCAATAAGTATTTGGGGAAGAATTATCTCGTCAAAGCGTCGGTCGGCCACGTGCTGGACCTGCCGAAAAAGACGATCGGCATCCGTCTGCCCGATGAGGACGATGTTCCGCAAAAGAAACCCCGTAGCAAAAAGGGCAAGAAAGCCAAGGTCAAGCCGGTTCGCAAACCCGTGACGCTCGACGACGAAAAGATATTCGAGCCGACGCTACAGATTATTTCGGGTAAGGGAAAGGTCATCAACGACCTGCGAAAAGCGGCGAATACCGCCGAGGCCGTCTATCTGGCGGGCGACCCGGACCGCGAAGGCGAGGCGATTTCCGCGCACCTGGCGATGGTCCTTTCGAAGCCGAACAAATTCGAAGAGCAGGAGCCCAGCGCCCCGCGCTTTGGCCGTAAGCCGAAGCCGGTGGATCCGAAAGAAGAAGAGGAAAGAAAAAAAGCGGCGAAGGAAATTCCCGCGACCGATCCGAAAAAGATTTTTCGAGTGACGTTCAACGAAATTACACCAAAGGCGATTCGCGCAGCCTTCGAACATCCCCGGCCGGTGGACGCCAGCCTGGTGGATGCGCAGCAGGCGCGACGTGTGCTGGACCGCATCGTGGGCTACAAGGTTTCGCCGCTGTTGTGGAACAAGGTGCGCCGCGGTTTGTCCGCGGGGCGCGTGCAAACTGTTGCGCTGCGCCTGATCGTCGAGCGCGAGCAGCTCATTCGCGCGTTCGTGCCGCAGGAATATTGGACGATTCACGCGATGCTGGATGCGGGCGAGCCGCCGATTTTCGAAGCGAAGCTCACGAAATACAAGGGCGAGGATATTGAAGTCGGCAATCAGGAAGCGTCGGACAAGGTTCTTGCGGCGTTGAAAAAGGCCAAGTGGCAAGTCGCGACGGTCACGCAAAAAGAAAAGAGGCGCAATCCGCCGCCGCCGTTCACAACGTCAAAGCTGCAGCAAGCAGCCTTTAACAGGTTGCGCTATACGGCGAAGCGCACGATGTCGCTGGCGCAGAAACTGTACGAGGGCGTGGAACTTGGCGACGAAGGCTCCGTTGCGCTGATTACGTACATGCGCACGGATTCTGTGCACGTTTCGAACGACGCTCTGGCGCAGGTTCGCGAGCTGATTCCCGAGCGTTTCGGTTCGAATTATTTGCCGGAGAAGCCGAACTTTTACAAATCGAAGAAGGATGCGCAGGAAGCGCACGAGGCCGTGCGCCCGACGGAAGTCTCGCGCGCGCCCGAAGACGTCCGCAAATATTTGGACGACGACCTTTTTAAGCTATATCAATTGATTTGGCAGCGGTTCGTTGCGTCGCAGATGCTTCCGGCAGTTTTCGATCAGACGACGATCGATATTTCCGCGGGCGATTACACATTTCGTGCCACGGGTTCGGTACAGAAATTTGACGGCTACATGCGGGTCTACCAACTGCCCGCATCGAATTCCGATCGCGAGGATGACGAAAAGGACGACGAAGGCGAAGGCAAGGCGCTTCCACGTGTAACCGAAGGCCAGATCTTGCGGCTTGACCAGATTCGTCCCGAGCAGCATTTCACGGAGCCGCCGCCGCGCTTCAACGACGCCACGCTTGTGAAAGAGCTCGAAGAAGACGGCATCGGCCGGCCGTCCACATATGCTTCCATCATTTCCACACTCGTCGAGCGCGAATACGTGCGCAAAGAGCAAGGCCGGTTTTTCCCGACGATGCTCGGTGAACGCGTCAGCATTCTGCTCGTGAAGAGTTTTGAAGACGTCTTCGACGTGACGTTCACCGCGCGCCTTGAGGAAGAGCTCGACGAAATTGAAGAAGGCAAGCTGCATTGGCGCGAAGCCGTAAAAGAATTTTGGGAAAAGTTCATCGTTGATTTGGATAAAGCTGACGACGAGATGCTTTCCTACAAGGCAGGCATTCCCACGGGAAAGAAGTGTGAAAAGTGCGGCCAGGGCGAACTGCTTGAACGCATCAGCCGCCACGGATTTTTCCTCGGCTGCTCGCGTTATCCCGATTGCGATTTCATTCAGGATCTTTCGCCGGAATTACCGGAACAAGCGGGTGGCGAAGCGAAAGTCGAATATTGCGACAACTGCGGCAAGGAAATGGCCATCAAGCGCGGCCGGTTCGGTGTGTTTCTCGCGTGCACGGGTTATCCGGATTGCAAGACCACGCGGCGGCTGGTCGAAGGCACACGTATCGCTCGCCAGCCGGATGAGCCGCTCGACGAAAAGTGCCCCACGTGCGGCGAAGGACTCGTGAAAAAACACGGCCGCTTCGGCGAATTTATCGGTTGCTCGACCTATCCGAAGTGCAAGTACACTCGGCCGATCACGCTTGGCATCAAATGCCCGAAATGCCATGAAGGCGAATTCGTGCGCCGCGGCAGCATCGGCAGGGGCGGACGCACGCGAATCTTTTACGGTTGCTCGCGCTACCCGGATTGCGATTTCACGACGCCGTTCCAGCCGCTCGCAGAACCCTGCCCGAAGTGCGGCGCGCCTTTCATCGTTGAGAAAAAATCCAAGATCGGAACAGTGCGCGCGTGCATTAAAGAAGGTTGCGATTGGGAGAAACTCGCGCCGGAAGCGCCTGCTGCACAACCGGAGGAAGCAGCCGCGCCCGTCGGCGCAAAGCCCTGATCCTAGGATCCTTGCCCTTTCGCTTTGGCAACGCCGGTCCACTCAGCCCGCTTGTTGTGCATCCAATCCTCTATACTTTTGGAATTGGATAAATCGCGGGGTAGATGAAGCAAGCCATCACAAAGTTTCTGACGTACCTGCATTCGGTGAAGAACTCTTCGCCGCATACGATTTCGAATTATGGCAAGGACCTACATCAATTTCTCGCCTACCTCACGCCGCCGGAATCGGAGCCGCCCACGCTGGCCTCCGTCGATCACAAGGTAATCCGCGAATTTGTGGGGCATTTGCACGATCAAGGATTGGAAAAGAGTTCCATCGCGCGGAAACTTGCGGCGCTGCGTTCGTTTTTCAAATATTGCGTTCGCGAAGGAATGGCAAAAGATAACCCTGCGCGGCTCGTTCCCACGCCAAAACTTCCCAAAAGAATTCCCTCTGTGCTTTCTGCGGAAGAAATGAACGGTTTCCTCAATCAGCTCGCCGGGATTGGGCCGGACTCCGCGAGTCACGACGCCAAGAAACATTTGCCCAAAAAAATCGAGCAAAAAGTCCCGCGCGGAAATTCCGATGAAGAAGGTTTGCTCCTTCGGCGCGACCGCGCCATCCTCGAACTTCTTTACGCAGCTGGGTTGCGCGTCAGCGAACTTACAGGCCTCAATCTTGTGGACATGGATTGCAAAGATCGCATTCTGCGCGTTCGCGGCAAGGGCAACAAGGAGCGCATTGTCCCCTACGGCTCAAAAGCGGAAGAAGCCCTCGAAGCGTACTGGCCCGCGCGCGAACAACTTCTCGCGCAAAACTCTTCTGCGCGTTCGAAACGAAGTTCAGCTCCGCACACCGAAGCAATTTTTCTGAACTACGCCGGCCGCCGCCTCACGCAGCGTTCCGTCGGGCGCATCGTCAAAAAATACGTTCGCCTCGTGAACGTCAACTGGGATCTGCACCCACATTCGCTGCGTCACGCGTTCGCGACGCATCTTCTCGCAGATGGCGCCGACTTGCGCGCCATTCAGGAATTGCTCGGCCATCAATCGCTCACGACCACGCAGAAATACACGCACGCCTCCATCCGGCAGCTGATGGACATCTATGACAAGGCGCATCCGCATGCGTGATTTTTTTCTGTATCTGCTTTGCCTCTCGGAAACATCCAACCTCCCATGATCCTGAACCGAATGGCTTGCATTCTGGCGATTGCTCTCCTCATCGCCGCAATTCCGCGCGCGGTTCGCGCTCAAGGCAACTACGAAATTCAAGTCTATCCGTACGACACGGTCGAGCCCGGCCACACCATGGTCGAACTTCACAGCAATTTTACGTTTGAAGGCTCCAAATCCACGACCGACGGCACCTATCCCACGAATCATCAGCTTCACGAAACGATAGAAATCACCCACGGCTTCACCGATTGGTTCGAAGCCGGCTTTTACATTTTCACTTCCTTGCACAATGGCCAGGGCTGGGATTACGTCGGCAACCACATTCGCCCGCGCTTCCGCATTCCTCCAAAATGGAAATGGCCGGTCGGCTTGAGTCTTTCGAACGAAATCGGGTATCAGCGCGCTAAATATTCCCCGGACACGTGGACATGGGAGATGCGTCCCATCATCGACAAGCAAATCGACAAGTGGTATTTCTCATTCAATCCCACGTTCGACAAATCTTTTCACGGCCCCAGCGTGCATCAAGGCTTTGTTTTTTCGCCGAACGTCAAATTTAGCTATGACTTCACAAAAAAAATCTCCGGGGGCATCGAATACTACGGCGTGATCGGTCCCGCAACCGATTTCGACCCGATCCGTCTGCAAGAGCACCAAATCTATCCGACCATTGACCTGAATGTTTCGCCCAAGTGGGAGATTAACTTCGGCGTCGGCGTGGGTCTAACCGGCGCGACCGACCACATCATCGCCAAGACCATCATCGGCTACCGCTTTAATCTTTGAAGCGCGGCCTCCAGCCTCTCAAACCGCAAATTCTCCTTGATGGCCGGCTAACTTCTGGCGTCTCGGTAACGTCAATACTCCTAGTTACTCGCCCCCGGCTGCCCTGGGTTAAGCCTCAATTCTTCACCTAGCGACGGCCCATAGAGGTTCGGTGCATTCATCGCCGCAAACCCATTCTGCCCGCCTCACTATTGCGATGGCACTTTTGATCCTTATTTCGCCTGCTGTCGCCTTCGCTGGCCCGCACGCAAAGGATTCCGTCAGCTTCGCCAAGCTGCACATTCCACATCTCCAAATGCGGCCCACCATTGAAGATTTTGAATCCATGCAACCGTCGCCTGCCGTTGCCGGACAAATGCTCAAGATAGACGGCTTTTTGCAGCGCGATCCGAAAGACGGCTCGCCCATTTCCCAGAAGACGGAAGTCTATCTCGGCTACACCAACGAGAATCTGTATGTCGTGTGTTTATGCTTCGACGCGGAGCCCAACAAGATTCGCACGCACATGGTGCGGCGCGAGCAGATCAACGACGACGACCAGTTCGGCTTTGTTCTCGATACGTTCAGCGACCGCAAAACCGGGGTCTTCTTTTACGCGAATCCCTACGGAGTGCAGCAAGACGGCATTTGGAATGATTTTAACGAGCCCGACTATTCCTACGACATGCTCTGGAATTCCCAGGGCCGCGTGAATTCGCAAGGCTTTGTGCTCTGGTTTGAAATTCCGTTTCGCTCGCTGCGTTTTCCGCGTACCTCGGAACAGACCTGGGGAATTTTTTTCGAGCGTGATATTCGCCGCGATTTCGAGTTCGCTTTCTATCCGCGCATCACCAGCAATGCCCAGGGTTTCCTCACGCAGGAGACTCAGATGGACGGCATGCGCGACATTTCGCCCGGCCGCAACATCCAATTCATCCCCTACGGCTCTTTGCGTTCGTTTCGCACACTGGACGATCGTCCCGGCGGCGAACCTCACTTTTTTGGAAAGAGTTTTGAGCCGCGCGCCGGCCTCGATTCAAAAATCGTTTTCAAAGACTGGCTTGTCTTCGACTCCACGATCAATCCGGATTTTGCTCAAGTTGAGTCGGACGAGCCGCAAACGACGGTCAACCAGCGATTTGAAGTTTTCTTTCCGGAAAAGCGTCCTTTCTTTCTGGAAAACGCCGGCTACTTCGACACACCCATCAATCTTGTCTTTACGCGCCGCATCGCGGATCCCCAATATGGTTTACGCCTAACCGGAAAACGCGGGCCCTGGTCCCTCGGCACGTTTTTCGCGGACGACCAATCGCCGGGCGGCAGCGTTGATCCCTCCGATCCTTTGCACGACCACAGAGCCTATTTCGGAATTCTCCGCGTCAACCGGGACATCGGCAAACAATCCACGATCGGCTTCATTTACACGGACCGCGAATTAAGTACGGCTCCGAACACCGCCTGTACGGACAATCGCTGCATCATTCGCTCCAATCGCGTGGGCGGCTTGGATACAAAAATCACTTTCACTAAGACCTGGTATGCGCAAATTCAGGCCCTCGCGAGCTCCACGGATTTCAACGACGGCTCACACAAGGGCGGCCCTGCATTCCACTATTGGCTCGAGCACAGCACGCGCAAGGTCGAATACAACGTGATGTACCAGGACACCTCAGAAGGATTTCAGACTGAAACAGGTTTTTTCCGCCGCCCGGACGTTCGCCGCTTCAGCCAGTTTGCGATGTACCGGTTTCGCCCGGAAGGGAAACATCTTGTTTGGCATGGCCCCAGCGTTTTCACCATCAACAATTGGGATCACAAAGGCAATCGTCTCGAATGGTTTGTGAACACCAACTATCGAGTCCTGTTTCAGAGGCAGGTCTTTTTCGGCGCGTTTGTAAATGCCGGGCACGAGTTGCTGCGTCCGAGCGACTTCAGCGCTCTCCCGGACAATCGCGACTACGCGCACCACCACTATGGGTTTTTCTTCCAGAACGGTTTTTCCAAGCGCATCTCCGCGAATGGAGAAGTCGGCTGGGGCACGGATACCAATTTCGATGCACCCATCCTTCCCATTGCGCAGGCGCCCTACCTCGCCAAGTCCAGCTACGCTCAGATCTTTTTGACACTGCGGCCCATCGGCAAGCTGACCATTGACAACACGTATCTTCTCTCGCGGCTGCGCAGCCTCTCGAATGGCCCCGGCATTTTTGACAATCACATCATCCGCTCCAAATGGAATTACCAGTTCACGCGCGAATTCTCCCTTCGCTTTATCGGCCAATACTCCTCGACTCTGGCGAACCAACATTTCACATCGCTTCAAACCACCAAGAATTTCAATGCGGATGTTCTCTTTACGTATCTGCTCCACCCGGGCACAGCAATCTATTTCGGTTACAACAGTAATTTGCAAAATCTGGATCCCAGCCTCACGTTCGATCCAAGCGGCAATCTCAACCGTCTTCGGGATAGATATATCAACGACGGCCGCCAGGTCTTTGTGAAGGTGTCGTATCTATTTCGGTTCTAAAAGGTCGCGCGAAGTAACCTTTTCGCGACCGCTTTCGTCTGAAATCGCAATCGCAGCCGGGGTAAATTTGGTCTGCTCTCTGGAGGTCCATCCGTGGCTCATCATCTTGCACAAATCAATATCGGGCGCCTCGTTGCTCCAATTGACGATCCTCGCATCGCCGAATTTGTGGTGCAGCTTGATCCCATCAACGCGCTCGCCGAGAAATCGCCCGGCTTTGTCTGGCGGCTCCAGTCAAGCTCCGGCAACGCCACGGACATTGCCTACAATGACGATCCCTTTGTCCACGTAAACATGTCCGTCTGGGAATCAATCGACGCACTGCGCGATTACGTCTACCGCTCCCAGCACGCAAACGTCCTCAAGGACCGCGCCAAATGGTTTGAAAAAATGGATAAGCCGTATTACTGCCTCTGGTGGATCCCCGCTGGCCACATCCCCACGGTCGCGGAAGGCCGCGAGCGCCTCGAACACTACCAACTCCACGGCGCAACGCCGCATTCCTTCTGGTTCAATAAGTTCTTTCCGCAACCGGAAGGCGATGCCGTCTCCGTCTGATTTTAGATTGAACTAAGGGCAAATCGCCGCTGAAAACCCGCATTGACGCTCCGCCGCTTGCCCCGTATAATTAGGGTTTGTCTTTAGCTCCTGGAGGATCGATGTACGCCGTTATCAAGACCGGAGGAAAGCAGTATCGCGTCGCGCCGGGCGACACCATCCGCATCGAACGGGTGGATGGAAAAGTGGGCGAAAAGGTGACTTTCGGGGCGGTTCTTTCCGTGCACGGGGATGGCAAGAAGCTTCTGACCGGTGCTGATGCCGCCAAGGCCGTGGTTTCTGGCAAAATCGTCGAACAGGGCCGAGCCAAAAAGCTCACGGTTCTAAAGTTCAAGAAGACCAATCAATACAAGATTCAGCGCGGCCACCGGCAGAATTACACTGCCGTCGAGGTCAGCGACATCAAGCTGTAGCGTGTTCTATGTAGGGGCCGCCTTCCGGGGCGGGCCTTCGCAAAATAATTTTGAAGGGTAAATGTCATGGCACATAAGAAGGGCGGCGGCTCCTCAACAAACGGCCGCGATTCACACGGTCAAAGGCTTGGCGTAAAGCGCTTCGGCGGTCAGCTCGTCAACGCGGGCACGATTATCGTGCGCCAGCGCGGCACGAAGCATCAAGCCGGCGAAAATGTCGGGCAGGGCAAGGACGACACGTTGTTCGCGCTGGTTACCGGCCACGTGAAGTTTGAAGACAAGGGCCGTCGCGGCCGCTTCATCAGCATCGTTCCCGCCGCGAACTGAAGTTTTCGTAGTGGCCGATCTTCAGATCGGCTTGAACGTCTCCGCGGTCTCTGCCCCGGCAGAGACCGCTTTTTGTTGTCAGGCGCGCTTACTTGCGGTATCTCTGGAGCGCATCGGAAGAAAGAATTCCAGTGTTCGTTGACGAAGCAAAAATATTCGTAAAAGCCGGCGACGGCGGAAACGGTTGTGTCGCGTTCCGCCGCGAAAAATATGTCCCCCGCGGCGGTCCTAGCGGCGGCGATGGCGGCAACGGCGGCAGCATTTATCTCGAAGCCAACCCGAACGACAACACGCTTCTCCGTTATCGCTACAATCGCGAATTCAAAGCCGACCGCGGACGCCACGGTGAAGGCTCCAATTGCACCGGCCACTCCGGCGCGGACATGATTCTGCAGGTCCCGGTCGGTACGATGGTCTACGACGGTGAGTCCAACGAAACGCTCGCCGATCTCGCTACCCCCGGCCAACGCGTGCTCGTTGCTAATGGTGGACGCGGCGGGCGCGGCAATCAGCATTTCGCCAAGCCCTGGCATCAGGCGCCGCGCGAACACGAAGACGGCCACCCAGGCGAAGAGCGCCATCTCCGGCTCGAACTAAGACTTCTCGCTGATGTCGGCCTCGTTGGTTTCCCCAATGCCGGAAAATCCACGTTGATTTCTGTCATCTCTGCTGCGCGCCCCAAAATCGCGAACTATCCCTTCACGACGCTCGAACCAAATCTTGGAGTCGTGAATGCCGACGGCGGAACCGGCGGTCACGGTACAGAACTCGGCCGCACTTTTGTTGTCGCCGATCTCCCCGGCCTCATCGAAGGTGCGCATGAAGGCGCCGGCCTCGGCATCCGATTCCTCAAGCACGTCGAGCGCACGCGTCTCCTCGTCCACCTGATCGACACCAGCGACGCCACCGATGCCGACCCAATTCATTCGTTCGAAATCATCTCCGGCGAACTGCGCGCCTTCAGCGAATCCCTCGCCGAAAAGCCCATGATCGTCGTCGCTTCAAAACTTGACGCGACCACCAACGCCACGCAAGTCAACGAACTCCGCGCCTTCTGCGAAAAAAACAATCTCCCGTTCCACTCCATCTCCGCCGCCACCGGCGCCGGCGTCAAAGACCTCGTCCGCTCCATCGCCGACGCCCTCGACAAGATTCCCAAAGTCACGCATTCCACGCTGGACTTGGAGCACGAGCCACTGGAAAATGGTCGGCAAGCATCCTCTACGGAGACTCATTGACCACTGCTCAAGCCCACCGCACTGCCGCAAAACATCTTCCTCGCCGCATCGCGCTTTTTGGCGGCTCCTTCGATCCGATTCACAATGGTCACCTCGCCGTTGCGCGCGCCGCGGACCGCCGCTTCAATTTCGACGAAATTCATTTCATCCCGGCCAGCCGCCCGCCGCACAAACTCAAGCAGCATCTCGCGCCGTTTCCGCACCGCTTCGCCATGGTCTCGCTCGCTTGCACTGAACACCCGCATTTCGTCCCGTCGCTCGCCGAAGCCGGCGAAGATTTTTCCGGCACGCAACTTCACTATTCCGTGGACACCGTTCGCTACTTCCGCCACGCCTATCACGGCGACCGCATCTTCTTCATGATTGGCGCGGACGCCTTCCTCGACATTCCCATGTGGAAGGACTATGAAACGCTCCTCGGCCTCTGCGATTTCATCATCGCCAATCGCCCGGGGATTCGCACCGAGGCGCTCAAGCTCGTCATCCCGCCCGACCTCATGGCCGGCCCTAACGCCAAACGCGAAGGCGAACCCGTTCCGCCCTCGCAGCTCGTCGCCCATCTCCGCAAAACTTCCGTCTATCTCCTCGAAACAGTTTCTAGCGACATCTCCGCCACGGAAACCCGCAAACGCGCCCACCGCGGCCAGTCCATTCATGGACTTGTTTCCGCGCGCGTTGAGGAATACATTCTTAAGCAGGGACTCTACAGGTGACCCCCAAAAGGTGAACGAACTCAGGTGAAATTCGAAACCCTTCCCAAAGCCGTGCGCCTCGCCGTCGAGGCCGCGCAAAACAAAAAAGCCTCCGCCATCACCGTTTTGGATCTCTCCGGCCTCGGCACGTTTACCGAATTTTTCGTGATTTGTACCGGCTTCAGCACGCCGCAGGTGCAAGCTATCTGCACGGAAGTGGAAGAAGTTCTCTACAAGGAACTAAAACGCGAACCGGAGCATCGCGAGGGCCAGCGTTCGTCCGAATGGGCTCTCCTCGATTTCGGCGGCTTCCTCGTTCACGTCTTTTCCGAACAAGCCCGCCGCTTCTACGACCTCGAACGCCTCTGGCGCACGGTCCCCAAACTCGAAATTCCCGATCTCCCAGATACCGCCTTTTCCAACACGCGCAGCGAAGCCAGCTAAATCCGCCTTTTACGAAACAAAAGCATCGGCAACGCATCATATTCACAGGGATGAAACTCTCAGGGAGCTGCCCATGCCCGCTAATCTCACCGTCAATCGGAACTCACCGAACGATGCACAACAACGTGAAATCATCGTCCAGCTCGACGGCGAGCCCATCGCCGAACTCCTTTACGGTCAAACCTTTACGAAAGAAATCTCCCCCGGTCCCCACACGCTTCTTGTGGACAATACATGGAATCGGCAATCTGCCACCTTCACCGCCGCCGAAAATGAAAAAGTCACCTTCGTCGCTCAAAACCGCTCAGGCAGCTTTTCCCAATTCCTCCTCATGATTTTCGGTGCTGGCCCTATCCGCGTCTCTCTCCAACGCCAATAACCATAATGTTTGCAAGCTGTTGCGGAAGGCCGCTTTCTGAGGCGTTTTTTTTGCACTCGATCAAAAATAACCCTTGACAAGCTATACTGTGTATAATACAGTGTACTGCGTACACTATATGACACCCAGCCAAGACACCTCCGCTCTCTTCGAAAACCTCCGCCTCGAGCTTCGCCGCGGCTCGCTAGTCTTGGCCGTTCTCGCTTGCCTCCGTTCCGAGCAATACGGCTACACCCTTCGCAAGATTCTGGCCGACCTCGGGATGGAAATCGAGGAAGGCACGCTCTACCCGCTCCTCCGCCGATTGGAAACGCAAGGCCTCCTTCTCAGCGAATGGCGCGAGGCTGACAAACGCAACAAGCGCTTCTACAAACTTTCTCCACTCGGAGCAGAGGTCCTGGAAAAGCTCCTCGCCGAATGGAAGGCCCTTGACTCTTCTCTCGATCAAATCGTGAAAGGCTGATGCTATGGAACCGCTCGAACGCTATCTCAACAACCTCTCGAAACTTCTGCCCGCCGCCCAGCGCGACGACATCATTCGCGAACTTCGCGAGGACATTCAGTCGGAGCTCGAGGACAAGCGCGAAGAACTTGGCCGCGCGCTTTCCGAACAGGAACAGACTGAGCTCCTCAGCCGTCGCGGCAATCCGTTGAAGGTCGCCGCCGCCTACCGGCAGGACCATCGCACCTTGGCTTTCGGCCGCCAGTGGATCGGCCCGGTTCTCTTCCCGTTTTACATCCGCGTGCTCACCTTCAACCTTAGCCTGACTTTTTTTATCCTCGCTGTGATCTTTGCCGCGCTCTACATTGGCGGCCAGACAGTTCACCTGGGAGATGTCTTCTCAAATTTCCTGCTTCAGATTTTCTTGCAGTTCACAGCCGTCACCGTCATTTTTTCTCTTATCGAGCGCCACCTCACCAAACATCCCGGCCACTGGACCACACAACAAGTGCGCGCCCTCCATCTCCCTCGCCTCGAAAAAAATGTTCGCGAAGTCTCGCGCTTTGAATCCATTTCCATCATCGTCGCCTCCACTGTGGCGCTTATCTGGATGCAAGCCGTATGGAGCCATCTTTTCCTCATCTTCGGCCCTGCGGCAAGTTTTCTTCGGCTCGCTCCCATCTGGCACCAAATCTATTGGCCCATGGTCGCCATCATTCTCGCGAGCATCCTGCGAGCCACCATCAATCTCATCTATCCCAATTGGATACGCTTCCGCGCCGCCGCGAGAGTGCTGTTCGATGCCGCAGGCCTCGCGTTGGTCTACGTCCTCATCAGCGCGCAACACTATGTTGTCCTCGCCGGAGAAGCCACCGCCCAAGCTTCAAACAAGGAACACATGCTCCAGGTCGTCAATCAATGGACTTACTACGCGCTCTGGGCCGCAGCCGCCGTTGCCGTCGCGCAAACCGTCGGCAGCCTCATTCGCTTCGTCCGCACTATCCACGGCCCGTCGGCCGCCGGCATCTAGGAGGTGCCGCCATGAACCTTCTTCACGCTGTTGTTTCCCTCTGCATCGAAAACTACTCCGCCATCGCCGGCGCCGTGGCCGACTGCTTTCACTTCGGCATCTTGCTGTCCTACCTGACCGCTCTAGCGGGCTTTGCCTCCGCCGCTCGGTTCCTGTTCCGCCGCCTTTCCCACTCGAAATAGTTCCGGCACGCGTATGCGGCGGGGAACCGCCCTCATCTTGAGTGCAGCAGAAGCTCAAACGAATGCGAGCGCTAGCGGATCATGCGATCACTTGAGCGGCCGTGCCTTTGCATGCATGCTATGGGCTCCGAGTCTCCGGAGGACCCATGTCCAAAAAGTCGATTCTCATGCTGATCGGCGACTATGTCGAAGATTACGAAGTGATGGTGCCATTTGAAGCACTTCAGATGGTCGGCCACACAGTCCACGCGGTTTGTCCCGGCAAAAAATCCGGCGAGTTCGTCCCCACGTGTATTCATGACTTCGAGGGCGATCAAACCTACACCGAGAAGCGCGGCCACAATTTCGCTCTGAACGCCACCTTCGATCACATCAAGCCGGATGACTACGACGCTCTGCTGATCCCGGGAGGCCGCTCGCCCGAGTATCTTCGCCTCAACCCGAGAGTCATCGAGATGGTCCGTCATTTCTCAAAAGTTGGAAAGCCCATCGCCGCCATCTGCCATGCTCCGCAACTTCTCGCCGCCGCGGGAGTCTTGCAAGGCAAGAAATGCAGCGCCTATCCAGCGACCGGCCCTGACGTCACTCTCGCCGGCGGCCATTATGTCAGCGGCCCCATGACCGAAGCCGTCGTCGACGGCAACCTCGTCACCGGTCCCGCTTGGCCCGCGCTCCATTCCTGGCTCGCCAAATTCCTCACCATCCTCGGTACAAGAATCGAGCCCTGATCATTCGCCGCTGCGCATCTCCAGCCCGGCGGTTTTAGTACCCAATTGCCTAATATTACCTTTTGTGGTATCCCTGTTTGTGAAAGCCTCTCTCAAACCCGTTAACTCCTTTATAATCTGCAGTTACGTAAATTCCTCTACAAAACACAGGATTTAAACTCGATTAGAATCAGCAGTTACAGGAAAACCTATGCCCCTCCCCCTACCCTGAGCGACTCTCGGCGAAGGGCTCTCTTAGCTTTACCTCGTTACTTCATTACGTCATTGCTTCTCTCCGCCCGTCTCCCTGGCTCCTCTACTGGCTACAATGTCTCTATGCCCGATCGCCTTCCCTGGATTGCTGAAGATCCCGCCTCGCGCCGCCTGTTCGAACTCGCGGAAAAAGTCGCCCCTGCGCCCACCACGCTGCTCCTCACCGGTGAATCCGGCTCCGGCAAAGACCACCTTGCGCGCCTCATTCACGAACTTGGCCCGCGCCGCGACGCACCATATCTCAAAATCGATTGTGCCTCGCTCCCGCCCACGCTCGTCGAAAGCGAACTCTTCGGCCACGAACGAGGCTCATTCACAGGGGCGGTTGACCGCAAACTCGGCCGCCTCGAACTCGGCGGTGCCGGCACTATCGTCCTCGACGAAGTTGCGGCGCTCTCCCCCAACGCGCAAACAAAATTGCTTCGCGTTTTGCAGGAGCGCACCTTCGAGCGCTTGGGCGGCACAGAAACTCTTCGCATCGAAGCGCGCCTCATCGCCATCACCAATTTGGACCTGCACGCCGCCGTCGCCGCGGGCCAGTTCCGCGAAGATCTTTTTTTCCGCCTCAATGTTCTCCCGATTGCCGTTCCTCCTCTTCGTGAACGCCGTGCGGACATCCTTCCGCTTGCCGACTTCCTGCTGATTTCTCTCGGCGCCATTCACAATCGCCCAGACGCGAATCTCGGCGATGCTTCGCGACGGATGCTCTCCGCTTATGCTTGGCCCGGCAACATCCGCGAACTTCGCAATGTGCTCGAACGAGCCATCGTTTTTGGCAAAGGCCCCGAACTCGCACCCGAGGATTTTCCGGAAAACATTCGCGCCGCAGCCGGCGGCACAGCCACACTCTTCGGCCTTCGCTCCCTTGAAGAAATCGAGCGCGACGTCATCGTCCAAACTCTCGAGGCCACTCGCTACCACATCTCCAAATCCGCCGAAATCCTCGGCATCAGCCGCAAAACGCTCCTGGAAAAACGGAAAAAATACGGCCTGCAATGAGCGCTTCATGAAAATTCGCCTTCTCATGCTTGGCAAAACGCGCCGCCCCGAACTTCGCGCCGTCCTCGATGACTACGTCAAGCGCATTTCACATTCCTGCTCCATCGAAATCACCGAAGTGCGCGACGCCGATGCCGCCATCAAGAAACTTGACGCCGACCGCGCCGCCACCGCACTCCTCCTCGACGCGAGCGGCAAACAGCACGATTCCGAATCCCTCGCGAAATGGCTTGGCGAGCGGCGCGACCGCGGAACGCGCGAGGTGATTTTCGTGTGCGGTGACGCCGATGGCTTCGCCGCTTCGCTCCGTCAGCGCGTGTCGCAAAAACTCTCTCTCAGCTCCATGACTTACTCTCACGAACTCGCCCGCGTCATGCTC
>Ga0137407_10000806_pt1 | contig 20589 bp, 32 predicted proteins | sample CZOMad2_2_16fung_FD_108410 | JGI IMG/M metagenome (GOLD analysis project Ga0137407, IMG submission 108410) | Vadose zone soil fungal communities from Angelo Coast Range Reserve, California, USA - CZOMad2_2_16fungal (Illumina Assembly) | ecosystem: Environmental > Terrestrial > Soil > Vadose... | reverse complement strand
GGGTACTCGAGATCGGCGTCGGCTCGGGAAGAAACCTTCCGTTCTATCGCCCGCCGGTGCGGGAGGTCCTGGCGCTCGAACCGACACCGCGGCTTGTGACCATGGCTCGAAGCGCGTCATATACGACGAGCATGCCAGTCAGCTTCCTCGAGGCTTCCGCCGAGGCCATTCCGCTCGACAAACATAGCGTCGATACCATCGTCACGACCTGGACCCTGTGTTCGATCCCGCAGGCTGCCACGGCGCTCGCAGAAATGCGGCGCGTCCTGCGGCCGGGCGGCAAGCTCCTGTTCGTCGAGCACGGCCTGGCACCCGACGAGGCCGTGCGTCGGTGGCAAGATCGGCTGACGCCAGCCTGGCGGTATATCAGCGGTGGCTGTCACCTCAACCGCCCGATCCGCTCGATGATCGAAGTGGCAGGATTCCACATCGACCGGATCGAAACGGGCTATATGCCAGGACCCAAGCTGATGACGTTTATGTATGAAGGCAGCGCACGGCCGAGGTGATGATGCCGATGCGGGGCGAAGCTGATTGACGTTCTGTGCCGCCAGCTCCGGCCTCGATGAGGTAATCTGAACTGAACAATTTCTGCATGAAAGCCCCGAAGACATTCGAATTCGCGGTGGCGAAAGACGAGGACAACATGGATCACGCTCACGCCCATGAACATTCGTATCAACAGCCACACCAAGCGCGCGAACATCCCGCCGCCGGCATGGCAGGCTCAATGCATTCTGGGCGCGATGCACATGCCGGACATGGCGATCATGCAGCAATGGTGGCGGATCTTCGCCGCAGGTTTTGGCTATGCCTTGCACTGACGCCGCCTGTCCTGCTTCTGTCGCCGATGATCCAGCACGGGTTGGGGCTGGGCGACGCGCTGAGGTTTCGGGGCGATGGTCTCGTCCTTTTCGCGCTCTCGTCGGTCATCTACGTTTATGGCGGCTGGCCGTTCCTGGCCGGCTTCTCGGCGGAGTTCAGGAATCGCGAGCCGGGCATGATGACCCTCGTCGCGGTCGCGATTTCGGTCGCCTTTTTCTATTCCGCGGCGGTGACGTTCGGCCTTCAGGGCGTATCCTTTTACTGGGAGTTGGTGACGCTCATCGACGTCATGCTGCTCGGCCATTGGCTCGAGATGCGTTCGGTCATGGGAGCGTCGCGCGCCTTGGAGGAGCTGGTCCGGCTGCTGCCGGACACTGCCCTGAAGCTCGATGCGCAAGGTAATATGCAGGAGGTTCCGGTAAGCTCCTTGCAGCCGGGTGACCGGGTGCTTATCCGGCCCGGCGCCAAGATTCCAGTCGATGGCGCGATCACGGAAGGAGAATCCTCTTTCAACGAGGCAATGCTGACCGGCGAGTCCCGTCCCGTCTCGAAGAAGCTCGGAGATGTCGTCATCGGCGGCGCCATAAACGGGGCCGGCGCCGTGACGATCGAAGTCAAGGCAACGGGCGAGAAGACCTACCTTTCGCAGGTCATCGAGATGGTCAAGCAGGCCCAGGCGAGCCGTTCGCGCACCCAGGATATCGCCAACCGTGCGGCGGGCTGGCTGACGTACATCGCCCTGATCGCCGGCTTCGGTTCATTGGGCTTTTGGCTGCTCGCCGGCCAACCCTACGAATTCGCCGTCGAGCGCATGGTGACCGTGATGGTCATCGCCTGTCCGCATGCGCTCGGGCTTGCCGTGCCGCTGGTCGTCGCCGTCTCAACCACGCTCAGCGCCAGAAACGGCCTGCTGATCCGCGACCGGGCCGCCTTCGAGAGGGCGCGCGATCTGACCGCGGCGGTGTTCGACAAAACCGGGACCTTGACGGAAGGTCGGTTCGGCGTGAGTGACATCGCCGTGCTGGCGGATGGAGACGAGGCGGCGGAGTTGCGCTTCGCCGCGTCTGCCGAAAGCCAGTCCGAGCATCCCATCGCACAAGGCATCGTGGCCGCTGCAAAGCAACGGGGCATCGCTGTTCCTCGTCCGGCCAGCGTCCGCAATATCACGGGCGAAGGGATCGTCGCCGTCGTGGAAGGCCAGGAGGTCCGCGTCGTCAGCCCCGGATATCTCACAAGGCTGGGCCGGACCGTAAGCGATCCGCGTCTGCGTGAGTTCGAGGCGCAAGGCAAGAGCGTTGTGGTCCTGGTCCGCGCTGGCGAACCGCGGGCGCTGTTTGCGCTGGCCGATCCCGGCGCGATTTTTGCGCGAGGCGAGGGATAAAGTGTCCGAAGGTTCAAGAGTAAATTGCAAAGCGTCAAGCGCCGCACGATCTGTCTCGTAGATGGTGCGCTACGAGAACCTTCCCCACGCCCGCTCGGTACCCCACCATATAAGCCCGCTTCCTCCAAGGATGATCACGCCCAAAGAAACCCATCCGAGTATCCCTGCGGTGACGAGTCCTGCGCCGAGCGCGATCACCGGCACGATCATGGTGAGATAGTAAGGTCCGGTATAGCGGCAGTGCGTGCGATTGCAGCGTCGCGCGTTCATCATGCACGCCGCACCCATCCAGCCGAGGGCGATGACCCAGCCGGCAGTTCGCAGTGATACCGGAACGAACAAACCGGCAAGGATTGCGGCGAGTGGAATCCACCACGCGAGCAGATTGGTGCGTTTGCTGCTGAGCCAGTCGCGCGAAGCATCCGTCGTCGGGTTGCTCATCGCCGACTAGGCACAACACGACGCAGCGCCCGCCTCGCCGGCGCGCTGGGCCTGAATCGGTGGACACGGCACCGAGCCGTAGGAACAGAACACGCAACAATCGCCCGACTTGGGCTTTAGCTTTGTGCCGCAGCCGGTGCATTCATAGAAAAACTGACAGGCATCGGTCGGCATGATCTCCGTTTTCGCAACGGCGCAGTACGGACAGGTGATGGTCGATTGAAGCAGCATCGGATCAACTCTTCGGTGCGGAGGGATAACCTGCTTTGGTGGTGGCCGATGTCAGTTGGTTCACGTCGGCTTTAGCGTCGTCATAGATGACCGTTGCCGTCTTGTCCCTGTAGGACACCGCAACCTTGGCAACGCCGGGAACGGCTTCCAAGCTTCCTTTCACGATGGAGGGGCAGGCCGCGCAGTCCATATTGTTTACGGCCAAGGTGATTGTTCTGTCTGCGGCCATCACGGCCGGCGAAGCGATGATGCCGACGGCAAAAGCCGCGTGGGTGAGAAGCTTGTTCATGGAGAATTCTCCGGTCACGAGTTGAGAAAGAGCGGTGCGATGAAGTCGAAGCCGAGCGCGGCGACGACGAGGATCGTTGCGAGGATGAGGCTTGTTTTGACGATGCGATTCGACAGCGGGCGCGCGCAGGCCTCGCCATCGGCGCAGGCGCGCGTTGAGGATCGGTAGACCAGCCAATAGCCGTACCCGAGGAAGGCGAGTGTCGCGGCGATGAAGTACGGCTGATAGGGGGCCAGCCGGGTGAAGTTCCCGATCCATGCTCCGCTGACCCCGAGGCCAAACAGGGCAAGAGGCAAGATGCAACAAGACGACGCCGCGAGCGCGCCAAGCAGGCCGCCCGCCGCCGTTAGACTCTGACGCCGCCTGTTGTCGGCAATGTGATCAGCTTGATAGATTGTCATGCGCTAAACCATGCATCCTGTAGTCACTACAGGATCAAGGACAATTTCATGCGCGCGATCACGTCTTCGGGAACCAAAAACATCTCGATCGGTGAGCTGTCCAAGCGCAGCGGCGTGAACATTGAGACCATCCGCTATTACGAGCGGATCAAAATGCTGCCGGCGCCGCCCCGCACGGCGAGCGGGCGACGGGTCTACGGACCAGCCGAAGCACGGACATTGGCTTTCATCCGGCGATCCCGCGACCTCGGGTTCACTCTTGAGGAGGTTCGCGCCTTGCTGGCCCTGGGAGGGCCAGAGCGCGCTCCGTGTGCCGATGTGCACAAGATCGCGAGCGCACATCTGGCGAGCGTTCGTAATAAACTCTCCGACCTCGTTAAGCTTGAATCCATTTTGGCGGAAACGGTCGCACAATGCTCCGACCGCGCGACCCCCGACTGCCCGGTGCTCGATATTTTGGACGCTGGCCGGCAAAGGGAGCTAGACCATATATCCGATGTCGACGCACCGGTCGGATACAAACAGAGTCGTCTGCAAATCCCTAGCGGTTAAATTGTCCCTGCCAGCTCAATTCTGCACTGCTATCCCCGTTACTGAGGGGACGGGTCGCTTTCGGATCGAGTGGCTTCATCCGATAGGCCAAACACCGCCTGAGTAGCAACGAAACCCGCCACTGAGTAATCCCCGAGCGCTTCGAATGCATCCGGCACTTGAACTGAAAACTCTGCAGACGCGACGATCGTCCGCCCCAATTTGGGGGCAACCTTTTCCAGCCGCGCCGCAAGATTTACCGCAGGCCCCACGCAGGTAAAATCAAGCCGGTTGCCGCCGCCTATATTGCCGTACATGACGTGGCCGAGATGCAGGGCGAGACCGAAGCGTATTGGCGTCCCGGTGCGGCGGGTATTTAGGTCGTCCACGCGAGCTCGCGCTTCTCACGCGCCATCCAGCGCGCGGATGCACACCTCGCCCGGCTCTTGGTCGTCAGAAACAGGGAAGATTGCCAGCAGCCCATCCCCCATGAATTTAAGGATTTCGCCGCCGCGGTCGACAATCGCCGGAACCTGACAATCGAAATATTGATTGAGAAGATCGACCAGGGCCTGCGGAGCCAATCTTTCTGCGAGAGTTGTAAAAGAGCGCATATCCGAAAGCCAGATTGCCGCGCGGATTGTCTCGACATATCCGCGCCGGATTTTGCCGGCAAGAATCCGCTCGCCCGTCTGATTGCCTACATAGGTCTCGATCACGTTGCTCGCGGTGCGGCGCAACACCCGTATTTCAGCAACGCGCGCCAACGGCGCGATAACTGATTCGAGCTCGCCAAGTTGTTCGGGTGTAAAACCGGACGGCTGCCCGGTCGCCCATGTCGCGACGTGGATCGTACCATCGCTGAATAAGAGAGGATGCGCGACATAGTCCGTGGCCCCGCCGGCGGCGAGGTCGCGCAGAACCGGGATATCAGGGTATTCACCGGCGGCAAGGCGATATCGGATCGATCTGCGGGTATTATAGACAGTGGCAAACGGGCTCTCGCGAAAGTCATCCGTTTCAGCCTGGTCAAACAGCGCCTCTGATGTTGTTACGCCGGACTCGGACTTCCACAGAAACCGGCGACCCATGACATCCGGATGGAGCGTTGTCACAAACACCGCAACCCGCGAAAGCGGCATGCCACAGGCAACCAGCCGCTGACATAGCGCCGCAAGCACCTCCTCGGAACGCGCGTCCGATCGAGCGCCGTCGATCAGCCAATCCAGGACCGGTTGGATACTTTTCATTGCAGGTGGCCCAGCCATCTTTCGTAAGTTGACTCTAACGTAAGCGTTGTCGAACATATTCAGCAATGGACGCAATGTTGCGAGCACTCGCGGATCGGACGCGCCGCCAAATCCTTGCGATGGTTTGGCGCGAAGAGCGCACGGCTGGAGAGATCGCGGCAGGTTTCACGATGACACGGCCGGCGGTGTCCCAACATCTTACAATTTTGCGCGAGAGCAAGCTGATTTCTGAACGGCAGGAGGGCACCAGGCGATTCTACCGTGCCAACCGGCCGGCCGTCGCCCGGCTGCGGTCGCAGCTGGGAGCCTTCTGGGACGATCACCTTGCACAACTCAAGGACGCTGCCAAGGCCGCGGAGAGAAAAGGCAAGATTCGATGAGCACCGATCCGGGCGCCATCACGCGCGAGGTCTTTATCGCCGCCCGGCCCGAGACCGTGTTCGGCTTTCTCATCGATCCTCTGTTGATGGCGCAGTGGATCGGCCTGTCCCATGTTTTGGAGCCACACCCGGGCGGTCTGTTCCAGGTTGAGGTCAGCCGTGGAAACGTAGCCCGTGGCGTCTACACCGAGGTATCGCCACCGCGCCGCGTCGCCTTCACCTGGGGCTGGGACTCCGATGACCCAAATCTTGCCCTGACGCCGCCGGGGACGTCGCTGGTGGAGATTGATCTCGAACCGAAGGACAGCGGCACACTGCTGCATCTGCGTCACAGCCGCCTGCCGGACGAGACCTCTGTAATGCATCGCGAGCGTTGGTCGCTCTATCTCGATCGATTGCGTGCTGCGGCGCTCGAACACGGCCAGCCAGCGGCTTGACGATGCAACCAATGTGTCGGGAGATCGAAGCCAATCAGGTCCGAGGGAGCGATAAATGAAAACGAAAACTCTTCAACAGACCTTTAGGTTCAAAGCCTCTCCTCAGGAGGTGTACGACACGTTGATGGATTCGAGGAAACATAAGTCGCTGTCAGGTGAGCCAGCCAGGATCAGCAAGAAGGTCGGCGGCAAATTCACCGCCTGGGGATCGCATTTGTCGGGGGTCAATCTGGTGCTGAAACCCGGCAAGAAGATCGTGCAGGCATGGCGCGCAACCGGGTGGTGGCCGGATCACTATTCCATCGCAACCTTCGATATCAGCAAGATACCAGGCGGCTCGAAGCTCAAGTTCACCCAGATCGGTATTCCGCCCGGCCGATACAGTGGCCATTACCGCGGTTGGATCGAGGCGTATTGGACGCCAATGAAAGAAATCTTTGCTACCGGGGCCATCAGTAACAAGACGCGCGCACGGGTTAAGATCGACCGGGAGCAGCGTATTCGTACCGGAAAATTCCGGAGAAAGATTTCAACGAAAACGTAAAGCACCCTTGGACTGTGGATCTTGTTGCTGGCTTGCCAATCGCTGACAGACCAAACACTGCGGAACGTACCAAATTCACTTGTGAATCGGGTGTGCCTTGCGCCCTCCGCGCTCGATCGACGCAGGAGCTCCGTCCCTGGCGATGAGGGAAGTTGCTAGATCGAGACAACGCTTCGTTAGCATGGCTGCGCCGTCGGCAAGATCTTTGGAGTCGCGCACGATCGCAACATTGTTTTCCATGTCTTCGTGCGACCAGCCACGCGAGTGGGCGATATAGGGGAACTGCGGAAAGATGAAACCTAGTTCAGCAAAAAAAAATCTGGCCGGCCACTGCCTGAATATTGTCCTGGCCGCCAACGATGATAAATCCCGCGACCTTGTTTCGAATGAGCACCTGATTTCGGGTCGTAACCGCATTCTGTACGCAGTTCAGTCGCTCGGCCATTTTGAAATAGAGGGACGACGCCGCACCCCAGCGGGTCGGCGACGATACGATGACGGCATCAGCCCAATGGACCAACGCCTCATAGATCTGATCCATCTGGTCGGATTCATCCATTTGGGTGATCGAGCACGGCAGGTGCAGGCGCCTGCCGCCTTCGAGTAGTAGCCCTCGCAATTGCGGAAGGTTAGATTGTTCAGCCTGATCAATTTTGCCTCGACGCCGAGATCACGAGCGGCTCGCAGTGCACGGTCAAGGAGATGGTCCGAACCCGAGAAGCGCATTAAAGGATGGCTTCGCTCGTTCTCGGATACTAAGCAGAACTATGCGCGGTGAGCGCTCCGGCTGCGGCTAGAATCGCAGTCGCGGCAAATGGCATCCACTGAGAGAGCTTGAAAACTCCGCCGAGGCGCAACGATATGAAGAGATATACGGTGGCGTAGCAGGCGAATTGTGCCGCTATAAGCCAAGCGACTGCGTCTAGATGCCCATATGCCCCGAGAACCAACAGGGCAACGGCTGACAGCGTAAAATGGATCGTGATCAGGTGCCACATTCCGGTTAGGATGCCAACGTGAAGTTTGTTGGTGATCGCCGACTTGATCGGTCGATAGAACATGTTCAATCCGGCAAAGGCGTGGCCTCCCGCGCAACTCAAGGCCATCAGACCGCTGGCAAGCATCCACCCATTCACGATGATGACCTCCTTATCACGCTGCGCCGCCCTGTTGGGCAATGTCGCTGAGGCAGAGGCGGGCCGGCGTGCGTCCCTCGGCGGCATCCTTGAGTTTGACAAGTCCGGAATGGACCCAGCCGCGACGATGCGGTTCGACAGCAGGTCGTGGCAATCCGTAGTGGCGCAGCTTGACCAACGTGCCTCCTCCGTCAGGTTCGAGCAGGAACTCTACCGTCGATTGTCCGGGTCTCAGACCTTCCACGCCGCCCCAGGTGAACACTACTTTTTTATTTGCAATTACCTCGATGTAAGTCCCGTCGATGGAAGCGCCGTGAGGTCCCGAGATATGGAATACCCCGCCGGGCCGGGGATCGGTCTCTACCAACTCCGCCAGCCAGATCTTCATGCGGGTGGGGTCGGTCAAGAGCGTGAACACCGTTTCGGGTGACGCATCGATGTCGATCTCAAGGCGAACTTCCTCGCTGTCGCTCGTATCGTTCATTTCGTCGTCTTGCTCCGTTCGGCGGCCTCCGCGGCTTGTTTCAGTCGTTGCAGTCGAGGACGCCAAAATCCCTCGATGAACCCAACAAGCTCGACAAAGCCTTCCTGCCGTACGACATAGAGGCGCTTGGCTCCGACGCGGCGCTCGTGGAGAAGGCCGGCCTCACGTAACACGCCGATGTGCTGGGAGACAGCAGGCCGCGTCAACTTGAACCGCCGGGCGATAGTTCCGGCCGCCATTTCGCGTTCGCGAACGAGCTTCACGATCTCGAACCGGGTCTCGTTGCTCAAAGCCTGAATCTTGCCCAGCACAGACAATTGTCGATAAATCCCGTTAGTTTTACTTTACGTTAGAAAAATCTTACGACAGAATGCCATGGCGCGCAACGCCCAGCACAATCACTTCTGGGTGGGTCTTGGAAGAGAGCCTGAGGAGTGACGCCGCCGATAAGACACGGCTGAGGCCACGTCGGCCGCCCGGTTTCAGGACTGGTTTCGCCGGCTTTGCCGGAGCGGTCGAGCGGCGGCGGAATCCCGGTGAACGACGAGTTTCCCGATGGACCTGCATCGGTCACTGACGAAGGAGCAAGCAGATGGCACAGTTCCCAGCGCCCAAAGAAGGGATCGCACTCACCCACTTCATCGTCTCAGGGGACGTTGAGCGCTCCCGGCGCTTCTACACGGAGGTGCTCGGCGGAGAGGCGGTGCTTGAGGGTGACCTCTCGATTGTCGCGCTGGCGAACGGCTGGGTTACCATCAGTGTCGCCGGAGGACCCACAGATGACAAGCCGACCGTGACGCTCGTGCCGCCCTCGGATCCAGGTCACGCCTCGAGCTTCCTGAACATCCGCGTCGCCGACATCGGCGCCGTGTATGAGCAATGGAGCGCCCGCGGAGCGAAGTTTCTGACCCCGCCGATCGATCGTGGCAGCGAGATCCGCTGTTACATGCGCGACCCCGACGGGCACCTGATCGAGGTTGGCCAGCTGGTCGGGCGCGCCGACGGTTGATCGCGTCGGACTCGAACGAGCTTCACAATCTCCAATTAGGCCTCGTTGTTTTGTCCGGCACCAACAATTACCAATAGCCCCCGTTAGTTTTACTTTACGTTAGATAAAACTTACGTCACCACGTACCCTCGAAAACCGAACCTAGGGCGAAAACATCAAAGGAGAGCAAGCAATGAGCACCAAACTGGCGGGCAACGTCTGGGGCGAAATTCTCCACCATAAGCCTGATGGCATTCTCGAGTTACGCTGGCTTCCGAGTAAAATGACCGATGGAGCGTTCAAGGCGACGCTCGCTCTGTTTGCGCTGGAAGCAGAGAAGGTGCGGCCGTCGTTTCTGCTGATCGATGCGACCGAGTTCCGGCATCAGTTCGGCCCGAACGTGATGCAATGGAGGGACGATTGCATCATCCCGCGCTACGGCGCGGCCGGCGCGAAAAAATTTGCCTTCCACATGCCTGCGGGTTTCCCCAACACCATGGAGGCGGGCGGCAAAGAGGCTTTCGAGGGGCCCGCGATTTTTCCAACCGCCTGGTTTTCGGAACGACAGCACGCCCTCGACTGGTTCAAAAAAGCCTGACCCGAAATTTGTAAGGGAGAGTGCCATGGACCTGACGTTGGCTGCCGAGATCGCAACCGCGCTGAACTTCGCCATTTTTACGCTCGCGGCCATTTGGTATGTGGCGCCATGGCTGGGCACGCAGCAGCGTGCCGCAGCGCTTGCCCCGCTCGTCTGGGTCCAGGTGTTCCGCGATATCGCATTGCAGATCTTCTCCGCCCAGCACTTTGGATTCCTGGTGTCCGCCCCTACCCGGGACATGATCGCGTACGGCGACATAGCGGGCACCATCCTGGCGCTCATCTCGCTCGTTGCGCTGCGCTATCGTGCACGAATAGCCCTGCTTTTTGTCTGGATACTAGTTTTGGAAACCGTGGTTGATCTTCTGTATGGAACGGTTGCAGGGCTCCATGAGCATCTGTTTGAAAAGGCATTCGGCGTCACCTGGATGATCCTCGCATTCTATGTTCCGGTGCTTTGGGTGAGCCTGGGCCTGATAGTTTGGCAACTTTACTCTCGTCGCAATGAGCCGCTCTCGCTTGGCATGAGCGAGGCGATGGGATAACCAAGGTCGCCGACGAAGGGACCACTACCGTAAGGGCCAAAGCGTTCACGGTCGACATCATCGACTGTTCGGGCTACTCGACAACCCTCGAAACTCAAACCCGAGTAGGAGGAAGAACTCCGCTACCGCAGGCCCTCTAGCCACCGTTCGATCTCTTGGGCATCATCGGATAGGTCGATCGCCCGCGAAACTTCGCCACGCGCTCAATTTTTCGTTTTGGTACGCCGATGATCACTGCGAGTCCCCGATCGATGGCACTTGCAATCAGATCACGTAATCCGCCGCGATGAGTTCTGGAATCGAGCCGACCCACGACTGCATGGGTAACCGTCCCTCCGTAACGCCGTGACGCATTCTTTCAGATCGCGGGCTCTCGCCTCGCTGGAGCTTTTGCAATGGCAAATTGCAAATCGCTGAAACCCAGCGCCCCGGTCTGAAGGTCGACCAGCCCAGTCTCGCGCAACTCCGGGCTGATGTCGTGTAGGTCGAAGTCACGATGGTGGCGCAGATGGGCCATCATGCTGTGCCTAGCCTGCGCAGGCCCGCCAAAGTCGACGACGAGCAGCCGTCCGCCGGGTTTGAGGACTCGGATCATTTCTCTGATGCATAGACGGCGCGCGGCATCTGGCAGGCAATGAAGCACGGTTGTGCTAAGCACGGCATCGAACCTTTCATCGGAGAAAGGCAGGGCCTCGGCGGCCGCCGCACGAAAATCGATATCAATCGCGGCCTTCGCCGCCTTGGCTCGCGCGCGCGATCATCTCGGGTGACGCGTCAATCCCGATGACCTTTCCTGTAGGGCCGACTCGGCCCTTGGCGGCGATAGCGAGAGTCCCGGTTCCGCAACCAACATCCAGCACCGACTCGCCAGTTCCTATTCCCGCCAGCTGAACCACCTTCTCCCGATAGATTCGCTCCGAGCCGCGCCACTCGGCGTTTCAGGATGATAGCGTTGTCTCGCGGGAACTAGCGCTGCAGTTCGTGGTGAGCACGTTCCTCACGGTGCTGACCTGGTGCCTGGAGAAAAAACCCAAGTTGACGCCGTCTCAGATCGACGCGATGTTCCGCCGATTAGTGATCAGTGGCATCGGACGGTCGATTGGCGCCGTCCGCGGCCGTTAGCCATCGCTATTTTTCGGAATTATGCACATACTGTATTGATTTTTCTGCGAATTTTACCCATTCGTCAGAATGAATATATGGTATCAATACCCAACCTTTCATGGGTCTGTCAGGTGCATAAAGATGCGTCCCTTGACGAGCCCCTTGTAAATTTAGTGCCAATTTTTCACTCTCTGAATCAAGCTTGAAAATCATATCGTTCTTCCAAAAAATCGCCGAAGATTTTCCGTTTGGCGCTTTGATACACAAAGCACCAAACATCTTTGATTTTGTTGCGTTTGGCAACTTTTCAACAATTTGGTGAAATATCGTTTCAGCGTTTGTCATCACTATATTTTATTTCGGGATTCATTTCAACGACGCGACTCTGAGCATGGGCGCAACGCCGAAGCGAGGTCGAAAATCTCGCGTCTGGCTACGCCGCCTTGTCATTCGAATTCATCAACCGCCAACGCAGCAGCAAGCGGCCTGCCATTCCGCACAGAAGCGTCAACAACAGCACCGATCCCATCTGCCACACAAGCACCATCAGACTTGAGTCCTGCGGGTGGAAGAGGCGCAGTCCGAAATTTCCCAGTCCCGCGGCGGCGAGGCCGCCGAGAGCGGTCGTGATTTTCGGCGTGAGAGGAGCGCCGCGCCGAAGCATGACCGCCATCGCGATTGCAGGGACCGTACCGACAAGAACGATTGCGGGTAGGCAAAACCAATCGGAGGCAAAGTTGCGAAATCCATCGGCCTTCAAAATCTGCAGACAGCCTTCGCCCAGGCTTGCCAGCCAGACGGCAAGCGGCGCGAACGGAAGCCATGCGATCCTGCGATCATATCCAGGAATAATCGTCGCGAAGGCGGCGACGGCGGCCGTGAGTCCCGTGATCAGCGCGGCGATCTGCTCGATCATGAAATGAGCATCCGAGAGTTTTGCGGCTAAATTCGAGCGAGGCGACATTACGAGCACGACCAGCGCGACATACGGTATGCCCAGAGCAAGCCATGCGGCCGCGCGAAGGGATGGGCTCGGAAGCCGCTTGACGGGGGTCAGGTTGTCGATCAGCCGGCCCATGACTTTCTGTGTTTCAGTATTCATTGGTCCTTCACCAGAGCCTTACGAAGCGCCGCGATACCGCGATGGACCGCAACTTTGAGCGACCCGACGCTCATTCCGCTTTCTGCCGCCGCTTCCTTCAGCGACATCTCGCGCAGCTTGAGCATCTCGACGGCGTCCCGCTGTCGGTGCGGAAGGTCTCTCATCGCCGTTCGGAGATCCTCGGAGTCAAATTGTCGTTCCTGCTCGCTATTCGTCCGATCGTCCGCAAAGGTTACGGGCACTTCGTCGACCAGCACCTCATTCGCAGCACGGCGCGCCCATTGCCTTCCGCCGTCTGCCAGACGGTTTCTGGTGATCGCGAGTAGCCATGGCATGAAAGGCCGTTGAGGGTCGTAGGTAGCGCGAACCGAATGCATGGAAATCAGCACGTCCTGTAAAATATCCTCGATTTCGTCCGGCCCCAGAAATCGCCTTTGGCTCTGGATCATCCGGCGAAGGCGCGGGGTGATGTCGCTCAGAAGGCATTCATAGGCGCGCGCGTCGCCGGTCTGCGCGGCTTGCATGAGCCGTTCGAGGGTTGGATTATTCGCCTGCTGGGTCATGCTTCGGTCGCGATTCCTGTCAAGGAGACAATTCCTGAACAGTTTCGCGCCAGAAGCAAGGTTTTCGTTTTCGGCAACGATTGAGGGCCCCGTCCGAACAAGGTGCGGACGGCGGCGGGAGGTCAACTCTGGTTCATTCAGCATATATTTGAGCAACGCGTCACGCTGACCTTTTTCGCCATCCCTTCCTGTTCGCTTGGCATCGCTAGAAGGTTACACACCTGCAGCGAAACCTGACGGTGCAATGGCCGAATTTGGATTCGTTAACGTAACCTTTCCACGCCTCGGTCCGAATACATTCGGATGAGGGCTTCGCATCCGCGTGCGCCGATCCGTTTTTCCTGCGACTCTCGCATTAGGCCAGCGCAAGTACGCCTTTGATCTCGGGCAGAATGTGTATGGGCTCCCGATCTGCACCCGCGGGTTCCTTATCGGTGCGCTCCTCCAGCGGGAGAGCAGATTCGGTTCATCGCCTTACCGACCGGCCCTCCCGAAGTAGGTTCGAGAAGGGCTTGGCACGTCTCCGCCGGTTATAAGGTAGTGGTTAGCCAGGTCGCAAAAAGTCTGATTTAGCCGTGTAACCTTTTCGGCTTCCGGCGCGAATGATTGTCCGCCGGTCCCAGCGTCGGGACGCACCAGGAGAGGAAAGACATCATGAACCGTCGTATGCTTGTTGCAACTACGCTGACAACCGCGGTCGGGCTCGCGCTCGCCATGCAGGCTCCCGTCGTTCACGCCCAAGGCATGGCCAACCCGCCACAGGTAGTGAAAGACAACATGGAGCGCATGAGCAAGAACAAGCTTGAAAAGTGCTACGGCATCAACGCTGCGGCAAAGAACGATTGCGCAGAAGGTGCGCATTCCTGCGCCGGCCAGGCGACGCAAGCGCGCGATACCAAGTCGTTCGTGCTTCTGCCGGCAGGCGACTGCGGCAAGATCCAGGGCGGCAAGACCACCGCGACCTGAGGTCAATAAGCTGATGCGCCCCCCGAACATCAGCGGAACCAGCCTGATCCTGGCGAAAGCCGGGATCGGGTTGCGCTTTCAGCATCACCAGGCTGTGCTCGACACCCGTCCGGACGTGGCCTGGATGGAAGTTCATACCGAGAACTACATGGGCGGCGGGACGCCGCTGCGCTATCTCGACGCCATCAGGCGTGAGACGCCGATATCGCTGCATGGCGTTGGGCTGTCGCTTGGAAGCGCTGAAGGGATTGATCCGGCACATCTTGAACGCATCCGAAAGGTTGCCGAGCGGATTGAGCCCGGCCTGATGTCCGAACATATCGCCTGGAATGTCGTTGGTGGAACTTACTTGGCCGATCTGCTTCCGCTGCCGATGACGGAGGAAGCGCTTGAGGTCGTCTGCCGCCACGTCGACCAGACCCAGACCCATCTCGGGCGGCGTATCCTTGTCGAAAACCCGTCGACCTACATCGCCTTCGGCAACTCGATCATTCCGGAATGGGAGTTCATGACTGCTGTTGCAGCCCGTACCGGCTGCGGCATCCTTTGCGACGTCAACAACATCTGCGTCAACGCCCACAACCACGGCTGGGATGCCTCGGCCTATATCGCCGCCTTGCCGTCCGAAGCCGTCGGCGAAATCCATTTGGCCGGACACAGCATCAAGGCTCTCACGGACGGAAGCACCCTGCGCATCGACGATCACGGCTCTCGCGTCAGCGAGGAAGTCTGGTCGCTCTACCGGAACGCAATTGCGCGCTGCGGTGCCGTCCCCACTCTGATTGAGTGGGACAACGACGTGCCGCCGCTGGACGTCCTGCTTCAGGAGGCCGACCACGCTGCGGGCATTATCGCGAGCGCAGACGGAGCCCGCCATGCCGACGCTGCTTGAACTGCAGACCGCGATGCAGGCAAGCCTCGTTCATCGGGACAACGAGGCGGTGTCTGCGATGCTCGCCGGGCATATAACTGCCGATCGGCTGGACATTTATCGCAACACGTTCCTCTTCGGTCTGACCAAGGCGCTTCGGCTCTCCTTTCCGGTGACAGAACGATTGGTCGGCGAGGAGTTCTTCGAAGGCGCCGCTCAATTCTTCATTGCCGAACATCCGCCTCGGGCGGCGTGGCTCGACCAGTTTGGCGGCGAGTTTCCCGACTTTCTTCGGGCTTTTCCTCAGGCGAAGTCGATCGTTTATCTGGGAGATGTCGCCGAATTGGAGTGGGCGGTGAACAGCGCGCTGCACGCTGCCGATGTCGCACAGCTCGATGTCGCTGCGCTCGGAGCTGTTAGGCCCGAGGACCAGGGCCGAATATGGTTCGTTGCCCATCCTTCAGTCAGCCTACCTCGGCTTGCTTATCCGGTCGATGCGGTCTGGCGCGCTGTTCTGGCGAGCGACGATGAAGCGCTCGGAAAAGTCGATATCGAGTCCGGGCCGATCAATCTGCTCGTCGAGCGCCGTGAAACCGGCATCGAGGTCGAGCGCCTCGACGAACAGTCATGGCTTTTCTTGTCGAAGCTTTGCGCGGGACAGCCGATGGAAGCGGCTCTCCACACTGCCGGCGATTTCGACTGCTCGCTAGCGCTCGCGAAGCATCTGGCGCTTGGGCGCTTTTGCCGGTTCGAGCTGGCTGCTCCGGAAAGTTTCGATCCCATCGGTTCAACGGCGGCTTAAGGATGATCTTATGAGCGGCAACGTTACAGCAATTCATCCATCTTCGCGCGTGCTTGGAGTGCTCGGACGTATCCGGGCGGCGCTTGATGGTGTTTCGTATACCTGGCTCGCCCTGCCGCTGCGGTTCGCTGTTGCGACCGTGTTCTGGAACTCCGCGATGGCAAAGCTCGCCAACTGGGATACAACGCTGTCGCTGTTCTCCGACGAATATCAGCTTCCGCTGCTGCCTCCGGAGATCGCTGCCTATGCGGCGACCACGGTGGAACTCACGACTCCGGTTCTGCTGGTGCTGGGCCTGCTCACAAGGCCGGCTGCCTTCGTCCTGCTCGGAATGACCGCGGTCATTGAAATCTTTGTCTACCCGCAGTCTTGGCCGACGCACATCCAGTGGGCGGCGATGCTGCTCGTTCTGCTTTGCCGCGGCGCGGGCGCGCTGTCGATCGATCATCTGCTCTGGCGCCGGTTCGACCGGTAGTTCGGGCGCCGACCGGACGGGATTCTCGACCGCAAACAAATCCGCGACCACGTAACGCGGCAGCTTCGAAAACGTAACTTCCGGAACCGCAATCAAAAGGAGTGTCTCCATGTTGTCCCGCCGCTCGATCCTGAAAGCTTCCCTTATTGCCACGGCCATTGTGGTTTCGCCGGCCTTGGCCGAAACCGCTCCGTCCTTCGATGCCAAGGCCTTCGCCGACGCACAGAAGGCTGGCAAACCGATCCTGGTCGCAATCCATGCGTCTTGGTGCCCGACCTGCAAGGCGCAGGCGCCCATTCTCAGCGAGTTGCGGGCAGATCCGAAATTCAAGGACCTCGTCTATTTCGTGATCGATTTCGACAGCCAGAAGGATCTGGTCAGTCGTTTCGGCGCCCGTATGCAGTCGACCTTGATTGTGTTCAAGGGAGCCAAAGAAGAAGGTCGATCGGTAGGCGACACCAATCGCGCGTCGATCTACGCGCTGGTCGGCAAGTCGGTTTGACCGGAGGCGCTCCATGACGATCGGCAGCCCGTTGCTGGCGTTGATCGCGGGCGTTCTCTCGATCCTATCGCCGTGTGTGCTGCCGATTTTGCCGGTCGTGCTGGGCGCCGCGGCCTCTGAGCACCGGTACGGCCCGCTTGCGCTCGCGGCGGGGCTTTCGCTCTCGTTTGTGGTCCTGGGATTGTTTCTGGCAACCGCCGGTCACTCGATAGGACTTGACGCCGAGCGGCTGCGCTCCGTTGCCGCGGTGCTGATCATGGCGGTCGGCGCGGTACTGCTGTTGCCGCCGCTTCAGGCACGATTGGCCTTGGCAAGCGGCCCGGTCGGGAATTGGGCCGACAGTCAATTCGGCCGCTTTCAGAAGAGCACTTTCTCCGGGCAATTCTGGATCGGAGCACTGCTGGGCGCCGTCTGGAGCCCGTGTGTCGGTCCGACGCTGGGAGCGGCCTCGCTGTTGGCAGCGCGGGGGCGCGACCTTCCGCAAGTCGCGCTGACGATGTTCGCATTCGGCGTGGGGGCGGCGCTCCCGCTGCTGGCGCTGGGATGGGTCTCGCGCGAGACCACGATGCAGTGGCGGAGCCGTCTACTCTCTACAGGAAGCGGAATGATGTTTGCGCTCGGCTTACTGTTTGTGACAATCGGCGTGTTCATCGTCACCGGATTGGATAAACTCATTGAGAGCAAGCTTGTCGAGGCATCGCCGCAATGGCTGGTTGACCTCACCACACGGTTTTAGCTTCAGTTCATCGTTCCCGCCCTCACACCGGCAAAGAGGATGCACCATGATCCATTACTCCTTGGCGGCGGGTTCCGACATACCGAAAATGACCGTGTCGAAAGTTGGTGGCGGCGAAATCCATCTCGGCAGTGCACAGGGATGGCAGGTGATCGTGATCTATCGTGGAAAACATTGTCCGATTTGCCGGACGTATCTCAAGACGCTCAACTCGTTACTCGACCAGTTCGCGGAAATCGGGGTCGAGGTCGCAGCGATCTCCGCCGACACGGACGAAAAGGCGGAAACCGAGGCAAAGGAAGAAGGCTGGCTTTTTCCGGTTGGGCATAGCCTGACGTTGGACCAGATGCGGGCCTTGGGACTCTATGTCTCCGAGCCACGCTCGGCTCAAGAAACCGATCGCCCGTTTCCGGAGCCGGGCCTTTTGGTCGTCAACTCCGAAGGCAAAGTTCAGATCGTCGACATATCGAATGCCCCGTTTGCGCGCCCGATCTTAACAGCATCCTGAAGGGTGTGAAATTCATTCAGGAAAAGCGGTATCCCATCCGGGGAACCCTCGCGTGACCGAAGTTCAACGGAAGGGAACAAACCTCGAAGACGTGAAGGCCTGCGTCTTCGACGCGTACGGAACGTTGTTTGACTTCGCCACGGCCGCGCGAAGACACTCGGGATCATTGGGCGACAAAGCTGATAAATTGACCGCGCTCCGGCGCGACAAACAGCTTCAGTATACCTGGCTCCGGGCGGCGCAGGGGCGGCACGCCGACTTCTGGCAAGTCACGGGCGACGCCCTCGACTTCGCGATGGAGAGATCGACCAGCCCGGGATTCGCGATAAGCTGATGGCGTCGTATATGACGCTCGATCCCTTTCCGGATGTGACGCAAGCTCTGGACCGGCTGAAGGCGGTGGGAAAGCGGCTCGCGATTCTCTCGAACGGCTCGCCGGGCATGCTGGAATCCGCGGTGAGGAACGCCCGCCTGGACGGCGTGTTCGAATTGGTTATTTCCGTTGAGGAGGTCGGCGCCTACAAGCCGGACCCTAGGGTGTATCAATTGGCCGTCGAACGGCTTGGCCTTCCGGCGGCGGCAATCTCGTTCCAGTCGTCCAACGCATGGGACGCCTATGCGGCGTCTGCCTTCGGCATGAAGGTGGTCTGGTGCAATCGATATGCGCAAAGGCGTGAACGGCTGCCGGGCTCTCCGGACCATGAGATCACCTCGCTCGCGGAACTTCCAGCGTTGCTCAGTGCCGATTTCGGCTAACGCTTATCTGCGCTGTCGTTTTCGCACGACAATGGCTTTAGATTAGTTCTCTGTTTGCGTAGCCCGGGCTCCACGGCGCGAGCTAGATGCTCGGATTCGGGAGAGAGCTGATGCTGTCGAAACTTGGACTCGTCTATCGCTACGCTATTTCAGACGGAATTCCCAAGCGCTCGTTTTATGTTGCGATAGTAGTTGGCACTGTACTTAATCTTATAAATCAAGGAGACGCATTCTTTGGGGCTTCACCCATTAATTGGACAAAAATTCTACTCACGTATTTTGTGCCATACGTCGTCGCTACCTACGGCGCTATTTCATATCGGTTGTCGCAACCTTAAGGCGCGCACCTATCCCGCCAAGACTTCGCGATTACTTTTGCCGCCCTTGCTTAAAATGCCCATCAACTTGATCGACAGCACTGGCAAGACGCATGGCATCAGATTAAGAATAAGGCCGTCCAGAAACGCGAGTCCGATAACGGCAAGTGGCCACGCCGTTGCGGAAATATCCAAATTCGAGAATGGGAACTTCGTGTCCGCCACATAGAGGGGCCAACCGTCGTTCAGAACTTTATTGGCCAACATTCCCGATCGACACTGGAAGCTCCGACGGCGGCAAGCAGATTCGACTGGTACAGGCCTGCGCCGTGACTGTTCCTTGAATCGCCTTGATACCCTTCAGGCTGTCTTTGGGAAATTTTGCAGTGATGGCAACCGAGCCCTCATAGACATCGAGGCCTTCGGGAGCAAACTCGGCGGTAAATCGAATTGCCTTCGGATACTCGATTTTCGCCGGCTTGATGTCCTTGAATTCCAGAGACGTTGGGATCAGATAGTCGAAAGAGGCCGGATTGGCATTGATGTGAAAGTTGTCGTCGACCGTAACCGTTACGACGATTGCCTCTCCGTCCGTGATTGACATAACGGACGCCGCGACGCGAACGTGATCGGCTGAGACCGGAACGTGGAACTCCCCGGACGTATTTGCACCTGTCGCTGTACTTGCAGCGGTCACACTCTGGCGTGTCGATAGTAACGGATAGCGATTGAGATCGGCGATGGCAGATGCCCAGGCCTCCGGGTGATCCTGGAATTGACCGCTCAAGCGGCGTACGGCGTCAGTTGCGGCATTGAGATAGCGTGCCTCGCTAGTGTCCTGATCGGCAAATCAGTTACCTTCTGGCCGTCTTTCAAGGAGGCGGCAAATGGGGAAGGGCCGAGCTGTTGCGATCGAACTCAACGATGTTGTAAGGCGCGAGTTGACGGCATTGACACGCAAGCACAGGGCGCCGCAGGCACTGGCTGAGCGGGCGCGCATTGTGCTGGCGGCGGCTGGCGGCCTGAAGAACAAAGAGATCGCCTCGAAGCTTGGCATCTGCACGCACACGGTCGGCACTTGGCGGAACCGCTTTGCCGAGCGAGGAATGGACGGTCTCCACGACGAGCCGCGGCCCGGCGCACCACGCGAGATTGGCGACGACGAAATCGCGAGCACGATCCGCAAAACGTTGGAGACGCGACCAAAGGGTGGTACACACTGGAGCCTCAGGAGCATGGCTAAAGAGATCGGTCATGCGCCTTCGACGGTGCATCGCATCTGGCGCGCCTTCGGTCTGCAACCCCACCGCGTCGAGACTTTCAAGCTTTCCACCGATCCGCTGTTCGTAGAGAAAGTACGCGATATCGTCGGGCTCTACTTGTCGCCACCCGAACGCGCAATCGTGTTGTGTGTCGATGAGAAAAGC
>Ga0137407_10000803_pt1 | contig 20612 bp, 14 predicted proteins | sample CZOMad2_2_16fung_FD_108410 | JGI IMG/M metagenome (GOLD analysis project Ga0137407, IMG submission 108410) | Vadose zone soil fungal communities from Angelo Coast Range Reserve, California, USA - CZOMad2_2_16fungal (Illumina Assembly) | ecosystem: Environmental > Terrestrial > Soil > Vadose... | reverse complement strand
GCAAGGATGATTGTTCTTCGGGGCATCATGATAACCATGTTCATTTTGTTTGCAATACCTGTGGTAATACTGTTTGCCTGGAAGATGTGATCGTACCTGCTGTAAAATTACCAAAGGGATTTAGTTCAACACAGGTAGAAATGATAGTGAGCGGTATATGTAAAGATTGCCGTTAAACAGTTTTCAAAAATTGAATTTGAGTGTTTTATGCAAAAACAAAAAACATTCAATAATCAATAGGTAACACTTAATATTCAGACATAAAACTCAGGGATTTCCAAAAAATAAAGCCCCGATGTAGAAACACCGGGACTTTTGGTTAAGGCTCTGATTAGTAGCTATTTATAAACCAGTAAAGATCATTAGCTGGTTGAGTTCTTTTGTTCAGTGCAAATATAATTGTCTTAGATCATATTGACAACAACGAGACATACCATTTTTAGGGTATTTTTTGTTGGATTTGTTATTTCAAACCTGAAACGTAAAACGTACTATATCAGGTTTGGTGTCTCAAAAAGAAGTATGATAATTTAAGGCCGACTTAAACTTAGTTGATTATTTTTTTTATTTCAACCTGCAAAAAATCCATGAGCTTTTTTATATAATCACCGGAAAAATTAAATTCCAATTCGGCAGCATTATACAACTGGGGCAATGTTTTTGTACCTCCCAGGCTCAGTGCGTTAATATAGTTATCCAGTGCTTTATCTTTATTTTGTTTGAATTGCATCCACAATCCAATAGCTCCTAATTGCGCAATGCCATATTCAATATAATAAAAAGGTACTTCGAATAAATGGAGTTGCTTTTGCCAAAAATTTTTTTGATAATTTTCTAATCCTTCTGAATCGATTACCGGAGATGAAAATTCTTTATATATCTCCATCCATTTTTCTGTTCTTTTTTCTACAGTATGTTTTGGATTTTCATAGACCCAGTGCTGGAATTTATCAATGATAGCTATCCATGGAAAAATAGTGATCACCCTTTCCAATTGATGTTCTTTTGCTCTGCGCAGATCTTCTTTATTTGCAAAGAATACATCCCAATGATCCATGCTGAACAATTCCATGGCCATGCTTGCCACTTCTGCAATTTCCATTGGGTATTCTTTGAATGCACTCAATTCAAGTTGATGGGATAAGAAAGAATGCACAGCATGTCCGCCTTCATGTACCATGGTTGTTACATCACTCATTTGTCCTGCAGCATTCATAAAAATAAATGGAGCGCCTGTTTCTGCTAAAGGGCAGTTATAACCGCCGGGAGCTTTGCCTTTCCTGCTTTCCAAATCGAACCGGTCCATGCCTTTCATGGTTCTCAAACAATCTGCAAAAAATGGTCTCAATTGTGTAAAACATGCCATTGTTTTCTCCAGCAGTTCATTTCCCGAAGTAAAAGGATGCAATGGTTCGATTCCTTCTGGTTCTGCTTCTGTATCCCAGGGACGAAGCTTATCTAATTCAAGTTTTTTTCGCTTGTTTTCATTGATCAAATCAACCAATGGTAAAATGTATTGCTTAACAGCATCATGAAAACGGAAACAATCTTCTTTGGTATAATCAAAACGGCCAAGCTCTACAAATTTATAATCCCGGTAATTACTAAAACCAGCATTAAGTGCTACTTCATCCCGTTTGGAAATTAAGCTGGAATATAAATTGTTCAATGCATCCTTATCCTGCAATCTTCTTTCCTGAATTTTTCTATAAACTTCCTCGCGTAATTTTCTGTCGTGGCTTTCAAGAAATTTCATCGCTTGCTGCAGTGTATATTCACGACCATTAACCGTTACGGTCATTTTACCCGATATGGAGCCGAATTGCTGGCTCAACACGCTCAATTCTGCCTGTAACGGAATATTTTTTTCGCGGAATAAATCAATACTTTTTTTTACGGAACGCAGGTAGGTAAAATATTTCTTCTGGTCAAGTCGGTTTGTAGCTGGATTTTCAACCAGCTTTCGGTTCAACTTATCTGCATAAGGTTGAATCTTCGGTTGTATCTCCATTACGAAATAAGTAAAAGATTCTTCCAGTTTCTTATTTTCAGTATCGCAAGTCATACGAATATGCCGCCAGCATGCGTCCTCACTAACCACCGACTCGAGTTCGCTCATATCCAGAAGCCACTTTTCGAGTTCCTGTTCCTCGTCAATTTTTCTGTCGAACAAATCTTTGAAATAAGGTTCGAGGCTATTCCAATCCGTAATTACAAATTCGGCTGGTAAAAAAGATCTTTCCGGTTTTTTTATATCTGCTGTATAATTCATGACCCAATCCTCGAGGAGGAATTTTTAATATGTATTGAATTTTATGAAGTGGCTATCTGGAGAAAATTATTATTTGCTTTTCTTTTTAGCCGCTGCTTTTTTAGGCTTTTCTTTTGTTGTCGGTTTTTCTTTTTTCTCCGCTTTTTTCTTTTTTTCCTGTGGTTTCTTTTTCTCTGTTTTTTTGGCTTTTGGTTTTTCTTCAGCAACCGGTTTTTCCGCTTTAGCTTTCTTCGCAGCCTTCGGCTTTTCCTCAACAGTTACAACGGCAACTGGTTTTTCTTTCTTTTTTTCCACAACCTCTTCTACTGCTGGTTCTTCTTCTACTTCTGTTAGTTTAATTTCAATATTATGTTTTTTCAAGGCAGAAAACCACTTTACCATTTTTTTCAGGTCGCTGTTGTATACCCGTTCAAAATCGAGGTCTGCATACACTTTTTGAAAATATTTTTTTATATCAGCATCATTTTTTTCTTCGGGGAGTTTTTCGCTGCTGCTCTCCATGGCCTTCAAAATATCAACCAGATTTACATTTTCCTTTACCGTGTACACTTCAATGCTCTCCAGGTGAGAAAATTGATGGATGCGGCCGGATACAAACCTGGTGCTTTTGTCATCCAGCGAGCGGACAATGGCCCCATCGGTTTTACTGTTAATCAATTCATATAATCCGGGTAAACCGGTAACTGCGACGATTTTGCTGTATTCCATAATATCCTGTTCTTTAAAAGAGGTGCAATTTAATCCGAAAAAAGGAAACGCTGATGTGCAAATGTGAAAATGTGCGAATGTGCGAATTCTTTATGGTATGAGCCCAAGAATGCGCACATCCGCACATTGGTAAATCCGCACATTAATTACCCATCCATTGTTTAAAAGCCATAGCATTTTCCTGGCTGATAATGATTTCCTCGCTTGCGGGCGGATTTAGTTCCACCAGTAATTTGCTTTTTGCAAAGGTTCTTATTCGTTGAATATGATGCATATTGACAAGGTATTTCCGGTTGATCCTGAAAAAAGCTGCCGGATCGAGCTCTTTCTCAAGCTCGTTCAGGGATCGGTCAAGAATAAATCGTTGCGCCTTATTATCGACAATAAAAACAATTTTATGTGCGGCATAGCAATAGGCAATGTCTTCTGTTTTTAATCCTATTAAATCAGTCCCCTTTTTTAACAAAAATCGTTTGCGGTAATCTGTATTCTGGTTTTTTGGTGATAATTGCTGAAAAATTGCAGTATAATTCGCTGAAAAATGATGTTTTAGTTTTTTATACTTGTTGATCGCATTCTCCAGCTTTTCCTGTCGTATTGGTTTTAGTAAATAATCAATACTATTTTTCTCAAGAGCTTCCTGCCAATATTCGTCATAAGCAGTAGTAAAGATTACAGGACAATGAATAGTATGGTTATCAAAAATTTTAAATGATAAACCATCCGATAATTCAATATCCATAAAAATCAGGTCGGGCGCGGGATTTTGTATCAGCCATTGTGTGGCTGATCCTACACTGTCAAGCGTAGACAGCACATCGATTGAACTATCATACTGCATCAGCGTTTTCTTTAACTTTTCAGCAGCTGGCTTTTCATCCTCTATGATAATTGTCTTCATCTTTTAATAATTAAATTATTTTCAGAACAGGAAGGGTCACAATGAATTCTTTCCCGTCTTTTATTTCAATTGATTTATTGGTAAGTAATTTATAACGTTCATTCAGGTTATATAAACCGGTTCCTGAAGTTTTGCGCAATATTTTTTTTCGGATTTCATTGCTCACGATCACTTCATCTCCGCGAAGCAAAATAGTTACGACCAGGGGAGTTTTACCTGAAAATTCGTTATGCTTGATCGCATTTTCAATCAGCACCTGCAATGATATGGGAGGAACCAGGTAATGATCAAACACATCATCCGGAATGTTCAGATTCAGTTGCACGGCATGTTCGAAACGTATTTTGAGCAGGGAAAAATAATCCTGCAGAAAAAAAATTTCTTCACGAAGCAGCACTAATTCTTTTGTTTTGTTTTGAAGAATATAACGAAACACTTCAGCCATATTATCATTGAATTGTTTCGCCTTAATAGGGCTATCTTCTATCAGGTGCGACAAGGTGTTCAGGGAATTAAAAATAAAATGCGGGTCGATTTGGTTTTTTAACGCTTCGAGTTCAGCCTGAGCTTTTGCTTTTTCAAGCTGTTCATTTTTTACCATCTCTGTTTCTGATTCTTTTACAAGGAAAACTGTTTCATAAACATGCGTAATAAAAATCACACATATCATGATGATCAGCGTGGTTGTGTATACAGTGCTCCAGTTTACCCTTCCTTCTGCAAAAATGTAATACCATCCTGTTAGCAATAAGGCACTGATCGGGATTGTATAAAAAGAAATCGCAAGCAGGAGCGATATAATTTTTTTTACCGGTCTGTTGAACCAGTCGAAATAAGTTCTGAGTGTGAATAATAAATAACGATTGCCCTGCCATATCACAAATGCAATCAGGATGGTATATGCGTAACTGAATTTAGTAAGCCAATGAGTAAGTATAACTTCATCGTTGATTTTTGTGATCAGTGGGATGGAGATGCCAAAAAAAGGAATGAGGATCAGCCGGAAGCCAATATCATTTATTTTTTCCAGCGGGGCTGCTTGTTTTATCGGAAGTATTATATGGCTCATCGGCTTCTTTTCCACCTTGGTTCATTTTCGATTTGCGATGTAAAATTTAAAAAATAGATTTGAAATCAACCAACTTTATTTCATTAAAACTATATTTATGGAAGCGCATGTTAATTGGCTGGCAGTGCTTGTAGCCGGCATTTCAGCTTTTATTATCGGGGGCATCTGGTATTCACCCGCACTTTTTGGAAAAATGTGGATGAAGGAAAACGACATCACTATTGAACAGATTCAAAAAAGTAATAAGGGGAAAGTGTATGGATTGGCATTCCTGTTCACAATGATTATTGCCGTTAACCTCGCTATGTTTTTAAATGCTCCGGATATTCATTTATCTATGGGGCTGCTTTATGGATTTCTGACAGGAGTTTGGATATTTTGCGGAATCGCTATTGTGGGATTGTTCGAGCAAAAAACCGGGCGATATATTTTTATTAATGGGGGGTATATGCTGGTGGCACTTTCCTTAATGGGTGCGATTATTGGCATCTGGAAATAAATTTTTACAAACTATAAAACAATTGATATGAAAAATGCCATCAGTTGGTTCGAAATACCGGCAACCGATCTTTCAAGAGCACAGAAATTTTATGAAACCATTTTTGGCATCACGCTGGTCCCGCTGGATCTTCAAAATATTAAAATGCGTATGTTTCCGCTTGAAAACCCAATGGGTGTTGGTGTTGGCGGGGCACTATGCGACAGTGGTGGTTTTCATAAGCCATCCGCGACAGATGGTCCATTGATTTATCTGAATGCTAATCCGGATGTACAATTGATATTAGATAAAATAGAAAAAGCTGGTGGTAAGATTATGGTTCCTAAAACAGAGATCTCGCCTGAATACGGCCACATGGCAGTATTTATCGATACAGAAGGAAACAGGATTGCATTACATTCAGTTCCCTCTTAATAATTACATACAAAACCTTTGGTATGCGCCTTGTAAAAAAATAATATGGGTAAGAAAAAACCCGATGGTAGCGATATAATTTCCCCTCTTTATATCCGATCAATGATATTCACTGGTGGTATGATTTTTCCAGAAAATATTCCAAACAGTATATTATGGAGAAATCTAAAGAAATTATTGAAGTGTTGAATGACCTGATCCAGATCAACAATGACAGAATTCAAGAGTATGAAAAAGCTGTTAAAGAATTAAAAGAGGAAGATGCTGACCTGAAATCTTTATTCGATGCAATGATTGTGGAAAGTCAGGAGATAAAATCTGATCTTACTCATGAAGTGCAGGTATTGCGCGGCGATGTGGAAACCGGGACCACGGAAATGGGCAAAATTTATCGCGCATGGATGAGCATAAAGGCAGTATTTACCGGGGATAGTCGTCATGTGATTCTTTCTAATTGCGAATATGGCGAAGATGCTGTGCAAAAATCATATCAAAAAGCATTGGAAACGGATAAACTTCCTGGCTTTTTAAAGGCATTGCTTTTAAAACAGCAGGAAATATTGAGGGCTTCGCATGATGATATCCGTGAATTGCGTGATCAATATGCGTAAATTAATGTGCGGATTTGCGAATGTGCGAAAATATTATTCGGGGAATTGTGATTTATCAATACCGGGAATAATTTTCAATGCGTTCTTATAATATATTTTTTTGAGAATTTCATCCGGCAGGCCCATTCCATACATTCTCCAGAAGGCGTGATATTTTTTATGATAGGGAAAATATTCGTCTTCAGTTTCCAATACCCTGAAATAAGTGGTGTATTCTTCCGGAGCCCAGGAATCTTTACCGAATAAAATCCTGTCCTGGTATTTTTCAAAAAACTTTTTTGCCATCCGCGGCTGACGGCCCAACTCTGCGATCACGGCTCCGAATTCAGTGTATACATTCGGCATATCATCGAGTAATTTACCAAGCGTTGTAAGATCATTTGCATACCATCCAAAATGTGCAGCAATAAAAATTGTTTTAGGATGTTTTTTGAACATACGATGCTGCTCAGCAATTAATGAATCCCATGGTGCAGGATCGGTATTGGTGCGTTTTCTGTCAGGATGTGTAATCAACTCAAGCCAACGTTCATTGTGTTCATCCATATTGCTCCAGAAAGGTTTGGGATCGGCCGAATGAATAAGAACAGGTATTTTCAGCTCTCCGCATTTCTCCCAAACAGGATCGAGGGCAGGATCATCAATTGAAATGAATTTGCCTTTTTTATCAACGAAATGCAGTCCCAGGTCTTTATAAATTTTCAATCCCTGGGCGCCGGATTTCACATCCCTTTCCAATTCCTTCACTGTTTTTTCTATCCAACCAGGATCTCCAAACCCAACAAAGGAAATATTTGTAAACAGTATAATTCTGCCAGGAGCAGCCTTTTTTATATTCTCAATATATCTTGTCAGATAATCATTATTATTTACATCAAAATCGCCATTTACAGCATTCGTTTCCTTAAACCCTTTACCACTCAGGTTTACCATTATTTTCATATTCAAACCATCCATATCGGGGATCAACCCTGAAATGCCCGACGTTGAAGAATTCCATTGATGATTGTGTACGTCAATAAATGGAAATTTCGATTTTGTCAATTTATGTTCAGGAACAACCAGTGTTGATGTCGGATTATATTTTTCAAAATCAATGGTTTTTTGTTGCGCACAGGCGGTAGTATGAATCAACAGGGTAAAACAGGCGATTGTAATATTTCTCATAATCCTAATGTTAAAATAGTGGTATGCATAAATATAAATCAAATAGCAATAAACCAATCTACCTTTCATACTAACGGCAAAATCCATCATCAAAAAATTTGCATGGGATATATGAAATAAATTTATTCGGAATTTATTCAGCTACTTTACAGAATCATTTTATAACTTTCATCAATTAACTATTTATGAAATCATCTTCCCGCAGGCGTTTTGTACAACAGGCGATAACAGGCATGGGTATATTGTCATCGCCGTCCTTATTCACCAGGAAAAATATTTCTCCGGCTAAGCTGTTGAAAATTGTTTGTGTCGGTGGTCACCCTGACGACCCTGAAAGTGGCTGTGGCGGCACATTGGCGAAATTCGCAGCAATAGGACATGCTGTTACTATCATATATCTCACCAGGGGTGAAGCGGGTATTTCGGGTAAATCGCATGAAGAATCTGCGGCTATACGGACACGTGAAGCAACAGAGGCGTGCTCGATACTAAAAACAAAACCTGTATTTGCCGGACAGATAGATGGCGATACGATATTAAATAATGAATGGGTAAAAAAAATTCAACAATCGATCGTGGAAGAAAAACCTGATTTGGTATTTACCCATTGGCCTCTTGATTCGCATAAGGATCACCAGATTGCTTCAATCCTGACAATACAGGCATGGATTCGTGCAAAAGACAAATTTGATCTTTATTTTTTTGAAGTATGCACCGGTGAACAAACAATCATATTCAGGCCCACAGATTATGTTGATATCTCCAATGAACAAGAGCAAAAAAAGAAAGCTGTTTATTGTCATACGAGCCAGGATCCACCCAGTATCTATAACTGTGGCCATGCAGCTATGGAAGATTTTCGCGGACGCGAAATAGGCGTAAAGGCTGCAGAAGCATTTGTACGCATGACCGGAATGAAAAGTTTTTCTGAAAACCTTCGGGGTTAGCTACCACTTCGGGATTTTACTTCTTCAAATTGTTGATCATAATCATTCCTGATTGTTCCCATCATCCTGTCCCAAAAAGTAAAGTACAATCCATAATTGCCTTTGAAATATTGATGGTGCTGGTTATGGTTGATGGATGTATTGATCCATCTTCCCAACCAATGATGATTAAATCCTTTGGGATATAATTCATAACCCAGGTGGCCATATACATTGTAAACAATCATCAAAAAAAAGAAAACCAGTAAATGCAAAGGATGAATAGGAATACTGAAAAGGAATACAGGAAATATTCCGGCTTCAACCACTGCTTCAAGAGGATGAAAGGCATAGGCTGCCCAGGGTGATGGATTCGTTGATTCATGATGAACCAAATGAAATATTTTGAATAATTTTTTATGATGCATCAATCGATGTGTCCAATAGAAATATGTATCATGCATCATAAACATCAACGGGAAAGCCAGGAAGAAATAAAACCACCCGTATTTTTCAATGCTTGTATAATAAGTTGTGTATGGAGCAATGACCGGATTTTTTACAATCAGTACCGGAACGAGCGCGAAAATGCAGATGGTAACAAAAGAATAGCCGATTTCACGGACATAATCTTTTTGATTCGGAAAACGATTCTGAATCTTTTTGTAAACGATTCTTTTTTTTAGCAATACATAAAAAAGCAGGAAAGCAGTACCTGCGATCATAAAATACCTGCTTCCTATATTTTTTATCATCCCCAGATAATCTGTCCAATGCATATTATTATTGAAATGAAAATGCAAAGGTTAAGATTGAAGAATAAGTTCAATCTTAACCTTTGTATATTTTTGAAATTATCTTCTGCCCGGGCGACCGCCTCCACCACTATTTCCTCCACCGGAAGATCTGCCACCGCCTCCACCACCACCTGAAGACCTTCCTCCACCGCCTCCACCTCCATTAAAGGAAGGAGCTCTCCCACCGCCTGAAGAATTGCTTCTTGCTCTCTCAAAATTTTGTGTTCTCATTTCTCCGCGATCGCGCATTTGCTGCTGTCTGTTTAAATTCCTTATCACATCGGGCTGGGTGTTACCTGTAACCGGTCTCCACTGCCTGTTTTCGCGCTGTTGCCACTGACCTTGTTCTGCTCTTTGATAAACATTTCCCTGTCTGTCAGAAAAAACATTGGCAGGTCTTCCTCCACCTTGCTGATTCGTTCTGTTAAAACCTCCTCTCGAAGTACTATTCGGCGAAGGCCTGTTATAATTGTTTCCTCTGCCTGCCATTTCTGGTCTGTTAGTCATCTGTCTCGAATTACTCGGACCGAATCTAACATTGTTTCTTGTGGCAATACCTCCTCTGTTACGATAAATATTGTTATTATAATTTACGCGATAATTATTATTTCTGTACGCAACATTTCTTCCATAATAGCCATAGGGATGTGATCCGCCCCATCCACCACCCCAACATGCAGGATGATATACCTGAGGTCCCCACCATCCGCCATACCCACCACCCCAGCCCCATCCTACATTGAACCAACCCCAGCTATATCCAAATCCAAAACTCCAACCATACCAGGGATTATAACCATAATTGAATCCCCATGACCATGGTCTTGGATAATAATATGATCCCCACCATGGATCATAATAAAAACCGGTACCGTATACAACTGTAGGTCCATATACATAGCTATTCAGGTATCCGGGTGTATAACCCATATATACATAATCCGGGGAAACATCATAGATATAAACATATTTTGTATTGTAGGCAGGCGAACTTGGCGGAATCAAATCCACCTCATCAGGTCTCTCTGTAGCAACAGCCCAAGGGCCTGTTGGACGATCAGATACAAACCAAACACCATTGTCAACTGCATAAAACAAGCCTTTATAACGGAGTACTGTAGACGAAGTGTTGACAGCGTATTGCAATTTCGTGCCATTAACCGGGGCGAACTGTGGCTCACCATTATAAGCTACCTTGGTTGTAGCCGAGTTACGGTCGATCTTTGCTGTTTGCGGGATTTGTGCATCCATCACAGCTTCCTTCGCAGCATCCGTGCCTGCAACGCTCGACAATACATTATCCTTTGCAGAGCCTTCCGGGATCCTTGCGAAATCGGCAGGTAGTTTATCAGCAGGAATATATTCCCAGTCATTACTATTCAGATTTTTTGATCTGTACCAGCGGCCAGATATCAGAACAAAATATTGCTGGGAATTAAGATCCATGAAAATATCGTTGGAAGAATTCTTCACAAATAGCAAAGTAGTTTCTTCTATCGGAGAAAAATTAGGTTCGCCGTTCGATTGTACCAGCTCTGTAGGAACTGTACTCACAACAATAGTGGGAATAACATCGTCATTGACCGGAGCATTGCTGTTATTTTTATCATTATTGTTTTCAGACTCATTTTTCTTGAGCGAAGATTCGATATCCTTTAAGTTTTGAGGAACATTACCATTTGTATAAGAATAAGGACCGGTAGCAGAAGGAGCAACATACCAATGATGACTACCATACAGATAGAACTGCCCGTCATTATTTTTCACAATGGTAAAAGGACTGTTCACAACCACATCCAGGTCCCAGTCGGTATTCTTTTGAAATTTGGGTTCTCCATCAATCAATACCAGCATCGAAGATTGCTTGGTAAAAATTACTTTTGGAGGTTTATTGCTGATATCGTTGGATAGTTTCGTTGCCTCCTGATTCTGATCAAGAGAAGTAAGTATTTCGTCGATTGAAAATTGTCCCGCTGCATCAGGAAACTGGTATTCGAGCGTAGTGCGGACAAACTCGATTTTCTTTGGATCTGTTACCGCAGGAATTTTTATATCTGTTATTTTGATGGATTCGATAATCATCTGCCTGTTGTCGCGGTCAGTCTGCATCTTGGAAATGGACCAGAATGTCCCAAATACCGGCTCTGCAATTCCTTCTTCTGTTACAGATATAGCAGATCTGAATTTAAGTGTATTTCCTGCAAAAGATTCCGGCTCTGGTTGGTATACCTTGATGATGGTACCATCCGCGGCGTTAATGATCTTAGGCCAATTTGATTCAGCCCTGCTGAAACTGAATAATAAAACAGCGCAGCAGATAAGCAATAGCTTAGGAGTAAGTGCTTTCATATGTGAAATTTTAAGTATAAAACCATGTCCGGCATGGTAATACTACATGTATGACTAAATAAGGGCCTTAAAGTTTTGTCAGCATTTCTAAAAGAAATGTTAAAATAGCGGCAGGTCAATGTGCTTCAAGCCAATTCAATCCTACACCAATTCCTGCATCTGCGGGAACGTCATTGGGTAAAGCTAATGCTGTCTTCATACAACGAATAATGATAGGTTTTATGATGTCGACCTCGTCCTTGTGAGCATCAAAAACCAATTCATCATGCACCTGCAAAAGCATTTTAGATTTGAACTGATTTTGTAAGAATTCATGGTGAATTTTTATCATGGCCAATTTGACCATGTCGGCAGCTGTACCTTGTATGGGAGAATTAATCGCATTTCTTTCGGCAAAACCTCTTACCGTAAAGTTGGATGAGTTAATATCTCTTAACCAGCGTTTGCGACCCATTAGTGTTTGTACATACCCATGCTCCCTGGCAAAATTGATTGTATCATCCATGTATTTCTGAATATTCGCGAACTGTTTTTTATAGTTATCTATGATTTCCTTTGCTTCCGCGCGACTGATACCTAAATTATCTGCAAGCCCGAAAGCGCCTTGTCCATATATGATTCCAAAATTTACACTTTTCGCTTTATAACGCATTTCTTTGGTTACATCTTTTTCTTCAACACCAAATACCTTTGCAGCCGTAGCTGTATGAATATCTTTACCTTCCTTGAATGCGAGGCACATATTAGGATCTCCGCTGATGGCCGCAACAATTCGTAACTCAATCTGCGAGTAATCTGTTGAAAGGAGAATATGATTTTCGTCTCTCGGTATAAATGCCTTGCGGATTTCTCTTCCCCTTTCTGTTCTTACCGGAATGTTTTGCAGGTTTGGATTATTGCTGGACAATCTCCCCGTTACTGCTACAGCCTGCGCATAATTTGTATGAACCCTTCCTGTTTTACGGTTGAGCATATCCGGTAGTGCGTCTACATAAGTTGATTTTAATTTAGTCAATTCGCGATATGCAAGAATATCGTCAACAATCTTATTCTGATGAGAGAGCTTGATCAACACATCTTCACCCGTGGCATATTGACCTGTCTTTGTTTTTTTAGCCTTGGGATCCAGTTGTAATTTTTCAAACAGCACCTCACCCAGTTGTTTTGGTGAGGATAAATTGAAGCGAACACCCGCCTGCTTATAAACACTTTCTTCTGCTTCCTTTGCTTCAATATCCAATTGCCTGGAATATTGTTTGAGAAAATCCATATCTATTCTCACTCCTTCATATTCCATACTTGCAAGTACTTTTACCAGTGGATTTTCGACTTCATTAAAAACTTTCTCGACCTCCTTTTTTTTAAGCAAAGGTGTGAAAACATGTTTTAATTGCAGCGTTATATCCGCATCCTCAGCAGCATAATCTTTGATTTTTTCAATCTCAACATCCCGCATATTTCCCTGGCCTTTTCCTTTCTTGCCAATAAGTTCTTCAATATGGACAGGTTCATAACCGAGATATTGCACGCTTAACAGATCCATACCCCGTTTCCCATCCGGCTCAATTACATAATGGGCAAGCATCGTATCAAAGATGTCACCTTTTATTTCTATTCCATACCATTTCAATACAAGCAAATCGTATTTAACATTTTGTCCGATCCAGATTTTTTTCTCATCATTAAATAATGATGCAAATTGTTCAAGTATTTTTTTTGTTGCCTGTTGATCAGCAGGACAGGGGATATAGTAAGCTTCACCGGGAGTAAAAGCAAAACTCAGTCCCACTAACTCAACATCGTTGGCATCAATGCCTGTCGTTTCCGTGTCGAAACAGATTTCAGTTTGAAGTTTTAATTGACCGACAAGGTTTTTTATTGCCTCTTCCGTTTCAACACCGTTATACCGGTGAGGCGTATTCGAAATATTCTTTTCTGCCACTATTCCCGGAGCTTGCTCTTCCTCTGTTTCTGCCTGAGGTTTGGCGGTTTTTTCAGCAGGCTTTCCAAAAAGATCCTGCTGCACACCTTCTGGTACCGGTTTTTGTCCGTTGGTTGACGGAATTTCTTCGCCAAGTATTCTTTTGGCAGCTGACCGGAATTCAAGCTCAGCAAAAACCTCCTTCAATATATCTTTATTCATTTCTTTCAGCCTGAAGTCTTCTTCATGGAATTGAACCGGAACATCGGTAATAATAGTTGCCAGCTTTTTGCTCATGATAGCAAGCTCTTTACCTGCTTTCACTTTTTCTCCCAACGCGCCTTTTATTTTATCTGCATTGGCCAGTACATTTTCCAACGTATTATACTCAGCTAATAATTTAGCTGCTGTTTTCTCTCCTACCCCCGGAATGCCCGGTATATTGTCAACAGCATCTCCCATCAATCCTAATATGTCGATGACCTGTGATACTTCTTTTATATTCCACTTTGATGTGACTTCATTGGGTCCGATGATTTCCACTTCCCCACCCTGGTAACCCGGCTTATAAATTTTTATCTGATCACTTACCAACTGACCATAATCTTTATCTGGTGTAACCATGAATACTTCGTACCCGGCTTTGGCAGCCTGTTTGCTTAATGTACCAACAACATCATCTGCTTCGTAACCATCCACTTCAACAGTAGGAATGTTAAATCCTTTTATAATGCGTTTTATATCCGGAATTGCGATCAGCAAGTCTTCCGGTGCATCCTGGCGATTGGCTTTATAATCAGTAAAATCCACATGACGTTCTGTAGGTGCTTCCGTATCGAAACAAACTGCTATATGCGATGGTTTCTGGTTATTGATCAGTTCGACCAATGTATTAGTAAAACCGAACTGGGCGTTCGTATTCTTTCCTTTGGATGTAATGCGCGGATTGCGGATAAGTGCATAGTATGCGCGAAAAATGAGCGCCATGGCATCCAATAGAAATAATTTTTTTTGCATAATTTTTTTTGTAGAAAGTTAGGCGATGAATGTTGACGAGGAACAAATTCCTGAACTATTAATTTTTCATTTCAGTCAATTTTTTTTGCAACATAAACATATTATCTCTTAAACGGGCGGCTTCCATAAAATCAAGGTCCCGGGCTGCTTTTTCCATTTCCTTTTTAACCCTGGAAATTTCTTTTTCTACCTGTGGAATCGTTTTATATTCCTGCTGCTCTTCTGCTGCTACGGTTACCAAGTCTTCGTCGGGCGCTACTGCATAAGGATTAGCCGGATCATATCCTTTAATGTCCAGCACAGATGTTTGCGCAAATACCTGTTGTTTTGATTTTATGATTGTTCGGGGAGTAATATTATGTTCGATATTATACGTGATTTGTTTTTCTCTTCGACGGGTAGTTTCATCAATGGTGCGCTGCATGCTTTCTGTAATCTTGTCAGCATAAAAAATAACCAATCCATCAACATTTCTTGCGGCCCGGCCGGCAGTCTGTGTAAGCGATCTCTCATTGCGAAGAAACCCTTCCTTATCAGCATCCAGTATCGCAACAAGGGAGACTTCGGGGAGATCCAACCCTTCTCTTAATAAATTTACTCCAACAAGCACATCAATCTCACCGAGTCTTAGCTGGCGCAATATCTCAACCCGCTCCAATGTGTCAACTTCACTATGAATATATTTTGATTTGATATTGATACGATGCAGGTATTTATCCATTTCTTCAGCCATGCGTTTGGTTAAAGTGGTTACCAAAACCCTGTCACCTTTTGTAATGCGTTTATCAATTTCATCCAGCAAATCATCGATTTGATTGGTGCTCGGGCGGATTTCGATCGGAGGATCAAGTAAGCCTGTAGGACGAACAACCTGTTCAACAACCACGCCACCTGTTTTTTCCAACTCATAATCACCGGGAGTAGCCGAAACAAAAATTGTTTGATCCAGCATGGAGTCAAATTCATGAAAATTCAACGGGCGGTTATCGAGTGCTGAAGGCAAACGAAATCCATAATCTACCAATATTAATTTACGACTTCTGTCTCCGCCATACATGCCGCTTACCTGCGGAACGGTTTGATGACTTTCATCAATCACGCATAAAAAATCTTTTGGAAAATAATCCAGTAAACAGAATGGCCTGGTACCGGGTTTTCTTCTGTCAAAAAACCTGGAATAGTTTTCAACCCCATTGCAATAACCGAGTTCACGTATCATTTCAACATCGAAATTAACCCGTTCACTTAGTCTTTGTGCTTCGATAAATTTTCCGGCATTTTTAAAATAAGTTACCTGTGCAGCCAGTTCATCCTGTATTTCATAAAGAACCTGTTGTAACATATCCTTTGGAGCGAGGTAAAGATTGGCTGGAAAAATAGCTGCATTGGGCATTCTTACCATTCGTCTCCCTGTTTTTACATCAAAGCTTTCTATTTCTTCAATTGTATCTCCAAAAAAAGTAATTCGATAGCCATAATCCAGGTAAGGTAAATTGACATCTACGGTATCTCCCTTCACCCTAAAACTTCCTCTTTTGAATTCTTCCTGGTTGCGATTGTATAATGAATTTACCAATGCGTGTAGTAAGCCCTGGCGTGAAATCGTTTGTCCTTCGCGTATCCTCACAATGCCGTTCTCAAATTCCTCCGGGTTGCCAATTCCATAAATGCAACTTACCGAAGCAACGACGATGATATCCCTTCTGCCACTTAATAATTCTGTAGTGGCATGTAAACGTAACCTGTCCAGTTCCTCATTGATGGAAAGATCTTTTTCAATGTATACATCACTGACAGGCATATACGCTTCCGGTTGATAATAATCATAATAGGAAACAAAGTAACCAACAGCATTATCCGGAAAAAAATGTTTGAATTCCCCGTATAACTGGGCCACCAGTGTTTTATTGTGAGTCAGCACGAGTGTCGGCTTCTGTACATTTTGAATAACATTCGCAATGGTGAAAGTTTTGCCGGATCCGGTTACACCAAGCAATGTCTGTTGCTTCTCTCCTTGAAGAATTCCTTCCGTCAACTGGCGAATTGCGTCCGGTTGATCCCCGGCGGGCTTATATTGAGAATGAAGTTTAAATTCCATTAAAGCGATTTTTACAAAGCCTGTAAAATTACCGCTGAAAATTCAAAATTCCATATAAAAGGTAAAGGGTGTAGGGTATGACATACCTTATGCCCTACACCCTTTACCTCATTTCATTTTTTTTGATTTCAGCGCTTTCTTAAAAGGATCCCAGCTTATCTTTAATTTTCCATCCTCGCCGGTTTTGGCGCGTAAACGAACGCTGACACCGGTTTTGCTTTTAACTCCCCGGTTGATTGGCTCAATGTTTATATTTTTTTCCTTGAGATTACTCAACGGAATCTGTATGCTAATGTCTGTCCCATTTTTTAAGTCATGTGTTCCTTCAACAAACATATTCAATGCCGTTGAATGAATTTCCATGCGGTTCACTTTTATTTTTGTACCGTCTATATCAAACTTATCTTTTAATTCGGCAAAATGAATATCTGAAAAATCGCGTTCTTTAAAAACGGTCTGTGATATTTTTTCCACAGGTTCAAATTGTATCAATTCGCCATCCCTGATATTGAAATCTATAGTGCCTTTCAAACTATTCGGAATGATTTCAGCTTTTTCTGATATCATTCCGCTCATATTGATATCAGCACCCAGCTTGCCTTTCAGATTTTTATCTGTAATCGCATGCTGACCGAAATTATCAAATGCCAAAAATAATTTGTTAATATCCATTTCATGCATTTTTGATCGTACCAGAACGGCATTGTTATCAGGATTATTCAGTAATGAGCCCGTTAAGGTCAGGGTTCCTCCTGCATGACCGAGCAATACATTATTTAATTCCACCTTATCATTACTTAGCAAAATACCGGCAGAAACATTCGTCGCATAGAATTTTTTATATATTAATTGTTTTGCTTTTAATTGTAAATGCACTTCCGCATCATTCACCACCCCCATAATTTTTGAAACCGTTTTTATAATAAGAATTTTTCTTTTCTTTTTTTCAATGGCTGCCTTTTTTCTTTTTAAGAATGGCGTAAAATCAGTGAGATTTAATTTTGGAGAAGTTATAGAGCAGTCAAGTATGGGTTTTTCAGCATTTTTGTCTATCAGGGAAAATAAATTTTTTATACCTGCATCGATGTTCAATTCGCTGCCCGATGTATGAGCAATTAGCTTATCTATATACATATCTTTATTCTCAAACCTGATTTTACCGTTACAATCTTTCAGCAGAAAATTTCGGGGCAAGTATGTCAGTGATGCTGAGTCCAGGTTGAAAGTACCATTCACCGTTCTTTCTAAACTATCCTGATCCAGTATCGGACCTTTGTAAACAATATCAAGCGCACCTGTTCCTTTTGTGAATTCGATGGTTTGATAATCTGTTAGTGTATTAAAAGCGACCAGGTTGAAATTTGAATGAATATCGCATGATAAAAAGGGATGTAACAGATTATTGACGGTGATGGTGTCCGAATTCAATTGTACGTTTTGCCAGGTTCCGGAAAATGATCTGAACACAAGTGTAGAATTTTCATCTATGCGACCCCGTCCTTTTATCCTTTCGTTTATAAAGCTTCCGGTAAAAGATGCATCGGCAAAATTCGCAAATGGAGTTATTATATTGCTTCGTTTGATAATCACGGTGAGGTGGATCGAAGGATTGTGATCATCAGGATCCGTGGCATCCAATATTGTGTTGATACTTGTAATGTTATTTCCAATATCATATTGGTCCAATTTTTTTCTGATGTTTGAAGTAAGCAGTGCAGTTGCCTTTTTGTAAGGAATATTCTCTGTGTTTATTGTGAGATTGAAGAGTGCAGGAACTTCGCCCAGGAAAAATTTACCTGTAAAAACAAATGGATGACGATCGACTGACAAATGTATATTTTCAAACTCCAGAATTTTGCTGTTCGGATTGAATTGCAGTTTGAATTTTCCTGATACTTGTTTTTCTTCTACAAAACTTCCTTTTTGCTGGTTAAAAGCCATCTTATGAATCAGCGCGGTAAGATTAATATCGAATAATACCGGTTTTCCCGGTTCGGAGTTTTTCGGGTTTGCATTCAGTTTGCCGATACTAAAGCTGAAAAATTTATTTCGGTCGGCTTTTTCTATAAATAGCGTTGAATTTTTTATTTCTATGGAAGGGATTTTAAATGAATTGTTTTTTGAGGGTGCTTCTCTGGAGCGGATAATATTCGTATTGGCATAACCGGCAGAATTTGTGTACAAGTATGCGGTTGCTTTTTCTATAATGATTTTGTCAACTGAAAGCTGTCCCGTAAAAAGTTTAAAAATATTCAGATCGGCAAATACTTTGTCTGCCTGCAGCAGATCATGTTGGTGTTGTTTCCATAAGCTGTCCCTGATCGTTATTTTATATAAGCCAAAGGAAACTCTTGGAAATGTTTGAAAAAAACTCGCGTCAATATCGCCTATGGTTACCTCTCCGTTGATCCTGCCGTTTAATTCTTTTTTTACTGTAAGGAGGATAGATGCCTTATTATATGACACATATATCCATGCAGCGGTGCAAACCAACAGGAATAAAATGATGATTCCTGCGATTATGAGCAATAAGTATCGTAGCGTTTTTCTCAATAAATATTTTAAAGCTGTAAAAGAGAATAAAGGAATTGTAAGGGCTGCTGATAAAATTATTGCAGATGGTTTATGATCGTATCAAGATAATCATTGAATTTTTTGATAACTGTTGCATCAATTTCAATCTGCTCCTGTACTTCTTTCCAGTTGCGTTGTTCAATAGCCTCCCTGATTCCTGGCAGGGTTTTTACTCCATAACCAGTATAAAGCCCCGGTGCATATATGCAATGTTTATACCATGGACGTCTTGGCAAACCTGCATCAGACAATAACTTTTGTTCGGCCCTATACAGGAGCCGGTTAATTTCTTCCTGCCTGCTGCCAGATACTGTTGATTTTTGTAAGGCATCGGACAATTTATTGGTTGTTTTGTCCAAATCCTTTAGCACATTTTGCAGGTTGGCGAAATTCAGGTAAGGCACTTCTTCTTTGGGCGAAGGTGGAAGAAGTTTTAATGAGGGATCATCCGCGTAGGTATAAAATTTTTCGCGGATTAATTGGTTTTCAGTTGAAGTCGTTTCTCTCATTTGATCCATTAATGTTACGAGTTCACCAACATATCCATTGAGTGTTTTGAAAAATGATCTGAAGTCGAAGGGTAATAAATTGGCATTGGCCATGCGTAGTGTCAATCGCCCGGTTGTTTTAACTAACGTGGCGCCATATACGAATCCCGGGTCTTTAAATCGCCTGAAATTATCGTATGAATCGTATATGGAATGATATTCACCTCCTGCATTTTCTCCACCGAAACCAATATTAATAGAAGGGATACCAATATGCTGCAAAAACGGAGAGAAATCTGAACCGGAACCAAGCGCGCCGATACTGATTGTTTTTTTATTCAGTAAGTCCTGTTTAGTTTTTATATTATTTCCGGCATCAATAATATCCTTTGATCGCCTCCGATCAAGAATGCTGATATTGGTCTCGGGATCTATAACTGTTTTTGCAATATCGTTGATCAACGGCTCTAATGCGTGTGAACCCTCAACATCTAAAAATCCTTTTCCATAATCATCGGTATTGATATAAATGACAGCTTTCTGCTGAAGTTCCTCTGCGTGATATTCTACCCATTCAGTGGAGCCAAGCAATGCAGGTTCTTCACCATCCCAGGCACAATACACAATACTTCGTTTTGGCTTCCATCCTGTTTTCACCAATTCACTAATGGATCTCGCTTCTTCTAACATAGCAGCCTGACCGCTTAAAGGATCTCCGGCGCCATTTACCCATGCATCGTGATGATTGCCGCGTATGATCCATTCATCAGGGCTCTCACTGCCAGGCAGTCTTGCGATAAT
>Ga0137407_10000800_pt1 | contig 20678 bp, 18 predicted proteins | sample CZOMad2_2_16fung_FD_108410 | JGI IMG/M metagenome (GOLD analysis project Ga0137407, IMG submission 108410) | Vadose zone soil fungal communities from Angelo Coast Range Reserve, California, USA - CZOMad2_2_16fungal (Illumina Assembly) | ecosystem: Environmental > Terrestrial > Soil > Vadose... | reverse complement strand
TTGCTCCATGTACCAGAGAATGCGGTCGCGCGGGATCACGTGCCCGTCCGCCAGGTCGTGGTGCGAGCTCGTCTCCAGCGAGAAGTCGACCGCCGGATAGATCAGCACCTGACACGTCGGGGTCGGCACGCCACCGGAAACCGCGAGCTGCGAGACGACGGCCGAGAGATTTCCGCCGGCCGAGTCGCCGGCCACGGCGACGCGGGCGGTATCGGCGCCGACGTCGCGGCCCTTCGTCCTGAGCCAGCGATACGCCGCCAGGCAGTCCTCGACCGCGGCCGGGAACTTGTACTCGGGCGCCAGCCGATAGTCGACGGCCACGACGAGCACGCCCGCGTGCTTGGCCAGTCGCGCGCAGAGGCCGTGATGGGTCTCGAGATCCCCCTGCACCCAGCCGCCGCCGTGGAAGTACGCGACGGCCGGCTGTGGCGCCGTCGCGGCGCTCGGGGAGTAGACGCGCGCGGGAATCTCCCCGGCGGGCCCGGGGATGCTGATGTTCTCCACACGCGGCAACGCCGGGGCCGGCTCGTCCATCAGGGACACCATGACCCGGAGCTGCTGGCGCAGCTCGGGCAGCGGTGGAAAGAATCCCGGCACGCGGATCGATTTGACGAACTCGCCGACGATCTGAGCCTTCGGGTCCATCGTGCGGCTGCCCATCCGGATGCGATGGCCGTCGAGGAAGCGCAGCGCAGCTTCCTCGCTCATCGACGTGTGAGAGATGTCCAGCGCCGGATGCGTGCTCGGATCGCTCATCGAGACCCTCCTGTCACGCGAACCACATGTCGGGCAGCGTGAACCCGTGGCGGAACGGATCGGACGGGTCGACGCCGTGCTGGAACACGCCGGTGATCCACGCCTGGCCGGCGATGGTGGGGACGATGCCCTGCCGTCCACCCACCTTGATCTCGGCGGCGATCGTCGCGTCGAACCGGGAACCGATGATCGATTCGTGGATGAACCCCTGCCCCAGCCCGAGCTGACCGCGGGCGTGCAGCACCGCGAGCCGCGCCGAGGTGCCCGTGCCGCACGGGCTCCGGTCGATGCGGCCCGGCGCGACGATCACGGCGTTGCGACTCACCGTGTCCGGGCCCGCGAACGGCATCGCGAACTCAGCGAAGGTCACGCCCTGGATGTCAGGATTCTCCGGATGGCTCACGGTGAGCTGCTGCTTGGCGGCGGCGACAATTCGTTTGCCGAGGGTGACGAGATCGCGCGCCTCTTTCGGCTCGACCGAGAAGCCGAGCGACGGCGCGTCAACGATCGCGAAGAAGGCGCCGCCATAGGCGACGTCGACGGCAATCGAGCCCAGGCCCTCGACGTCGAGCTTGGCGCCCAGATGCGTCACGAAGCACGGGACATTCGTGAACTGCACGCGCTCCACCTTGCCGTCGCGGCAGCGCGCCTCCACCGGGACCGGGCCCGCCGGTGTGTCCAGGGTGAGCGTCGTCACCGGCTCCCGCATCGGCAGCATGCCCGTCTCGAGGAGGACGGTCACGGTGCAGATCGTGTTCGACCCGGACATCGGCGGATAGTCGGCCGACTCCATGATGATCAGGCCGACATCGCAGTCGGGGCGGGTGGGCGGCGTCACCAGATTCACGCAGAGGGCGGGCTTCCCGCGCGGCTCGAGCAGGAGCCAGCGGCGCAGCTCGTCGGCCTGGGTCTCGAGATAGCGCTTCTTCTCGAACATCGTGGCGCCCGGCGGCGGCAGGACTCCCCCGACGATCACGTGGTTATCCTCGCCGCCGACGTGGCAGCCGATCACGGTGACCGTGCGTTCCCACTTCACGTGCGGATGGTACCATCCCCTCTCCAGTGAAGTTCATCGGCGCCTCGATCAAGCGGCTCGAAGACCCGCGACTGCTCGCGGGCGGCGGCCGCTACGTCGACGACCTGGCCCCACCCGGCACGGTGCACGCGGTCGTCGTCCGGAGCCCTCACGCTCACGCCCACGTTCGGCGGGTCGACGCCCGGCGTGCCCTCGGGCAGCCGGGTGTGCTCACCTGCCTGACCGCGGCCGATCTCGTCGGGGTCCCGAAGATTCCGCTGCGCCAGCCCGGCAAGCCGGCGCACGCCGCCTATCTTCAGCCGCCGCTGGCCGGCGACACGGTCCGCTACGTCGGCCAGCCGATCGCGGTCGTGGTCGCGACCGATCGCGTCGCTGCCGTCGACGCGCGCGAGCTCGTCGAGATCGAGTACGACGTCCTGCCCGCGCGCATCGACCTCGATGACGCCGGGCCCCTTCTGTTTCCCGAGGGCAACGTGGCCGACTCCTGGACCACGACCCTCGGCGACGTCGACGCCACGCTGCGCGACGCGGCCTGTATCGTGCGCGAGCGGTTCTACGTCGGGCGGCAGACCGCCGCGCCGATGGAGACTCGCGGGCTGCTCGCCGAATGGGAGGCGCACGCGGGCCGCCTGACCGTGTGGGGCATGACGAAGGTTCCCTACTTCAATCGCCGGACGCTCGCCGCCATGCTGGCGCTCGACGAAACGAAGATCGACTTCGCCGAATCCGACGTCGGCGGCGGCTTCGGCGCGCGCGGCGAGTTCTATCCCGAGGATTTTCTGATCCCCTATCTGGCCCGGCGCCTGGATCGCCCGGTGAAGTGGATAGAAGACCGACGCGAGCACTTTCTCGCGATCAACCATTCGCGCGAGCAGCAATGGTCGGTCGTCGCGGCCGCCGACGAGCGCGGGCGGCTCCTGGCGCTCGACGCGACTCTGGTCAACGTCATGGGCGGCTATCTGCGTACGCACGGCGTCTGGGCGGCCGCGCTCACCGCGTCGTATCTGCCCGGCCCGTACCAGTGGCCGAGCTATCGCTGCCGCGTCTCGTGCGTCATGACCAGCAAGACACCGACCGGCACCGTCCGCGCGCCGGGGTTCTACGAGGGCACCTTCGTCCGCGAGCGGATCGTCGACCTGCTCGCCGCGCGGGCGGGGCTCGATCCGGCCGAGATGCGCCGACGCAATCTCGCCAGGCCCGACGACCAGCCCTACACGGTCAGCACGGTCACCGCCGCGGTCACCGGGCGCACCGCCGACTTCGCCGGCGAGAACTTCGGCGAGATGTTCGAGCACGCGCTGAAGGCCGGCCGCTACGAGGCGCGGCTGGCGAAGTGTCGCGAGCTGAACGCCGCCGGAGGCGACGTCAGGTACGGGGTCGGCCTCGCGGCCGTCGTCGAGACGTCGGGTTCCGGCCCGTTCGAGAGCGCGAAGGTGGTCTTGACGTCGGAGGGCCGCATCGTGCTGGCCGCGGGCGCCACGTCGCTCGGGCAGGGGCTCCCGACCACGCTGGCGCAGGTGTGCGCCGAGGTCATCCAGGTGCCGCCGGGCGACATCGCCGTGCACCTGGGGGACACGCGCTGGATGCCGCAGGGCGTGGGCAGCTCGGCCAGTCGCTCCGCGGTGATGGCCGGCGCCGCCGTACACCAGGCGACGACGCGCCTTCGCGAGCAGATCGTGGCGCTCGCCGCCACGCGCTTCGAGGCCAGCCCCGCCGACATCACGCTCGAGGACGGCGCCGCCTACGTGCGTGGCGTACCCGACCGACGTTGCTCGCTGCGCGAGATCGCGGCGCTCGCCGGTGGTCCGCTCGAGGTGGAGTACCGTCACGAGACCACCCATGCGATCGGCTCGTTCGGTGTCCACCTCTCCGTGGTCGGTGTGGACGTGACGACCGGCGAGGTCCGTCCCGAGACGCATTTCGTCCTGTGCGACGTGGGGCGTGCGATCAATCCGACGATCGTGGAAGGTCAGCTGGTGGGCGCGGTCATTCAGGGCCTCGGCCACGCGACCATGGAAGAGCTCGTGTACGACTCGAGCGGTCAGCTCCTCAGCGGCACCTTCATGGACTACGCCATGCCGACCGCGGCGCGTGTGCCGTCGGTCGAGCTCCTCGTGCACGAGGCCGCGGCGCGCTCGAATCCGTTGGGCGTGAAGGGCGCCGGCGAATCGGGGACGTCCGGAGTCGGCGCCGCGGTCGCGAACGCGGTGGCCGACGCGGTCGGCGCGGCCGCCGCTCGCCACCTGCCGGTGACCGCGCCTCGAGTCAAGGCGGCGCTGTCGTGATCCGTGGGCTGCTCGTGGCTTTCATCCTCGCCGGGTGCGCGGGCGCGGGCGCGCCGGTCCGCGCCGAGCAGACTGACGCGACGCTTCGCGAAGAAATCCACAGCGTGTCGGTCGCCGCGGCGGACGCGAAGATCGTGGTCACCACCTATCGTCCGCGCGCCTGGGGTCCGTTTCCGTGGATCGTCATGAGCCATGGCACCGCGCCCACGCCGGAAGCCAACCGCACGATTGGGCGCTATCGATCTCTGAACCCGATCCGGGAGTGGGTTCGGCGCGGCTATGCGGTGATCGTGCCGGTGCGGCGTGGCTACGGCGCGAGCGGCGGTGAAAAGTTCGGCGACTCGTACGGCACGTGCGCCCGGCCTGACTTCCGTCGCGCGGGTGAAGGCGCGGCGCTGGATCTCCTCGCCACCATCCAGTGGGCGAAGACGCAGAGCGACCTCGATTCGAATCGCTGGTTGCTGGTCGGCCAGAGCGCCGGCGGGTTCGCCTCGATCTACACCGCGTCGAAGCGTCCGGAAGGGCTCGTCGCCGTGCTCGCGTTCGCGCCCGGTCGCGGCGGACGCCCGGACACGCATCCGGGCTTGCCCTGCGCGCCGGAGCCCGTGGCCAAGCTGTTCGCGTCGATCGCGCCGGACATCGCGGTGCCGGTCTTGTGGTTCTACGCCGAGAACGACGCGTACATCGGCCCCGCCGCGGCGAAGCTCTGGTTCGAGAGCTTTCGCGCCGCCGGCGGACGCGGCGACTTCGTGATGCTACCGCCGTTTCCCGAGAACCGCGGCCACGGTGTCTATCCCGCGGCCGCCGGCACGCCGCTCTGGACCGCGGCCGCGGCCGCGTTCTTTCGCTCGCACCAGATCACCTTGCCGTTCTAGGTGCCCATCGCCGCGGCCTCGGCGCGTTCGAGCCCGACGGCCTCCGCGGCGGCGGGAATCTCGGCCCAGGTCGTGGCGTCGACCTCGATGCCCGTCCGCGCGCGCTCGGCCTGCGCGATGCGCTCCGGCTCGCCGGGGACCAGGACGGGCAACTTCGGGTCGGCCGGGGGCGACGCTTTCACGTAGTCTTAGTGAGCGAGCGGATCCGGGCGCAGCTGGAAGTGGACGACAATAGGCTTCTTGCCCTTTCCGCCCTCCATGAGCCACGGCGCCCGGTCCCCGCTGGTCGTCCACAGCCCTCGCCCCTTCCAGCCGGCGCCCGGATCGTCGATGCGCCCGTCGAACCCCTTGGCGTAGAAGCCCAGCGGGTATGGGACGCGCAGCACGATCATCTTGCCGTCCTTGAGCGCGATCAGGCCGTCGTTGAGGTTGCCGGTCGACATCGGCACGTCATCGCCGAGCCCGAACGTGTTGTGCTGGTCGACCCACGTGTAGTAGCTCGACTCGGCGCTGTTCTCGCCGATCCCCTTGAAACCCGGGCCCGGGTACTGATAGAAGGCCCAGCCCTCGGGACAGTGATCGCCGGTGGCCTTCGGTCCGTTGAGCGGCCCCTTACACTTGCGCCGATCGAAGCTGCCGATGTGGCCGCTGCCCATCGAGGCCCACACGACGCCCTGCTTGTCGATGTCGGCGCCGCGGATGCCGAAGTAAGGCTTCGGCACGTTGTAGATCTCCGCGAGCGCGGTGGCCGGCGGGTTCGGCCCGGGAGCCACCCGCACGACCGCGGCGGTGCCGCCGAATGCGCTGACCGAGCCCCAGATCGAGCCGTCGACCGGGCTCGGCATCACGGCGTAGAAGCCGCCGGCGATCCGCTTGTCCTTCGTCGGATCGACCGGCTGGTCGGGCTCCACGTAGTCGTCACGCTTGCCGTTGCCGTTGGTATCGAGCACGAACGCGGTCCATCCCTGCGACTTGGCCGCGTCGCCCGTCTCGTCGAACATCTTGGTATTGACCCAGCCGACCACGGGGCCGCCGCCGCTAGTCCACACGGTCTCGTTCGCGTCGTAGGCGAACTGCAAGTGATGCGTCTGGAAGCACGTATCGACGAACGTGTACTTCATGGTTTTCGGGTCGAGGAACGTGAGCGCGCGGTTCGTCCGCTCCAGCGGGAAGAGCTTGGCCGACGGATGATCGGAGCCCTTCTGACAGAAGTCAGGGTTCTTGGGCCCGCGCACCACCGCCGCGAACCAGACCCGGCCCTTCCGGTCGAACATGCCGTTGTGGTTGTTGGCCTTGGTGTCCCAGAGCTTCTCCTCGCCCCAGTACGGCGAGGGCGCCATCGGCTTCTCGAGCGCGGCGTGTCCGGGTCCGAGCGCTTCGGGCGTGTCGGCGTCGCGAACCGGCGCCCTGAAGGTCGTCACGGTGTGCGTCTTGGGGTCGAGAATGGGATAGTCGTCGGTCGCGTATTCGGGCGAGCCGTACAGCTTGCCGTAGGCGTTGACCGTCGGATAGCGACGGTCCGACGCGATCAGATCGTGCAGGTACTTCTTGGGGTCGCCCCACTCCCACGTCGTGACGACGATGTTGCGCTCCACGCCCTGCGGACGCGGCGGCTTGCTGTGCGGCAGCTCGCCCTTGGCGACGCGATCGGTCCAGTCGCCGAAGTACTTGAACGGCACGCCACCCAGCACCTGCGTGAGCGGGTTCAGCATGAACGTCGCGGCCTGCCCCGACTGCACGCGGCGGATCCACGCCTTGTCCGACGAATCGAACTGGCCGAGCGAGGCGGGAATCGTCCGGGTCGAAAGCTGGCCCAGCTGATGGCAGCCGATGCAGGCCCGATTCTTCACGACGGTCAGCCAGTCGCTCTGCGTGACGTTCGCCGGGATGTTGCTCTTGCCGCCGAACTGATCGGCGTCCGGAATCTTGAGCATCGAGTACCAGTAGATCGCCGGGTAGTACTGTGCCGCCGCCGCGTCGGTCGGCGCCGGGACCGCGCTGAGGTTCAATTGCTTGCCGGACTCGCCGTCGACCTTCGCCGAATCGACGAGGCCGTAGCCGCGGACCCACACCTTGTACCTGGCCTTCGGCAGATCGGGCACCACGTAGCGGCCCTGGTCGTCGGTGACGACGATCCGCGCGAACTTCGTCGAAAGATCGGTCGTCTCGGCGATCACCCAGACGCCGGCCTCGGGCCCGGCCGGCCCGGTGACCACACCGCCGATGTCGTCGGCGTCGATGGGCACCGCTCGGCCGGCCGGTTGCTGGGCACCCAGCTTCACCATCGAGCCGCCACCAATCGCCGCGATCGCGACTGCCACCACTGTCAGCCACAGCGTTTTCTTCGTCGTCGTCATAGCGCCGCTCCTTTCATCCCGTCCCACCACTCGCCGCTGCCACTGCGCGCCAGGATGATACCTCGGGACCCGCGGGGCGGGACAGCGGTTGCGCCGAGCGCCACCGCTGCTTAGAGTGCAACCGATGCGCGTGGCCATTCTGCCGTCGGGCGCGCTGCTGGCGGACACGCCACTCGACGACGAAGAGACAACCGACGGCTTATCCGCTGCGGCCCGCGCCCGTGTCGCCCAGGCCTTCGCGCGTGGGTCCGGGCACGCGCTGCTCGATCTGGGGGCGACCGAGCTCGAGGCGCCCCTCGCTCCCCCGCTCGCGTTTCTGCGCGATCTCGGCCGCGCGTTCGTGACGCGGCTCTGCGCCCTGCCCGACCTCGAGGAGCGCCGCGAGCAAGTGGAGGTTGACTGCCCCGAGGACGAGCGTGCGCGCCTGGCCGGCAGTGTCCCGCCCATGGACGGCAGCGAGTACGTCGACGCCAACTGGATCGCCGCTCGCTGGGCCGACCTCAACCGGGCGCTGGCCGACGAGATCCGCGCGCAGCCGGGCTCGGTCGCGGACTGGCTGAGCGCGCGCCATCCGTCGTGGCACGTCGTCGGCAAGGTGTGCCTGCACCTGGCCGAGAATCGCTCAGACGAGGAGCATCCGTTCGCCTTCATCGCGACCTACGCGGCGCGCGCCGGCGCGGGCGGTAAGGTGCAGCATCGCCCCCTGGCACGCGCGCTCGAGGAGTCCTCCGCGCGCAACGACCGGCAGCGGCTGCTCCATCTGCTTACACCGCTTCAGCGCGCAGCGGAGCAGACCGAGTGGCTGGCCGAGCTGATCGACTCCGGAGAAATTCACCAGGCGTCGGCCTGGACGCCCGCCCAGGCTCACCGCTTCCTGAACGCCATCCCGGCCTTCGAGGCGGCCGGACTGGTCGTGCGCGTCCCCGACTGGTGGCGCGCGCGCCGCCCACCACGGCCGGAAGTGGCCGTGCGCGTAGGCGAGAAGAAGCCAAGCGCGGTCGGGATGGACGCGCTGCTCGACTTTTCGGTCGCCGTCGCGCTGGGTGACGAGAGGCTGACGAACGCGGAGGTGCGCCAGCTCCTGGCGTCGTCGAGCGGGCTGGTGCGGCTACGCGGCCAGTGGGTCGAGCTCGACCGCGAGCGGCTGAGCGAAGTGCTCTCCCACTGGGAGCGCGTGCGGCATGAGTCGGAGAAAGGCGGCCTGTCGTTCCTCGAGGGCATGCGGCTGCTCGCAGGCGCCCCGCGGAACCCGGACGAGACCGCAGCGCTCGCGGCGGCCGAGGGCTGGGCGCGCGTCGAGGCTGGCGCCTGGCTCGCGCGCACGCTGCAGGAGCTGCGTGGGCCGACGGGGCTCGCGGAGACCGATCCGGGTCCCGACCTTCGGGGCACGCTGCGGCCCTATCAGAAGGTGGGCGTGGCGTGGCTCGCGTTCGCCTCGTCGCTGCGGCTCGGCGTCTGCCTGGCGGACGACATGGGGCTCGGCAAGACCATCCAGGTGCTTGCCCTCCTGCTCCTGTACAAACGGCGCGAGCGGGCCGGCGGGCCGCCGCATCTGCTCGTGGCGCCGGCGTCGCTCCTCGCCAACTGGCAGGCCGAGATCGACCGCTTCGCGCCGTCGCTGACGACCCTCGTCGCGCACCCGTCCGCTATGGCCGGGCGCGAGCTCGGCGCGCTGGCCGGCGCCGATCTCGGCTCGACCGATCTCGTCATCACGACCTACGGGACGCTGGCGCGCGTCGAGGCGCTGCGGGCGCGTGAATGGTCGCTGGCGATCCTCGACGAGGCGCAGTCGATCAAGAACCCCGGCGCGCGGCAGACGCAAGCGGTCAAGGCTTTGAAGGCGCGCGCCCGCATCGCGCTCACCGGCACGCCCGTCGAGAATCGCCTGGGAGATCTGTGGTCGATCTACGACTTCCTCGACCCGGGCCTGCTGGGCTCGGCGCGCGAATTCTCGGCGTTCGCCAAGCGGATGGCTGATCGGCCGGTCGAAAGCTATGCGCCATTGCGCCGCCTGATCCAGCCATACCTCCTGCGCCGGCTCAAGACCGACCGCTCCGTCGTCGCGGACTTGCCTGACAAGACAGAGGTGAAGGCGTTCTGTCTCCTCTCGAGCGCGCAGGCCGCGCTCTATCAGAAGACGGTCGACGAGCTCGAGCGTTCAGTCACGGGCCTCACGCAAGGAATCGAGCGGCGCGGCCTGGTGCTGGCCTACCTCATGCGCTTCAAGCAGATCTGCAATCACCCGGCGCACTGGCTGGGCGAAGGCAACTGGGACGAAGCGGCGAGCGGCAAGCTCGCGCGGCTGCGCGAGATCGTCGAGGCGGTGGCGGCGAAGCAGGAAAAGGTGCTGGTGTTCACCCAATTTCGCGAGGCCACCGAGCCACTGGCGGCGTTCATGACGGGCCTGTTCGGCCGGCCCGGGCTCGTGCTCCACGGTAGCACGCCGGTCCGGGCTCGCGGCGGGCTCGTGCGACGGTTCCAGGAGGACGCGACGGTGCCGTTCTTCGTGCTGTCGGTGAAGGCGGGCGGAAGCGGCCTGAACCTCACTGCGGCCTCGCACGTGGTGCACTTCGACCGATGGTGGAACCCCGCGGTCGAGGATCAGGCGACCGACCGCGCCTACCGCATCGGCCAGCACAAGAATGTGCTGGTGCACAAGCTCGTGTGCCGCGGCACCGTCGAGGAGCGCATAGACAGGCTCATCGAGGACAAGCAGGCCATGGTGCGGGGGGTGCTCCAGGGTGGCGGCGAGACCCTCCTGACCGAGATGAGCGACGCGGAGCTGATGACCATGGTCGCGCTCGATCTCCGTCGGGCCACGGCCGAGACATGAGATAAGGAGGCGCGATGGCGTGGTACAGGGGCGGATGGGACTACTACCCGCCCTACGTGTCGGTGGGTGAAAAGAGAGCGTACGGCATGCTGGCGCTGGCGAAGCTGTTGAAGAAGAGCAAGCGCACGGCCGAGCCGGTCACGATCGCGGGCCGGAAGCGACAGCTCGCCACCACGTTCTGGGGCAGGGCGTGGTGCGACAACCTCGAGCGTTACGCCGACTTCGCCAACCGCCTGCCCCGCGGGCGCGCGTATCTGCGCAACGGCTCGGTCCTGGACCTGGCGATCGCCGCGGGCCGGATCGAGGCATACGTGGCCGGCAGCGAGCTGTACCGGGTGACGATCGGCATCGCCCCTCTCGCGAAGACACGGTGGCGCCAGGTCATTTCGCGCTGCACCGGCCGGATCGGCTCGCTGGTCGGCCTGCTCCGCGGTGAGCTGTCCGACGAGGTGCTAGCCGTGCTGACCCACGCGCGGGACGGGCTGTTCCCGGAGCCGCGCGAGATGACGCTCGACTGTTCGTGCCCGGACTCGGCCGGCCTGTGTAAGCACGTCGCCGCGGTCCTCTACGGTGTAGGCATCCGTCTCGACGCCAAACCGGAGCTGTTCTTCGTGCTGCGCCGCGCGGACCAGGCTGAGCTGCTGAGCTCGGCCACCGCCGGCGCGCTAGCGCGCGGGCGGCCAGCCGTGGGCAAACGCATCGCCGACGACCGGCTGTCCGCGGTGTTCGGGATCGAACTGGAGGACGCCGCGCCGGGCGCGCGCCACCCATCACGCCGGAGCACGCCGGGCCCATCCCGCGTCTCCAAACGGCGACGTTGAGCCTTGATCGCGGTTGCCGTATCGTGGCGAAAGCCATGAAGGCACCGCCGCTTCCTCTCTGGCGGATGACGCGAGTCCGCTACGACCGTCTCGTAGACGTCGGCATCTTCGGTCCGGAGGACCGGGTCGAGCTGCTCGACGGCTTGCTCGTCGCCCGCGAGCCACAAGGCGAGCGCCACGCCACGGTCGTGGGGCTGGTACGCGCCGCGCTCGAGAAGGCGTTCGGCAGCGGTCACCACGTCCGCGAGGAGAAGCCGATCGCTCTCGATGACCAGTCGGAGCCGGAGCCCGATGTCGTGGTCGTACCAGGTCGACTTCGAGACTATCTCACGGCCCATCCCTCCCGGCCGGTGCTCATCGTCGAGGTCGCCGAGACTTCGCTGGCGCTCGACCGGTTGCGCAAAGGCCGTCTGTACGCGCGGGCTATGATCTCCGATTACTGGGTGGTCAACCTTGTCGACGAGATCCTGGAAGTGCATCGAGAGCCGGTGCGCATCCCATCGGGACACGGCGACTGGAAGTACGATTCGGTCCGTCTGCTCAGGCGCAACGCTGTCGTCACGCCGCTCGCCGCGCCCCGAGCCCGCATCCGCGTCGCCGACTTGCTGCCGTAGGTCGGAGTAGCTGGATGACGTTCACCAGGGCAGGATCGCGGGCTCGTACTTCTCGATGCGTTCCTTGATGGCCATCACCGGCTCGATGCCGTAGAGCTTTCGCGCGTTCTCGCCCATCAGTTTCCGCTGCGCCTGGGCCGGCACGTTCAGCTCGGCCATGTGGTGCAAGCCCTCCCAGGCGTCCTCGGCGTCGTGATGCGGATAGTCCGAGGACCAGATCGCGACGTCCTGGAACACGTCCCACAGGCGATAGACGAGCGTCTCGTCCGACTCGAAGCCGATGAAGCAGCGTGCGTTGAAGACCTCGACGGGATCGCGGATGAGCCGGTTGTCACGCTGGAACGCGAACAGGTTCGAGAAGTTCGAGCTGCGCGAGAGGATCAGCGGCAGCCAGGACGCGTTCGACTCGAGCACCGCGGCCTTGAGCTTCGGAAACTTCTCGAGCCACCCGGTCTGCACCACCACCGTCACCCACGTCATGGCCTCCATTAAAAAGCCGAGAGTCTCGGAGGCATCGATGGCCGGGTCCATCGCCGCGGTGATGTTCGAGACGAACTGGCCGGGCGAGTAGACGACCGACTCGTCCGTGAACAGGAGCCCCTGCCCCGAGTGGCCGCGCGCTTCCGCCATGCGCTGGCCCCAGTCCGGTGTCAGCGCCTCGCGCGACGGGAAGGTGTGCATCGCGAGCACGACGCCGGTGGCCTCGAACTCGCGCCAGAGCGGATCGAACTCGGGCAAGGTGGGATAGCGGCCGTTCCAGAAGCAGGGCCGCACCGCCGCCGCCTTGAAGCCGAGCGCGGCGACTCGCTTGAGCTCGGCGATCGACGCCTCGACGCTCTGCAACGGCAGCACGGCGCACGGGAACAGCCGCCGCCGATCGGGGGCGCAGTAGTCGAGCACCCAGTCGTTGTAGGCCCGGGCCAGCACCGTCGCCGCCTCGGCGCTCCGCACCAGGGCCAGGCGGACGAACCAGGTGGGGAACAGCATCACCTGGTCGGTGCCCAGCGCGTCCATGTCGGCGAGGCGCGCATGCGGGTCGCGGCAGCCGAGCAGCCGACCGAATTTCGCCTGCCAGGCCGCGGTGCCCGGCGTGAGCTTGCCGACCTCTTTCTTGTCCCAGCGCGCCCAGCCCACCTCGGCCGCGTTCGAGCGCTCGCGCGCTGCCGGAACCACCCGCCCGTTGATATAGAGGAGGTCGCTGTCGGTGTGGAAGCAGAACTGCGTCTTGATCCACGCCCGGCTTCCGGCCGGCACGTACTCGTCCCAGACCGCCGGCGGCTCCACGACGTGGCTATCGCAGTCGAACACGGGGAAGTCCTTGCGGACGCTGGTGGCTGCCATAGGGATGAAGTAGCCTATTGTCGGGAACCCTGTCAATGACGGTTCAGGACGCGTCGGGACTCGAACGCTTCTCCCTCGCCGGCAAGATCGCGCTGGTCACCGGCGCCACGCGCGGCCTCGGGCTCGAGATCGCGCGCGGCATGGCCGCGGTCGGCGCCGTCGTGGGGATCAACGGCCGCGACGCGGAGCGGGCGGAGGAGATCGCGAAGCGCATTCCGGGAGCCTTCGCAGCGCCGTTCGACATCACCGATCTGCCGGGCGCGACCGACGCCGTCGACTCCATCGTGGCGCGCCACGGCCGGCTCGATTGTCTCGTCAACAACGCGGCGGTGCGCGACCGGCGGCCTCTGCACGAGATCACGGCCGACGACTTCCGCCACGTGATCGAGACCAATCTGGTCGCGCAGTACGAGCTCTCGCGCGCCGCCGCCCGCCACATGGCCAGGCGCGGTCAGGGCCGGCTCGTCTTCATCAGCTCGATGGTCGGGCCGCAGTCGTTCCAGGGTGACCCGGCGTACGTCGCGTCGAAGGGCGGGCTCGAGGCGCTGATGCGCGCGCTCGCGGTCGAGCTCGGCGACAAGGGCATCGCCGCCAACGCGATCGCGCCCGGCCTGTTCCTGACCGAGCGCAACGCGCCGTTCTTCGCCGAGCCGCGCCTCGCCGAGCTGGCGCGCCGCATTCCGCTGCAGCGCTTCGGCCGCCCGGACGAGCTGGTCGGCGCCGCGATCTTTCTCGCATCCGACGCCGCGTCCTACATCACGGGCCAGGTGCTGACGGTCGACGCGGGACTTTCGGTCGCTCTCTAGGACGGAGGAGACATGAAGATACGAATCGGAGTGGGAATCGGTGGCGCGTCGGCCTCGACCGGCGCGCTCAACGAGCTGGTCACGGGGCTCGACGATATGGGATTCGACTCGCTCTGGCTCTCGGAAGTCCTGACCGGCCAGGTGTTCGATCCGGTCGTCGGTCTCTCGTGGGCGGCGGCCGCCAATCCGCGGCTGAAGATCGGCACGACGATGCTGCTGCCCGGACGCAACGTGCTCCGGCTCGCCAAGCAGCTCGCGAGCCTGGACGTGCTGTCGAACGGACGGCTCCTGGTGACGTTGGTCCCCGGGCTCACCTACGCGCCCGAGCGCGACGCCATCGGCCTCGAGCCCAAGCGCCGCGGCGCGTTCATCGACGAAGCGCTGCCGCTCCTGCGACGCCTGTGGGCCGGCGAGACCGTGAGCTACGAGGGCGTCGCGGGCACGCTCCGCGACGTCAAGCTCTGGCCGCTGCCCGTGCAGCAACCGCTCGAAGTGTGGCTCGGCGGCACGGTGCCCGCCGCGCTCGAGCGTTGCGGCCGGCTCTCGGACGGATGGCTCCCGTCGCAGTGCACGCCCGAGGAAGCCGCGTCGGGACGCGCCGTGATCGAGGACGTCGCGGCGAAGGCCGGGCGCTCGATCAGCTCCGAGCACTTCGGCGTCAGCATCGGCTACGCCCGCGCGCCGATCGATCCCAACATGGCCCGGGTGATGACCGCCCGGCGTCCCCGTTCGGTCGAGCTGACGCCGGTGGGCCTGCCGGCGTTGCGGGCGGTCATCGAGCGATTCATCGGCGTCGGCTTCTCGAAGTTCGTCGTGCGGCCGATCGTCGCGCCGACGTCGTGGCGCGCCGAGCTCGAGGCCCTGTCGGCGGCGGTGGGCGATCTGCAGACCTGACGGGGTCGATTGGACGCTCTGACCTTCGGGCGTCTGCGTCACTTCGGCCGGCTGGAGCAGTGGCTCCTGCTGCTCTCGATCGGGAGCGGCGCGGCGTACATGGCGACGCGGGCGGTCCAGCCGTTTCCCGGCAGCGTCGTGGTCAAGGCGCTGAGCATGGCTCCGCTGGCGGTGCTGGCCTTCAGGGTCCTGAGCAAGGCCGAGCGCGTTCGCGACGCCCGGATCCTGGCGGCGGCGCTGGCGCTCTCCTGTCTCGGCGACGTCTTCCTTCATCTCGACCCAAGACGCTACTTCGCGCACGCTCTCGGGTCGTTTCTCCTCGCGCACCTCGCGTACATCCTGCTCTTCGCGCGAAACTGGCCGCGGCCGCTACGCCCCTCGGCTGGCCAGGTGATTCTGGCCGCGCTGGTCCTGGTCTATGGCCTGCTGCTGTGCGTGTGGCTGGGGACCGGGCTCGGACGGCTCCTCGTCCCGGCGCTCGCCTACGCCGGCGCGATCACGGCGATGACCGTATCGACGATTCTCGCGGGCTTCTCGCGGCCGTTCGTCTGGATCGGCGCGTTGCTGTTCCTGATCTCGGACTCGCTGATCGCCGCCGGACGCTTCCGGATGGCCGTGCCCCTGGCCGCGCTTCTGATCTGGCCGACGTACTACCTCGCGCAGTACGGGATCGCGATCGGATTTCTCCGGGAGAAAGCCGCCGCCGACCGCTCACCCGCGATCAGCGGCTGACGCCGGAGCGCTGGGTGGCCAGCTTCACGGCGCGCTCGTGCAGCGCGGGCGCGCCCAATCGCCGTGCCCAGTCCGCGAAGTCCGCGCGGGGCCCCTTCCAGCGAAGCGCGTCCACGTCGACGCCGATCGGCGCGTCCGCGCGCAGGGTCGCCAGATCGCGGAACAGCAGCGCGCGTTCCCATTGCTCGACGAGCGTCGCGGCCAGCCGCTCCGTCCCGCGCATGGGCACGTTCCACTGCGCGACCTGCCTGGGGATGTCCTCGAGGTGCCGATAGCGCGCGAGGACGGTCGCGGCGGACTTTGCGCCCCAGCCGGGCAAGCCCGGGAAGCCGTCGGCGTTGTCGCCGACGAGCGCCAGCCAGTCCGGGATCGATTCGGGCGCGACGCCGAACTTCTGCCGGACCCCTGACTCGTTCCGAATCTCTCGCGTGCGCCGATCGAGCTGGACGACCCGGTCGTCGCGCACGCATTGCGCCAGATCCTTGTCCGGGGTGCACACGATCACCTGCTCGACCCGCGAATCGGATGCGGCCATGGCCGCCGCCGCGGCCAGGGCGTCGTCGGCTTCGAACTCGACCATGGCCCAGACCACGACGCCGAGCGCCCTCAGCGCGTCTTCCAGCGGCTCGAACTGGGCGTACAGCACCGGGTCGATCCCCTCGCCGGTCTTGTAGCCTGGCCAGAGCCCGTTGCGAAACGACTCGATGACGTGATCCGTGGCCACGCCGAGATGCGTCGCGCCACCCTCGAGCATGCCCAGCATCGAGGTGACGACGCCCCGCACCGCCCGCAGCTCTTCCGGCGCGGTTCGCTCGAACGCCGCCGCCGGCGACATGAAGTAGCGGAACAGCTCGTACGTGCCGTCGACCAGGTGGACAATCACGATTGAACGATACGCCAAATTCGTTCGCCGGCCGACCACCGTCGTAAGATTTTCATGTGCGCTTGGCGCTCCACGTGTTGGTGGCTGTGCTCGCGAGTGGCTGCGGCCGAGAGGCGGCGCCCGCGCGTCCCTTGGCCGCCCGGGTCACCGAGATCGCCGAGGTGAACACGGCGGGCGCGTACGTCGACACCATCGCGCTGAGCCGCGACGGGAGCCGCGTGGCGACTGGCCAGCGCAACGGCTCGATCCGCGTCTGGACGCCGGCGAGCGCCGCGGAGCCGGCCACGTTCGGCATATCTCGACAGGCTGTCGCCGATCTCGCCTTCGCCCCCTCCGGCGATCTGCTCGCCTCGCTCGGTCTCTACCGCGAGGGGACCTTGCGGCTCTGGCGGCCGGGCGAGGGTTCGAGCGCGTGGTCCGAGATGGCGAGCCTCCCCGTGGGTCACTGTCTCGGGCTGCGATTCGACGGCCTGGGGGAGCGCCTGGCCGTCATGTGCGCGCGCGAGGTGCTCATCGTCGACGTCGCGGGACCTGTCGCGATCGGCCGCATCACGAGCTCGCATCGTGAGGAGCTGACCGCTTTCGATCTGTCCGCCAACGGCAGCCGGCTCATCACCGCCGGGCACGAGGGCGACGTGACGGTATGGGACCCTGTCTCCGCGACGCCGCTTCACACGTTCTCGGTCGCCCAGTCGCGTCGTCCGGGCCCGCTGCCTCGCGGCATGCCGGCGCCCGAAGTGTGGGCCGTCGTCGTCGCCCTCTCGCCCGACGGCTCGCGAGCCGCCGCCGTCACGATCGAGGGCACGGTCTACGCGTGGGAGGTGATGACGGGCACCGAGCTCTTGATGGACGCTCACCCCGAGGCCGCCGGCCCGCCGAACGGCTCGCTGCGGTTCACCGAGGATGGCCGACTGCTCGCGCCCACCGGCGACCGGCGCGGCATGCGTCTGTTCGATCTCACGCGGAAAAGCTCGCGCATCGCCGGGACCGGCGCCAAGAACTTCAACGCCGTCGCGATCACCGACGACGCCACCGGCTTCGCCGCGATCACGTCGGCCATGGAAAGCGGGAAGATCGTTTACGACGTCGAGGTCTGGAAGATGGAGCCGGGCTAGAGACCGGCCAGGGCGCGCAGGCGATCGCCGGTGACGCCCATGATGCGAGCTTCACCGCCGACCGCGCCCAGGCGCTTGTAGAACTCGAGGGCACCCGCGTTGGCTGAATGCACGCCCCACTCGAGCGACCCGCCGCCCTGGCGCACTGTTTCAGACGCGACTCTGGCCATGAGGGCGTGACCGACGCCCTTCCCGCGCGCGGAAGGCATCACGAAGATGTCGTGGAGCCACATCGCTCGGGCGGCGATGTCCGTGTTGTAGCCCGTGCTGAAGAAGACGTAGCCCACCACCGCGCCGTCGAGCTCGGCGACCAGCGGCGTGAACGCGGCCTCGGGCCCGAAGCCATCGGTTCGAACTCGCTCGGCCGTGAACGGCCGGCCGTGGATCCCGACGTGATCGTTCAGGTCGTTGGCCATCTCGGCCAGGATCGCCGCCTCGTCGGGGCGCGCGGGGCGCACCCGGACGGCGCTCACGAGCGCGCGGCGTCGCTCGAGAGCCGCCCGTGAGCCGTCTCGGACTGGGACGGCAGGAGCGAGAAGTGGCTGTGCACGGCGAGCCACTTTCCCGCGCGCCGCTCCAGCACGAAGGTGCCGCGCCCTGGGCGCGTGACCGGACGTCCGTCGGGGCCCGTCACCTCCGTGAGCCAGCCGCCGGCGATCCACGCGCTGTCGCCCGAGGCGTGGACCTGGGCGTCCGGCTCGAAGCGGAAGTCGCGGATGCGCGGCCAGACGTTCTGCCACTGCTCGCGGACGATGTTGTCGAGGCCCGCCACGGCGCGGGCCCAGGTGCCGAAGGCCATCGCGTCGGTGGCGAACAGCTCGCGGCCGCCGGTGAAGTCACGGGCGCGGACGGCGGCCTCGAACGTGCGGAGCCACTCCTGGGGTGTCGCGGCCGAAGGAGCCATGGCGGCATTATGCACCGAGAGTGTGGCATGCTGCTGGTCATGCCCCCGTCGAGACGGCCCCTTCGAGTGCTCCATACCGCCGATGTCCACCTCGAGAGCGACGGCTACGGTGATGCCCGCCAGCAAGCCGCGCACCGCGAGCGCGAACGGCGCATGTTCCAGCGTATCGTCGATCGAGCGCTGAGCGACCAGGTCGATCTGCTGCTGATCGCCGGCGATCTCTTCGATCACAACCGCGCGTCCGACGAGGCCGTCGAATTCGTCCGACGCGAGCTCGCGCGGCTTCGCCAGCCGGTCGTCATCCTGCCCGGAAATCACGACGTGCTGCATTCGAACGCGATCTACGACCGGCACGACTTCACGGCGGGAACGAGCCACGTCCATCTGATCCGCCGGCTGAACGGGGAGACCATCGACCTCCCGGAGCTCGACGCGGTCGTGTGGGGCCGAGCGATGGAGGAGCACGAGCCCGGCTTCCAGCCGCTCGCCAATATTCCGGGCCGCGACGCTCAACGCTGGTCCTTGGCCATGGGTCACGGCTTTTTCTATCCGGACCGACAGCGACCGGATCGGTCCTCGCCGATATTCGCCGACGAGATTCGCGACACCGGCTGGGACTATCTCGCCCTCGGTCACCAGCACGTCCAGACCAACGTCAGCCAGGGCGACGTGACCGCCTACTACGCGGGCGCCCCCGGTACGGTCCTGCGAATCGACTTCTCGGTCGAAGGCGGCATCCGCGTAGAGCCTCGCCCGCTCGACTGAAAGTGGTGCGCGCTGCAGGCCGTCGCGGGGCTGGGGCCCCGCCGGCCGAGGCGCGGCTAGAAAGAGGAGACGCACACGATGGCCGTCGAAGTCGCGAAGGTCGAGCTCAAGAGCGTCCAGGACGGCTCCGGCCTCGAGGAGCGCATCCTGGCCGGGCAATTCACCGCCGACCAGGTCGTGGCGGTGGTGGGAAAGACGGAGGGCAACGGCGGGGTCAACGACTTCACCCGTCTCCTGGCCGATCACGCCTTTCGGCGCGTGCTCTTGAAGCATGGCAAGCGCAGCGAAGCCGAAGTCGCCACGGTTCCGATGGTGTGGTCCGGCGGCTGCGACGGCATCATCACGCCCCACGCGACCGTGTTCGCGCGGAACGACCGGAAGGGATCCGCGGACAAGCCGCGTCTGGTGATCGGCACCGCCATGAGCGCGGAGCTTCAGCCCGAGGACATCGGCCGACCGCGCATGGTCGAGGTCGTGGCCGAGGGCGTGAAGGCGGCGATGAAGAATGCCGGCATCGAGGACCCGAAGGACGTGCACTACGTCCAGACCAAGACGCCGCTCCTCACCATCGACTGGGTGGAGAACGCGAAGCGGCGGGGCAAGACCGTGGCGTGCGAGGTGCACGACTCGATGGGCGTGTCGAACGGCACCACCGGCCTGGGGATCGGGGTCGCGCTGGGCGAGATCTCGATGCCGCGCGCCGAGCAGATCTGCAAGGACCTCGACATCTACTCATCGGTCGCGTCGTGTTCTTCTGGCGTCGAGCTCACCCGGGCCCAGATCGTGCTCATGGGCAACAAGGCGGGCGCGGGCGGGCGCTACCGTATCGGCCACAGCGTCATGAAGGACGCGCTCGACATCGACGGGATCTACGCCGCGATCCGGAACGCCGGGCTCGAGCTGCCGGATCGACCGCGCGCCGACGACCTCAAGGGGCGCCTCGTGAACTGCTTCATCAAGTCCGAGGCGGACCATCGTGCCAAGCTCCGCGGCCGGCGTCAGATCATGCTCGACGATTCGGACGTCCACCACCATCGTCACTCGAAGGCGGCGGTCGGCGGCGTGGCCGCGGCGGCGATCGGAGATCCAGCGGTCTTCGTCTCGGTCGATGCGATGCACCAGGGGCCGCACGGCGGCGGCCCGGTCATCGCGATCGTCGACGTCGGCGACTGAGCGCGTCAGTCGTAGAGGTGGCAGGCCACCTCGCCGTCCCCGTCGCGGCGACGCAAGGTCGGCGCGACCTGGGAGCAGATCGCCATCGCCGCCGGGCACCGCGGATGGAAGCGACACCCCGACGGTAAGTTCAGGGCACTCGGGACCTCTCCGGCGACGGTGCGTTCCCCTTGCGGGTCGTCGGGATGGGACGGGAGCGCCGCCGCGAAGAGCGCTTTCGTGTACGGATGCATCGGCCGCGCGCACAGGGCGTCGCTCGACGCCGACTCGACGATCTGGCCCAGGTACATCACCGCGATCCGGTGGCTGATGTGCGCGACCGTGGCCAGGTCGTGGCCGATGAAGAGATAGCTCACGCCGAGCGTCCGCTGGAGCAGCTCGAGCTGGTTGATGATCTGGGCGCGGACCGACACGTCGAGCGCGGAGACCGGCTCGTCCAGCACGATCAAGCGCGTGTCGGTCGCGAGCGCCCGCGCGATGGCGATCCG
>Ga0137407_10000795_pt1 | contig 20737 bp, 17 predicted proteins | sample CZOMad2_2_16fung_FD_108410 | JGI IMG/M metagenome (GOLD analysis project Ga0137407, IMG submission 108410) | Vadose zone soil fungal communities from Angelo Coast Range Reserve, California, USA - CZOMad2_2_16fungal (Illumina Assembly) | ecosystem: Environmental > Terrestrial > Soil > Vadose... | reverse complement strand
TGATGAAGTCATGCCGCAGCGTTTGCCCGAAGACGGTCCAGGTGATACCCGCCAAGGCGACGCAGATTGCCACCACCCACCAGGGAGAGAAGCGCGATGCTTTTTTTATACCTGCTCGAGCCACAGCTTGAAGATTGCGTTGATACTGCTACGCGGCGGAAGAGACCAGCCGCTTGATTAGATCCTCGGCCGTAACAACCCCGACCAGCCGCTGACCTCTGGTCGTCACTGCCGCCATTCCGAGGCGTGCGGCTCGCAGCCTCTGGATAACGCGGTACGCCGGCTCCTCCTCGGTCGTCGTTACGATACGCCGGACATACCTGCTTAGCGGCCTATTCTCTCCATTTTGCTCGAGGAGAATATCCAGGACGTTGACCAACCCAGCCGGCTGGCCTTCCGGCGTAATGATGGGAAGACGATCGACGCCTGAAGAAGCGCTAAGATCGAGCACTTCCTGAATTGACGCGTTCGGTCGCACCGCAACAACTCTCGGCAAAGGCAGCATCACGTCGCGCACTTTCACCCCGCGAAAGTCAACGACATTGTGAATCATCGCGCGCTCGGTGGGGGTGAGAGAGCCTTCCCGCTCACTTTGGGTCGTGATTTGCTTCAGCTCTTCTCGCGCGGCAAAAAGCCGGGCCCTTTTCGCCGCGCGCTGTGGCAGGAGGAGTCTTCCAAGCCATGCGCCAAGTTCCAGTACCGGCGAAAGCAGGATCGACAGGAATTCCAATACGCCGGCAAGACGCGCCAGAGCTCGGAACGGAAATCGCCGAAAAAGCGACTTAGGGAGGACGGAAAGCAGAAGAAGATATACGGGAAACGCGATTACCAACGCGATTGAATAGCCGGCATATCCGAATGCGTGGACCAATTGACGCGTCAGCAGGAGCAAGCCGAGTATGTCGGCCGCATTTGTGAAAATCAAAACAGTCACGAGCAGCCGTTCCGGATGCTTTAGCAGTCGATTGAGCCGGACGGCCGCCGGTGCGCGACGTTTCACATTTTGTCGTAATCGCACAGGATCGATCGCCAGCAATCCGCTTTCGATTCCGTTGAAGAAGAACGAAACAATCCAGCAGCAGAAAATGATGAAGCCGATCGTCATGCCGCGACGCTGGTTTGATCCGGCGTTCCCTGAATGCCGTCGCCGGTTGTTTTCTCCAGCAGAACTTCCTCGATTCTTTTGCGCCCCGCGCGCCGCACAGTAATGGCAAGCCGTGGAATCTCGAGTTTTGCGCCCGAAGACGGCAAATACCCTAAACGCGTGAAGACAAATCCCCCGATCGTGTCTATTCCTTCTGCATCGATTTGAAAGCCGAGGTATTCGCTTAAATCATCGAGGCGCGCGTTGCCGCTCACGAGAAATTTCCCATCTTCGAGCGGCTCGATGTACAAATCGACGTCACCCCGGGGAAGCGCGTCGCCCAGAATCTCTTCCACGATATCATCCATGGTGATGACTCCTTCGGTGCCGCCAAATTCATCAACCACCACCGCCATTCCCTGGGGATGAGTCAGAAACAGCTTGAGTAGCTCCTCTGCACGCATCGTCTCGGACACGAACGACGGAGCGATCAATTTCTCCGTGTAATGTTCCGATGGATCGAGCAGGAACAGCTTTACATCGATGATGCCAAGAATTTGGTCGGGCGTATCGGCATAAACCGGGACGCGGCGATGACGTTTCTCCTTTAAACGCGCAATCGCCTCGTCGTTCGTTAAATCATCCGGCAGAATGAAGGTATCGACGCGCGGCGTCATGCAATCCTTCGCCGTTTTGTCGCCGAGTTTGATGATTTCCTCGATCATCTCTGCTTCTTCTTCCTTCAGCGAGCCTTCCTCTTCGCCCATTTCCAGGAGCGTTCGCAGTTCTTCGTCGCTCAGGCGTGGCCGGATGCGCAGATGCGATGGCGTCAGAAGATCGACAATCCATGTGCTGGCACGCTCGAGTCCGTGACCGACGCGGTCGAGCAGCGGCATTGAAATCTTCAATGTAAACGCCCCGATTGCGGACAATCCATATGGCGCGGAAAGCGCCAGGAGCTTCGGAATCAAATCGCAGATCAGCACAATAATCGCGAAGACCACAATTCCCGCCAGCCACTGTGGTATGCGCGACGCAAACGGGCCGTGCCACAAGAGGACGAGACACAAAATCACCAGCGGCACGTTCACCAGGCGGTCGCCCAAAAGCAGAACGTTCAGAATGCGGCGCGGGTTTTCCTGGAAGAGTTGGACGAATTTGGTGAGTCCAACCCTATCTTCTGCCAGGCGGCGGAGCTGATGCGGCTTGAGCGAGAAAAGTGCTGTCTCCAGTCCTGAAAAAAGGGCAGAACAGAAGATTAAGATTGCGATGATGACCAGGAGAATGGCCAAAGCCGCGCCTGTCATCATCTATGGTAGCACAGCCGTGCTGGCAATTCCCCCGCCCGAAGCGGGTGGCCCATTTTCTCGAAAAAGATAATCGGCGCTTGTTTGCTCATCATCAGAGCCACTTGCAAATTAAGCTCTTCATGAACAAAGGCGAGAGGATTTCGCGATTTGTGGCGGACCTGGGCGCGGACGAGGTCGATCTAATCCAGGCCGATATCGCAAAGCACCCGTTTTATCGCGCTTTTTTTCGGTGCTGGAACGAGCAACGTTATTATGAAGCGCACGATGTTCTCGAGCAGCTCTGGCTGACCACCAATACCGATGACGACTATTTTTTCAAAGGCCTGATTCAAGCAGCAGGTGCTTTCGTTCATCTCCAAAAAAATTTCGAGCAGCCGACGCACGCGAAACATGGGAAACGCCTGCGGCCTGCAGTCCGACTCTTCCGGTTAGCCGAGCGCAACTTGTTGACCTTTGCCCCGAAGCATCATGAATTCGACGTAGGCGCGTTTTGTCAGCTCTTGCGCGCCTATGCCGATCAAATCCTTGCGTGCGACTACAAGAGGAATCCATGGTCGCCGGAAACCGCGCCGACGCTTGAACTAGACAAGTAGGGGCGGTTCACCCAAACCGCCCCGGGCGATTGAGGTCAATCGCCCCTACCTTGTTAGAATCAGTTTTACGCCGGCAATAAGGAGAACCGTCGCTAAAAAAAGGGAAATCACCCGTACGGCAAAGCGTCTGCTGCCCAAATGGGAGCCGACCGTGCCACCAATGATCGCAGCTCCTGCAAGGATAAAACCAAGCGAAGGAATAGAATGAACTTTTGTAAAGTAACCAACGAGTCCCGCGATCGAGTTCACCAGAATGAACAACGCCGAAACAGCGGCCGCCTGTCGAGTGTGCGCCCACCGGCGGAACAGCAGGAGTGGCGTCAGAAATATTCCGCCGCCGGTCCCTGTCAGCCCGGAAAGCAATCCGAGGCCGGCTCCCACACTGATGGCCGTGGATCGTGAGGGAGTGACTATTTCCGCTGGGTCAGCGCGGCGAAAGATCAAGCGCACTGCAGAGAAAAGAAGCACCAGCCCAATCAAAATTCTCAAGACGGAAGCGGACGGTTGCAAATAGCCGCCAAAATAGGCGGCGGGAATTGAAAGCAGCGCGAACGGCCAGAATAGTTTCCACGAGAAGTGTCCCGCGTGCCAAAATTGGAATGCGCCGATGAACGCAACCAGAATGTTGAGCACCAGTGCGGTTGGTCTAATAACGGTTGGGGCAATGCCCCAGAGCGTCATTATCGCGATATAGCCGGATGCACCTGCGTGACCGACACATGAATAGAGAAACGCGATGAGCCCGATTGCAAAAAAAAGAAAGGTGAGATGCGTTGTGTCCATGTCGCTTGCGGCGCAACGGTGCAGGTTTGCTGCCGCGATTTTGGAAATTAGAGACTCACACCATAGAATGACAAGTCTCTTCCGCTTTAGAATTCTCGCGCTAACGTGGTTAGTGACATCAACTCATAGCGTTGCCGATCCGACGCCAGCGAGTACAGAGCATACGAATCGCCTGGCTCAGGAGAAGTCGCCGTATCTCCTCCAGCACGCGAATAACCCGGTCGATTGGTATCCGTGGGGAGAAGATGCGTTCGCCAAAGCGCGTCGCGAAAATAAACCGATCTTTCTCTCGGTTGGTTATTCCACCTGCCACTGGTGCCACGTCATGGCCCACGAATCTTTTGAGAGCGAAGAAGTGGCCGCGGTCATGAACCGCGAGTTTGTGAACATCAAAGTCGATCGCGAAGAGCGTCCCGATGTCGATCGCGTCTACATGACCTTTGTCCAGGCGACAACTGGCGGCGGCGGTTGGCCGATGAGTGTCTGGTTGACGCCTGACCTAAAGCCGTTCGTTGGCGGAACCTACTTTCCACCGGGGGATCGCTACGGGCAGCCGGGCTTCAAAAAGGTGCTCGAGCGGATTGCGGCCGCTTGGAAGGATGATCACGATAGGATTGTCGAACAGGGCGGCAAGATCGTCGCGGCGCTGCGTGAATCTCAATCGACCCCAGCGGCTGAAGCCGAGCTCGATGCGGGAATTTTAGATGCTGCCTACCGCCAGATTGAGCGCAGTTATGATGTGAAAGAGGGCGGCTTCGGCTCTGCGCCGAAATTTCCCCGGCCAGTCACGCTCAATTTTCTTACCCGGTTTTATGCGCGCGGTCCTGAGACTGAATCCGGCAAACAGGCACTCGAAATGGCTCTGTTTACCCTGCGCAAAATGGCGGCGGGCGGAATGCACGATCATCTGGGCGGCGGTTTTCATCGTTACTCGGTCGATCGTTACTGGCACGTGCCCCATTTCGAAAAGATGCTTTACGATCAGGCGCAACTGGCCATCGCCTATCTCGATGCATTTCAGATTTTAGGCGACCCTCACCTCAATCCTCAGGTCGGGATCGCGATGAGGGAGGAGCGCCGAGAGGAAGACGCGAAGCGGCAGGTGAGGGTCGAGTTCGAAGCAGTCGCTCGCGACATTCTTGATTACGTCGCTCGCGACATGACTTCAAAGGGAGGTGGATTTTTTTCAGCCGAAGATGCCGACAGCTTTTTTGAGCATGGCAAACCTGAACATGGAGAAGGCGCGTTCTACATTTGGGCGAAAAAAGAGATCGATGCCGCGCTCGGCGATGCCGCCGAGATCTTTGATTTTCATTACGGCGTGCAATCGCATGGAAACGCGCCGGAAGGCAGCGATCCACAGGACGAATTCCGCGGCAAAAATATTTTAATCGAGCGGCACACGATCGCCGAGACAGGGAAACAATTTCGGAACACAGGCATCTTGCCTGTGCGGCCGGCGGGCGTCTCGCCTGCCAAGGGACAAACTCGCGGTGGCGAGCCTACCGATTCCGAACGGGAAAGCGCAGTTCGCGATTTATTGAAACAGAGCCGGGAGAAGCTTTTCGCCATCCGCGCGAAACGGCCGCGTCCTCATCTCGACGATAAAATCATCGCGGCGTGGAACGGGCTGATGATTTCGGCCTATGCCCGCGGTGCGCAGGTCCTCGATGAACCGCGTTACCTGGAAGCTGCAAAGCGCGCGGCCAAATTCCTGCGCGCAAATCTTTATGACGAAAAGAGCAAACTGCTCTTTCGCAATTATCGAGATGGCAGGAGCGCAGTAGAAGGTTTCGCCGACGATTACGCATTCGTCGTTCAGGGACTTCTCGATCTTTACGAAGCCTCCTTCGATCTCGAGTGGCTGAAGTTTGCAACGCAATTGCAGGAGGCGCAGGACCGTTTGTTTTTGGATGCGAAGAATGGCGGTTACTTCACCACCAGTGGCAAGGACGCGAGTGTGCTGCTCCGGATGAAGGATGACAATGATAGCGCTGAGCCAGCGGCAAGTTCCGTCGCGGCCCTGAATCTTTTGCGGTTATCGCAAATTTACGATGACAAACAGTTGGAAGATCGGGCGCGGAAAACGATCGACGCATTCGCGACTACCCTTTCCCATTTCCCTAGTGCCATGCCGCAAATGCTGGTTGCGCTCGATTTTAGCTCAAGCAAACAGCGACAAATCGTGATTGCTGGAAACAAGGACGCACCGGAAACAAAAGCGCTCCTAACAGAAGTACATCGTCATTTTCTGTCGAAGACGATCCTGCTTCTGGCCGATGGCGGTGAAGGTCAGAAATATCTAGCCGAGAGAAACGAAGCGATCCGCGCGATGTCGATGGTAGATGGAAAACCGGCCGCTTACGTGTGCGAAAACTTCACCTGCAAAACGCCCGTGACCGATCCGAAGCAACTCGCCGCACTGTTGGGGAAGAATTGAACGAGGAGGAACGAGTCGGCGGCTAAACAAATGCATTCGAAGGCCCACTACCTGTTCATCTTCGAGAACGAAGTCCAACAGGGACCGTTTCCGCCTGGTCAGGTTCAGCGAATGCTCCGCGACGGACAGATCACAGAGGCAGCATTGGTGTGGCGTGAAGGACTTACGGAGTGGCAGCCCATCAACTCCGTCCTGCTGAAGCTCGCATCGATCCGACAAAAAGAATATCTGAAGTTTCTCGGCGAGCCGATTCCGCGCGGATTGACATTCGAAGAAGCGCAGCAGCGACTCGACGTGCTGGTAGCCAATAACCCTGCAAAGAAGCTGGCGCTTGAGCGGTGGGATGTGCTCGCGGAAAAGCGCGACGCGGTAGTGAGCTACTTCGAGCGGGCAGAAATGAAGTGCCCCGTTTCAGATTTCGAAATCGTACCGATGCTCGAATCGATCCAAGCGACCGACCCCGCGCAGTTCGCTTCAATTCCATCTTATGAGATTGCAAGGTTCTTCAAAGCACACCGCGATCATCGCTCTTGGGAAGACGAAGAGCCGACGGAAGCTCAAAAGGCTGTCCTCCGATCGAAGCGGATACCCTACGAAGGCATTACGAAGGGACAAGCCAGCGAGCTCATCAACACCATCTACAATGCGGCGACGGAGGGCCAGGTAAGACGCCTCACCTTCTACGGTATCAATGCCGAAGGTCTAACGAAAAAGGAAGCGTGCGTGATTATCGATGACTACATCGCAAGTCATCCGGATGCAGAGAACGATTATCAGCGTTGGAAAATGGACGGCTGCCCTCCGATGTGAGGAACAGAATGGTCAGTCTGTAAATTAAGGGAAACTGCGCGCAAGAAAATGGAGACGTAATGAGTGCGCTGATTCACAGATGACTCCTCTCTGTCGCTTCCGCTCTGCATCAATATGGTGGATCGTGTCCCGCCAAAGCCGATGTTCAAGCCAAAGCTAGTTTCGCTCGACACTTCCTCGTGGGACCTGCTGACAAAACAGCAAAGTGCCGCCTGCGGCCGTATACAAAAGGTCTTTGCTTCCGGCTCCGTCATCCCGTTCTTCACCAGCACCCACTTGGAGGAGTTAATGCAGCACGGAAACCAATCCGTAGTTGAGGCAAGACAGATGATGCTCCGGCGCTTGCCATTCGTGACTTATCTCCGTGGACGAAATAGCGGGCACGGCGATGTCGGGTGGCTGCTCGACCTGCGAGAGGCGGAGTTTGATGTGCTGTGCGAACAACCTCAGGCGACAGCCGAAATCGTCGTGGAGCAGGTTAGACAACGCGTTGCAAACCGCTTCCGCTCGGGAGCAGAGTTATGTGATCGCAATGTCGCTCAATGGCGATGGCATAGGCAGCTCGCCCCGGCCCTTCTCGCCGACACACCAGAAGTCGCCTCTCTCGCGCAATTCTCGCTGCCCGGCGTGAATCTAAAACAAAAGGTTCCTGCGACTTCCGGCGATCTGGAAGTTCGGACTGTCGAAGAAATTCGAGAACACTTCGCCGGGCAGTTTGAGTGGCTTGTCACGAAGCTAGCGAATGACGGCGATCCGAAGCTCATTAACCACGAGCAAGTCGCTGCGAACTATCTACGTGAAATCGTCGACGATATGACTCCGCTCTTGGAAGGCGCGGGCGACCTACTTGAAAAGTTGCTCGCCCAATCCGGGGTTGAGCGGTCGCGTTTGCCGCCGAACCCGACCATTGAGGATGTCGGCTATGAAGCGCATTTTATTGGCACATTACGCGTCCACGAACGCCGACTCAATTTGCCGCCCGGAACACTCAAGAAGCTCGTTCGCCAAGAGCAGGTGCCCTCTTGGATCATTTTTCGAGAGCTCGATCGCACGTCGAAGCGGGTGCGCAAAGCAGAAGCAAGTAGCTTGGCCGACAAGTGGATGGCGCCCTTCGCGCTCTACCTAGATGGATTCGAAGCTGACAAGCGTGTCGTGCACTGCTTCCGAGAAGCGCTGTTATCTCATCCGCTAGTTCCCGCAGCTTACCAACGGATATTTAGACGGCGCAGCTTAGCAGACCTAGCCGACAAACTTGAAGCTCTAGCGGTATAGATGTGGGGAGGGGCTTTAGAGAAGAGCTCACTATCGACAGTATGTAATCGGACGAGATCTGGTATTCATTTCCCGTAGGTCACGCGCCAGATCGTTCCGTTGCCGTCTTCGCTGAAAAGGAGGCTGCCGTCTTTGGCAACAGTGATTCCGACGGGGCGACCCCACACTTTCCCGTCGGGCGTGACAAATCCAGTCACAAAATCTTCGTATTCACCGAGCGCTTTCCCGGTTGAGTGGTCGAAGGGCACGCGAACAATTTTGTAGCCGGTGCGTTTCTTCCGGTTCCACGAACCGTGGAATGCGGCGAAAATATCGCCTTTGTATTCGGCCGGAAACTGATCGCCGGTGTAAAAGCGCAAATTGAGCGAGGCCGAGTGCGCCTCCACAAGCACGTCGGGGACGATGACCTTATCGGCGAGCTCAGGATGTTTCCCTTTGTGGCGCGGATCGGCGTGGTTGCCAATGTAAAACCAGGGCCATCCATAAAAACCACCGGGCCGCACACTGCTGATGTAATCAGGGGGCAAATCCTCACCGATTTCGTCGCGCTCGTTCGTGCTCATCCAGAGTTCATCGCTACCGGGCCGAAACTTGATGCCGACAGCGTTCCGAATTCCCCAGGCGTAAACTTTTCGCCCGCTGCCATCTGGATTGAACTCGAAAATACGTGCGCGCTCGGCTTCCGCGGCATCATCGGAAACGTTCGAGCGCGAACCGATCGAAACGTACATTTTCTTGCCATCTGGAGAAAAAGCGATGTCGCGGGTCCAATGTCCGCCACCACGGAGGTTTCCTGCGCCACCGGGAAGATGCGCAGCCAACTTTTCGGCCGATCCGCGGGCTTTGAGGTCGCCACTGCTGTACGGAAATCGAATTACACCATCGGTATTGGCGACGTATAAGAATTGGGGATCATCGCCAGGCGGATAGAATGCCATCCCGAACGGTTTATTTAGACCGCGTTCGGCAAATATTTCCGTGACGTCGGGCTTGCCGCTGCCTTTTGTGTCGCGCAACACCTTGATTTGATTAGCGCGACTCTCCGCAACGAAGATATCTCCATTCGGCGCGGTCAACAGATATCGAGGGTCGCGGAAGCCTTCCGCGTACATCTCGATCCTAAAACCGAGCGGCACCTGGAGTTGTGCACCCGCCGGACGCTCGACGACACGTGCGCGGTTAATTGCCCAGGCATTTGAACTGGGCGGGGGCAGATCGTTGACTGTGATTCTACGGCGGACTCCAGGCGCATCCCTTGTCCAATCGCCCATCGCGGCCGTGCCGCTGAGAAGCTTAGTGCCGCTGTCCTCGGCCTTTACGACAGGTGTATGAAGAAATGAAAATGCCGACCACAGCGCGATTAAATTCGCGGGACGCAGGACGAAAATCGGCCAGCGATTTCTCATCTGCGTGCGAGGACGATCAACGCACAACCGGCCGGCGACCGGGCTTGAGTTCCTCGGCCAGCTCGACCCCTTTTTTGCGATCATTGATCACGAAGGTGTTGTTTTCTCCGTGAGTCGACCAAGGCCCGCGCGGCACTTCACTAAACTCCACGAATCTCCAGTCGGTGACATCCGTGTCGTTCATTCCGAGATAGTCGCGCACGGCCGGCGAGACATCGAGACCAGCTCCCTTATTCAGATTTGGTTTTGGGCGGTCATTGCCAAACACATATTGCCAGTGATCGGTGCGGAAGGGTCCGGCGTCTTCCCATTGCGCATACACCGTTCGATTGCCTTTGCGGATGGCGATCCATCGATCTTTGCAAGTCGAAACAGCGGGTCCCTGATACGCATCTTTAAACCAGGGGACAACACGCGGCGCTTCCGGGCGATGGCCTGTGGTCGCCTTATCGTTGTATGGGAGGGCGCAATAGAATGGATTTTGTCGTGGCGTGAATTTCGCCGGAATATAATTGCTTCTGTTCGCCGGGTTCGGATCGTCGAGCCCCCCATAATTTTTCGTCCATTCTCTATCCCAGGAACTCGTCCGGTTGGGCACCGGATTATTTTCACTGGGTTTCTCACCGATCCAAAAGACGGTTGTGACGATACTCTTTTTCCACGGGTATCGCTCTCCCGGTTTGGGCGAAGTTCCGAATAGCTGCCCCGGAGGGAACGCGACTGAAGTGACGTCGAACGCCCGGTCGTCTGCCGACTTCTGAGATTTTTTGCTGAACTTCGTTTTCGCGGGTTCCGCTTTCGAAGCTGTTCCATGCGCGAAAAGAGATGTGATTGACGAAAGGACGACTGCGATCGTGTGAGCAAGTTTTCGAAATTTCATTTGGCTGTGTTGTTAAGACGGCGCGAAGCGAAAGACTTGTAGTCTTTCCTATTTGTTCGTTTGCGACGACGCTGATGCGCGCCAGTCGCGGCGAATTAAGATGCGCCGTAAAAAGCTCGCCGAATCTCACTGCAGATTCGAATTAGTCAACACTAAATTCCTCTTCCGTCGTTGGCGTTTCACCTCTCCCTTCGCAAGCGAAAGGGTAGGGTGAAGGATTCTTCTCCGAAGCATCGCGGCGCCAAGAAAACCCTTACCTCAATCCTCTCCCCTTTGCGAAAGGGGGAGAGTGCGGATTAACACGCTAGTCGCGTATCGGAGAGTTTTCGCCGTTGAGAAATTTGCCCGGATTCAGAATCCCGTGCGGATCGAGCATTTGTTTAAGCTTATGATGCAGCTCACGCGCGACGTCGCTGGTCGCGTCAGGCCACCAGCGCTTTTTTGCGAGGCCAATTCCGTGCTCGCCCGTGATCACGCCGCCCCATGCAAGCACTTGCTTGAAAAGCTCATCGAGGGCGCGATCGACTTTTTCGCGCACGGCTGCATCGCGGTTGTAACGGTCCGCCATGATGTTGACATGAATATTGCCGTCACCGGCGTGGCCGAAGCAGGCGATTGGAAATCCGTGTTTGGTTTGCAGTTTCTCTGCGAATTCCATTAGATCCACAAGGTGGCTGCGCGGCACCACTACATCCTCGTTCAACTTGGTCAGGCCGGTTGCACGAAGCGAATTGCTGAATTGGCGGCGCAGGGCCCAAAGCCTTTCGCTGTCTGATTCGCCGATCGCCATTTCGATGGCATTTGCTTTTTTCTTTTCAAGTAATTCGCGAATGACTGCGGCTTCGCTCCGAACGCTTTCCGCCTGACCGTCTAGATCGATAAGCAGGTGAGCGTTTCCTGCCGGAACAAGCATCTCGCCGAGATCACGCCGCGCGGCCTCCAACGTAAACTGATCGGCAACTTCCAATGAAGAAGGCAGGAATCCGGCAGCAAAAATCGCCTGGACCACTTCAGCGGCCTGCGTGGCGGTGGCGAAGGCCGCGGACAAGGTGGCGCGCGCTGGAGGAAGCGGGAGCAAACGCAGTGTGATCTCCGTAACCACGCCGAGCATTCCCTCCGAGCCAACAAAGAGCCCAATCAAATCGAAGCCCGTCTTGTTCTTATGAACACGTCCGCCTGTTCGCAGCGCCTCGCCATTCGTGAGCACGACTTCAAGGCCAATCACGTAATTACGTGTCACCCCGTATTTCAAACAGCGCGGACCACCCGCGTTCGTCGCCACGTTGCCGCCGATTGTGCAATCTTTCATGCTCGCCGGATCGGGCGGATAAAACAGTTTCTGCGCGCGCGCCGCCGCTTTCAGGTCAGCCGTAAACAAACCCGGTTGAACAATCGCAACCGCATCGGCAAAGCTGATTTCCATGATGCGATTCATCCGGCTGAGCGACAACACGATCCCGCCTCGCGCCGGCACGCATCCCCCCACATAACCGAATCCGCCGCCGCGCGCGGTTACCGGAATCTTTTCGCGCGAAGCAAACTCAAGCAATTTACTGACGTCGCTTGTCGATCTGGCAAAAACGACTGCCTCGGGCTCGTGCGCCGCGAACCATTTATCGCCGCTGTGCGCAGCGAGCGCTTCCGGGTCGTCAGCGACGCTTTCATTGCCGAGCAGTTCCCGCAGCTTTGATGCGAGTTCCATTGGAATCAACGTCGCGCACGTCAGGGGTACGGCAAGCGCTCTACTTGCCTATGGTGGATGGCTTGTCCGAAGAGGATGTTGGATAAATGTGGCTTTGCCGCCTGAAGCTACCGACCTCAGATCGCCACGCGATAATGCCGCGCCTGCTCCATCCGTGTGAGAAGCTCTTCAACGCCGGGGTAAATCACCGGCCGAGTTTCATCTGCCCCCGCGAATTCTTTTACTCCCTCCATGGAATCGAATCGCAGCAAGGCAACGAACTCCACTTCGTTGCCGTCCTCGCGAATAAACAATTCCGCGCCGTGATATCCGGAGATGTTTCGCGCAGCGATACTTGGGAAAATTTCGTTGCGCAACATGTTCTCATACGCCTTTGCGTCTGCTGGTTTGGTCCAGCCGTGCCAGATTCGCGCGATCATACGCCGTCGCGGCGGTAGGGCGCGACCGCCGGGCGCGCCCTACCGCATTCGATCAAGAGTATGAGCACGGGCATAAGTAAGAGTAAGAGACGATCACATCCCCATGATTTGATAACCGCCATCGACGTAAATCACCTGACCGGTGATCGCTGCCGCTCCATCGCTCGCGAGGAACACTCCGGTCTCGCCAAGTTCTGTTGGGTCGCAACTGCGCTTCAGCGGTGCGCGCTCCTGATAGTGCTTTAACATTGACATAAACCCCGCGATGCCGCGCGCGGCCAGCGTATTCACCGGGCCGGCCGAGATGCAGTTCACACGAATTTTCTTTGGGCCGAGATCGTAAGCGAGATAACGCATGCTCGCCTCAAGGCTCGCCTTCGCTACTCCCATGACATTGTAGTGCGGCACCACTTTTTCCGCCCCGTAATAGGTCATCGCCAGAATGCTCCCGCCGTTTGTCATCAGCGGCGCGGCCTCACGTGCGAGCGCGACGAGCGAATAGGCGCTGATGTCATGCGCGGTTCGGAATGCTTCCCGCGTTGTGCTCAGAAAATCGCCTTCCAGCGCTTCCTTCGGCGCGAACGCAACCGAGTGAAGCATCAAGTCAAGGCGGTCGGTCTGCCCGCGCACATTTTCAAAAAATGCTTTGATCTGTTCATCGCTCGAAACGTCACAAGGAAATAAGGGCGTCTTCTCCCCAAATTCGCCGGCCAACTCCTCGACGTTTTCCTTTAGTCGCTCGCCTTGATAATTAAAAATCAAGCGCGCGCCGGCTGCGGACCAAGCCTTCGCGATCGCCCACGCGATGCTGCGCTTGTTCGCTACGCCAAAAATAGCACCTGTTTTTCCGGCCAAAAGCTGCTGGGTCATAGGTGAAGAAAATATCACTAAAATGCCGAAATCCGAAATCCGAATGCCGAATCAATGATGAATGACAAAACCCAGGCGCGGCCATTTTGCTTTGACAAGTATCTTCTCTTTCCAGTAACCAGAGTCATCTACTAGAGGAGGGTTCTTTATGGTGATTCGTCAAACGCTGGCGTGTTTCGTTTTCTTAATGACCGGGTCAGTGGTCCTGGCTGACGGTTGGTTGCCGATCTCAACTGTGGACGTTCCGACCGCGCGCGCCGCGCACTCGGCCGTGTTTACTCGCATCGACGGGACGGACCAGATGATTGTTTGGGGCGGGCAGGATTCGCCCATGGTTCCCTTCGCGAATACGGGAGCTCGCTGGAAGCGCTCCACGAATGTTTGGGCGGCCACGACGACAACCAACGCGCCGTCTGGGCGCGAGGGCCACCCGGCGGTTTGGACGGGACATGAGATGCTCGTCTGGGGCGGAGATGACGGACTAAACTTTCTTAACACAGGTGGCCGTTACGATCCCGTGACCGATATCTGGCGACCTACCTCTCTCACCGGAGCACCTCAGGCACGTTTCGGGCATTCGTTCATTTTGGACTGGGGATCGGCTGATCGTGTGGGGTGGCGCGATTGGATTCGCCGGCGACGTTAACACGGGCGCGATCTACGACCCTGTTGCGGATAGCTGGTCGCCGACCACAACGATTGGCGCTCCATCTGCCCGCAACGCCCACGCCTCGATCTGGACTGGATCGCAGATGCTCGTCTGGGGTGGCATTAGCCTCGGCAACTACGTGAATGACGGCGCGTTTTACGATCCGCGCACCAATACGTGGAGTGCGATCTCAACCACCAACGCCCCTTCGCCTCGTCTGTTCTTCGCGTCAGGCTGGGATAGCACCAACTTGTTTATCTGGGGCGGGGTTGACTCGCGTTTCCGCCCATTGTCGAATGGGAAGCTCTATAACACGGTTACCGGTGTGTGGAGGCCAATCACAAGGACTAACGCCCCGACGCCACGACTGGGCGCGACGGTTGTCTGGTCGGGCAAAGAGTTCATCGTCTGGGGTGGCTCTGATGCGAACGGAAACCCGATCGGCACCGGAGCGAGATACAATCCCGCCACCAACAGCTGGACTACGATGGCAACCACCGGCGCTCCCGCACCGCGCTCGAGTCACACTGCGATCTGGGATGGCTCTCGCATGGTTATCTGGGGTGGCTCGGGTGAGTGTTGTAATAACTGGTTCAATGATGGCTTCGCCTATAGGCCGTGATGACCTGAAACGCATGTTCAGCCTTCGCCAATCTGTCCGACGGCGCAACTTTCACCGCCGGTCGCAACAACTTCCAGGTGAGTTACTCAGGTGGCGATGGGAATGACCTGACCCTTACAGTTGTTCCGTAGTTAGCCCCGCCGCGCTTTTCAGAAGCGACGGCCTGAAATCTTAAGCCGGGCCCACCTTCAAAATCATCCATCGGTATATCCCCGTGCTGCATTGGCATTTATATCGCTCAGAAGGCGTCCGAACAGCTAACTCGGCACGTATTGTATGTTGAATCAGTTTTTCAAACATTCCACCCACACAACCCTATGAAATCTATTGCTTCTTTGACAAAATCCCTGGCTGCCTTCGCTGCTGCGCTCGCAGCCTGCACCTTAGGCGTCTCCGTAACGCGGGCCGCTAACCCGGCGGACGGCACCGTCAACCCCAGTACGACTACGCCGGTGACTTGGGATGGCACCGCCATCGGCACGGGGGGCACCGATGAAACAACCGCGATTGAAGGCGTCAATCGCGATACCTTTATCCTCCACGTGACAGCCAGCGATTACACCGGCAAGACCATTGCGGTCAAAATTGAGTGGACCTCCGGCAGTAACGATTACGATCTCTACATCCATAAACGTAATGCGGATGGGTCGGATGGCGATCTGGTGAGCAGTTCGGGAGGCGGTGTCCCGAGTACAAGTGAAAGCACCGTGATCAATCCGAACAGCGACGGGACGGGAGATTTCAATGTCATCGCGGTCTACTTCGCAAATACTCCGGGGGTCGATCAGCCCCACGGCACGATCACGGTGGAGACTGCCCAGGTTCAGAGGACGGCGAATTACCTCAGCGGTGGGATGACTTTCGCGCCGAACTCGACAGCGAAAGCGCAGACTGCGACCCGCGATGGCGAGCCGAGCAGCCGTGTCGATTCGTTCGGCAATTACTACGTCTGTGGTATCCGCGGCGTGCCAGCTGGGGTTGACCTCTGGTATTTTGATCTGCGCCCGACCATCGCGGGCGCTCCCAATACGACCTTCGATCCGAAAATGCGGGTGCCGATCTATCGCGGTCAACCCGATTCGCCCTTCTCAGCCGCGGGGCAGGATGAATTGTCGGCCGGTGCGCTCGGTGGTGGCGATATTGACCTTGCCGCAGGCTTTGGCGCGTTCACCGGGATTGGCGGGACGGGAGAACCTGTGCTGGCTTATTCCAGTCTCACGGCGGCGAACGTGACGGTCGGGCGGTCGCTGGATCACGGAGCGACGTTTGAATTTAACCCTATCGGCAACTTCGCCGGAGGGGTGCCGATTAACGACCGCCAATGGATGGGGACCTACGGCCCGAACACGGTCTTTCTTGAATATCGCAACTTTGGCGCCGGCATTGTTTTTGTTCAGCAGTCAACCGATGGCGGTCTTACCTACGGGCCTGCGATTTTGGTTGGCACCATGTCGCAAACGGGCGCCCTCGATGTCGATCAGGTCGACGGCACAGTTTATATCAGTGGTAATGATGGACAGTTAGCAGTCGGTATACCGCCGGCGCCCGGACTTCCACCGCCGACTTACACTCTCTATCAGCCGATCCCAACGACGGTTGATCCGGCCAATATTTTCGTCGCCATGAGAGTGGCTAACACCGGCACCACGCCCAACGCCGTCTATCTCTGTTACTCCGACGGCAACGATATCTTCCTCATCAGTTCGAGTGACCGTGGTGCCACGTGGAGGGCCCCAGTGAAAGTTAATAATCCGGCAGACTTGACCACAAGAGTCAACCTCATGCCATGGATCGCGACCGGACCGAATCCTGGCACAGTTGGGATAGCCTGGTATGCCACCGACAACCAGGGCAATAACGACGACGCCCGGTGGCGCGTCTATTTCGCGCAGAGCTTCAATGCCGATGCGCTTGCTCCCACCTTCCGCATCGTCCAGGCGAGCGACCATTCAATTCATGCCGCTAACATCTCACTCAAGGGTCTGCCGCTCACTGGCGAATCGCCGAACCGGAATTTGATCGATTACTTCCAGGTAAACTTCGATCCGCAAGGCGCGGCGGTCATTGGCTATACCGATGATCATAATGACTTCGATGGGAATACCTATGTCGCGCGGCAGATCACCGGCCCTTCGATCAAGGGTGGTAATCTGCCACGCGTCAGGGAAGGCTCGGCTCTTCCCGCGCAGCCCTTTGCCGTGCCCGGGGCGACTCCTCCCCCCGGCGGTGGGGTTACGCCGCAGGCGATGCAACCGGGACCGGCCGGAGAACAAGTGACCGATTTCGCCTTCGACCAGGATAGCGGCCTGCTCGCGGTCGGGCCGGAACCTAGCGCGGTGGATATTATTACCATCAAGTACATCACGCCGAAGATAAGCCGTGTTTTCCATATTACGGGGACAATGAAGGTCTCGGAGCTGGCTGTTATCCCGCCGCTAGCCACCTGGCGGATGTATTTCGCGGCCAGTGCGCCCGAGACGGGGATCGTTAGCATCAGTGGCAACTCATATTCGAAAGGTCTTTCCGACGATGGCGACCAGTTCTTCGTCCAGGCCAGCACCGATTCGACCGGCGTGCCCAGCTACAAATACGGCACGACCGTGCGGAACTTCGATGGCAGCACTACCGACACCGTCGTGGGAGATGCCGACTTCGGTTCCATCGACCAAACAAATCGCACGATTACGGTTCGCGTTTCGACTACAAAACTCAACGCCATTCTCACGGCTGCTGGACATCCGACGATTGGTTCCGGTTCAATCTTGTGCGGTCTGCGAGGCCGGACCTTCGAGTTGAGCTCATTAGCGCTCGAGGATTTCACGCGCGGAGGAACCGAGTTGAAGGTCAAGTGAGCAATAGTAGCTTGTGACCATTCGGTTGCTCTTCAGGGCAGCGTTGATCGAAGCCGTCATCGCCTTTGCCTGCGCGAATGGTCAAACTCCCTTACCCACCGCTTCGCCGGCGGCCTCAGTCGCCGCGTCCCCCTCTCTCCGAACGCCTCTGAGACTCGCGCCCTTTAAGGAGCGACTGGCTGCGGCGAAATCGGTGAAAGTAGAGACCGACATTCTAGGGGTGAAAATCGACTCGTCCCTCGACGCTGCGCATGCCGTCCTTGATTCGTTATGCGATCCAGCGCATCGGCCGAAAGAGGAAGCAGGCGAGGCCGAACGCGGCGAACACGAGCACAAGGTGTTTTGGCAACTTGCAAAAAGCGATTTCTCTTCGCTCCTTGTGAAAACCGATGACAAGGAACGCATCACCTACATTCTTGGATCCCTCCGCCCCGGCAAGGAGATCCCATTCGACAAGATCGGAGAACTGGAGAAGGCGCCGCTCCTGACCGACAAGGTGGCGGCGTGGGATGTAGTGAAACCGGACAACTCGCTTCTGCGCGTGGTGGCGCGAGGAGCGGAACGGAAAGCGAGTTCTATCACCGTTTTCATCGTAAAGCGGTCACCGCCTGGCTCGTGATGATGATGGCAGGCCTTAGTGTCCGCTACGAGGCGTGAACGCGATGCCGCTAAATGATTTCCTCAAAGAGCCCCGCAAGGTGGAGAAATTAGAAGCGACCGTAGTGCAACAGCAAAAGGGTATGGAGGTTCTCACCGCGCGTCTCGAAGAGCAGGAGTCGCAAATCCGGAAGGTGAGCGCAGAGCTCGAAGCGAGGAAATCTTCACCGCAAATCGTCCTCAACAATTAGTAAGCGTGGGGTTGAGGGGGTCACGCCAACAGTCTCTCCCTCCCCCTCTCTCTCTCTCTCTCGCGTATGTAAGCCGTCGGGGAGACTCGGGGTCTGGTTTTGACCGTGATCAGCAACACGGCGGCAACGCCGATTAGCGGCACTTTTGCCAACTGCTTGACGGGGCGATCGTGACTGTGAACGGCGACCAACTTCCAAGCCGATTATCAGGGCGGCGATGGGAATGATCTCACCCTGACGGTGGTGCCATAGTTGTAGCTGCGGTCGGTGACCCCGGCCGGCGTTGCACGTGCCGGTTAGACGAAAAGAAGGACCGGTTTGAGCTTTACTTTCGCGCGTCGGGCTCGGTACCATCGCATCATGCGAATCCATTCCTACCTCCGCCGTGCTGGTCGCCTCGGCCTGCTCCCACTCATCTGCCTTGGTCTCCGTGCCGCCGAAGCTGGCAGCGCGACCTGGAATCTCAATCCTGGCAGCAACGATTGGAACACTGCCACCAATTGGACCCCGGCGACCGTGCCGAACTCCATCACCGATGTTGCCACTTTCGGTGCCTCGAACACTACGACCGTCCTAACCTCGGCGAATGTGGACCTGGCGAGCCTCGTCTTTGCTGCGGGCGCGCCGTCCTATAACATCGATGCCGGGCGCGACCTCACTGTGGCTTTTTGGGGTGAGGGGGTGCGCAATGACTCGGGCGTGCAACAAACCTTCATTGCCGAAATCACCCAAAGCGGGTTCTCATTCAATGGGAATTCGAGCGCCGGTGACAATGTCACTTATCAGAACGGTAGCCTTTCCTTTCACAATAATGCCAGTGCCGGGAGCGCTTCATTCAGGGACACAGGGATAGACTTTTTCGACAATGCCAGCGCAGACCATGGGGTTTTTGCCAACGCAGATATCCTTTTCGATAACAATTCCACGGCGGCAAACGCCACATTTTCCGGAAACGGGAACGTGGAGTTCTTCGGTACGGCCAGCGCGGGAGACGCGAACTTCACTCTTTCCAAAGGAGGCGTCGTTCTGAACATGTTGGGAGGCACCCTGAGTAACGCTACGGTGACGCTGAACGGAGGCGGCCAACCTTTCTCTGACAGCATAGTCAAGATACAATTTTCGGCGACCGCCGACCGCGCCACGTTGATCGTAAATGGGGGGAGAGTCCCGGGGGGGACAACAGGTGTAATCAGTTTCATAGGCGGATCGACGGCCGCCGAAGCCACCCTGGTCGTTAACCCGACTACGGTAGCCGGCGCCCCGGGTGGAATCCTCGAGTTTACGGGCTCTGCAGGCGCGGGCGACAGTAACATTACAGTCAATGGAGCCGCCGTCACCGGAGACATCGCCGAAGGAGTCCTGACCTTTACCGGTGGCCAGGTCACGACGGCCGCAAACGCCACCATCGTCGCCACCGGTGGAACCAATGGTGGGAACGGAGGCTTAGTGCAATTCCTGCCCAACGCCCGCGGCGGGACTTCTCGCATCGAGTTACTGGGCAATTCCCAGCTCGACATGGCGCCGGATCGAGATTTTGATCTCACCATCGGTTCACTCGAAGGCGAGGGCACCGTCACTCTCGGTGGTCACGCCCTGATCATCGGGAGCAATAACCTCAGCACGATCTTCTCGGGGCTAATCCAGGATGGCACTGGGGTGGGTACCATCGCAAAGATCGGCACCGGCACTTTAACTCTCAGCGGGGCGAATACCTACACCGGCGGAACGACGATTATGAGCGGCGTTCTCCTCGCGAGTAATACCAGCGGCTCCGGTACAGGTACCGGCCCGATCGGCGTCAACGCGGGCACCCTTGGCGGCAGCGGCATCATTGCCGGGGCAGTGACGGTTGGAACTAACACCGGTGTGCAAGCCTTTCTCGCCCCGAGCAAGGGAGTAACGAAGCCAGCCACACTCACCATCCAGGGTAGTCTTACTTTGAATGACGATTCGACTTTTATCTACAAACTCAACACCAACCGTGCCAGGGCAGACCAAGTCATAGCCAACGGTGTAACAATCGATAGCGGAGCCAAGTTTTCCCTGCGTCCGAGCGGGACCAATGCGCTGACTGTGGGCCAGGTCTTCACGGTTATCAATAACACTGCGGGGACACCGATTGTTGGCACCTTTCATAATTTGGCCGACGGAGCTATCATCAGCATCAATGGCAACAATCTCCAAGCCGATTACCAGG
>Ga0137407_10000793_pt1 | contig 20782 bp, 17 predicted proteins | sample CZOMad2_2_16fung_FD_108410 | JGI IMG/M metagenome (GOLD analysis project Ga0137407, IMG submission 108410) | Vadose zone soil fungal communities from Angelo Coast Range Reserve, California, USA - CZOMad2_2_16fungal (Illumina Assembly) | ecosystem: Environmental > Terrestrial > Soil > Vadose... | reverse complement strand
GGCTTCGGCCTGCCGGTCGTGAACTTCATGCGTGGCAGTACCTTGATCGCGCAGGCACGGGCCACGGCGCTCAGCGGGAGCACCACTTTGACGGTGCCGTTCCCGACGCAGGCCACGGCGATCACACCCAACATGCCCGGGCTATCGGCGGGCACGGTCCAGGCCCAGGTCTGGCAGCAGACGGGGAGCGCGCCGACCTTCAGTCTGATCGGCAGCGCCACGCTCACGGTCACCGACGCGCGGCCCGCTCCCGGCGTGAGTGGCATCAGCCCGAGCCCGATCGACCTGGCGAGCCCGCCGGCCGCGTTCACCATCACGGGCAACGGCTTCGCGAACCTCGGCTTCGGTCTGCCGGTCGTGAACTTCATGCGTGGCAGTACCTTGATCGCGCAAGCGCGGGCCACGGCGCTCACGGGCAGCACGACCTTGACGGTGCCGTTCCCGACGCAGGCCACGGCGATCACACCCAACATGCCCGGGCTATCGGCGGGCACGGTCCAGGCGCAGGTCTGGCAGCAGACGGGGAGCGCGCCGACCTTCAGTCTGATCGGCAGCGCCACGCTCACGGTCACCGACACGCGGCCGTGAGCTGTTCCGGCATGGCCCGGCGTGAGACGGAGTCCGCCTCCGCCATTCTGGCCGTCGGACGTAGCGTGGCGCTTCGAAGTCAGAACGGGGGGGTCTGGTAGCCCGCCATTCCCGAGCGCGCGCGGCCGGGGCTCGCGCCGGCAGCGTGGATGAGCGACCGTATCCCGCCGGTGTCCGTCCGGCTGCATGTTTGATGATTGGCTCGATCAGCTGCCGTTGAATAATGCTGATATGTTTCCGGAGGTCTCCGCCCGGCACGCCAATTCGCATCGGCCAGGTGGCGCTCGCAGTGATTGACCGCTCGGCCGATCGGGCCACCTCGAGGGCGCCCGACGTGGTGACGGCGGCGGCGCTGGCGGTGGTCCTGGTCAGCGCGTCACTCATCTTCTTCTCACTCGACCAGCGCATCCTCTGGATAGACGAGGCCGAGACCGCGCTTCTCGGCCGCAGCATCCTGGACCGGGGCGTGCCCACGGCCTTCGACGGACGAAACATCATCTCCCAGGAGGCGGGTCGGGAGTATGGCCCTGACTACGTGTGGCGGTGGACACCGTGGCTCGACAAGTACCTTGCCGCCGCCGCCTTCGCGGTGCTCGGGGAATCGACGTTCGCAGCGCGCTTTCCGTTCGCGTTGCTCGGTCTTCTCTGTGTTGTCTCCGTCTATCCTTTGACGCTGGCGCTCTTCCGCGATCGTTGGATCGGCGTCCTCGCGATGGCGTTTCTCGCGCTGTCTGTTCCGTTCATCCTTCACGTCCGCCAGTGCCGTTACTACAGCCCGGTCATCCTGTGCACGATCTGGGTCTTGTACTTCTTCGTGGGCATGGCGCGCGGACGCCGGTTCGCCGTCGCGGGATTCGTGACGGTGATGACGCTGCTCTTTCAGTCGAGTATCCTGAACGCCGCAGCGACCACCGTGGCCCTCGTCCCTTGCGTGCTCGTGAGTCGCTTCGACGCGGCAGCCCTCCGGCGCGTCGCGCTCGCGGCGGCTGTGATGCTCGTCCTCAACGCTCCGTCCGTCTACCTCTTCAGCCCGGCCACGTCGGAGCCGCGCTTGTATGCGTTCTGGCAGAACGTCCGCGTCTACCTCGAGCTGACGAACCGCTACACGTTCCCGTTCGTGACGCTTCCGCTCTTTCTGGCACTCGCGTGGGGGGCGCGCCGCCGCCAGTTCGTCGAGGCATGGGCATGGCGTCCATTCCTCGTGCTTGTCGTGTTCCTCGCCGCCTACCTCTTGATGGTCGCGGCGGCGCCGTGGTTCTTCTACCGCTATACCGTGGGCCTGCTTCCCGTCGCCAGCGTCGCGCTGGCCTTCATGTGTGCGAGCGTGCTGCGCTGGAGCCGTCTCGTGGGCGCTCCGATCACGGCGTGCCTCATGTTGACGGCGATGTTCCATGTGGCCTTGCCGAGGCCCCACACGTTCTTCAGCCCCAGCGAGTTGTCCCGAGGGCGGTCCTTTCACGTCTACGACGTCTTCTTCCCATTGGGGAACCTCCTGTACGAGGTCACGCGTCCCTACCCCGGCCCCATGGAGCTGCTCGTGGAGCTGCTCTCACGCTCTGCGGCGCCGACCGACCGAGTCTTTATCACGTATGGCGACCTGATCGTCGTGTTCTACACCGGGCTGGAGGTGCGCGGCGGCCAGTCAGGTCGACCGCTCGAGGGGTGGCCGGAACCGGAGTGGATCGTCATCCGAAGCTTCTTCGCGTTCGTCGATCGGCCGGTGCACCGCGCCGATACCGAGCGGAAATCGACCTGGCTTCGTAGCGTCCTGCGCACGAATCACTACGCCGCCGCGCCATCACCGTTGACGGACACGGCGTGGGACAACATCCCGGAGCCGCACCTTCACTGGTACCGAGTGCCCGAAGGTGGCCCGCCGATGCGTATCGCTCGCCGCCAGGCGCCTTAGCCGGCGAAATGAGGTTCCAAGAAGACACGCTGCCCAGCTAGCGTAGCGATGGGCGGCGCTGGCTCACCTCGGTCGGTAGCGCACGGCCCAGAGCTGGAACGCGAGAAGCGTGTAGAGCTTCTTCCGGTGGTCCCGCCGCTGGCTCTCGTGCTCGGACAGGAGGCGCTCGACCGTCTCCGGACGGAAGAGGCCACCGCGACGGATCGCGTCGGCTCCGCACACCTCGCGCACGAGCGGACGGAGCGCGCCGCGGAACCAGTGGCCGAGCGGAATCCCGAAGCCCTTCTTCGGCCGCGCGAGGGTCTCGGGCGGGAGCGTATCGGCGAGGGCGCGCTTGAGGACGTACTTCGTCGTGAGGCCGCGAAGCTTCAGGACCATCGGAAGCCGCGCCGCCAGCTCCACGACGCGCCGGTCGAGGAGCGGTACCCGAACCTCCAGGGAACAGGCCATGCTCGCCCGGTCGGTCTTCGTCAGCACTCCCTCGCCGAGGTAGCCCTTGAGATCGAGGTAGAACATGCGCTCGAGGCCCTGCATCGGCGGCGCAGATGCGAGGATCTCGTGGAACGCGGCGTAGGACGGCGGGGACTCGATACGTCCGAGCGCGTCGGGCGTGAACAGCTCCTGCTGTTGGGCCGGCGTGAATGAGCCGAGCCAGACGGCGTGGCGCTCGACGTCGGGGTAGTCCATGCCTTCGAAGAACCGCTTGAGCTTGAAGTCGAGGCTCAGATTGCTGAGCGAGACCGGGAGGCGCTCGACGGCGGGCTGGACGAGGCGCCGCCGTAGCCAGCGCGGGACCAGGTCGACCACGCGGGCGAGACGATGCGCCTGGTACGTCGGATAGCCGGCGAACAGCTCGTCGCCGCCGTCGCCAGAAAGCGCAACGGTCACCGAGCGGCGCGTGAAGCGCGAGAGCAAGAACGTCGGAATCAGCGACGCGTCGCCGAGCGGCTCGTCGAGGAGGTCCGGCAATCGCTCGACGAGGTCGAGAGCCCCGCGGGCGTCCAGGATCTCCTCGTGGTGGTCGGTGCCGAGTGCGCGCGCCACGTGACGTGCGTGGGCGGATTCGTCGAAGGACGGGTCTTCGAAGCCGATCGAGAAGGTCTTGAGACGACCTCCGACGTGGCGGGTGGCGAGGGCCGCGACCGTGCTCGAGTCGATCCCGCCGGAGAGAAAGACGCCGAGCGGCACGTCGCTGACCAGATGCTGACGCACGGCGAGGTCGAGAACGCCGCGGAGCCTCTCGACCGCTTCCGAGGCGCCGATCGTGCGGTCGGGACGGAAGTCGACCGTCCAGTAGGGCTCCACCTTGAGGCGGCCGTCGGTGTACGTCAGCCAGTGGCCGGCGGGAAGCTTGCGGATCGCGCGGAAGATCGACGCCGGCGCCGGGACGTACTCGTGGGCGAGGTAGCGCGACAGCGCCGTGAGGTCGAGGGTGCGCTCGATCGCCGGGTGCTCGAGGAGAGCTTTGAGCTCGGAGCCGAAGACGATCTGGTCGGGCAGGACGGCGTAGTAGAGCGGCTTGATGCCGAGCCGGTCACGCGCGAGGACGAGCGTGCGCGCCGGGGCATCCCAGAGCGCGAGCGCGAACATCCCCTCGAGGTCGCCCAGCGAGGCGAGACCACGCTCTTCGTATCCGTGCACGATGACCTCGGTATCGGAGCGTGTCAGAAAGGTGTGCCCGCGCGCGGTGAGCTCGGCGGTCAGCTCACGATAGTTGTAGATCTCGCCGTTGAAGACCGCCCAGACGCGGCGGTGCTCGCCGCTCATCGGCTGGTGGCCCGTTGCGAGATCGATGATCTTGAGCCGACGCATCGCCAGCGCGGCCGGGCCTTCGAGGAAGAATCCCTCATCATCGGGGCCCCGGTGCACGAGCCGATCGTTCATCCGCTTCAGGACAGCCGGATCCGGTGTCCGGTCCCCGCGCGCGAGGACGTTACCGACGATGCCGCACACGTCGCCTAGTCCGGACGGTCGACGCCCACCGACTCACGCACGTAGTAGGTGGGCTTGCGCTTCGGGTCGTAGAAGCCACGGATGATGATGTCGGCGAGGAAGCCGATGAACAGCGAGAGAATACCGGTGATAGAGAACAGCACCATCAGGAAGACCAGCGGCGTCGCTTCCAGGTGTCGCAGGATCAGGACACGATAGGCGACGACGGCGAAAGCGAGGATGCCAAGGGCGAGGTTCAGGAGCCCGAAGCCGCCGAAGATGTAGTTCGGGCGCGACGAGAAATCGCCGATGAACTTCAGCGTGATCAGATCCACGAGCACCTTATAGATCCGCGTCAGCCCGTACTTCGACACGCCGCGGGTCCGCGGATGGTGGGTCACTTCGATCTCGGTCACCCGGCCGCCGACCCACGCGGCGAGCACCGGGAGGAACCGATGCATGTCGCCGTAGAGGCTCACGTCCTGGATGACCTCGCGCCGGTACGCCTTGAGCGTGCACCCGAAGTCGTGAAGCGGCACCCCGCTGACCTTACGGATCAGGAAGTTCGCCGCGTTCGAAGGCAGGCGCCGCGAGAGCCAGAGATCGTTCCGGTGGCGCCGCCACCCCGAGACCACGTCGTACGAATTGCCGAGCGCCTCGAGCAGCCGCGGAATGTCACGAGGGTCGTTTTGTAGATCCGCGTCCAGCGTGACGAGAATCGGGTAGCGCGAGTGAGCGAGACCCGCCGACAGCGCCGGCGTCTGACCGAAGTTCTTCCGGAGTCGGACCAGGCGCACGTTGGAGTCCCCCGCGGCCAACGCTCGCAGCACGTCCCATGAGCCGTCGCTGGAGCCATCGTCCACGTAGATGATCTCGTAGTCGCGGCCGAGGGGCTTGAGCGCCTCGGTGAGCCGTGCGTGGAGGGGCTCCAGGTTGTCGCGCTCGTTGAAGACCGGCAGGACGACCGAGACGCCCTCGGGCTCGGCCATCACGCTTCCGCGGGGCTCAGCCATGGTTCGCGCGCTCCTGGTCGTCGGCTTCGCAGCGCACGACGTAGCGAAGCGGGAGCCACCGGAAGGGGACGCCCTCGATGCGCGTGACCCGCAGTCCCGGCGGGACCAACGCGAGCAGCCCGGCGAGATCGAAGACGTGAAGGTGCCACTCGTCGTCCATGCGTTCCGGCATCTGGTAGTCCCCTGAGCGCGAGCCCAGCAGGACGCGGTAGAGACCACTCGTTCGAAGCATCGCCTTGAGCGCGTTGATCAGCTGCTCGTTCGGCACCGAGACGACGGCGACGCCGCCGTCCGCGATGATCCGGCGCATCTCGGCGAGCGCCGCGGCCGGTGAGGGGATGTGCTCGAGCACCTCCGAGCAGTAGACGCGCTCCCACGCGCGATCTCGGAAGGGCAGGTGCTCGGCGTCGCCCTGCACGAGAATGCCGCGCTTCGCCAGCCGGCGCGCCGCCTTGGCGAGCAGTGACTCGGCGAGGTCGATCCCGAAGCGGCGAGCGCCGGATACCTGCGCCAGGATGTTCCCGGCGCCACAGCCGATCTCCAGGACTCGGTCCCCGGGGCGTGCGGCGAGCAGGGCGAGGATGCGGCGGACCCGCTTGCGCTCGATGTACCGGATCAGAGGGCTCGGATGGTTGTGGAACTGCTCGACGTCGTACTTCTCCACCATCTCGTCGTTCCACGACTTGAACTCGCGAAGGTCCCGGAAGGCGCGTGCGCTCACTGCCGGGTCCCCATGGTCTGTCTAGGCAAGGGAGCCCAGCCCGATCACTGTAAAGGACAGGAGCCCGAGCCCTCCGAGCAGCGCGGCCACGACAAGTGCCGGGAGACGCAGAGCGGTCGCTTCACACTGCCGCCAGCAGAAGAACAGCATCGGCAAGATGGGGAAGAGATAGCGGCCCTGTCCTTGAAAATCGAAGACCCAGGAGCGGTAGGCTGATTGTGCGAGCACCAGCGTCGCGCAGACCAGGAGGCCAGTCAGCAACAGCCACGCCCTCGGCCCGCGCAGGGCGGCCGGAAGGAAGAGGATCGCCAGCAAGCCGGCATACAGCCCTCCAAAGACGTGGTAAAGCCAGGAAGGGCCCGGGATTGTCATCCACCCATAGAGGCCGCAGAAGCTCCGAAAGGAGAGACCGACCCAGTCCAGCGTGATGAGGACGTCCCACAACGACACGCCCTTGGCCCGCAGCGCCATGGATCGAAAAGAAGTCGGTCTCGCCTGGGCGGAGGGCTTCATGTCCGGCGCTGCCACCCTTTCCGCTTGCTCCACGACCTTCTGTCCGGTGCGAAAGTCATTGACCCAACTATGATACGTCGCCCACGGCAGCGCGATCGCACCGGCGATCAGCGCGAGAAGCGCGGCGCGCTTCCAGTGCCGCACTTCGCTTCTGAGCCATAGGAAGACCAAGCCAACGAACGCGATGCTCACGAGGTAATTCAGCTTGGAGAGGGCGAGGAGCCCGAGCAGTCCGCCGACGACGAACACCCCCACACCCGGTCTCGCGTCAGTCCCATTCAGGAAGGAGCGAACGCTGGAGTCGGGCCAACCCAGCTCTACGAGAACGACCGTGAGCAGCGCGAAGGGAAGCGCGTCCCCGTTGGTATACGAAAAGACGTACCAGACCTGCGGGGTCAACAAGAGGAAGCCCACCGCCGGCGTGAACGTGCGCGCGCGGTAGATCATCCAGGCAGCCAGGCCCCAGTACAGCAACACTTGAAACCACCGTATCGCCGTGGGGGGCGCCAGGCCCACGCCCTTCCCCAGGGCCGTGGCCTTGCCGAAGGCCCAATAGACGATATCCGCTTCGTCCAGATAGGAGATGCCGTACTGGCTGTACGTCGTCGCCGCCTCGGGTGCGCCGACCGGCGGAGGCAGCCAGTGCTCGCGAAAGTATTGCCCGGCACCCAAGTGTAGGACCTCGTCGGGGTGGGCATTGATCGGGCTCCTCACTGCCATGACACCGACCAACACCGCCGACGCAACGAGTTGGAGCAGGAGCACGACGGTGAGCGGGCGCTCCCAATCCACGATGCGGGCGACGGACGAGCGGCTCATCGCGCGGATGGCGCGGCGGCCGGGCGCCCGGAGCCTCTCACCGATCTCGGGCTGCTCGACGTTCAAGTCCTGAGCTCTCATTGGCCTCCGGTGTCGTCGCCTTCCGCTCGAAGATCGCGAGCCAGATGTCGGAGCGCGGTACGTAGGCCGCCGCCTCCGGGCCCCAGACGTATCGCGTCTGCGCGGCCGACACGATGTCGACGACACCAACGCGATCGAACCGTCTCTGGTACTGGTCGAACCAGGCGAAGATCGTCGTGTCAGAATCCGGCCTCATCACCCACGACGTGTAGACGTTGACGAAGACGACGAACCGAGGTTTCCAGGCCTCGATTTCGTGGATCATCTGGCGCTGCATCGCCGTGGCGTACGGCTGCCGTTCCATCAGCGCATAGGTGTAGATGTATCCAGTGGCTGCCAACCGCCGAGCGTAGAAATAGATCTGAGGCTCTGAGCCGATCACAGCGATCCGGTCGTCAGCCGACGTGCGCTCGCTGATGTACCGCGCGATCTCGATCGACTCCGGAAACGGATTGGATCCGTAGATGGTGCGAAGCACCTGCCGAGGGGAGTCGGTGAACAGCATCGCGCGCTCGAGGTAGACGAGGTGGACGAGCGGGACCGCGGCCAACGCGATCGGAATCCCGTAGCGCAGTGGCAAGCGGGCCGACGAGAGCCGTCTCGCGATGGCATCGACCGCGACGCCGGCGAGCAGCCCCAGCACGGGAATCAAGAGGATGAAATACTGGGATCGAAAGTAGAAGCCCGCGGAGGTCGCGAGGAGCGAAGTCCCGACAAAGAGCGTGATGACGCGGCGCCGCGCGCGAGCCACTGCGTCCCAGAAGAGCGCGGATAGCCCGAGGCCCGCCAGCGCCACGACGAGATACGACGTGGGCAGGATCCAGCTCAGCGCTTGCCAGAGGTGGAATTTCCCGTTTGTCAGCGACATCGCCGTGCCGTACTTCGACGCGTACGTGACAGTCCAGAACCAGAAGCTCGAAAACGTGCCCGCCTGGAACATGAGTAGGCACACCACGACGAACGGCGCCAACGCCCCGCCCACGAGCGCCGCGCTGGCGGCGAGCCGCCGGCGCGGGTCGCGGCGCGTGTCGAGCAGAACGTACAGGATGGCGAAGAGCGCGAAAGCGCCGCCGCTCTGTTTGACGATGAAGGCCGTGCCGAAGAGCGCCCCGCTGGCGAAGAATCGGGCAACGCCACGATGATCGCCTGCGGCCAACAGGACGAGCACGCCGCCCAGGGCCAGCGGTAGGACAAAATGTTCGGCGTACGCGGCCGTGAACAACAGCCGTGGGCTCAAGGAAAGGGCCGCGAAGGTGGCGGCGGCGACGATCGCAACGCGCACCTCGAACAACCGGGCCGCGACCAGGAACATGAGAACGATCGTCAGGGAAGTGGCAACCAGCAGTCCGAGGTGAATGCCCGCGCTGGTCTCCCCGAGGATGGCGAGCATCAGGGCGTAGACGGCGTAGATGCCGGGCATCTTGAAGTTGTACGCCTGCGCATACGGCGGGATGCCCTGGAGCAGGAGCTGGGCGAAATACGCATACTCGCCCTCGTCGCGATCCAGGGGCGCGTCCAGAACCCGCAGCCGGATCCCGGCGGCGCCGAGGACTATCAGGATGAGGAGTGCCCAGGCCCAAGCGTTCGGGCGCTTGCTCAGCCAACCAGCCGCTGAGTAGGTTCGATGCGTCCCGCTGTCGGCGTCGTCGGGTCGAGTCTCCTTGGGTTCGATCGTGACTGGCGTAACGCCGCTCACGCTCGTCATGATCCAGTCTTGATCTCCTCCGGACGATCCGGCTGCAAGCGATGAGCCAGCCCCCCGCAGCTCTGCGGACACCGGTTAGCGTAGAGGCCAGCTTCAAGTGCCTGATCCTACAGCGCAGGTTTCGCTCTCACCGCGTTGTCTCTCGATAGCGTCACCGCCATCTGACAGATCTGACGCGCTCAGTCGGTATCTTGCCGGACTGTCCTTCGGTGACGAGGGAGCGATTGCCGAGGAAAGCGAATGCGAGGTTCTGGCAGGGCCCCGCACGCCGATGGCGGATGAATTCTGATCACCTACGCCGGAAATTAGTCAGGATCTTCGGGCGGGGATCATCCAGAAATCCTTTAATACCAGCCAGTTGTGCCATGGTACGTGTTTTGCGGCTGCTAAGTCAGGTGAGCGTGATGGGGCTAATGGCCTAGACGACATGACAGCGACCGAGATCCCCCAGCCCGGACCTCGTTCCGTGGGCGAGATGGCGCCGCGCTTCTCCTTGCCTTCCCTGAGCGGGGCGACGGTGGACCTGGCCTCGTACCGCGGCCGCTCCAACGTGGTCGTATGGTTCTCACGGGGGTTCACGTGTCCCTTCTGCCGCGTCTACACGGACGGGGTGCGCGCCGGGTATCAGGCCCTGTTGGCCGCCGATACCGAAGTGATCCAGGTCGCGCCTAACCTGCTCGAGAGCGCTCGCCGGTATTTCGGTGAGTCGATCCTGCCTTTCCCGTTCGTCTGCGATCCCGACAAGCGCCTCTACGCCGTCTACGGCCTGGGCGACCTGAGGGCGCTCGAGGCGACGCGGACGGCGGTCGTGAGCTTCGCCCATGCGTTCACGCACGGAGACACCGTCAACCAGATCCGGGGCGCCTGGTTTGACGTGATGAACCGCAACTTCCTGCGTCGTCTGCATCACCACGCCATGACCGCCCAAGAGCAGGGCATCTTTCTCGTCGACAAGGAAGGCGTGATTCGTCACCTCACCGTAGTCGGTCCCATCGATCCCGTGCCGGGCGGGGAAGAGCTCGCGGATCTCGCCCGGACTCACTGCGGCGCCGCCGCGTTGTCCGCGTGACCCAGATCGAGCGCCTGACGCGGCTCAGCGAGATCCTCGCCGAGCTGTTCCGCTCGCCGATTCCCAGCCACTTCTTCCAGACGCTCGGCGATCAGGCCTGGGCTGCCGTGCCTTGCGACTACCTCGCCGTCTGTCTTCAGGATCCGGAGAAGGGCGGCTATCTCGTGCACTCGCAAGTCGACCTCGAGGATGGCGCGATGAGGCGGCGCGTGTTCTCGCTGGACGAGGGCCTTCCCGGACGGGCGATCAGCACGGCCAAGGCCTACGCCATCGAGGATCTCACCGCCGAGGACGGAGCGCCCGACCTCGAAGGCGTGCTCGCGGCCGCGGGCCTGCGGGCGGCTCTGGTCGTGCCGATCCGCAGCGGCCTCGAAGTGCTCGGTGCGCTGCTCTTCGCCGGCCGGCCGCCGATCGTCTACGGAAACGACGATCTCCAGATCGCCCAGCTGATGGCGTCCGGGCTGTCGTCGGCGCTCGAGACGTCGCGCGCCTACGACAAGCTCGGCGGAGAGCGCATGACGATGCTCGCCGTGCTGGGCAGCACCGCGGACGCCGTGATCGCGACGAACCCGGCCGGGCTCGTGCTGCTCGCCAATGCGGCGGTGCGTCCGATGCTGGGCCTCGCTCCCGATTCCGTCGAGGGCCGGCCGCTGGCCACGGCCGTCGGCTACGCTCCGCTGCTCGAGCTCTTCGAGGCCGGGCGGCCGGGGATCTACGAGCTACCGCTGCCCGATGGACGGACCGCCCAGGCGAGCCTCGTGCAGGTGACCACTCCGTTCGGTGAGCCCGTCGGCCTGGCCGCGGTCCTCCGCGACATCACGCTGCTCAAGAACCTGGAGCAGATGAAGAACGACTTCGTGAACACGGTTTCCCACGACCTCAAGGGGCCCATCACCGTCATCGCCGGCATGGCAGACCTGATGCGGATGGCCGGACCGGGAGACGAAAACCACGCAAGTCGATGCAAGGACATCCGCGACACCGCTCAGCACATGGCGGATCTCGTTTCGGACCTGCTCGACATCGGTAGGATCGAAGCCGGGCTCGACGCGGCCCGCGAGCCGATGGACCTGATTCCGGTGATCGGCGAGGCGCTCCGGATGGTGAAGCCACGGGCCGAGACCAAGAGCATCGAGCTCCACGCCGAGCTGGCCGAGGAGGCGATCGTCTCGGCGGTTCCGAGCCGTGTACGCCAGGTCTTGATCAACCTCATCGACAACGGCGTCAAATACACGCCCGCGGGCGGCCGCGTGAGCGTCGCGGCGGCGTTGTCGACGGACGGCGATGGAGCCGAGACGGTGCGGATCGGTGTGACCGACACGGGCATGGGCATCCCCGCCCGCGACCTGCCACATGTCTTCGACAAGTTCTACCGGGTCAAGAACAAGGCGACGAGTGAGATCCCGGGCACGGGCCTCGGGCTCGCTATCACCAAGAGCATCGTGGAGGTGTACGGAGGCCGGATCAGCGTCGACAGCCTCGAAGGCGTCGGTACCACGTTCGAGGTCGAGCTGGAGCTCGTCCGGTCCTGACGAGGGCGACAATCACCCGAGGTAGGAAGCCACGAATGTCCCGCTCGGGCTCGTCGCGGTGAAGCGCCCGAACGCGAACGGCGCCGGATCCACTGGCGGCGCCGCGCCGGTGATCAGCGCCGCCATCATCTCCCCTACCGCCGGTGAGAGCTTGAAGCCGTGCCCGCTCATCCCGGCCGCGATCCAAAAGCCGCGTACCGGCGACTCGTCGATGATCGGCATCCAGTCGGGCGTGATGTCGAAGGCGCCGACCCACCCGCGTCGATATCGGGCCTCGGCGAGGCGTGGGATCGCGCGTCCTGTGCGCTCGAGGACGTCCGCCGCGTCCCCGTGACTCACGTCGGAGCCGAGCAGCTCCGGCGCCATCGGATGCTGCGCCTCATCGTCGGTAAGCGAGCCGGTCAGCGTAAGACCACCCGTCTCGGGGCGCGCGTAGCTGCCGCCCGCGAGATCGAGGTACACGAGATGCGGCCGCCCGAACCCGGCGTCGCGCTCGACGACGAAGACGGGATGGCGGCCGACGATGATTGGAAGCGCGACGCCGGCCAGTCGCGCAACCGCGCCGGACCAGAGCCCTGCCGCGTTGACGACCAAGGGCGTGTCGACACGATCACCCGAGGCCGTCTCGACGCCGGTGACGTGGTCGCCCGCGGTGCGGATTGCGACGACCTCGACGCCCTGCTCGATGCGGACGCCCCGCCGTCGGGCTGCCGCGGCGTAGCCGGTGGTGACGGCGGTCGGGTCGCCGTAGCCCGATTCCGGTTCGTAAAGGACGGCGCCGAGATGATCGCTGTTGATCCTCGGCTCGACACGGGCGAGCTCGCGGGGCTCGAGCACCTCGGCACGAACACCGAACGATCGCTGGCGTACGACCGTTTCCTCGAGCTTGGGACGCATCGCGGGCGACACGCCGATGACCACGCCACAGTTGATGTAGCCCGACTCGCCGCCGACGACGTCGGGAAAGCCGCGGAACTCGGCCAGAGACCGTACGACCATCTGAGTGGTCTCCGGGGTGGGGTAGAGCTGGCGGACGATGCCGACCGACCAGCCCGTGCCGCCGGAGGCGAGGGACTTTCGCTCGAGGACGAGGACGTCACGCACACCGACCGCCGCCAGATGGAAGGCGATGGAGGCGCCGGTGACGCCGCCTCCGATGATGACGACCTCGGCGCGGCGGATCACCTGGATATTGCGGCGGTGACCTCGGCGGTCTCGACCTCGTCGAGCAAGCGCGCCGGGTCGCCCTGACGGATAGAGCCCGGCACCAGGACGCGGGCATAGACACGGCTCCAGCCGGGATGCCGCTTCTGGGACACGCGGGTGTAGTCACCACCCTTGAAGGCTCGCATGATGTTCATGCAGGGGCTCGTGTAGCGGGTGATCTGAAGGAGCACGGTGTCACCGAGGAGCAGGTGACACTCTGGGACGACGGCCGACCAGTCCAGGCCCTCGATCGTGACGTTCTCGCCGATGGTGCCGGGCCCGATCGCGTGGCCCTCCGCCTGGAGGCTCCTGATCGTCTCCATGGCATAGAGACACAGGGCCCGCTCGGCGCCTCCGTGGTGCTCGGTGTCACGGTGCGCGTCGCCCTCGAGCCCCACCGGCGTGACACGCGCTTGCGCGACCGCAGTCTTCGGGACGCCCCCGCGGGAGATGCTGATCTGGACGATTCTTCCGATCACAGAGCGGCCTCCCTTCGGCCACAGGATTGTACACGAGGCTCAGTGCTGCGCACGGCGGATCATCCGCTGAACTCGAGCCTCCAGCACCAGCTCGCCACGCTGGTTCAGGACACGGTGGCGATACGTCACGATGCCGCGGTCGGGCTTCTTCGTCTCACGCTTGTCGGCGACCTCCACCTCCACGGTCAGCGTGTCACCCTCGAGCACCGGCGCCGTCACACGCACCTCGCTCCCGAGGTACGCCATGCCGGTGCCGTGAATGAGCCCCGTCTGCATGATCAGCCCTTCGGAGAGGGCGAAGGTCATGGCGCCGGGCGCGGCGCGCCGTTTGAACAGGGACTCTCGCGCGACATATTCCATGTCCATGAACAGCGGTTCGGTGAAGCCGAAGAGGTTGACGAAGTTCACGATGTCGGTCTCCGACACCGTCCGGCCGAGCGTGTGGAACGTGGCGCCGATCTCGTGCTGCTCGAAGTGCAGGCCCTCGCCGATCATGCCGCTCCTCCCTCTGTGCGCGAATCAGTATAGACGACGCGACGCACCCGCCGGCTAGGGCAGATGAAACCAGTTGTAGGGACTGCTGAAGATCGCGCGAGTCGTCGCCACTTCGGCGCCAGTGAGCACGAGGAGCAGAACCGCGAGCGCGACGACGGCGCGGCGATCGTCCCGCAGAATCCGAGCGAGGCCGCCGACGTAGAGCAGCGCGATGGGCACGAGCACGCCGAGAAGGAGTCGCCCTGCCGTGAAGTAGGGTGAGCTCGGTGAGGGGTGCTGCGTGCGCGCACCGAAGTGGAACCGGATTGACAGCAGCGCGAGGAACGCGATGGTGCCGAGCACGGCGACGGCCGAGCTCCAAGTGCCGACGTGCGCCCACCGGGGGCGCCTGACGATTGCGGCCACCACGCAGACGAGGGTGGATCCGACGTACAGGAGGTCCAGATGGGGCCAGCCGATCGGGGCCAGGTGCCAGACGAGATCGCCGCGCCAGAAGGTAGCGAGCAATCCGCGAAGGAACACCGTAACGAATGGGGGCCCGAAAATCGGGTGCGGCCAGAGCTCGCCCAGGCCCTTCGGTGTCCACCCGAGCGCCATCGCTTTCTGCGTCGCGCCTGAGGGCTCTCCCGCGATCCAGTAGAGGCTCTGCCACGCCAGGAGCGGGACCCCCATGCTCGCGAGCGTCGCGAGGGCCCTGATGGCTTCAGCGCGATTCGCCCACGGACGGCGGAGGGCCAGCACGAACCCGAGGACCAGAAGCATCGCAATGGCAGTCGTTTTCGTGAGTAGCGCCGCGGCCACGAGAGCACCAGCTCCGATCGAGAGCGCCACGGAGGGCGCCGACACGCGCGCGAGCCGCAGGAGTGTGTAGAACGCCAGCCCACTCGTCAGAGGCGCCAGGGCATCATTGCTCACGCCATAGAAGCTCCCTCGTGGCACGAGTGCGACGAAGAGCCCGACGCCGACGGCGAGCGCGGGCGCCTCGGTCATGGCGAGGCGTGCCGCACCGACCGCTACCGCCACGATCGCCGCTTCCAGGAGCGCGTTGAGGAATCGGGTCCAGTAGAAGAGTCGGCCCCCCGAGAACCCGAGAGCGGTCCCCAGGCGATACCAGGCGCCAGCGGTGACGTAATAGAGAGGCGGCTCGACGGCTTCGTAGTTGAGGCGATCCCAGTCTCGCATCCCCCACGGCACGGCGGCCGCGCTTATCGCGCCAGGCGCCGTCCACACCGGTGGCGGCAATCCATCGGGCGGACGCGGATTCAGGTATTCGGGACTGCGGTGCAGAAGGATCGAGTCGGGGTAAGGGCTCGAGATGCCGGTGCCGAACAGCACGATCGCCTCCCGGGTCGCTGGATCCAATCGCTCGTCGGTGAGCCGAAGGGGGACGTGGCCGCGCGCGTACTTGACGACCAGGTCGTAGTGAAAGGCCTCGTCCAGAGGGTGGAAGGGCGGTAACGCGGCCGCGAACACCCAGACACGCAAAGCACCGAGCAGGCAGAGCAGCGTCACCCACACCCGGGAGTTCAAGACATCAGTACCGACCGGGCTCGAGGAGTGAACAAAGGTATCGAGGTTCACTCGCGCACGCGAAGGAGACGAGCGCGCTAGTCGCCGAGATACGCTTTCCGGACATCGGCGTTCTCCGACAGCTCAGCCGCGGTTCCCGCCAGCGCGATGGAACCGGTCTCGAGCACGTAACCCCTGTGAGCGATGGACAGCGCCATCGCGGCGTTCTGCTCGACCAACAGGATTGTCATGCCCTGGCGGTTGATGTCAGTGATCGTGTCGAAAATCTGTTCCACGAGAACGGGCGCCAGTCCCATGCTCGGCTCGTCGAGCAACAGGAGCCGAGGGTTCGCCATGAGCGCCCGCCCGATCGCGAGCATCTGCTGCTCGCCGCCCGACAACGTACCGGCCACTTGCGTGAGCCGTTCGGATAGCCGCGGGAAGAGCCCGAAGACCCGCTCGAGATCGGCGGCAATGCCCGAGTCGCTGCGGAGATAGGCCCCCATCATGAGATTTTCGCGGACCGTCAGCCGATTGAAGATCCGGCGGCCCTCCGGTACGTGAGCGATGCCGCGCGAGACGATCGTGTGCGGCGGCACGTCGAGGAGCGATTCGTCCTCGAGCGTGATGGCGCCGCGGGTCGGGTGGAGGAGCCCGGAGATCGTCTTGAGCGTCGTCGTCTTGCCGGCGCCGTTGTTGCCGAGGATCGCGACGATCTCGCCCGGGCCCACCTCGAGCCCCACGCCCTTGAGCGCGCGGATCTCGCCGTAGGCGACGTCGATCGCTTCGACCTTAAGCACCCGATCTCGCCCTCGGACCGGCGCCGCGCTTGCCCAGATAGGCTTCGATCACGCGCGCGTTGCTCTGGACCTCGCGCGGCGGACCTTCCGCGATCTTCTCGCCGTGGTCCAGCACGGTCACGCGATCGGAGACCTCCATGACCACGCGCATGTTGTGCTCGATCAGGATGATCGCGAGCTTGAGGTCGGCGACGAGGCCGCGCAAGAGGTGCATCAAGGCGCTCGCCTCGCCCTGCGTCATCCCGGCGGTCGGCTCGTCGAGAAGCAGGAGCGCGGGCTCGGACGCGAGCGCCCGGGCCAGCTCGAGCCGCCGCCGGTCGCCGTACGGCAGATTGCGCGCGACGACGTTCGCGCTGGTCTGCAGTCCGACGCGGTCGAGCAAGCCGACCGCACGCGCAGCCAGCTCGGATTCGGTCCGGTGGAAGCCCCGACTGCGCGAGAGGACGTCCCAGAGGCCGAGGGCAATGCGTGAGTTCATGCCGACGAGCACGTTCTCGATCGCCGTCATGTTGGCGAAGAGCCGGATGTTCTGGAACGTCCGGCAGATGCCCAGCGCGGTGATCTGATCGGGACGCAAGCCCAGGATCGGCTGGTCCCGGAAGGTGACTTGGCCCTCGTCGGCTGCGTAGAGGCCGGTGAAGATGTTGAAGAGCGTCGTCTTCCCGGCCCCGTTCGGCCCGATGATCGACGCGATCCCCCGGTCGACGGCGAAGTCGACCCCGTGCAGCGCCGTGAGTCCGCCGAATCTCTTGGTGACGCCGTGGGACTCGAAAAGGGACGGCACGGTCGCGAGCCCTAGGACGCCTTCATTGGGCCAACTCGCGCTGGCGGCGCCGCGCCGGGAAGATGCCTTGCGGGCGAAAGATCATCATCAGGACGAGGATGATGCCAAAGACCATCCGCTCGTATTTGGCCGGCTCGAACTGGGTCGGCAGATCGGCGAGGCTGTAGCCGAAGATGGTGACGCCCGCGTTCTTCAGCTCGTTGAGCCAGAGCGAGAACCCCTTCAGGACCTGGAGGTTGAGCACGGTGACGACGGTGGCGCCGACGATCGCGCCGGGAATCGAGCCCATCCCGCCGAGGATCACCATCGCCAGGACGCCGATCGACTCGAGGAACGTGAACGACTCGGGGTTGATGAAAACCTGCTTGGCCGAGAACAGGACACCCATGACCCCGGCGAACGACGCGCCGCAGGCGAACGCCATGAGCTTCATGCGCACCAGCGGCACTCCCATGGCTCTGGCCGCCAGCTCGTCCTCGCGGATCGCCTCCCACGCCCGGCCGATGTGGGAATCCTCGAGACGGCGATTGACGATGATGACCGCGATGACGATGAGCAGAGCCAGGAAATAGAAGTACTCGCCGTAGGGAAGCCCGAACGGCGTCGGGGGCCGCGAGATCGGGGTGATGCCCTTGGGGCCGTTGGTGAAGTTGATCGGCTTGTCGAGGTTGTTGGCCAGGACGCGAATGACCTCGCCGAAGCCCAGGGTGACGATGGCGAGATAGTCGCCGTGCAGGCGCAACACGGGCAGGCCGAGCAGGATTCCGGTAACCGCCGCCGTGCCGAGCCCGACGAAGAGGAACACGTAGAACCACCAGCCCGCCAGCGGGAAGGTCTCGCCACCGAAGACGATGTTGGCGTGCGGTGAGCCGAAGATCGCCCAGGAGTAGGCGCCGACGGCGAAGAAGGCCACGTAGCCGAGATCGAGGAGCCCGGCCAGCCCGACGACGATGTTGAGGCCGAGCGCCAGCGCGACGAAGATTCCGACCTGAGTCGCGACCTCGAGATAGTAGCTGTTGAAATATCCGATGGTCGGCATCAGCACCAGGAGTCCGAGCGCCAGGAGCCCCCAGCGGAGCCGCTCGGGGATCCGCGCCTTGAAGACGAACACGAGCGAGCTCTGGAAGAGGAGGAACACGAGGACGGAGCGCGGGAACGTGGCGACCGCGAGCGCCGACAGCGCCACCAGCGCCACGGCGATCAGCGAGTGGATCATGCCCGCTCCCGGACGATCTCGCCGAGGAGACCCTTGGGCCTGAAGATCAGGATCAGGATGAGGATCGAGAAGGCGAGAATGTCCTTGTACTCGGCGCCGAAGGCGCCACCCGTCAGCAGCGAGAGATAGGCCGCGGCGAACGCCTCGAGGAGCCCGAGGACGAGCCCGCCGACCATCGCACCCGGAATGTTCCCGATTCCGCCGAGCACCGCCGCGGTGAAGGCCTTGAGCCCTGGAATGAAGCCGCTATAGGGATTGATCAACCCGTACTGCACGCCGAACAGCACGCCCGCGGCGCCGCCCATCGCGCCGCCGATCAGGAACGTGAGCGAGATGATCCGGTTGACGTCGATCCCCATCAGGCTCGCTGCCGCCTGGTCCTCGGCCACCGCGCGAATCGCGGTGCCGACCTTCGTGCGGTTCACGATCAGGTGCAGGGCCCAGAGCATGAGCAGCGCGCCGCCGATGACCACCAGAGACTTGACCGACACGTCGATCGTCTCGGTGAGCTCGAAGCGGTGATTGAGAACGTCCATCGTCGGATAGACCAGGTTGAAGGCGTTGCGCCAGAGCGATTCGACGAGCCGGATGAGGTCCTGCAGGAAGAACGAAATGCCGATGGCGGAGATCAGCGGGATCAGCCGGGGCGCGCCGCGCAGCGGACGATAGGCGATCCGCTCCACGGTCACGGCGAGGAGCCCGCTGGAGGCCATGCCCGCGATCAGCACCAGCAGCAGCACGAGCGGCCACGGGAGACCGTCGAGGAGCCCGATGCTCTTCAGCCCCAGCAGGACCTCGACGCCGACGAAGGCGCCGAAGATGAAGATCTCGGAGTGCGCGAAGTTGATGAACTCGAGGACGCCGTACACCATCGTGTAGCCGAGCGCGATGAGGGCGTACATGAAGCCGAGAATGATGCCGTCGAGAAGAACTTGCGGAAAGATCCCGATGAGCAGCTCGACGTCCATGCCCTATGCCGGAAAAGTCCGAGGGGGTAGGGCAGCTGCTCCCGGGAGGGGTCCGGGGCGAGTGGGGTTCCGAAGCCCCGCGACCCCTCCCGGGAGCAGTAGCCCTACCCCTCGGACGGCGCTTACTTTTTGGCGGCGGCGGGAGCGGCGATGGCCAGCGTCTTGATCGTCTTGTTACCCTCCCACTTGGCTGGATCATCACTGCCTACTTGCTTCACGAAGTACGCCGCCCTCTTCCGGTCGCCCTTCGAGTCGAACTCGATCTCTCCGGTGATGCCGTTGAGCTTGGTCTTGCGGACGGCGGTCGCGACATCCTCGCGGCTCGGCAGTTTGCCGCCCTTCGCGGCGGCCTCGATCGCCTTGAGAGCCACCGTGGCGGAGTCATAGGCCTCAGCGGCGTAGGGCTCTGGGTTCTTACCGAACTTCTTCTTGAACTCCTCCACGAACGTCTTCGCCTTGGGCAGATCCGAGGGGGCAGCGGCAGCCGTCGTGTAGTACATGCCGACCACGGCCTTCCCGGCGATCTTCGTCAAATCGGACGAGTCCATCCCGTCGGGGCCGAAGAACTTGCCCTTGACGCCCTTCTCGCGAGACTGCTTGAAGAACGGCGCGGCCTGATCGTAGATGCCGCCGAAGTAGATCACGTCCGGGTTCTTCGCCTTCATCGGCGTGACGATCGGGTCGAAGTTCGACTTCTCCTCGGTGCCCTCGAAGCCGACGACCTTGATGCCCTTCTTCTCGGCGTCGGCCTTGAAGAACTCGGCGACGCCCTGACCGTACGGCGTCTTGTCGTGGATGATGTAGACGGTCTTGGCCTTCATCGTCTCTTGCGCGAACGTGGAGCCGACGACACCCTGGACGTCGTCACGCCCGCAGACCCGGTTGACGTTCGGATAGCCGCGGTCGGTGATGACCGGGTTCGTGTTCGCGGGCGAGATCATCGCGAGCGAGACTTCCTTGTAGACCTCGGACGACGGGATCGCCACGCCCGAGTTCAGATGACCGACGACGGCGAGAATGTCCTTGTCGGCGATGATGTTTTTCGCGTTGGCCACGCCGACGTCGGGCTTGGCCTGGTCGTCGAAGGGGACCATCTCGACCTTGAAGCCCTGCTTCTCCAGGGCCCCTTTGAACTTCTCGACCGCGAGCTGCGCGCCGAGCTTGATGCCCTCGCCGAGCGCCGCCTGACCGCCGCTGAGCGGACTCTGCGTCGCGATCTTGATGGTGCCCTTGCTGCCCTGCCCTTGCACCTCCGAGGCCGGGAGCCAGGCCACAGCCAGAACGGCGACGAGCGCAAGAACGAGGTGGACCCTGTGACGGATCATCGGTGCCCTCCTTAGATTTCGGTCACGTGATGAATGCCGGTCGGCGCGGCGTCATTATAGCGGCCCGCGCCGTGTCAAGTCACGTTCCGCGCGGATCGCCGCGAGGAATTCACGGGTC
>Ga0137407_10000791_pt1 | contig 20825 bp, 19 predicted proteins | sample CZOMad2_2_16fung_FD_108410 | JGI IMG/M metagenome (GOLD analysis project Ga0137407, IMG submission 108410) | Vadose zone soil fungal communities from Angelo Coast Range Reserve, California, USA - CZOMad2_2_16fungal (Illumina Assembly) | ecosystem: Environmental > Terrestrial > Soil > Vadose... | reverse complement strand
GGCTCTTCCAGATTGATGGCGTGGCCGGTATTGGGGCAGATCCACAGGCCCGCGTTGGGAAGAGTCGATTTGAGCATCAGGTTGGTTTCGAGACAGCGCACATCCTCATCACCGACGGCGAGCAATACCGGAACCTTCATTTCCAAAAACTGATCGCGCAGATCATGCAATGATGGCCGCAAGGCTTGGCAACGTGCCATTGTGTTCGACATTCCCAGTGCGGAATGTTGACGCAGACGGACCACGAATTCGCGCCAGCTCTTCTGGTCCTTGTACTTGAGCTGGATGCGGGCCGGACCGCGTGCCATTCGCTCGGACATCGAAACCATTCCGTGCTCGATAAAGATCCGCGCGAGAACCGACGTTTCCCTCAACCAAGCCTCTCGCTGAGAGAGATGAGAGCCAGATCCAACACTTGCTGCGACAATCGCGCTGGCTTTTTCCGGATAGCGTAGCCCAAACTGCAAGGCTGCATATCCGCCCATGCTCAAGCCGACCAAATGGGCGCATTCGATCTTGAGATCCCGCATCACGGCGGCGATGTCGTCGACGGCGAACTGCCAGCGATACAAAGATGCATCTTCGGGGACATCACTGGGTGGGTAGCCCCGGGCATTGTAGGCAATGCAACGGTGGCTGCGGGAAAAATGGCGAAGTTGGGTCTCCCATCCGCGAAAGTCAGACGCGAATTCATGGATGAAGATGATCGGATAACCGTAGCCACTCTCCTCGAAATAGAGCTTGGCTCCTGCGGCTTCAACATACGGCATAGCATCTCGCCCCCGTCCCGAATTTGCGTGGTCGGGTGCAGAGACAGAAAAACAGACCGGGTTGCAATCGGTCCATCGATGTCATCGCGTCATTGCGTAGTATGGCGTAGTATTGCCGGGGGTACAGGTAAACGCCCACGACATCTCGCCTCAGCCGGTGCACGCCGCGTCAGCCGATCTTGAGTCAATTGTCAGCTGCCGATGGATTTGAAGGTTGGACAGCCGACGGCACTGAGAGTCTTGCGCGCGACATGCTGCCAGCGACGACGCGCGGGTCCTTCACCGGAGAATGGTTGATGCGGCGTTCCATCGCGTCCCCATGATACCGACCCGGTACCTCCTCGTCGTGGCCGGCGAGGGTGACTCCACATTGGAGATCACGGCTGGCGGACCTATATCGGCCTTCGTTGAGGCGGCCGGCGAGGCGACAAAACGGGGTTCAGGATCGTCAAAACCGGATATCCTGAGTCGCCATGCGATACGTCGCGATAGATCGGACTGTCCCATTTTTTCGCCATTCATGACAAAGCTGGGGCGCTTGAGCGAAGCGGATGCGCACCGGGTCAGCCATGCGCCCCGTGCATCCAAAAGTACCAAGCGAAGCTGAGGCAACGATTGCACCGGTATGCTTGCAGCAACCCGGGGCCGATCAGCAGGCCATCGCCGGACAGACAACATGTCCGTTTGGCCTTAACGCGTGGCGGATACTCCATCCTCCAATCTGATCAATGCATGCCGCACAAATCGACCGTCTTCGCTCAGGGTGGTCCAAAAACCAAGGTTGAAATCTACGGGCTCGCTTGATGGCCCCGGAAAAGTCGCCCACCTCCAGCCTCCCTTATTCGCATAACGTACCTTATACGAACCTCACCGTGGCACCTCGGCAGTCGCAGTGTTGCGTAATCCAATTGAATTTGCGCGAAGTCCAACTGAATTTGTGCCGCCCTAAACCACTGAAGACCCATCAGAAGCGGCGCTGGGAGCCCGCGCATGGTATTGTTTTAAGTGTATCGGCCTACACCCCGGGACTGCAAAATAGGTCTCCGTTCCGACGGGACGCACGTGGCGCTCGCCGTCGCCCCCCAGGGCTTGAAGCCGGTCCACGACATGGCCCCTCGCAGCCGATTGGACTATCCTGAGACCGATGCTCCAAGACGCCAACGACCTGGTCGCGATGGCCGAAGCGCTGGTCAGATCCGGCGAATACCGCGTTCTTCGGCGTCTGGTCCCTCGGGAAATTTCGGACCGCCCCGTCGACGATATCTGCCGAACGGGAATCATTCTCGACGTCGAGACGACCGGCCTTGACCAGCAAAAGGACGAGATCATCGAACTCGGGATGGTCAAGTTCGACTATTTGCCGGACGGCCGCATCGCAGGTCTCAGAGACGTGTTCACCGCGTTTAACGAGCCATCTCGCCCCATCCCGGCGGACGTGACCACCCTCACCGGCATCACGACGGAAATGGTTGCGGGGCAGCGGATCGACGAAGCTGCCGTTTCGGCATTCGTCGAGGATGCGGTGATTGTCATCGCGCACAACGCCGGTTTCGACAGGAAATTCGCCGAGCGCTACTGGCCTGTGTTCGAGCGGAAGGCCTGGGGTTGCTCCGCGACCGAGGTAGCTTGGCGCCAACATGGTTTCGAGGGTTCGCGCCTCGCTTATCTTCTGAGTGGTGCCGGCTTCTTCCACCAGGCCCACAGGGCCGTCGACGATTGTCATGCGCTGCTTGAGATCCTCGCGTTGGAACTGCCTACGATCGGCGCACCTGCGCTGGGCGCCCTCCTCGAGCAGGCCCGCAAGAAGACGCTGCGGGTCTGGGCGGAGCAATCGCCGTTCGATCTGAAGGACACGCTGAAGCGGCGCGGATACCGATGGAGCGACGGAAACGATGGCCGACCACGATCCTGGTACATAGACGTCGCGGAGACCCAACTCGACGACGAGATCGCGTTCCTGCGAACGGAGATCTATCTCTCCGTTGTCGAACCGCGATTGCAGGTCTTAACAGCGCTCAGCCGATTTTCGGTCAGAGCGTAGGCACGCGATGTATTTCCCGCCACGCAAGCCGACCGGTCAGGCGGTCCGCTACGGGTCCACGCGGGCGAAAGCCGACGCCTGGGTGACTTTGCGGATCCTGTCGAGGTCGGCCTGCGGTCCAGCCTCGATGCAAGTCAGTTTGATCGACGCGATATTGTTTTCCTGATCGATCGGGACCGCCCAGAATTGGACGGGGCCATCGTTCTGCCTTTCGTCGGGTACGCCCTGGTGGTGCTTGAAAAGCAATCGGATTTCCGACTCATGGTGGAGATCGTCGAGCAGGCTGAATGCGCCGATCTTTGACGCCGTCCATGGCAGGAAGTGCGGCAGGCCGGCCGCGTCGAGATCGTCGTTGATCAGGTTCAGCAGTGTCTTGCCGTTGGCCTGGTATTGAATGGCGCGCAGTTCTCCGCGGTGACCGCGGGCGCGGTTGACCTCGATCCGGAAGCGCAGCCTGGCTCCGCGACCGCCCTCCCCGAAATTTGTCCACATTTGCGCCGGATTGGGCGCGTGGGTTCGGGTGAACGATGTGTAGAAGAGGTCTTGGGCCAGCGTTTCTGCGTAGGCGGGACCGCTGGAATCGTCGAGGTAACCCTCCCAGCCGTGCTGCTCGGCGCTGGTGCGGATCTCTCCTTCGGCCGGGCTCATCCGCTTCGACAGATGGGTGAGCCGCAGCAAGCCGCCGCCGATGATCCCCTCGAACGCCTGGGGGCCCGTGTAGTGGAAGAAATCGCCGGCAGGCTCGTGCGGATACATCAGATCGCAGATCCTGTTCGAAAGCGCACCCTGGTTTGCAGTCTTCTCGTGAACGCCTTTTGGTTTCACGATCAGCCTAACGGGATCGACGCTTGTTGGGTGTCCGGATCGGGAAAGGACGCCCGAGATGATCGCGGCGGCCAGTTGGCGGCGTTCGATAGATTCCCGAATTGCATCGATCGGGTTCGTTGAAGTGGTGTTGGTCATTCTGCTCCTTGGCTGGGCCGGTGGTTTTGTTCGTCCCAAGGTCCCGGTCGGCCCTTGGAGACGATGCCCTGGTGTGAGGCCCGGCTTATTTATGAGCGCCGGTGCGTTGGGCGACGGGAAATGTCGAATTTTTTGGGGCGGGACCGTCATGGCGGCCGCCTCCTTTAAGAAGATCTGGATTGACATTGGGCCACGCTGCGCCGGAGGCGCACAGTGCGTGCATGCCTCTTGTCATGCAAATACTAATTGCGTCACACTCCCCTTCTTTGAGAGGGTGATTTCTGTGGACGCATTCGTGTTTCTGAAGGGAATGCCGGCTGTCCTCGGCATCGCCGGCTTCTTCGTCTATCTCTGGGCGGGGCAGTACCGCATCGGCGGCGACCTGATGAAGGGCGTCGTCGAGAAGCTGCGAGCCGCCCCCAACGTCGACATCAAGGACTACGCATCCCTCACGCCCGCGCGCATCGGACAACTGATCGAGCGCGATGTAGCAGTGCGCGGCGCGGTGAACGACCAGGACGTCAGACTCATCCGTCTCATCGTCATCCTGCACAATGCCGTGACGGTCATCGTTCTCCTGGTTTGTGCGGCGCTCGTCGGCCTCGGTATATGGCTCATCGCCCGACCCGAACCCCTGTCGATCGTACCCAGGCCTCCCGTCGCCGCCCGAGGTGGGGCCGACTTGGTCTTGACCGACCTTGATGCCGTCAAAGTCGAATGGGACGCCAAGGGGGCGACCGAAAGCACCAGCGTCTTCCTCGAAAACGTGGATACCAACAGCCGAACCGCGAAGAAGGCGGTCTTGGCCGACGTTCGAAGCGTGACTTTCAGTGCCGACGAGCTCCACGATGTTGCGAGCAACAGGAGGTTTAGAGGCAAGAACCGGGTTCGGACCGTGGTCGAATGGAGCGGCCAGGCCGCGCGATCGGACATTACGGACATCCTTGTCGGCATAAAATACAGATTGATGATTGGCGGAACTCTGATCACCCCCCAAGGCAGCCGGTCGATCAATACCCTGCTGGCTACCATCGACGACAGCACCGAACAGATGCCGCGAGACTACTGCTTTGCCGTGGATTTCGCCGGCTGGAGCCGGTCAGGCTCGGCGCTTGTGGCTCCGCTCAAAGCCTGCAACTCCAAATCCGAGGTTAACTTGCCGTTCCTTCAGCAGGTCGAATGGAACCGCCAACCCGGCCTTGTTCTGAACGAGCCGTTGGCGGACCGACCTATAGCCCGACTGTGTATCGCCGCGCCGCAGCGTCTCGACAACAATTGTTGATGGTCAGGTGATGACCATCAGCCTTCCCTACTGTGGAGATATCATGACTCAAGTAGATCGCGAAAACCTCAAGAAATGGGCCCTCGCCATCGTTACCGAGGTTGAACCGGACGATGTGTTCGTCGTGGAAGACGGATTCGACGCTCTGATGGAGGAGTGGCATCGGGCGGGCGCACAAGATGAGGGACGCTTCATCGGCGGAGCGGAAGTCGCGACTTTCGCAGCCATGGTTGCTCCGTTCCTTCTGGCGTTCTTCGGGGACGTTGCCAAGGACGTCGTTAAGGACAGGGTGAAAACAACGGTGGGCTCGCTCCTCGACCGGGTCCTGGATCGTCGTGCCACGAAAGACGACGTAGAGGTCCTCCGCAAAGATATTACTGCAGCGATCAACAAGAGCCGCTTCTCATCCGCTGAGAAAGCCAAGTTGGAAGCCGGTTTTGCGAAGCTGTTCACCAGGGTCGGCCCGAAGAAATGAGCCGCATCCATCCGATGCGGTTATTGTATCGTTTGGGCATTTCGGATCGCCCCGCGGCCTTCGCGATCACCGTCACCGTCTGCATGCAATATGTTTTCCTCGCGAAGCTGTGGGAAGGGTATCCAATAAGATGGATGGGCGACGCCATTCATCGAAACGTCGTGCTGACCATGATCGGCCTTACCATTCTAGGCGCGATCACCGTGACGGCCGCATCGCTGAATAGATGGCGACGCGGGGAAAGCGCGGCGTCGAAACTCGAGCGACCGGCCACGAACCCCTCCTTCGAAGCCATCCGTTCGGCATTGCTTCGCATTGCTGGCCGTTCATCACTGCGCTCGCCCCCGGCCCTGCTTTACACCCCGAAGAACGCCGACGCGCTGGAAGTAAGGGAGCGCGACATGCCGGCCGGCGACGCCGTCGTCGTCGGGCTCGACCAGCGCGCACGTCAGCGCGATCGACCGAGTGCGTTTGAAGCGATGCTGGGGCACGAAGTCTCACATCTCGAACTTGCCGAAACACGGCTCGAAATTTGGGCGCGGCGCGCCGTCGTTCTGCACTTTCGAATTCTGGCATGGGCCGTTGCGATATTCTGCCTGGTCCTCGGCTTCATAGACCGCCGAGGCATCGGCAGTCATCCATCCTTCGGAGGGTTCGTTCCGGTCTTCGACGGCACCATCTACGCCGGACTGTCCTCTCAGTTCGCGGTCCTGTTCCTCACCTCCGCGATCGTATTCGTCTATGCCTATTTTTTCGTAATACGTCGCGAACACATCCACGACTTCCGCGGTTCCCAGCTTGCGGGCACGGACGCGTTGGCCGATGTTTTCGCCGACCGAAGGCCGTCGGCTTTGCCGCCGCTCGATCCATTGACCGATTTCTTCACGCTGCATCCAAATCCGTACGCAAGAGCGCGAGCCGTCCGGACCCGGGACATGATCCTGCTATCGGCGGTCCTGTATCCGCTGATCGTCTCCGGCTTGCAGCCGCTCACCTTGTTGCTCGCGGCCGGTTGGCGCGACTTTTTCGGCGTATCGAGAGAGGTCTGGAATGTCGGGCTGACGTTCGCTTCCGGACTTTTTCTGTACGCGGTCTTGCGAGCCGACCTTGCCAGGCTGGGACTGGGTCTCCTTCTGGATGCAAAACGATACGCCCTACTCGTCCCGCTTTACGCACTGGTCGCCGGCCTCGCCACGCAAGTTCCCCGCATCGTCCTGGAGATATTGTTCGGCATTCGCCGCGAATTCTCGTTTGATCAGATCGTCGAGCGGATCTGGACCGGGACGTTGTCGGGCGGCGGTCGAATAGCTCTCATGACGACAGCGATATTGGGTCTGCTCGCTTGGCTCAACGCGATCCGCATCGCCGCCGTGGGCGAAGCGAACGCCAACAGATGGAGCGCCGTCGACGGCACGATCTCGGCCATACTGGTCGTGGGGGCGGTCACGATCGCGAGTCTTTCAACACCGTCCTTCATGATCGACGTTCTAATCCTCTGTGCACCCGTCGCTATCATTTATACGACGTGGTTCGCGGTCGCCTGCCGATGTCAGAATTGCGGCCGCCGGCGCCTCTCCGCGATACGGATGACATCGCATTGCAGTTGCGGTCGAGATCACCTGACGCTTCCGAAACGCTGGACGCGGCAGCCGTTCGAAAACCAGGTCCCCGGTCCGAACTAGATCCGCGTCACTCTTCGAGAGACGGGCGGAACTGGTCGGCTTCGGTGAAACTGAATGCACTCTCTTCGAGGGCCACACCGAACTGCCACGCGATCTTCTGGGGCAATGCCTTTCGCCAGTACAGGCTCTGCTCGTGTAGGGAGTGCGAATCCCCTTCGAGATGTTTCTTCGGACAGCCGCCCCAACAGGTCGGCAGGAACGAGCAACGGCTGCAGTTAGGCTGGAGCGTCGGGTCGAACTCGGTCCACCAGTCCGCATCACGTCCGGGCGTCATCTGGCCCCCTGCACCGCGGATAGCGACAGGACGGTTCTTCTCGCCGACCTGAAGCCCGCACCGGTAGTGGTTTCCATCTGCTCCGACGACGATGGAATCCTCGGCAAGCGCCGCGCAAACTGACGTCCGTGGCAGCGGATAAAGCGATCGAGTCGTCGTCTCGTCCAACATCGCCTCGTGCGGAACCATGTGGCGGGCGCGTTCGCGAAGTCTCTCAAACTCCTCCTCGGGGAGTTTGGTACGGCTCAGGAATGCGGCGCGCTCGGAAAAGTCGGATATGCGGGCGAGCTGGAAGATGCACGGAAAGGGTCTATCGAACCAACCACGATCCCTGCAAAAGTCGATGAATCCCTCGAGATCGCCCTGGTTTCCGTGGTCGGCGTTGAACCGCAAGTCGACCCGTACGACGTCGAGCAATTTATCGACGACGGCAACGGCCTGCTCGAACGAGGAAGCGGACGGATCGGGCGCCCTCCCTCTTCGATATCGCCGTCTCTTGTCGTGATTTGCCTTGAGCCCGTCGAATGAAATTTGTGCCTGTCTGATACGGTGCCGCCGGATGAACCCAGCGACATCATCGGGCCAGCAGGTCCCGTTCGAGATCACGGAAGCGGAGTAGCTGACGCCCATCTCCTCGCAAAGCGCCTGAAGCGCTACGGACGCCGCATCGATGAAATCGATGTTGAGAAGCGGCTCGCCCCCGTACCAGTCGACGTGAAGGCTGTCTTTTCCCGATGCCGCCAGACGCTCCCTGGTCCAACCGACGACCTCCGGCACGTTGCTTTCGTCGAGGGCGTCGCGGGATCTTTCCTCATAGCAGTAGTAGCATCCGAGGTTGCAGTCCTGCGTCGTCGTGAGGGTAAGCACCATCGGAGTGCGACCGCGCGCCTCCCTGTACCGCTCGCGGATCGCGCCGAGTTCGTCGAAAGTCTGCTCGACCAGAAAGCCGCCGCGACGGAGCGTGGCGGACAGAGTGCGCGGAATGGCTGCCGCCGAAATGCTGCGCGGCGGACCGCAGAGCAGGCGCGCCAGATCACGTGCGTCACTGCCCGCAACACGGACGGATGCGCCGCTGCACGCGTTGTAGAGCACGCTGTCCTCACCGATCGGTACGCAGAAATTGTAGCGCGATGATCGGTAGCGAGGCCGCGACGTCACTTGTCAATGTCGATGATGGCAAGACACATGTTGGTGCCGTAGCCGCAAAGCCGCGCTCCGACCCGACCCGCCTTCTTGAGGTCCGGTGTGACGGTTTCGACCTGGACCACATGGAGTTTGCCAGGCCGGGCCTTTACCCTCACGTCCTTGTCATCAGATACGATCAGACTCACTTTTGGCTTTTTGGCCGGTTTGCGCGCCATGGCTACCTCCCGCCTTTTCTGCTGACAACCTATGGTGGCACATAAACAACAATCGTCAAGTGCCGCCCGCTAGATTCTGTTCGCGTGAATTCGCGCCGGCCCAGCATTTGTCGGTCGGACTGCCTCTCGATCGGCGAACGCAGAGAGATGCGATTTAGCTGATGGACCGCAGGAGTGAGGCGCCACCCAATCGCCGCGAAATTTTGGGCCTAGTGCCGGGCTCGTCTATTCGGGCGGCCAGACAATCGGTAGCGCGGCCAGATCCGCCAGCATTGTCCCACCCAACTCAGCGACCGAGCCATCGCCGGCGACTGCGAAACCCGGCAGCGGCATGAAGTCTTCCGGCAAAGGTTGCTGAGCGCTCCCGTTCCGGACAATTTGAGGCTGCCAGCGTTCGGTCCTCAGGTCCCAAAGATGCGGCTTCGGCAGAAGCATGATGCCGCTGACCTGCCTGTGTGCCGGCGCTCCCATCGCTCCCCAATAGCCATCCGGCTTTCGCTTGTCCGTTATGATTTGTTCGCCGGTCTCGGAGACCTTCACCTCGGTGTAGATCGTCCCGAGAACCGCTTCGAGTAGGGCTTCACCGTTGTGCCGGCCGCCCGGAAGTTCTTCTTTGCAGTCCGCCATGACCAAAAGGTAGGGCGCATCGAGAGGGTCATACGCGCTTCCCTTCGTGGCTGCGGCTTCGCGAATTTCGGCAGAAGGACTGATCTGGCGCAGGTCGCCCATTGCCGTCGCAATTGCCCGCTTCGGAATGACCTCCTTGTCAAATCCCGAGAACAGAAAAACATCGATCTGCCAGTCGTCGATCGTAAAAGTCTTGCTCTGGGGTGAGCCGGCTTCCCCTTCGCCCTGCGCGACGGCCCATTTCTCGATCGCCCCCCGCAACTTCCGAAGGCTCGGCGTGTTACCGCCATGCTTGGTAATATCGATGCCAAGCCGACAACCGGTCGGCAGCTTCGCCTGATCGATACCGTTGTAGACTGCCGCGTCTCTTTTCGATCTGCTCACGAGATCCAGAGGTGGCCCGAAGCTCGTCACTTCGACGAAGGCAACTGCGTTACCTTCTGTGTCTCGTGCCAAAAAATCTGGTCGCCGGCTGGGATGCCCGCACACCGGATGAACTTCAACGGTGTAACCTTGCCGCTTAAGAGTTGCGTGCACCAAGAGTTCCGCAAGTGCGGCTTGATACCCCAAGGTGCCTGTTTTCCGGAAACGTGCGATCGCCTCCGCGCGCTCATCTTCCGGATATTCCGCAATCCATTCGTTCAGCTTTGCTCGGTAGATATCATAGGCAGTTCCTGCGATGGAATCGTAGAATGCGAACTCGTCTTCGCCAGGCTTTTTGGGGTCAGACCGGGTACGTTCCTTTTCCTCAAATATCATCTGGTCCCTGTCCGCCCTCGGCGTTCGCGCAAAGGTGATTCAGCTGATCCTCGGGCGCCATACCTTGCGACGGACCCGTCGGTAAGCTTCCTTGAGGTCGATGCTCATCCCCCAAATCGAGGGCTTGAGGATGAAGAGCTCGACTCTAGCCTGCGTCTCCGGCGAAGACGAGTGAGCGGCAATTGTCGACGTTTCGCTAACTTCAGCGCCTGGCAATGTGACGCTGGTGCCGGACGGGGCCGCGACTGCGGGTGCCGAAGTTGGTTCTGATTGTGCGTTGCTTGGAAATTCCAATGCGATGCGCGAAACCGCCAGTCCATCGACGACGTCGCAACCGTGTCCCGTTATCTTCGACATCCCGACGAGCCCACGATCCGCACCCCCAGGCAATGGCTTGAAGTGAATCAGTCCAGCTTCAGCGCGTTGTTCACAAACCGAACGAATGCGTGCGGGAGTGACCGGCTCAAGGCCGCCAAAATTCATATCGGATGTAGGCACCCAACCGGTATTGCTGTCCCTCAAGCCATGGAGCGTCGACAAAAGGTGGGCCCGCATCTTGGCGTCCGGAATCATGAATCCCTCCCCGCAAGTGAACAAAAAGCGCTGCGGGGATATGCCTTTAGAAGAGATTTCTCAACTGATCTCTAACCAAGCGCAGTCTCCGCGATCGAACCGCGGTAGAATCACAGTCTTTGAGCAACCCGATTCGTGAATTGTCAATATCTAGCGGTCAAAAAAGCGGCAGCTATCAACATCTTGCAAATAACGGCCTGATCCCCATCTCAGAGGATTGCCCGCTCAAACTGGGGAACAGTGGCAGGCTGTGGGGGGCCGATATGCGGTTCCGATCGATTGAGTACGCGCATTTCCGCGCCCGTCCGCTGCACCTCGCGGAGGTGCAGGCATGACCGAAAGTCGGCCTTTCCGCGTCCTGAGCCTGGACGGCGGCGGCATGCGGGGAACGTATACCGCTACCTATCTTGAGCGTGTCGCGGCAACGTTCGCGCAGCGCAGGAAGCTCGATTCTCTCGACGTCGGCAAGGGCGTTGATCTGATCGTCGGAACCAGCACCGGCGCCATCATCGGATGCGCTCTCGCGGCAGGCAAACCCCTCTCCCAAGTCGTCAGCCTGTATCGGAAGCACGGCTCCAGGATTTTCTCCAAGAAATTGCCCGCTGGCCTCTTCGGTGTCGCTCCGGACCTGCTTGCCCGCAAACTTGCTCTTGAGGCCGGCGAAACCGAGTTGCTGGCAGCGCTTGTCGAAACGCTCGGGGAAGAAACCGTCGCCGAGGTCTACGAACGGCGTGGTATCGCGCTTGCCGTCTCGGCGGTCGAGATGAGCCAGCATCGATCTTGGGTCTTCAAGACCCCTCACTTCGCCGGCACGAACCACCGCGACGACAAGTACCGGCTCGCAGATGTCTGCCTCGCGTCGAGCGCGGCCCCGCTTTACCGGTCCCTCGCCGCGATCGACCAGCCCGACGGCGGAGAGGGCAAACCCTTCAACGTTTTCGCCGACGGCGGTCTTTGGGCCAATAACCCGGTCTTGTTGGGTCTGATCGAAGCACTCGATGTGGCGGAAGCGGGTCGGGATATCCAGGTCTTTTCGCTGGGTACCTGCCCGGTGCCGCAGGGCGAGCAGATCGCCAGAGGCGATCGGCACCGTGGGCTCTCCGAGTGGAAATTCGGGGGTAATGCCGCAAGCCTGTCTGTGGACGCCCAGGAATTCGCTTTCGACCACATGGCCCGGAAGCTGACGAAGCACGTCAACCGCAAGTGCACCATCGTGCGTTTTCCCCACGACAAGGTACCGGCGACGCTGGTCCCATATCTCGGACTGGACGACACCAGGGAAGAGGCGATCAACGCCCTGGTCACGCAGGCGCGGACCGATGCCGACATGACAAATAGCAAGTGCGCCTACCGTAGCACCGACCCGGAAGCCGAACTCATCTGTTCGCTCTTCGAAAGTGCCCCTGCCCTCGAAGAGCCGCCGGCCGCACGGCGCGATCGGGGAACATCCACGCCGCGGCCGCCAGCAAAGCCGAGGTAACAACATGTTCGACTGTTCTGATGACGTTCTTGCCTATCACGACGAGGAGGTGACGCTTGCGGGCTCGGAACGGACCGAGATGAGGAAGCGCCGTGACGCGAACCGCGATCGCCTGAAGAAGGGGCTCGCCGACGCCAAGAAGCCGGCGCCGCTGCAGTTCAAGTCGCAGGGCAGCTACGCCATGAGGACGATGAAGCAGGATCCCGACAATGACTACGACATCGACGACGGCGTCTATTTCGCCAAAGAGGACCTGGTCGGAGACCGCGGCGCCGAGATGACCGCGCTTCAGGCGCGGCGGATGGTGCGCGACGCGGTCGACGACGGGGGCTTCAAGACGCCGCCGGAAGTGCGCAAGAACTGCGTGCGCGTCTACTACGAGGGGGGATATCACGTCGACCTGCCCGTCTACCGCAGGGTCACGACCAAGGACGTGTTCGGCAACGAGACGCACTACTACGAACTCGCCAGCACCGACTGGAAACGGTCGGATGCGCGCGAGGTGACCGCCTGGTTCGAGAAGGAAAACGACACGCAGAGCCCGGACACCGACAACGGACGCCAGCTTCGGCGCGTCACCCGCGAGATCAAGAAGTTGGCCGGAAGCCGCTCGAGCTGGAAGGCGCAGATCCTGAGCGGTTTCGGCATCACGAAACTCGTCACCGAGTGCTTTCATGGCGACGCAGAGCGCGAGGACAAGGCGCTTCACGACACAATGAAGGCTATCCGCGACCGGCTGAACTGGAATCTTGTCGTGCAGCATCCGGTGACGCCCGGCGACACGATCACCAAGGGCAATGACGACCCGAAAGCGAAGTTCCTTCGCGAAAAGCTCGGCGAGGCTTTGGTGAACCTGGAGCCGCTTTTTGAGCAAGACTGCGACAGGCAGAAGGCGCTGAAATGCTGGGACAAGGTCTATGCCACCGAGTTCTTCAGCGACCGCTACGAACCGGTCAGCAAGGCGTCGACCAACGTGGCGGCACCGGCTCTCGCAGGCCTCTTCTCCGGAAAACAGCCGGAGGCAGCGGTCCGCAAGGAGGGCGGCGGCAGATATGCCTGATCGCCTGTCGCGGCCGCCCTCCTTCGAGGATTCGATTCTCATGGTCGAGGATCGGATGCGCCGAAGGATGGGTGGCTTCGAGCGCCTCGACCGGCAAGCTCTGCGGAAATATTCCGCCCGCCAGCCGGCGGCCGGTTGGCGCCTGATGGTGCCGACTCCGGACGGCGAGCGTCGCCTCGACGTCATCGTGCCCCGACGGTTTCCTTTCGCGCTTCCGCACGTCGCGCTGATCGGTCCGTCAATGTTCCTCAAGTGGCCCCACTTCGAAAGCGACGGGGTGCTCTGTCTCGACGGCGACGGGTTCGACATCGAGCGGCCTGGCGCGGTCATCGCCGACCGCATCGCGTCCGCTTGCCGGCTCATCGCCGAATGCGAGCGCGGACAGCGCGACGGCGACTTCACCGATGAGTTCCTCTCCTATTGGGGGCAAGCTTCGAACGACGAGGGCGTGCCGCTCTACAGCCTGCTGCAGCCGGGCGGTCCGTCCAGGCTCGTCCGGGTCTGGCGCGGCAAGCGGTTTGTGCTGGCGGCGGAGAACGACCAGGCAATCGCGACGTGGCTGAAGAACCGGTACGGTTCGGCCACGGACATCAAGACCCAGGCGGGAGGCCTGATGTGGCTCGATCGGCCGCCGGTGCCCGCCGACTTCCCGAAGAGCGGTGCAGCCGTCCGCCGAATGGCGGCGGAAGCCGAGTTGAGGGATGGACAACTCTGCGAGTTGGTGACGCAGGATACCAGCGGTGCCGCGGTGCTGATAGGTGCGGCGACACCTGCCGGCCCTGCCCTCGCCTCGACCTGGATTCCTCATCCCTCGCTGCGCGGACGATCGACACTCGGCGACGGGTTCAGGAACAAGCTGGTGCCGGCGGAAATCGCGCTCGCACGGTACTTCGGTGGCGGACCAATCAAGCGCGCGAGCGTCGAACGGGCCGACGCGGCATGGGTCCATGGTCGAGGAGCAAATCCGGCATTCGATCGCTTCCGCGGGGCCAAGGTCGCGATCATAGGATGCGGGTCCATCGGCGCAGCGGTAGCCATGCTTCTCGCCCAATCCGGCATCGGCAGCTTCGTGCTCATCGATCCCGAGAGGCTCGCTTGGGCCAACATCGGGCGTCATCCGTTGGGTGCCGGTTACGTCGGGTTTCACAAATGTGTCGGGCTGGCCCAAAAGATCCGGACCGACTTCCCGCACGTGGTCTCGGTCGACGCGATCGCCCGCGATGTCGAGAGCGTCATCATGGATGATCCGAACGCCCTCGCCGGTTGCGACCTGATCGTGTCGGCGACCGGATCCTGGGCGACCGAGGCATTCCTGGACGTCTGGCACCCCGAGGCGAAGTTCGAGGGGCCCGTCGTCTACGGGTGGACGGAAGCTCATGCCTGCGCCGGCCATGCCGTCACCATCGCGAAGAACGGTCGACGGCTGCGGGAGGGTTTCGACGCTTTGGGAATGCCGCACCTGCACGCGACGGAATGGCCTGGTCCCACCACGCTGCGGGAGCCGGCTTGCGGAGCGGTTTTTCAGCCCTACGGGGCCGCGGAATTGTCATTTACGGTCGGACTCATCGCGGAGGCCGTTCTTCGGCGTCTGAATCGCGAGACGGCAGCATCGACGCACGCCCTCTGGATAGGCCGGTACGGACCGCTCAAGGTCGCCGGCGGTGACTGGAGTTCACGCTGGCGATCCACGGCGGGCTTCCGCGACGAGGGAGGATTCGTCATCGACCTGCCGTGGCCGGACAGCGCTACCGTGCCGATGATCGCCGCTGAGGCGGCCGAATGATCGCGTATAAAATCCAAGGTGCGGGACAGAAGCTGGTGTTCACGGGTCCGGTCTTAAAGACCTTCTCGGAGCACCGGCAACTGCGTTTCTGGCAACGCGAGGCCGGCGGGCAACTGTTCGGGCATTTTCAGGGGGCGACTATCGAGGTGGTGGAGGCGACAGGCCCGAGAAGGACGGATCGGCGAGCTCGAACGTCATACATCCCGGACAGACGAGCCGAGCAGCGCGAGATCGATGATCGTTTCGGTCGCGGACTGCACTTCATCGGCGATTGGCACAGTCATCCTGAAAAGATTCCCTTGCCCTCCTATCGCGACGTTTCCAGCCTCGACGACACTGTACGCAGGTCGAGCCATTCCATGCTCGCTTTCGTCCTCGTGATTGTCGGTCAACTGGCGGCGCCGGAAGGACTTCATGTCTCGATCTTCCATGGCGACGGGGCTTCTCTAGAGTTGAAGCCGCACCCGCATATTGGCGTGAAAATGCCGTTGTGAGACGCCGAGGCAGATCCTGACCACGTCAGGGAGCCACACGTCTGGCCGGTGATCCTGACGACATTGGAGGAAGTCGAGACTTGGATGACGGCTCCTCCGGACGAGGCCCTTAAGCTGCAGCGGCCGCTTCCGGACGGGACGCTCCAGATCGTCACCCGCGGCGTGAAGGAAGATCCGGCGGAGATACCCGGCAAGCCGCTCAAAGGAAAGTCGCAAAACTCGAACCGTGCGGACACAGGCATACTCGATCGGTGCCCGCGTCCTGTCGGCAACAGGCGCCCTCTTGCGAGGCTCGTATTTCCGCAAAAGGCAACGAGACGGCGTATCGGGCTTGAGGGTCACGGGTCCTGATCTGCACGGCATGAGCGGAGGCGCCATGTTCGCCAGCAAGGTAGCCGCGTCCCTGTTGATCGCCGCCGCGTCTTCGTCCTCGCTGCTTGGACGGAGAACACAGCGGTCCGCCAGGTCCTTCGGCGTCAGGCAGATGGAGTAATCACGCTGAAAGTCGCCAAGCGGATGGCCATCGTACCATTTGAGCGAAGCCTTGAGCAGCGGCGGCGACAGGCGGCGGAAGTTCCTGAAGGTGAATGAGTTGACGCCAGGTGAAGCTCGACAAGGTAAGGGCGGCGCGGCAGGCGCAAGCCGGATTCCGACGTATCCGAGGCTTCAATCGTCAACCCACGGTGGTCTCAAAAGGCCGTAGTTGAAACCGTGGCTTTAATGGCCAACACCGAGTAAATATGAGTGTTTTCAATGGTGTTGACAGGACACCCCTTCCGTCAAGCGCTTGGCGGAGCGTGATTCTGGGCGGCGGACGCTGTCAGTGAGAGCAAACATCGGTTAACTGCTCGTGGTGCGCACGCAGAGAGCTGCCGCGCGCCGATCTTCGTAGCTGACCAGCTAGTTTGCTCAGGCCAACATTAAGAACACTTTTGGCAATCGAGCCACTTCGTAAGTTCGATGCGCGCCGCAATTGAAGACCCAAACTAACGTGGCCATCGAGTGTATGCCGGCGGTGCCGGGCCAATCTTCTTCCCTGCTACTTGTTGGTATTTTTGTTGGTACTCGATGAATCAACATCTTACTAAGACTCAGAAATTTATCGAGAAGAGCAGTTTGATATGGCTGCTGCCGGGCCCACCAAGGAAATCAGTGACTTGTCGATTTTGATATTTTCTACGCCGCCAGAAATTCCGACAGGATCAGAAACGATCTCGGCGCAAATAACCAAGTCATCTCAATGGCACCTACGACAAGCCGGCCGTGCGCGACGGCCTGCTTGCAGGTCTTGCCGACAACGGAAAGTCAGCACGCACGATGTCTGCTTCTGTTCGATGATCGGACAAAAGCGTCGGGGTTTGTTTGAGACTCGCGTCTATCAGATTAGCGTTGGGCCATTGATGCCAAAATCGGGGGCAGCAACGCTGAGTGGGCGAACTGACCTCAAAGCCGCTCATGTCTAAGGAGAGCTGCGCGCCTTGTACGAAACCACCACGTACTGCACGCCCGCCTGGGTGAATTCCGCGACCTCAAAAAAACCGTGCCTCGCATGGGCCGCGCGTGACGCCGCATTGTCACACATGAAGGCAACTCCCTCCCGGTTCGGCAGAAGCGCGCGCTGTGCGCCGAACAACCTGCCGACCAGCCCGCGCCCGCGCTCGCTCGCCGTCAAGCAGAGCGGTCCAGAGTTGTAGGCGTCGGCGCCAGCGGGATAGGCGGCGTATTTCGCTTGAGGCAGCGCCAGATGCCTCGTTGCTTCTTGCGAACTGGACACGAGGAAGCCGACGAGTTGTCCCGCGCGTCTTGCGATCACAATGGGCATGTCCGCGACCGCCCGCTCGAACCATTGGATCGGGAATTCGACCGAGAGCGCCCCGCCTCTCGAAATCTGGTTCGCCGCCTGAAGCGCGAGAAGATCGGGAACGTCTGCCACCGTGGCGACCGTGATCGTGTAGTCCTCATCGGCATCGGGTGCCGCTCCCTCACGGCGGGGCTCGCCAGTGCCAACGTCACATCGGATGCAATCTTCGCTACGATGGGCGCAGGTGTTTCGCCAGGATGCTTTTTCGAGACCAGATATTCGCCCATCAAGAAGCCCTTGAAGGACAGGCATTTCTCGTACATCCTTGGAGGCCGAAGCTACCCCTCGAAATACCCCTCGTGCGAGACTGCGCAAGAAAATACTTGTATATTGAATATGTTGGTTGATTAGTTCGAATCTCTCCGAGCGCGCCAGTTCACCAAGGCCCGTTGCGGACCGCGGCTTATCAACAACCGCGGCTTACCAGGTGTCGCTGCCAAAAAAGCCGAATCGGGGTTGTTGCGCGACCACAACCATTGAGGGGGCAACGCGTGTTTTCGCGATCTTGCGTTTGCGTTGCGGTTTCGGCTCCGGCTTCGTTGGTTCGGACGGCTTGAGCTGCGCAAATGCCTGCAGCCCGCGCGCCTGAGCCGAGACTTCGGCGACCGGGGCCGCAGCCTCTGCCTTCGCGACCAACGCGGGAGCGATCGCAGGAACGATCGTCGGCATGTTGGTATCGAACACAACGCGCTCGGGCCATTTCCGGTCGGAGCTGATCCTGATGACGGATTTGTTGGAGCCCGCCTCCGCCACCCTCTCCGCAACCGGCAACTGCGGCAGAACTTCATTCAAGAGAAACAACAGCGCCAGCAGAACTCCGCCGACCAGAAGAAAATATCGCGCCACGGGCATTTCAGGTTCGCTCCCGTCCGCGCGGGCGCGCGGATCACACGCTTAACTGGGTATGGCGCGATTGGTTCCTAGGGCTGCCGTGCCCGCGTCACAACGATGTTACCGCCTCTTCCGCGGTAACCCTACCTACACGCGGCTGGCGGTCACCAGCGAGCACTTCGCTTTATTGGCGTTAACATTGACGAAGCCGACATGCATGCGGGCAAAGGTCTTGCGGCTCTTCATGTTGACCGTGTCATGAATGACGCGCTTGCGCTCGGTCAAATGGCTTCCGTCCCGGCGGTTAAAGGCACAGGAAATCTCGATGTCCTTTACAGCGTAATCATTGCTATTGCGGAGCGTGAACGTAACCAGGGCTTTCGACCCCAGCCCGCCCCTGCGCCAGGATTGCGATGATATCTTGAGCCCATCGACGGGAGGGATTTCCGCAGCCGCTTCCGCGGGCGGTGGCGCTTCCACCGGCGTGGCCGCCGTATTGACCCCGGGGTCCGGTTTAGCGCTGGTGGCGGGCGGTGGCGCCGGTTCGGGCGCGGCGGCAGCTGCCAGCTGCAGCGGCTCGGCGGTGTTGCTGACGTCCTCCGACAGAAGCGTCCATACGCCGAACCCGATCATCAGGGCGGCCGTCAACCAGACAAATCCTGACCTGGCGTTTCTGCCCCCTTTTTGCTCAGGCCGGCCTGAAGAACCGCCGCCAATCCCGGTAAGCCTCGCGAGCCCGGCGAGCTTCGCGAGGCCGCCTAGCCCTGTCAATTCGATGCGATGCAGCCCGGTATTCATTGTCATGCCATCGACAGGCAGCGAAACTATTGCCCATTGCGCCGCGCAGTAAAAAAGCCGTACGGGCATTACACCGCACGGCCCTCTACACGACTGCCGATTTCGCGGTTCCGTCGCTTTATCCTATCATCAATCGCTGAAGACGGAAATGGTTGCGTGTGAACTGCAACAATCTTGGAATGCAACGGCGAGTTGGGCCATCGGCGAGTCGAGGGGATGGCCATGCGCGAACGCGGCCGTTAAAATCGGCGTCCGCGCAACTGCATGCGCGGCCAAACGCGGAGCGTCGCGGCAAGCGACACGCAAAAAACAATGGGAGAGTAACGATGCCGATCGTCACCTGGGATCATATCCATTTGCGCAGTCCGGATCCGGAGGCGACCGCGGCCTGGCTTGAGGATATCCTTGGCGGTGTGATCGTCCGCGGCCCCGGGCGCATCGACGTCAAGCTCGGCGGCGCCAACGTGTTCATCGCGCCGGTCACGGCGGGCGACGGCGTCCACACGCCGCCGGTGACACCCTATCAGGGGCTCGATCATTTCGGCCTGACGGTGAAGGACATCGATGCGGTGGCCGCCGAGATCAAGGCCAAGGGCGTTGAATTCACCAAGGAGCCGACGACGATTCGGCCCGGCGTCCGCATCTGTTTCATCCGCGGCCCACAGGGCATCTCGGTCGAGCTGTTGGAGCGCGACAAGAAATACGCGTGAGGGGCGCGGCTAGGTCATGCTGCCCGGCATGAAGCAGCGGATGGTCAGCCCGAGATAGCCCCGCAACGGCCAAACCATGGTTCGGCCGACGCGGTTCGGTTCGGTGATCACGGCTTCGTCGGGCACATCGATCCATTCGCCGTCGATCCGCACGCGATAGTGTCCGCCTTTCGATTCCCAATCGACATCGGCGAGCGCTGAGCCGTCGGCATCCGAACAGCACGGGCCCTTGCCGCTTCTGAGGCTGTCAAACCATTGCTTCAACGGCGAGTTGGCATAACGGCCATCGAGATCGCGCGCATGCCCGGGATGGGACGCCAGCGCCAGCAGCAGCGCCGCAAATCCGATCGTCAGCGGCGCCTTCTGACGCCCCGCGCGGCGGAGTTGCGAATTCTCCGGGCTCTTAGTTCCCCGAACTTCGTCAGTCCATAAATACGGCGCGTGGCCGCCGAAATCGATCCAGTCGCTCACCTGTCTCCTGCTCCAGCACCCGGCTAGTGTAGGGACGTCCCATGCATTTCGTGGGCCAACTCTGGGAAAGCCGATGCCGCCGTCATGCCGGTGTCATAATGCATGGCGCGGTTCCAAAAAGTTTGGCCGGCGAGGAATGTGCAGCCATCCTGTCGCGTTGACGCTGTGTACTTTGCTTTGGCATAAGAACAGATCGACTCCGCTGGGACGGATGTCGTACCCGAGACATCATGAAGAACGGTCTGTATTCGATCCACGTCAGCCTGCAGGACGGTCGGTCAGGCAAGGGCAGCGGTGTGATCATGTTCCGGGATGGCAAGATATTCGGCGGCGATGCCTATCTGTTTTACACCGGCAGCTATACGTCGAAGGGAGATACCTTCAAGGGCGAGGTTCTGGTCCAGCGCCATACCAGCAGTCCCGACGCCAATCCGCTGTTCGGCGGCCCGAGCCCGGTCGGCATCGGCGTTTCCGGCACCTTCACCGACACGGCGGCTGTCATGGATGGAACCGCTCTGGTGGGCAAGGCC
>Ga0137407_10000790_pt1 | contig 20840 bp, 47 predicted proteins | sample CZOMad2_2_16fung_FD_108410 | JGI IMG/M metagenome (GOLD analysis project Ga0137407, IMG submission 108410) | Vadose zone soil fungal communities from Angelo Coast Range Reserve, California, USA - CZOMad2_2_16fungal (Illumina Assembly) | ecosystem: Environmental > Terrestrial > Soil > Vadose... | reverse complement strand
GGGGGATATGGGGGGGCCATTCGGGAATATGGAATCCGAAACCGAAAGTTGAGGTGTACTTTCGTTTTGATTTCACGATTTCCGAATGGCCCGGGGCCGATTAGTCGCCAAGGCGGCATTCACGCATTAGCATTCTTCGCGCGCAACTAATCTGTTATCTGAATACTGGCCCTATATTTAAAGGCGGCTATTTTCGTTGGGTACGTTCCGCCACCGACCACCTATTTACTTGTGATTCCCCGCGCTGCATTGTGGACAACGTGGTTCGCTAGGAACGTTCTGCCCTTTCGGGATGATGAATCTTCCGGTGCATGAGCACACCATCCCGTTAGGGAATGTGAATGTGCAGTCACATTGGTAGCAGCCACCGTCGCTTTTCATTAGCGCACGTCTCCGACGTTCTGCCTACTCAACACCTCGTGGCATTCTCCACACTTAGTGAGTTCGACCTTGCCGACGGTGTGAACGTATGTGCCTTTGTCGTGTGGGCACGGAGTGGTGCTAGGCATTATTCCATCCCGCTTCCATTGCAGCGGGAGCACACCTTGTTGTTGACGACGCCAACACCGCCGCAACGCTTGCACAACATCAGTCTTTCTCCTCTTTCTTTTTTGCTGAAGCCGTTTCCTTCTTTGCCAGCCTGTCAAGCTCTTCTTGGATTTCGCGGTGAATCTTGTCGAGCTCTCCTTTGCTGAGGCCGCTCATTTCTTTTCGTTGGCCTTTCGCGCGGCTTCGCGTTGCCGGTCATCGGCTTCGCGAATCTTGCGAATGAGCTCTTGCTGTCTTGCCAGTTCCTCAGGTGAGGTCATTTCTTCCCCAGGTTCGCGTCATTCCACTTGGGTTGCACAACAAGCTTTCCGGGTGTGAGCACGCACCGGAATCCCAACCAGCGCTCATACTCGTCACGCAGCGGATAGAGCTTGCGCTCATCACCGAGAATCACCAGCGGTCGGATTCTCACTAGCATCACTCTCCCTATGCCTGCCTTCACCGGTTCGCTTCTCCGGGTGGTCGATGGGCCACAGCGGTGGCTTATCCGCTTTGTGATGCCTACCGCTAGCACCTTCTGGCTTGCGGTGTTCACTCACGACCGCCGAAATCCTTCCACAGCTTGTCAGCCTGCTTGTTGGCCTCTTTGTCGTCATTCGCGTCAACGGCCTTGACGTACTTCACGATGGTCTCAAAGTGGTCGTCTTGCTTGTCTTTCTTGTCTTTCTCGCCTTTATCTTTGGTCACTACTTGCCATCCTTGTTGGCCTGTTCGATGTCCTTCTCCCGCTGCTGGCGACGCTTTTCGGCGGCTTCTTTTGCCTCTTCGGATTGCGGACCAACCGGGTCCTTGCGTTCGCCCATTTCTACTCACTCACCTTGTCGCTAACGAGGTTGCATTCGACACAGTCACCATCACTGCAATCGCCTTCGATGTTTTCCTGTCGCTGCTGCACCATGACTCCGGCAGCAAATCCAACACACAAGATAAAGAAGGAGTACACAATCCCCAGTGAGAAAGCTGCTACCGCACTTGCCTTATTCATTGCCATCCCGTCTCATGAAGCGGTCGTCTGCACGTCCGAAGTCTTTCTGGATTTCAGTAGCCTTCTTGGCGTTGCCCGTCTTCCCAGACTTCAAGTGTGTCAGCTTCGCAACCGCTGCTGAAATCCGACCAGAGATGCCCGATGGCTTCTCCGCTGAATTCTCCCCGCCACTCCTCTTCTTGCCCATTCTCACCTTCAAATGTGACGACAACGGTATACATCATGCCCAGACTTTCTGAATCAAAATCTCTCGGACAGGATACTCCTTAACATCGAACAGGTTAACCGAAGTCTCCGGCTTATCGCAGCATGCCGGGCAATACCGCTGCACATTAACCTTGCCATCCATCATGCGCAGCGAGACCTTGACATGCGTGGTACCAAACGAAATCTTCTTAAAACACATCGTGCACTTAGCATCCAGCGATTGTGGCTTAGGCATTGTCCGGCAACCCGGGGATCATGGCTTTGATGAATACCCGGTCGTTGGCGAACATGGTCGGTCCGGATGTCTTGCCATCAGGCGTAACCTGCGGAAGCTCGCACACCTCGTTGGGGTCGCTTACAGCAGTAAACGCCAACGCGAACAACTGGTGTGCGTCGACACTGATGTCAATTTTGCCGTTCTCGCCGTGCTCATGCGGAAGCATTTCGAGCGTGGCAGGCACGATGAGGATTTCCAATGCTGCATCATTGGGGAGGTTATCCCAGCTGAATTGGACGTGCCCGAAAACCCGGTCATGGGTGATGATGGGTGCCAGGCTGATGATGACCCCGTGCAGCCACTGTGCGAACGCAAACGTGGCGGCTTTCTCGGTCAAATGCGTCACCATGGCTTCCGACGTGTCCAACTTCAGCTTAGCCAGCAGCTCGTCAACTCTGGTCACAGTGCTTCTCTCCTTTGTACATTGCGCCGCATGCGCACCTCTTGAATTGTGCCGCACCCGCTCCAGCCCCAGCGGAGCGGGTGCGACGCTTCTTATCATGCTGTATGCGCATGACTTGGGTCAAGTGCATTGGCTCCTTCGTTATGCGATCGGTATCTGGACCGCCCTTGTTCAACAACCGTGCCAACTCGAAGGCTTCCCGCTTTGTGCCCTTCCAGATAGGCCGCTTGACTCCCTTAGCTCGCCAGTCCTCCAGATACTTGACCTTCACATAATGATGGTCGCAGACGGCCCAGAGCTCACGTCCCAAAGTCGATTCCTCGACACGATAGAACCGGTGAGGTTGCCACCACCCTTCAACCTTTCCCAGTTCCGGATCATCCATCAACGAGTGTGTCACCCCAATCAGGTTGGTCCGTCATCATCAATCGCTCTGCGTCCAGCTCTCCACCAATCTGCCACGTGGGTGCTTTACTCCTCAAGCCTCTACCACCCACAACAGGCAGGGTAACAATTGACCGATCCACAGCATGGGGATTCGCTCTCTTGGTCCTCCAGTCGAACCTGACTTTCTTGCTCTCCTCTCTCCAGATTCCCGCCGTCCATGGTTTCCGCCTCGCATGTGCCAAGCGGGCACTGACGAAGACACGTAGCGGTACTGCTATCGAAGGGACCTCCCCCATATCTGCATTCCCCATCCACGTATCCCACACCTCCCGAAACTCGCTATCCATCGCAATAATTTTCGACTGCGGCACGCCCCGCGTCTTAGGGGCGACACCAGGCATCAAATACAAACCCGACTGAATAATAAAAAGAGAGTCATGCTCCTCAACTGTCCATTCACCCAGATCTCGGCCTATGGTGAGATCTCGTTCGGTGGTACAGAACAATCCGTCAGTCGCGAGCATGAGCACATCCCATCCGCCTTCCATCTGCAAGGCGGCTGAAACCAGTTTTGCGCGGCAGTAGGAGACCACAAGCCCAGACCATATAGGGTTAGCAAATATAGGGTGGCCTTTAGATTGTGCGAGCTTGCCGTAAATCGTTGCCAGTACTGTCTTAAGGACTTTGCCCTTGCCACTGTTCTTACCTACCCTATCTCGTTCGTCGTACAGGGCGTAGACCCAATCGAAATTACGACAGTCACAATGCTTGACATATCGATATCCTGATTCGACCTCAACGTCTGCATACTGTTCGAGAACTCGTAGTTCATGACACCAGTAAACTCCTGCCCCCTCGCGGGGAAAGAGGAGAGTACCTTTCTCGCTTCGCACAGGGACGGTGTACCAGGCAGCCTTGCTACGATGGCGGAATCGTACGCTTGCGAAATAGATACTATTTGAATCTTCGGGCAGTCGGTTAATACGTTCCCAGGTGCCATGCTGCAAGCACGGCAAATCTCGGTAGTGTGAGGCATAGGCGGAATTGATGTCATACTGCCACACCTTCTTGTTGATTAGTCCGTACGTAGAAGCTTCAAAACGTCCGCCATAGTATGCAGCGTTAGCGGCTTCCCACACGCCAAGCGGTACGCAAATATCGAACTTAGTCGGCATTCCTTCTCGTCGGAACACGGCAGTGACAAGGTTGCCAGGCCCCTGCCACTTGCGCGGGAATATATCCAACTCTGTGCATAGGTCGCGGAACCGTTCCATGAGCATTTCGAGCATGACGCATTCGAGTGCGTTGTATTCTCGTTCATTCTCGTCCACCTCCCCGAACTCGTGCCGCATTTCTTTACCAGCCGCAATGCGATCAATGTGCTGCTCATACTGCGGCGAATCGTCGAACCACTTGCGCAAGGCTCGCACGAACGATGACTGAAAGAACGTGAACGTGTCACTAACAACAGTCCACAATCCTCCCTTACGTCGAACCTTAAACTCCTTGTGCGGCATGTAATCAATCTCAAACTCACCATGGCCCACGCGTACCGGATAGTACTGCCCCGTCTCTTTACCGCTACGTGGATCCTTGATAGCCCGTTTCTTACGATCAAACAATGCCGCTATACGATGCGCGGGCAGGGCGCGTATCATCATTGTGACATCGTAATCAAACGCGAACGAAACGTAGATCCGGTCCTTAGGCAAGTCTGCCAGAAACCCAAAGCACTCATAAGCCGTTAGCGGCTTGCCAGTCTCCAGCACATACCGGCCGGCCCTCAGTAGGAGATACTCATGTGTTCCATCGATGTCACCTCCCTCACCGTCGACACCAGCGAACGCCACCGCTTCCTTGTGTACTCGCTTATCTGCACGTTGCGAACGCCGTTGTCGACGCTTGACCATTTAGTAGTGCAGGTTACTGGAGGAGTGATACCAGTACCAGCGTTCATCCTCATCCTCAACGGCAGCGGAAGCCCCAAACACCTCTTTGTCCAGCGAGTGAAACTTAGCCATCATGCGCTGTCGCCCAAGGGTGCGATCCCGCCCCTGCGACTGATTGTACTGCTGCAAAGCAGCCAACTGCGATTCGGCATGCTCGATCACATAGTCGATGCCGTAAATCCTAATGTGCGCTTCCAAGCTTTCATCCTCGTACAGCTTGCGCGCACCGATCGAGTCCATAGCCGTATCCGGACCAGCTTCGTCGTTCAAGCCTTCCGCGTACAACTCATCCCGCACCGCAATAAGGCGACGCCATTCAACCGTGTTCCGGATGCTGGTTTTTGACACACCGGTTGGTTGCTGTTCCCGCTTCTTCTTTTCCGCTCGTGCTTTACGCACTTCACGCACACGCGCACGCTCTTCAGAAGCCGTGCGCCCCTTCTTAGCGGCGGCAACGTACTTGCGCTGCGTCGAGGGCGCGTACCCGGCGAAGGTTTCCGGCGCTACACCGATAGCGCGGGAGAACACGGCGAGGTCGCGTTGGGCGCGCTTGGTCCACTCCGCTACGGGTTTGACCAGGGCTTTGCCGATGACATCGGCGAGATTTGACAACGGCCTACGTGCCACGTTATCCTCCTGTTACCCGGTTAATCAGACGTCAGGGTCGGAGACACTGGGTGCATCTCTCTCCCGAGAGTGGGAACACCCCCGCACACCTAACGGCGTGCGGGGGTGTTCTGTTTAATCAGGACAGGTAGAAGACGTTGGTCTCGAACTCGTCCATGTAGGATGCGCGGAGCCCGTGGTGCGGGAAGATGGCGAGCGGGCGGCCATCCGGTTCCGTCGAGAATTCCGGTACCGTGAACTTGCCGCCGTCTGCGTCGTTCATTTCGGCAGTCTGCTCGAATGACTCCCACGTGGAGTACGGGGCGTCAAAATCCGCCATGACCTGAGGGTCGCCTGCCAGCTTCAAGAGTCCCTTGCTCCACAGAATGTGGGTGAGCTGCCGCTTGATTCCGGTGCTGCCATCGTTGTACACGATGCGTTCTCCGGCGTGCGGGATGGTGTCGCGCACGTCTTCCGGGATCCAGTTTCGCTTGAGTGCCTCATCGATGTACGCCTGGGGCGCTGCGATGGCCTCGACCGAGACGTAGTCCTGTCGGATTCCCGAGGTCTTGTTCATGACGCCGGGGCGGTACGAAACCTTGGTGATGACGTGCGGGAATCCGCACAGCCGAAGCTTGTCCTTTTCCAACACCGGCGAGTCGATGACCGTCGCACCGGAAATCAGATCTTCGAAAGACACCATTCCGGCATTCGGAATTGCAATTTCCGCCATGTAATTTTCTCCCGATTCGTGTTGTATATCACCGGTCTACCGGTGCTCCCAGACTGTACCACACCCACCTGATCATGAGAAAATGGCTGGTAGAGAGGCTGCCGAGCCTGGCAGCTGGTCTGCCATTACGGGGGCGGGGCAGCCTCTCTACCTAACCCGAAGCCCCCGTAGGGAGAACAGGAAAACCTCATGGCGATTACTCGCGAATTCGCTGACGCCCTTCACGTCATCGTGGAGCACCTTCCGGTACGCGAAGAGCAGACTTCCCTCGACCTGAAAAATGCCATCGAGGCGGAGGTTGAGGTTCCCGAAGCCGAGCCCGTTCCCGGCTACGGCGAGACCGTGGTGGCCACCGATGAGTGAGCAGACATACACGGACAGCGACGACCAGGCGCCCGAGGGCGCCCCAACTGAGTCTTCGTCGGTTCTCCAGTTGGTGCAGGAACCCACCGATCGAGAACTCCTCATTTCCCTTTCCCAGAAGGTCGACTTCCTTCACGCCCAGAACGTGAGTGTCCTGAATGGACTGAATGCAGTCTACAGTGGAGTGGGTCAGATCCTTCAGCTTCTCGCTGGTGTGCAACAGGTTGCCGCCATGATGCCCGGGAAGATCGGGAAGGCAGTACGTGAGATGGCCTCAAACCCGAATGGAGCGTAAGCGATGACCGCCCCCACTCCCCCGCCCGCCCCCGCGCCGGACGAGAATGAGGTCAAGACCAAATTCAAGTCGTGGATCGGTGAGGTTCTCGACGAACGGGAAGTCCGCGCGAAGGCCGACCGCGAAGCGGCAGTCAAGAAGGATGCGGATGACGCCGCTGCCGCGAAGGCCGCGAACCCCCTGAACGCGATGCTGTCTGGGCTCTTCGGGAAGATGTGACATGACTGCGACTCTGTTTTCGGAAATCGAGAGTGCACCGGATGATCCGGTCACCGACCCGCCGCTCTTCGGCACTGTCGAAACAGAGTCGGATACGGCTACTCCCCGACGCACCCGGCAGCGACAGCCCCGTGCGAAGAAAATCGACCCTGATACCGGCGAGGAAATCAAGGCCACGCGCGCACCGCGAAACGCGAAGCTGAATGATGACCTGCTGGAATCAGTAGTCAGCGCTGCCTCTGACCTGTCCGCAATCGCTCCCACGGTTGCCGGTGTCCTGGTCGCCCGAGCAGAGGTCACCGTTGACGGGCTTATGGCATTGGCGACCGGGCGGAAGCGAACGACTGCCGTTCTAAAGAAGGTGGCCAGTGTCAGCAAAATCAGCGAACTCCTCACCACCGCCCTTCTTCTCGGAATTGCTGCCGCAGTTGACTTCGGCCGCATTCCTGCGGATTCGCCTCTCCTCGATCGCATCGGGTACACCGATCTTGTACGCGGAGAAGACGGAAAGCTCAAAAAGGACGATCGAGGATTTGTCGTCAAAGAACGCATGACCCTACGCGACATCTACGAAACCATGAACCCCAATGCCCCGGCACCGTCGGGTCCGGAGATGCCGCAGTGGTCCCCGACTGCACCGTCAACCGGTTCCGGTCCGACACGTATGCCTCCCGGAAATTGGGTGCCGTAGTGACATCCCCCGCGCGGCTTCAGCTTGTCACTCCCGAGAACTCATACCCGTGGGTTCCGTGGAATCGGGTTGCGCGGAAAATCGATGAGATGTGGGATCCCGAGAATGCTGCACACCATTCAATCATTGGTCTCACAGGTTCCGGAAAGTCATACCTTGCGGTTAACGGAATCCTGGGTATGTGCCAGTATGACCGGGTGCTCATCATCGATACAAAGGGAGACGATCCTACCACCAACAAGACAGGAAGGGTGGTTAGAACTCTCCCCAAACACACCTGGTATTCCGCGATGGGCCGACGTCAGGATGGGCCTCGTGAGAAATGGTACAGATTGGTGGTTCCCGATAACCTTACAACGGCAAGAGACGTCGTTGGGGAAGCTCTCAACAATGCATATGATGAGGGTGAATGGGTTATCTACATCGATGAGTGCTGGGATGTCACGGGCAACAACCCAGATGTCGGCCTTAGGCTTGAAGGCATCGTCTCCAAAATATGGCGCAAGGGACGATCCCGCCACGTATCTTTGGTCGCCGCTACTCAAACCCCAGTCTCTGTTCCGCGACTTTTTTACGACCAGGCATCCTTTGCTTGGATAGGTCGTATCCGTGATGAGGAACGGCAGAAGCGGCTGCTAGAAATCGGCGGTATGTCTAAGCGGGATCTCCCCATCCTTGCGAGCCTGAACCGCCGCGAATGGCTGGTGGCAGCAGACAATGGGGAATACTTCGCTCGCACTGTTGTCGTTTAGGGAGGTGTGAAATGGTCGGTAGTGTTCTCGGGTTTTTCGAGCTGGGGGCTATCATCCTTGCGTGGACGATCGTATGGAATTTCCTTATCAAGGGAATCACCGCGCGTTACGCGAATCAGCCGTGGGCCCAGGGGCTCGCTGCGAACTACCACGCGTGAAAGGCATTCGGAATGACGCTTCTTGCTGTTATCACGAATCAGCAAACGGTCACGGTCGCAACTGAGATTGCGCTGTGCACGATTGCTCCGAATCAGATGGCGGTTCCCGCCGGTTCACAGGTTGTGCTGACCGGTTCGGTTCAGTGTGCGACCGGCACCGGTGGCACTACGCCGATTCTGAAGGTCCGTCAGGGTGTCGGTATTGCCGGTACTCAGGTGGGTCCGACGTACACGCCTGCTGCTGTGACCGCGAACTCGGCAGCGACCGAGGATATTCAGGTTATCGACAATGCTCCGCCCGCTTCCGGCCAGTACACGCTGACGCTGACGTATACCGGTAATTCGTCGTCTGTGGTCAACTCGTCGCTGGTTGCTGAGTTTGTCGACGGCCCGCTCCTCTGACAATTCGTTAATGGCGTAACCCGTAATGCGCCATGATGGTAATCCTTCGTGAAAGGGATCATGCCACCATGGCAATGAGCACTCTTCAGACGGCCAACCCGGCAATGGGTACCGTCACCCGCCGTCCGCAGACGACGGCCGTTCCTGCGCAAGGTGGCAACGTTCCGTTCGCCCGCCTTTCGCGTAAGGGACAGATTCTCGGTCCACAGCAAGCGGGTTTCGCGTTCGGTAGTCTCTGGACTCCGATCATGAAGCCGGTCGGTGGATATCTCCGGGGCCTGAACCTGTACATCACGGCGGTTTCCGGTGGTGCCACTGTCGCGGCCGGTAGCGCCGACGCCCCGTACAACACCATTCAGAACCTGTACTTCCGTGACCCGTTCGGCCAGCCCATCATTCAGGCAGACGGATATTCCATCTTCCTGATCAACGTGTACGGCGGCCAGGTCGGTGCGCTGAACTTCGGCAACAACCCCGCTTCCCTTCCGTCGTGGACTCCCATTAACACCACGACCGGCGCTTTCGTGATGCGGCTGTACGTGCCGCTTGAGTTGGACTCTTCGGCATACTGCTCGCTGCCGGACATGAACGCGGCTTCACAGCCGCAAATCCAGCTTCAGACGAACGTCACTTCCACGGTGTATTCGACGCTGACCGGTACCGCACCGACCATCACTTTCCAGATGGACGAGCCGTTCTGGATGGCCCCGGTCGACAATCCTGCTGCGGCCCCGGCCGACGTGGGTTCGTCGGCACAGTGGTCTGTCAGCAAGGCAGCTGCCGGTGTTGCGGCCAACCAGTTCCAGCGTATCCAGCTTCCCCGTGTCGGCACCTACATTCACACGCTGATTCTGGTGCTGCGCGATTCCACCGGTGCCCGTATCGACGCGTGGCCCCCGACGGATCTCGGTCTCTGGTTTGACGGTGTGCCGGTCCTGTTCGAAACGTTCAACGAGCGTATCGACATGATGTACACGCAGTTCGGTGTTGCCCGTCCGGTGGGTGTCATCGTGTACAGCTTCCGGGATTCCATTCAGTCGTTTGTGTCGAATGGTGACACGTACGACCTGTTGGCCCCGACGACTCCGGCGACGCTGCTCGAACTCGCTGGCACGTTCGGCGCTATCGCGAATGCTCCGGCATCGCTGAACGCGGTCACCGGCGAGCTGTTCCCCCAGGGTGGTATCCCGTACACCCACCTTGCTGCATAAGCGGAAGGCCTAAACGATGGGCTGGGATTTTCGACCACCAGCCTGCGGAGAAATGGAGTATTGGCCAATGGCTGGTTTGAGTGTCAATGCCGGGGTGGTGACGGCTGACCAGGTCGAGGGTCTTCCGTCTGCACCGTCCGGTTTGCAGCTGACGTTCGGGCTTCCGGCGTCATGGACTTACCTCTGGGTGGGTCTGGCGTTTCTGTACCTGATCGGTATCTACCTGGGCATGATCCGGGTTACGCGTAGGGAAGGCTAAGCGGATGAACAACTTTTGGGTGGGTCTCATCATCGGTATCGCCGTGTACTGGGGATGGCAGAAGATGGCCATGCGACGCGCGTCCGGCCAGTAAGGAGCTTTCTTATGCGGGTGGCAATCGTTGCTGCGTTCGTGGTGGCTTTCCTTGGCGTGCTAGCGGCATTCGTGATCCTCACCTTGAGTGGTAAGGACACGGGGGCGCTGGTGTTGTTTGCGGGTGGTGCGGCTACGTCGCTTGTGCCCCAAATGATCACCATGCTGAAAGCCCACAATGCGGAGCAGGGTGTCAAGATACTGAACACCGATATGCAAGAGGTCAAGCAGCGCACGAATGGACCGCTGACCGAGATCGGTGACAAGGTGCAAGAGATTGTCACCCGCATGGACGCTAACGACAAAGAAGGGAAGACACCGTGAGGGGTTTCCTCAATCTGGCGGTGCTGATTGTCATGGGTGTAATGCTGGCGGACCTCGTTCTCCCGTCGCACGTCGGTGGCACCAACGCACTGTTCAATGGTATCGGCGGCTTGTGGAAGACCAGCGTTAACGGTCTTCTCGGACAGACGGGGTAACACGATGGGTAATAGGACTCCGCAGTTCACCAATGCGGTGGGTACGCAGGCACGGGCTATCGAGGCTTATTACCCGTTCTACCCACCGCCGGTAATCAACGAGGGTCAGACGATGCGCACCGGTTATGCCGGGGCGGGTCACCAGACTCTGTCGTACATTGACGAGCGCACCGATAAGGGTATCGTCAATCGTCGGAACCTCCGGTGGGGTGAAATCAACCGATACACCTTCGGTGCGGTTTTCCGCAAGGTGTTCAAGATGGAGGCCACCGGTCAGGTTGCGTCATCGGCTTTCCAGCCGTTCAGCAACATGCCGGCAATCGTGCAGCAGAATCAGTGGCTGTACCGCGCGGCCAAGGGCTATCCGATGAACCTCGGGCTGTCGGAGAAGGTTCCGACCCTGCCGCAGATTGCCCTCGGTAACAACCCGAATGGTGCTATGGAGGCACGTCCGCAATTCACCCGGAACATCTTCACGCGTCGCTCCTTCGCGACCGCCAAGGTGATTCCGGCTAAGCCGCAGGCGCGGTGACGGAATGGCAGATGAGCCTGAGGTTTCGTCCGGTGGGGGCATGGGCGCCCTTTTGCAGCGGAAGGTATTTGGCCTACCACTGCCCGTAGTGGGCGCTGTTGTGCTCGGTGGCGCTATCCTGATGTACCGGATTTTCGGTGCCAAGAAGTCGACGGCCGGTGGCAGCCCCGGTCAGGGTACTCAGTTCAACTCGACCACCACCAGCACCGACCCGAATACGGGTGTGTCGACATCGTATTCAGCGTCGGGTGACGGGTATCTGCCGGGGTTTCTGACTACGCAGGCGGGCCCCATGCCTTATCAGCAGGGTGACGTGTACGTGAACTATCCGGTGCAGACGAACATGCCCACGCCCACTGGGCCTCCCCCTAGCAACCCGGATCTGTTCAACGACAAGGGGCAGGATCTCGGACAGTACCGATATGGGTCTGACGAGATTCAGTACCTGTGGGCGAACATCGGCAAGTACGGTTTGACCACGCCCATCGTACAAGATATCCAGGATTCGTACGCCAAGATGGTGGCGAAGGTCGGGGCGCAGCAAGCGGAAATGTACCACTACTCGTACATCGGCCCGGGGAATGTTCAGGCTATTCCTCGGGGTGAAGCCAATACGACTCAGACGACTACGGGTCTTCCCGGTTCACCGGTGTACGGCACTCCGCCGTACCAGTTCGGTCAGCCGGGTGCCGTGCAGGGTGGCGGCTCGCAGAATCCCACCGGCGCTAGGGCGGGCGGCTAACAGTGGCAATGGAACTCTCCCAAAGCAACTCGACCGGTATCGCCTTCCTGGTGTCCGCCGGTATCGTGTATGAGATCATCGCTGCCGCATGCTCGTCACCCCAGACCACAGAGATCAATGCCGGCAAGCGCGCCGGAACATTGATGAAATGGGTGTATCTGGGTTTGGCACAGTCCGCGCTATTTGTTGCCGCCGCTGCTTATTTCGATGCTGGGAATAGGCAAGCTATCGTGGCTGGCGGTGTCATTGCCGGTGCACTCATGTGGGCACAGTACTACCATGCTCGTGAAGCAGGATTGCAGAACGGCGGAGAGGGAACGGAGCAGTACTAATGCGACTTGCTTTCGGTGCCTTTACGGTAGCGTTCGGATACGCCATGGTGTACTACGCTGCCGGGCTGTTTCGGAACTACAAGCCGTCCGTGTCGAGTGACCCGGCGAATGTGCAGGATCTGACTTTCGCGTTCTCGTATCTATTGGGTTTCCCGAACAACGGCAAGTTCGGCAGTCTGCCTTTCAAGCCTGCGCAGACGGGAACCATGTCGGCCACCACTCCACAGCCTAGTGGTGCAACTCCGCAGAAGCCCGGAGGAGGTGTGCAGCTCGTATGAAAGGCGACCGCATTCTGGCCATGGAATTCGTCATTCTGATTGGTGTCGCTAGTTGGGGCGCCCTAAAGAAAGGCTACTATCCATGGCCAGCAACCATCGTGAAGACGGCTTTGTTCGTATCGCTGCTGGGTTTGGTGGCTGCTGCTAGTTCCGAGCTGGCCGCTACCCTGGGTGCCGGGTTTATTGTGGCTAACCTTGTGCGGATGTACGGCAAGGGCGCTACATACATGGGTGGCATCCCGACGGACAACAGCGGTGCTGTTGTGGGGGAGGGTGGCATTCTGCCTTTGAGCTTTAAGGCTAACGCGACACCGGCAACACCTGGTACGGGTGGTCCGCCTAACCCGCCTGGTACTCAGCCGGTCAATCCCATCAACCCGGGATCGGGTTTGGGTCCCAAGCAGCCAATCGTTTAAGGTGGGATTGTGGCAGTCTCCTATGCGCAGGCTGAGGGTCTGTGGATTAAGGCGGGTGGAGATCCGTCGGTTGCTGCCATCGCTGCCGCCATCATGTTTCCGGAATCCGGTGGGAATCCCCAGGCTATTAATCCCACCGATAACAACGGCACGCAAAGCTCATGGGGGCTGTGGCAGATTTCAACCGGCACGCACGCCACACCAGATCCGAACTGGGCCGACCCGCTGACTAATGCGAAACTCGCTGTTGCGAAGTACAAAGGTGCGGGTAATTCTTTTCGGCCGTGGGGAACGTACAATAGCGGTGCGTATCGGCGGTACTTGCAGAATGGGGTACCGCCGGACATGTCTGCCGGTGGTGCCGGTGGTGTTACGGGTGTGCCACCAGGCGGGTTTCCGGACAACGGGATTCAGACTGTCGCTTCGGGTGGTGCGCTGGACCCGAACACGTGGATCACGGGTATCGGAAACCTACTTGGGCAGCTAGGTAACTATGCGTTCATGGGACTGTTGGTTGTTGGCGGATCGGTACTGGTGTTGATCGGGCTGCTGATGATTATCCGTGATTCGTCTGCCACGTCTTCGTCGTCTACCGTGCTGAAACTGGTTGGTGCGGGTGCTATCGCAAGGAGAATCCCGTGAGCTTTGCCGATGTGTTTCAGGGATTGTTTCGGAATGATCCCAAGGATAACCAAACGGTGACGACCGATGGTGACGACGTTGGTGTCATGAACGATTCGCTCACGCATGCTTCGGTCCGGTTTCCTACTGCGTGGACGTCTCGGGTGCAGACACCTATCAAGCGTGTTCCGTCGGGCAAGATGTGGTCGCATCCGGAACGCTACACCGATCAGAATTACGGGGGGCCGCAGAAGTGAGAACCATGTATGACGCGGTTACCGCTTCTAACATTCCCCGTAGTGCTGCCATGGTTGCTGGGTATGTTGACGGGCGGTACCGGTGGTCGAGTAGCGATTGGGCATTGTTTCCGAACGCAGTACATGTGCCTATCGCGGTGTTTGCTTCTACGAATGACGGGGTGGTGTTGGATGTTGAGAATGGGGACGCTACTCCAGTGGAAGCGCCCGGATGGGTTACGAGAAGACGCGCCCACGGAATTGTGCCTACTGTGTACTGTTCCGCATCCATTCGCGGGGCTGTGTACGACGCGTTTATTGGAGCTGGAATTGCTCCCCCGTACTTCTGGATTGCCGATTATCGGACCAGTACGGTAGCTATTCCGGCGGGTGCTGTGGCCTGGCAGTATACGGATGTCGGTCCGTATGACCTGTCACATGTTGGTGACTATTGGCCTGGTGTTGATTCGGAGGATGGCATGTACGCATATTATCGCAAGGCTTCTACTGGTGACACGGCAGTGCTGTTGGCTAACTCGGATTTCGTGGGGTCGCCTGTGCCGGTTGGTGTCACACCGGCGAATGTGGATGATGCAACGTGGGATGATCTGGTCGGTCGCTTTGCTCGCAATGCGGGTGTCGTGGCTGCTGCGAACGCTGCCGCTGGGGTGACGCTTCACGTGGTGGTGGGCAATGGCGTGTAAGATTTCGGTTTCTGATTGGGTGTATCTGGTTGCCTCGTTGGCTGCCTCGTATTACCTGGTGCAGATGGAACGCGGGCAGGAACAAGATGTAGAACTACGGGTCTACTGGTTTCTGCTCAAGGTGTCGCGCAAGCTCACTAATGCAGCAGTGCAGCTTGAGAAGCGGCTCAACACTGAGATGAATGCTGCGCTGGATAGGCGGCCGGTATGATCTTCAAGCTTGGTGCAGATGTCGAGATTGACCTGTTGACCGGTGATGAGATTGCGGGGAAACTGAAGGATGCGGTTACCGGGTCCAGTGCTCGGGGTAGGGCTTTCACCTTGGCGGGTTCCAACTCCGTGTTGGAACTGGTCAATGCAGCTCTGCCTGGTGACGGGGTCATCCGGTTGGGACAGCCACCGGCAGGCTCCGTGTGGAACGTTGTCAGCGTCACGCTATTGGGCGTTGACGATCACACAGCTAGCGCGGCTAAGGCAGCGTTGTACGTTGACTCGGACCCGGCTAATCTGAATATCGCCTCGTGCGTTATTCCGGCTATTGCCGTGCCAAGTTTTCAGGCCATCTCTAAGCAGACGTTGTGGGCGCATAGCGGCGGGCGACTGTGCGTGAATGTTTCGGGATCCGGTAACACACAGGTAGTGTGTACCGTGGGTGTCGTGGAATACAGCTGGGAAGAGATCTTTGACCTTGGGTTGCGGTAGTGCAGATTCCGTACAGCGCGTTTGCCAACGCGCAAGGCTCCGCGACGATTACGATCAATGACGTAAAGTCAGGACTGACACGCGTCATTGGTCAAATCAGCGTGGAATGCTTGACTGCCTTTCGGGTAGGGGCAACGGCGACGTTGAAAATGAACGGTCGGTATCTGACCTCGACCATCATTGCTTCGGGAGATACGGCGTATAATCAGCCGTACATTGCACAGAACACTAGCGATACTATTACGGCCGTGTTTACCGGCTTCACCAATAAAGACCAGGTAGCTGTCACGCTATACTGTGTTGAAATTCCATGGACGGACAACCCGCCCTCGTCGATTACGGTATGACATGGTATCATTCAACAACCCGGTCATTCAGTACCTGGTTATCCCGTCGGGTGCAACCAGCGGTGCGCGCATCGTACTTGATGGCGTCAATGGTTTTATTCTGGTATACGATGCGTTCGACTCGCTGGTTGCGTCCGTTGCCGGCAAACCCGGTTCCGACAACTTCGGGAACTTTATCTACCCGGGTGTCACATCCTATGACTCAACTACTCAACTCATCGCGGTTGACTTGGGTGCAGGACAAGTCATTTTTCAACCTCTCGGCAATCCGTCACAGACACCAGCTAGTATCATCGGTACCAACATGCTGGGATTCGACAGTGTCGCACCACTCATGCAGTTGGTTTCACCCAACAGCAATGCCGCATTCCGCGACACCATCTTTGAACTATGGGGTGCCAGCAAAGATGGCACGGCACTAGAACGTGCCCGATTGTACGCACAGACCGGTGACATAGACTTTCAAGTTACCGGCATCATCCGGTATGGAATCGAGGTGTGGAACCAACCCGGGCTGAACGTCAACTGGGCTAACGTTGGTGCACCTTTTGGCAATTTCGCTTATCGGCGTAACGCGTTGGGGGCTGTAGAATTCACGGGTATGCTTCAGTGGAACGGTGCCGCTACGCCTGCGCCGGATCCGGTTTTCACACTACCTGCCGGGTATCGACCTAATCGGATTGTGCATCTGGGTATATTGAGTAGCCCTGCTGCTGGCACTAATCCCACTACGGAGACTGTGGAGATTACGACCGCTGGCGTTGTGCAGATTACCAACTACGGTGTTGGTCCGAATACGCCTCTGTCGTTTGAGGGTTTGGGCTTCTATCTGACGGCCCCGTAGCCGGCTGTGCGGAGAGTATGCGGCGCTCACGGAGAGTCATCGTGGGCGCCGTTATCGTATCGTGACCGGTTCGAGACCGCAGGGTTACCGGAATTCCGGAAAACCGTGTAGAGTTCTGGGTACAACAGCAAGACGGAAACCGGGAGACGAGATGGACCACACGTACGCCACCACCAACGACGGACACTTTGTCGAAATCATCTCCCTGGGAACCGACAACGAAGACGGTACGGACTACTGCCAGATCGTGCACCACGAAACCGACACCGCCGAATGGGTCAGGGCCGATAGCTTGACGACGCTGCACGTGGACCAGCCGGAAGACGACGTACTCCCTGCCGAATATGAGGAGGGGTACGGAGACGGGTACGAGGGCTACAGCTATTACTGAAAGCTGGCTTGGGCGAAACCGCGAAAGCGGTCCGGGGAAACGTGACCCCGCTGAAGAGCCCACGGGAGAGGGAAACATGACCAACACGCTGCCCGGGCACGAGCACTGCCTGTACGTGGACAACACCACGCCGGAACTCAACTCCGATCTGAACCGAATCGACAGGTTCATTGCGTTCATGAGTGACCGGATCATCGACACCGCACCAGAGCTGGAGCAAGTTGTTGCGGACCATGGTGCCGAGAGCGACGCAGTCGCGGCGTACGCACGAATCGTCCTTGGCGCTATTCAGGAGGTCGAGGGCGTGAGCGAGGCTCGCGATTGCGTGATGAACGAGATCATGAACCGCGCATACGCGGAGAACGCACAGCGCTGAGTGTGGTATTCTGTTGGGGTGGCGGGACCGACAAGGTCCCGCCACCCTGGCCGAAAGGTTCTGCATGTCCGCCCCCGAATCGCAGCAGCAGAGCGAGCCGAACGTCAACATCGCAGTGACCACTGTTCTCATGCCTACCGGGCATAAGTGGACTGCTCTCGAATTCCTGTCCGGCAACACGAAGTATGCGTTCGCGTTACCGGCAGAGTTGGCTCGCACTGTTGCCGCGCAATTGCCAGAGGAGTTACACGTTGCCGCCGAAGAGTGCGACATCCACAACCACGACCTCCCGGGTTTCCCGGGCTAAGAAAGAAGAGAACTCCGTGACCACTGTCGCCACCGCCCCCGCCCCGTCCACCCTTTTCGGTCTCCCGGAATTCGAGTCCATCAAGACTCGCGCTTCCGAGAACCGTCCCAAGGTCGACGTGCCGGACGAGATTCTGGAAATGCTCAAGCAGGCTGAGAACACGGGCAACCGCCTCCTGTTCCCCGTGCGCGACGCGAACCACTACGACACCATGGCGAACGTGCTCTACTGCGCCGGCGACCTCCTGAACCGGTCCGTCACCCCTGCGCCGGGAATCAAGGTCGAGGGCAAGTTCACCGTCGTGAAGACGGCCGGCGAGGCCACCCACCTCCGCGTCCGTGTCGGGAAGCGCCGTGGCGTGAAGCCCGGAACCGCGAAGTCGGATGCCGTTGCCTCCTCCGAGTGACCAGGCGGACCTACCCCCGGTGACGATCGTTCATCGGGGGTGGGGTTTGCCTTGCCCCGTATGCGGTCGTGCTGCTGTTGAGTTTGCACACATGTTTGATGGATATGTGTATGCAAGGCATCGGGAGTACGTTTGTGAGGTTTCGTGGCCCAACAAAGCGTCCCAAGCGAGATCCGCGAAGCGCTTGAGGCCAACGGGTTTAGGATAGAACTCAGAAAGAGCGGTCATTGGTTTTGTCGCCATCCGGATGGAACCACCTATACCATTCCGCATAGCATGGCACGACGATCCTTTGTCCTCACGCGAGTCCTGGGGATAATACGAAGAACCGAACGGGAGAGAGGGCGGGTGTGGAACCTTTAGTACCGCACAAGCCGAAACCACCTGTGGGAAACTACGGCGAGATTGAACACGGCGGCATCCTGCACATTGTCGACAGGGTCGCTGGCGTTATCATGTGCGGGAATATCCCCTACTTTCTGCCGGGCTTTCCCATTGGGCAGCGCTACGACTTCATGGGGTACTGTAGCGGCTGCGTGACGAAACTGGTGGTGAAAACGACGCGATGACAAATTCAGCTACCGTAAAATTAGCGCAAGTCGAATGGATCATTATCTCGCGTGCGCTCGAAGAGTATAAAATGCTTCACGCAGACGAGATATCGACCCTTGAGACGATCATCATTGAACAAACCATTACGCATATGGCTGCCATCGAAAAGCAGTACACGCGATGAACTTTTACGAGATGCTGGGAAAGCTCGTTGACAAGGCGTCCCTGCCGGAAGGCCAGCAGAGAGATATGCACGCTCTGTTGGAAGTCATGAAAACCATGAATGCCTTTGGGTCAACCGCGCTGCAAGATGTCTCGGCCCATATGCATGAATTCCAGTGGGACCATATTCAGGGGCAGAGGCTCTGCTCGCATTGCAAGATACCGTCGGCTGATCAAACGCCACCGGCAAACAAACCGTATGATTCATGGGGCAGGAGATACTAATGTCAGCTGTGCGCATGTGCGACAGGTGCGGAATCATCTTCTCAGAGAACGCAGAAAACTGGGACTCGGGAAGCGTTGGACGCAAGGTCACCAAGGCCGACGGAACCGTCCACACTGTCTCACGACAGTTTGACCAGTGCGGCGAATGCTCCGAAGGGTCATCCATTGAGCGCCAGGCCATTCAGGGTGGCGTGAAGCCGGGAATCATGCGCGAGGTTTCGGAGCGCGTTCGGGAAACGCAGGAAGACGGCGGCCGACACCGCAACTTCACCATGATTGACGACCAGCAGTAACGTGAAAAGACTCTCGGGAGATAAGATGAAATGGTTCGCGTTTCCAGTCGCCCTGGCGGTTGCGATTGTCGTCGGAATTCCGTTGATGCTTGTTGTTAACTCGGTGATTACGGATGTAGTCGCCTTGGCGCTCCTCGGCATTGCAATCGGTATCGTTGCCGGCTTCGCCTCCCTCATCGCAGGCTCCGTATGGTGGGTATACTTCGGTGGAGAATAGAGCCAACGCCTATTTCGGTGGCATTTATGAACCAGACGTCATGGACCCGTCGAGATATCTCGCCGACTTTAATTGCAATGAATCAGTCGCCTCATACAATGGATTCAGCTACAATGCACCGATTATGTATATGTACAACGGCTTCATCGTATGGCGCGATTGGTCCTACTCCATTGACGGCGAAACGTTCTACGGCTCCGAACATGGCGGACATGACTGCGGAACGCATTTCATGAACATCCGCGTAGATGCCGATTCCTATGGCGAATATGAAGCTCAATATTGGGACAACGGAGACGACACCTACAGATGGTCGACCGTCCTTCAGAAAGAAATAGACCAACAGTAAATACGACTTTGGTATGAGTGCCGACCGCGTTCTCTACTGCAATAGAAAACGTGGCTCCCGAAGTCGTGGCCCCTATTCCGATCATCCCACGGAATAGGGGCCCTTTTGGTTTAGGAGAGGAATCAAATGCTTAATGTTCTATTGATCACCGTATTCATCATGTGGGGAATCGTGTCTCTGGGTGCCTCTGTCGCTGGTGGTGTTGTAATTGCGGTCGGTATCTTTGAAGACGATTTTCCATCTTTTTCCATGGTTATTGGCGGTGCTCTCGTTATGTTCATCGGAATAGCATCCGGTATTGGGTGTGTTACGGTTGGAATGAACGTATGGCCGAATTCATCTGGACTGATAGATGGTGCGTGCTATCGTGCATATTCGAGTACATCAGAAATGCCTATGACGGTAGGTAATACAACCATCGTGGTGCCGTATGACGAAATGCAACTAATGCAGATCGGGTGTAACTAATCGTTTTGGAGGAAGGAATCTAATGGAACTGTATACGATGGAAGACGGAAAGAACATTGTCGTAATGACGAAGGAGGAGTATAAGGAATATGTTTATATGCGGCAGTTCTTAAATTCGCTAGAAATGCTTATCAAAGGTAAAGTAATTGGCGGGGAGTGGAAAGACGCTTAAGCCCCGGGCCATTCGGAAATCGTGAAATCAAAACGAAAGTACACCTCAACTTTCGGTTTCGGATTCCATATTCCCGAATGGCCCCCCCAT
>Ga0137407_10000789_pt1 | contig 20841 bp, 14 predicted proteins | sample CZOMad2_2_16fung_FD_108410 | JGI IMG/M metagenome (GOLD analysis project Ga0137407, IMG submission 108410) | Vadose zone soil fungal communities from Angelo Coast Range Reserve, California, USA - CZOMad2_2_16fungal (Illumina Assembly) | ecosystem: Environmental > Terrestrial > Soil > Vadose... | reverse complement strand
GCGCGACAAACTCTGGTGTGACTCGTGCAATGACAAACCAAAAAGTCGTAAAAAAACTTAGCAATTATGGCGTCATTTCCTTCCGGCGCTAGCAATAGGCAGTTCTATGTTGTTGTGATTTGGTCTGGAAAGAGGAATGTGACTCCATCCACCTGATATGGATTGGTTGAAGGAGCTCAAGAGGAAATTCGAACTCAGGAATCCAACCCTGGGCGAGATCCGCAAGGCCCTGAACAATGTCTATGTGCAGGAGGCAGCGTCAGGGATTTTTGCCCCGCAACCCAGATGGCAATCCAAGAAATAGGGTTAACTGCTTTTGAAATGTTGGTGCCAACGCTGGACTTGTTCCCCAGCGGGGCAGTGCCCCCCATCGAGTGAGATAGCGATTACGTCATGGTTCGTTGGGTGCTGCTGTGCCACATGCGGCCGTGAAGGACGCTGGCGCCAGTCTCAAACGGTGCCAAGAAAGCAGTGGGGGTGGTTGACCTTACCAACTTGGTAAGTCTCATTGGCAGCCGTTCGCTGGATCTCAACTTCTCCCGGGAGTGATTCTCGACCGGGGATGGGAATCTGAGTGGCGTGAACGTAGTCAAGAATGACGCCACCCCAGTTTGCGGTCGCATTGCATATATGAAACTGCATTTGCATTAGTGCTTGACACGCAACTTCTGCGGATGCTAACCTTCGCAACGCAAAATGAACGTTGAGAGGATGGAAGGCTGAGTCGAAACCCGCGGCGTTTTAGAGGTTGAAGGTAACGTAAGAAATCGTGGAGACCCGGAGGCGCGCATGAAGTCGGAGCAAGAAACTCCCGCAGTGCAATCCAAAGACGAGCAAGTAACACATGGGTGGAACCGCCGGGAATTCGTGGTCGCGCTGGCTGCGGTTGCAGCTTCAACCAGCGTGAAATTGGAGGCACTCGCTGCCGGGCCGCGGGAAGTGTTCTTGATCCCGAATTTCCATCCGGCGAGTTGCGGATGGCTAACTACGTTCTCAAAGGAACGCGTCTACTGTGCCAATACTTATCTCACCCATCTGGACCGGGTGGCGGAGGACCCGAACTACTCCTTTGTGATGTCGGAGGTAAACAACATTGTTGCGATCATGAATTTCCGGCCCGAACGCATCCCCGAGCTTAAGCGGCAGGTTGCCGCCAAGCGGTTGGAGTTGGTCAACGGATATTTTCTGGAGTCGGCCATCAATCTCGCCGGTGGAGAGGCCTTGGTGCGTTGTGGAGTTCTCGGGCTGCGTTGGTATCAGAACGTCTTCGGGCTCCGGCCGCGCTTCTCCTGGAACATTGACGTCTGTGGTACGCACGACCAGATGCCGCAAATCACCGCCGGTCTCGGCTTGGAGGCCTTGATCTACACCCGCGCCAACCCCACCGGAAAGTCTATGTACTGGTCGGTTTCGCCCGATGGTACTCGTATCTTGACGATCTCTCCAGGCAGCTATGCCGATGCGGAAATGGTGTTCGCCAGCAAAGAGCCGTTGACAGTTGCTCAGCTACGGGAGCTGGAATCCTTCTTCCAAACTAAGGAAGGGTTCACGCCTGACGGCGCTCCCATCGCCATAATCGCCGGAGAAGGGGACTACAACACCGCGCCGAAGGTCAGAGAATATCCCCGAGAGTTTCTACGACAATGGGCCGAGGTCGTCCCGGACCGTAAAGTCCAGTTCACAACACTAAGCAAGTATGTGGATACCGTCCTTCCCGGTCTGCATTCCGGAAAAATCGAGATTCCTGTTCTCCTGGGCGGTACTGCCTATGACTACGATGCTTTCTGGATCGAAAATCCTGAAGTGAAAACACAATATCGCCGCAACGAGCATGCGCTACAGGCGGCTGAGGCCCTTTCCACAATTGCCAGTTTGCAGGGGAGTCACGAATATCCCGTTAAGTCCCTTTATGATGCCTGGATTCTCATGTGCCTGAATATGGACCGCAACACCATATGGGGTTCGGCGGGCGGCATGGTATTTGTCAACGACAAATCGTGGGATGCGCAGGACCGTTTCCAGTGGGTCAGCAAAACCACCGACGAGGTTCTAGCTTCTTCGGGGGCCGTTGCCATCCCACCCGGGGACCATGTAGGACTCTTCAATCCGCTGAATTGGCGGCGGAATGATCCTGTGGCCCTTCAGTTACCGACGGGGAAGAGCCTCGAGAATACGAAGTGTGAAGCGCTCGATGATGGATCTGTGCTGTGTTCGGTGGAGATGCCGGCACTGAGCGTCGGTGGTTGGAACCTTTCCGAGAAAGCGCCGGCCGCGGCTGTCGCCATCGAGTTGCCGGAAGCCATTGAGACCGCTCATCATGTTGCTCGGTTTGATCCTAAGACCGGCGCTCTTACCAGCCTGAAACTGAAGGCATCGCGCCGCGAACTGCTGGCCGCGCCCGCCAATGTCATTGTTGCTGAACGCCCTATTGAGAAGCCCAAAGACGATCCCGGCGATCACATGCCGGCGCGCCCGGGGCGGGAGCGGCTGGCCACTTCAAATGACCAGCCGTCTGTCATCAAGGTCAAACGCGGTCCGCTCACGACCACGGTGGAGGTGACGGGGACTTTCTACGGGGGTGGTGCGATCCGGCGTGTGGTCCGATTTTTCGAAGATCACCCACGCATCGACTTCGAGACGGAACTCAATGACGTTCCTAACTACACCGTAGTTGTTTCTGAGTTTCCGCTGGCGGAAGATGTGGTTGAGGTCCGCCGCGCTATTCCCTTCGGTTTCTCGCATGGCGCCTGGGTTCGGCCCAACCCGGATTTGCACGGCTCGACCAAGGGCATTGTTCCCGCAGTTCGGTGGATTGACTTCTCGCTGGCGAACGGTGGCGGGTTCGCGATCTTAGATCGCGGATTGAGTGGTCGAGAGATCAATGGGCGCACTCCCATCATTTACCTGCTGAACGCGGAGGACAAATATGATGGCTACGACAATCCTTGGCTGAGCGGCAAGGGGCGTCACATCTTGCCTTATGCGATCGTCGCTCACGATTCTCCCTGGGACCAGGCGCGCATCCCCCACATGGCTTGGGAATATAATCGTGCGCCCGTTGTGATTGCGGGTCGTATTGCCGCGCCTGCACAGTCGTTTCTTGAGACTTCCGAGAATGTCGTGGTGGAGGGATTGAGACGCGAAGGGAATCATATTGAACTTCGCATGGTCGAAGCCCTCGGCCGTTCCGGCGTGGCGGAAGTCGCCCTAAGATTGCCTCATCAAAGCGTGGCACTGACCAACCTGGTTGGGGAAAAGATTTCCGCACTGCCGAAATCATCACGCTATAAGGTCCCGGTCCGTCCGCAACAGATTGTCACCATGCATTTTGAAACTTCAGCGGTATTGCCCGAACCGAAGCCAGTCGAGTCGTGGGACCCATTTGTTCCAGAACACAAACTCGCCGAACTGCACGCCTACGATCCAAAGCTGATTGGCCATCCGCCGTTTGGTTTTTGACAAGTGACGGCAGCACAAGGTCAAAAATGCAGGAAAACGGAGGACAAGCACTGAGTTTGACCGCGGCTGGCTGGCCGGAGGCAAACTTGTTTGAGACGGGAGAAACCCGTTCTCATCTGGTGACCGCTTGCAATAAACTGGCTTTCCCTATGTGTGCTTTATCAATCAATGGACAAGCCACTGAGCGCTATGCTGCTCCAGCGCTCGACAAAGGTCTCGACATCCTGGAACTGTTGACCGCTGAATCAGACGGTCTGACTTCCAGTGAAATCGGCAGGCGTCTCGGACGGACCGTAGGCGAGATTTTTCGCATGTTGGTCCGTCTCGAACAACGAGGGTATGTTTGTCAGAATCCTCCCGGCGATCGCTATTATCTGACGCTCAAGCTGTTCGAGGTTGCGCACCGCTATTACCCTTTGCACCGATTGGTGTCCGAAGCGAATCCGTTGCTACAACGAGTCGCGCATAAGACCGGCCAGTCGTGCCACCTGGCCATGATGAGCGGCGGCGAGGTGGTAGTGGTGGCGCAGGCAGACCCGCCGGGGAACATGGGTTTTGCTGTCCGGCTGGGCGCCAGAATCGATCTCCTTCACACCGCCTCGGGGAACATTATCCTGGCCTTTCAGGAGGACGAGACCCGCGCCCGTTCACTCGACGCTTGGCAGAGTCAATCCGGCAAGAAAATTCCCCCGGACCTGGAAGACCACTTGGAGCGTATCCAGCGGCGGGGATTCGAGGAACTGCCGAGCCGCGGAATCAAGGGGATCATCGACATCGGTTTTCCTATCCTGAATCAGCATGGCGAAGCGATTGCGGCCATGACAGTCCCTTTTTTGCCTTATGTGGATGGACGGGTCAGCCCAGCTAAAGTGAAAGAGGCACTGCGGACTGCGAGCAGTCACCTTTCATCCGCAATCGGCGGCAAGTCACTTTCCGCGGGAGAGAGAAAACAACGCTGATGGCGGAGAAATACTTCGAGGACTATGACGTCGGTGCCGTCCACACAACGACCGGGCGCACCATCACTGAGAGTGACATTGTGGTCCATGCCGGACATACGGGAGATTTCTTTCCCCACCATATGGATGCCGAGTTTGCGCGCACCGCGCGCTTCGGCCAGCGCGTTGCCCACGGCACCATGATATTTGCTATCGGTATCGGACTCACCGCCATGCAGATCAATCCGGTTGCATTCACCTACGGGTACGACCGGCTACGTTTTATCAAGCCGGTTTATATCGGAGACACTTTGCGGACCCGGGTCGCCGTAAAGGAAAAGCGGGACGACCCGAAGCGCGCAGAAGTCGGTTGTGTGGTAGAGGCCTGCGAGGTGCTGAACCAGCGGGATGAAGTTGCCCTGTACTGCGAGCACATCCTGCTGGTGACTCGACGCTCTTCTGTCTTGGAACCGTTGGTGCAGTAGGCGTTTGTCGGGAACACCTCCGGCCGAAACGCGCGCATGAATTCCCTCGGAGAATCGCTGGCATGGAAATAACTTTGCGGGGACTGACGTGGGACCACCCGCGCGGGTATGCCCCGCTTATAGGCGGAGCTCGCGAGTATGAAAAGCACAACCCAAACCTGCATCTCCAGTGGAGCCGCCGTAGCCTGCGAGAATTCGGAGAAGCACCAATTGAGCAGTACCTTGACCAATACGACTTGCTTGTCGTGGACCATCCTTTTGTGGGTTTTGCGGCCGCCCATCAGGCTTTGGTAGATCTCGCTCCGTTCTTGAGCCAGGATGAAACGCTTCAACTTAAAAAAGATTCCGTGGGAGCGTCGTGGCCCTCCTATTGGTATGGTGATGGTCTGTGGGCCTTGCCGCTCGATGCTGCTACCCAAGTGGCCTGCTATCGCCCTGACTTGTTCGCCGAACTGCGGCTGACACCGCCTCGAACGTTGGATGAGGTCTTGCGCCTGGCAAGCCAGGTGCGTACCGCAGGCAAGTTCATCATTGTTCCTGCTTGCCCTACTGACGCGATCAGTCTTTTTTTTACCCTAAGCGCGAACCTCGGACGTCCCATTGCCGAAGACGCAGAGCAGTTTGCGGAAAGCTCTGCGGGGGCAGAGATACTGGAGCGCTTGCACGCGCTGATCTCTGCGTCTCACCCCATATCAGTCGATTGCAATCCGATCCAGGTATACGACTTCATGGTTTCGGACGCATCGGCAATTTATTGCCCCTACGGCTTCGGTTATTCCAACTACTCTCGGGTTGGCAAGTCCGTTTTGTTGCGCTTCACCAATGCGCCGGCCGCCGGTTCCCTTGGCAGCGCGGGGACCATGCTGGGCGGTACCGGAGTCGCGGTTAGCGCAAAGAGTGCGCACACCAGCCAAGCCGCGGCTTATGCGAAGTGGCTGGCCAGTCCACAGCACCAGCGGGGCACCTATTTCCGCGAGGGCGGCCAGCCGGCAAGTTTGGCGGCTTGGACTGATCCTGATGTGGACCGGGCCGCGCACGGTTTTTTCTCGGGAACATTGCAGACCTTGCAGGGAGCTTATGTGCGCCCGCGCTTCAACGGGTTCGTCCGCTTCTTTGAAGCGGCCGGTATCCAAATCAACCGTTGCCTGCGGGGGATGCTTACCGACGCCCAACTGCTCCGCTGGCTCAATGAAACCTATGCCGACTACCAGCGAAACAGAAATGCAGCATGACCCGCAATCAAAGACTCCAAAGGATTAGGAGGATCCGGTGAAGAACCCAAACCCTGACACTGCCAAGCATAAGGAAATCGTGATCTGGAACGCGGAGGACTGGTATTACGAGGATTTTGAAGTTGAAAAGCGTGCGCGCTCCATCCGGCGCACTATCTCGGAGGGGGAAAGCATGATGTTTAATGCCATGGTCCTTGACATGCATCCCTATGTGGCAGATGACATCTTCGCCAAAGAGGAGGGCGTGTTTGGCCGGAGGCTGGTCGCAGGGGCCATGGTTTTCAGCCTGGGACTGGGGTTGATGGCGCACAATTGCATCCACACTTTTAGTTACGGCTACGACAAGTTGCGCTTTATCAAGCCGGTGTTTATCGGAGATACCATCTATACCATTCGCACCAACCTTGAAAAGTGGCCCAAGTACCCGGAACTCGGCATGGTGCGGGTCTCTTATGAGGTTTTCAAGATGCCGGGTGAACTGGTTTTGTACTGTGAGCATTTACAGACGGTAAAGTATCGCAATTCCTCGTCGTACGAACCACAGGCGGAAAAGAAATAGCGCAACAACATCAGACCATGAAGATCATTGGATACCCATCAGCACCTCGGTCCTTTGGGATGAGCGATTACATGAAGGCGACAGCGGGACTCGATGTCGTGAAATCGATGCACGTTGAGGCCGATGTGGACGAGGCCTTCACGCCGGAAGAAACCAGGTATCTTCTGCGGCTTTGCGATCAGCCAGGCAATCCGTTGAGTGGCACCGTGGCGTGTGGCGTTGTCCCGACGCTACTTTCATCGTCGATCATTGTGGCGTTCCTCGAGTCAAGGAGAGAGTTATCGAACCGTGGCGGTCCCATATGGCAGAGCTGGCGAAGTTTCCCAATGTATTCTGTAAAATCTCCGGCATTGTGGCCTACGCCGATCCGGCAAACTGGGCCGCAGAGGACCTGCTGCCTTACATCGAGCACGTGATTGCGAGCTTCGATTGGGACCGGTTAGTGTTCGGCAGCGACTGGCCAGTGTGCACATTGTCCGCCAGCTACCGGAACTGGGTGGAAGCCCTCGGTCGGATTACTAATTCGCCGGGGGAGGCAAATCAAGCGAAGCTCTTCCACGACAATGCGGTTCGTGTATACCGACTCGCCTGAATCCAGTTCGGGCAATCTCAGACGCAAGGCTGTGGTTCAGGCACGTCAGATCCCGAATTCCCTTTGGATTGCGGCCGTGTGTTCGCCTACCGCCGGCGCCGGCTGGCTATCGGTCAACACGTCATGATCAAGCCGGATGGGGCAACGGGTGGTAAGGATTTCGCTGTTCTTGCCGCCAACGAGTTTTTGCACCATTTGCAGTTGCTCCATCGCTTTGCTGGCGAGAAGGCTCGGCCAATCCAACACCTCCGCACACCAAACGTCGGACGCGTTCAACGTTTCCAGCCAGCATTCGGTTGTCCGCTCGCGCAAGCGCGCTGCGATCAGTTTCTTGAGTTCATCGCGCCGCCGAAAAGCCTCGGCAGTGTCCGTTACTTCCGCCAGTTCTGGCAATCCCAGCAAGCCACTGAGTGCGGGCAGGTGATTCATGGCCAGTGCCAAGTGTCCATTCGCAGTATCGTAAACACCGTAAGGCGCGGCCAGATACGCGTGAGCGTTGCGATAGGCTCCCCGCTGCGGGGGGGTGTGGCCGTCGTTTAAATATACCGTCAAAACTTCAAACTGGAAGTCCAACAGGGACTCTAACAAGCTGGTCTCTACCAGGCTGCCCTGTCCCGTGACGCCACGGCGTACCAGGCAGGCCAAGATCCCCTGACACAGGTTGTGTCCGGCCAGCATATCGGCGAGAGCCAGTGCCATGGGAGTCGGCGGGTCGTCGGCATTGCCGCTCAGCCACATGATTCCGGACCGTGCTTGCGCCAGTAAATCCTGGCCCGGGCGGTCCCGCCACTCCTCGGCGTTCCCGTAGCCGGTAATTGCCCCGTAAACCAATCTGGGATTGATGGCCGCCGCGCGGTCGTAGCCGAACCCGATCCGTTCCATCACCCCGGGCCGAAAATTCTGCACCATCACATCGGCGCGTGCCAGGAGCTTGCTAAGCCTGTCCAACTCGTGCGGATCTTTGAGGTTGGCCGTATAACTTTCCTTGTTTCGATTGATCGCCTGAAAAAGCGTGTTCTCTCCCCGCTTGTCACTGCCGCTGACGTACAGAGACCGTCCCAGGTCGCCCGCTCCAGGCCGCTCGATCTTGATGACCCGAGCGCCCATGTCCGCCAGACGCAAGGTCGCGAGCGAACCCGAAAGGAACTGGCTGAAATCAAGCACGAGAATGCCTGTCAGTGGCTTTCCGTCGTCCTTCGTTTTAGGTGAAGCGCTTGTGATTGGGTTCTTCCGGGTCGAATTGGTCATTATATAAATGAAAATGAGCTTTTATTAGTGGTAAATATGTTACTCAAGCCGGGGCTTGGATGCAAGCACTAGCAGGGCTGTGGGACTTGTCGGGGGCTGGCATTTACAGGCCCACGTGGTGATTTGCCCAATTCATTCGGAGATCAAGCTCGAGCCTAGCCTTCCAGTTCGGAGAGGGGAAAACCGGTCTGCCGCCACGTTTTCATTGACAAACGAATGGTTTCAGGAATACAAAGCTATCGCGAGCGCCACGAGGGCAGGGACATGACGATACTTGCGGCCGATACCCGGCAGCAACGAGTAGGAGACGCATTGAGTTCGGCCAAGCCGCCTAGGCCAAAGGTACTGCGTCCGATTGTTCTGATTGGCGCCGGCGGAATCGCTCGCGCCGCGCATTTGCCGGCATATCGCAAAGCGGGCTTTCCGGTGCTATCGGTCGTGGACACTGACGTCGCTAAGGCCCGGGAATTGGCCAGCCAATTTCAGATACCGCTGGCTACGGATTCGATCCATGAGGCTTTGCGCCAGGCCCCACCCGAGCGGGTTATTGACGTCGCGGTTCCCGCGCCTGTCCTGCTACAGGTTCTGAAGCAGGTCCCGGATGGATCGGCGGTCTTGCTGCAGAAGCCGATGGGCGAGACTCTTCAGGAAGCGCGGGCCATTCTCGAGTTATGTCGGCAAAAGGGGTTAACCGCAGCCGTGAACTTTCAGTTGCGCTGGGCGCCGGTCATGCTTGCCGCCCGGGCACTGGCTACCGCCAACTTACTCGGAACTGTGCATGACATGGAAGTGCGGGTCAGCGTTCATACACCTTGGGAGTTGTGGACCTTTCTGCAAACCGCGCCGCGCCTTGAAATCCTGTATCACAGCATTCACTACGTTGATCTGGTCCGTGCCTGGTTCGGGGACCCGGTCAGTGTGTACGCCAAGACGGTACGCAGTCCACTCGCGCCTGCTTTTGCGGCCACAAAGACCACTGTCATCTTCGACTATGGCGACTGGACGCGGGTCTGCATCTCCAGCAACCACAGCCACAAGTTTGGCCGCGAGATGCAGTGTAGCTCAGTCCAGTGGGAGGGTACCGAGGGTGCCGCGCATGCCGTCATGGGAGTCAACCTGAATTACCCAGTCGGAGAGCCCGACTCCTTGAGATTTGCCTACGAGAAGGAGGGCTGGCTGCCGCTTCCAACTGAAGGCAATTGGTTCCCTGACGCCTTCATTGGCTCGATGGGATCGCTGCAGGCCTTTGTGGACGGAACTACGGACGACCTTCCCAGCAGCGTCGAAAACGCGATTGGAACTATGCGGGTTGTCGAGGCGGCCTACATGTCCAGTGAGCGCGGAGGAATCTCCCTGCAACTTCCGGAGCTGAGAATCTGACGTCAAGTTTGGCGCCAGTTCCTGCCAGCGCCCCACACGGCACCGCAGTCTCTCCGCGCCGTTCCAACCGCCGCCGCATTTCTTCGATAGAAGAGCCCAAGGTTTCGGGGTAGACGACCCAAACCACGAAGAACTGTACGATCATCATCAGGGCGAAAAACGTGAACGGGTAAGCGCCGGAAGACGCCGCCATCACCGGGAAAATTCCAGAGATCAGGGCGTTCATGAACCAATGACAGCTGGCCAGGCTTTGTCCTTTTGGCGCGGACCGAGTTGGGAAATACCTCGGCGAGATATACCCAGATGACCGCCCCTTGCGAGAACGCGAAGGGAAGCGTCACACCCAGATTCTGCTGGCCGATCCAGTAGTGGGAAAAATAGGCGAACAGGATCCCAAACACCACGTTGAATTGAAAGAACCCAACCAACTGTCCGCGCAACTTGGCCGGCGCGATCTCAGCGATATACATGGGGCCCAACACGGACGATCGTCCGATAGCCAGTCCTCCGATAAAGCGGAAGACAATCAAGGAAGTCCAACTCCAGGCCGAGGCGCAGCCAACCGCCGATACCAAGTACAAAATGGCGAGGACTTTAAGACTGTCGCGGCGCCCGAAGCGTTCTCCGGGAATTCCCGCGAGCATGGATCCCACTACCGTCGCCCGCAGAGCGCTGGCCACGGTTACGCCCGGGAGGAAAGGGGCTAGCTGGTAGACCCCGGACAGAGCATATTCATGCTTTTTCTCGTATGTGGGAGTGCACCGTTTTGATCGGTCCAGCAGGAATTCGACCTTACTTTGTCACCGCTGACGACTTCCGCCCAAAATCCACGCGGACGGTCAATATTTCGTAGGGATGAATGGGAACGTTTATTTTTCCAGCCGTGAGTTGCAGAGGAGATCCTTCAGGCTGCTCCATCAGGTTGGTTTCAACTGCCTTGGTCGAACCTTCCGGCAGCGTCATGTGAACGTCCGCGTCGCTTCCCGCCCATTCGTACAACCGGAAGATCAAGCTGTCGCTGTCCTCTGCCTTCTTCATAGCGGTCAGAACGACATTCTGCGGTTTGACGGTCAGGTATGAGCGCTCCGGGGGAAGCAATCCAGAGTGGGGGGACACCTGCTGGGCAAGCAGCTTGTAATTGTATTCATAGCCGTGACGGACCGTTAGCGCATCTTTCCAAGTCCCGGCGTGCGGGTAGAGTGCATACCCAAAGTGATGGTGGCCACGGTCAGCATCAGGGTCCGGCCACACCGGAGACCGCAACAGAGAGAGCCGGAGTACGTTGTCCCTGGTGTCATACCCGTACTTCGATTCGTTGATCAGACTGAACCCATGTTCTTTGTCCCCAAGGTCCGCCCAGCGCAGAGCGGGAACCTCGAACTTCGCCTGCTCCCAGCTATTGTTGCGCGTGGTGGGGCGCTCAATCGTGCCGAAGGGAATTTCGTAAGTCGCCTTGTTGCTGCTGGCCGCCAGCGGGAACGCCGCTTTGAGCAGGACGTGGGTCTCGTGCCAGTCAATATCGTTTTGCACGTCAACCTGGTCGCACCCTGCGTACAGGGTGATGTCTTGAACGAACTTCGAACTCTGCCATGTTCTAACGACCCGGATCGTCGCCCGCAAGGGTCCTTTCTCGATGAGTTCGACTGAGTCGGCACCATCCAACAAAGTGAAGACTTTTCCAAAGTCGGCATCAATGTTCCATGCGTCCCAGCGCTGCGGAGTGTCTTTGAACGCAATCAGTTCGTTGCCACAGCCATTGGCCGCCAGAGTTTCGAAATGCGATTTCTTGTCGTAGAGGCTGGTGATGCACCCGCTTTGAGGATCAATCGAAACTCGAAGAAGATTGTTCTCAAGGGTCAAACCGCTTGCCTTTAGGTCGCTGGGAAACGGGCGCGAACCGGGAACTACGCGCAGCACCTTGTATCCAAGGGATGGAACGCGTCTGGCTTGGACCAGAAGCCGGTAAGTGTCGGTCTTGGCGTCATGAGAGATTGTCTGTGACGGCTGCACCTGGCCCGCGGCGTCGAGCACGGAAACCTCTTTACCCGCGGCCTCCGGCATCTGCACCTCGGCTGTCACCAGCCCGTCACGCTCCCAACTCAACGGATTGAACACCAGCAAGGGAACCGGTCCGGCGGCGCGGGTATTGATCTCCGCGGACAAAGCCTTGATTGCCTGCGATGAAACCTCGTTTGTCGCCCATTGGACGTCGCGGTAATCCTGTTGCGCGTCTTTGTAGATAACTCCGATTCCCGATCCTGCCGCCAGATCGTGAAACTGATTGAAGAGCGTTTTCTTCCAGGCTTCGCTCAACTCTGCCCCAGGGTATGAGCCGCCGGCCAGCCAGGCCAGCGAAGAGTACTTCTCGGCATCCAGCAGCGATTCTTCGCTCCTCCTCATGCTCGCCTTATGTTCAGCCTGGGAAGTAAGCACTCCGCGGTGATACTCAAAGTACAATTCGTCTTTCCAGGTGGGAATGCTGAGTTCACCGGCTGGCGGAAACGGTAGTTGTGCGCCGTTCTTCGCGATCGAATCATAGTTCCAGACCGGGGAGTCAGAGGCAACCTTGGCCTCGATTTCGGTGAAGTAGGTCTGGGCTGTGCCAAAATGCATAGCAGGAAGCGCCTTGTCTCGCCCCATCCAGTGGGTCCCCTCATCCAATATGGCCCGCGTAGGCCCGCCACCGTGATCCCCAATTCCGTAGAGGTCCATCATTTGCAACATTCCGGGGGAAAATTCCCGGGCCTTCGCCAAGTCCTCGGAAAGGCGCAACGGATTGAGATTGTCGTTGGCATAGTCGTGCGGAAAGTAGGCGAGGACCTTGCTCCCGTCAGGGGACTCCCACCAGAAAAGCTTGAACGGCAATTTATTTGTGTCGTTCCACGTCATCTTCTGGGTCGCAAAATAGTCCACGCCCGACTTCTTGTAGATCTGCGGCAGTTGCCAGTTGTAGCCAAACGAATCCGGATTCCAGCCGATGCGCACATCCACTCCGTATTCCCGTTTGTAATAACGCTTGCCGATGAGAAGCTGCCGTACCAGAGACTCCCCGTCCGGCATGTTCAGGTCAGGCTCGACCCACATCCCGCCAACGATTTCCCAGCGGCCCTCCTTGATGCGCCGCTTGATCTCGGCGTTCATCTCGGGATATTTTTCGGCCATCCAATTGTTGTAGGCCGCGGCGGATTGGGTATAGGTATAGTCCGGATATTCATTCATCAGCTGAAGCGCGGTGCCGAATGTGCGTTTCACCACGTCCACAGTTTCGCTCCAGGGCCACAGCCAGGCGGCGTCAATGTGGGAATTGCCGGTCATATGAAAACTCGCCGGTCGCATGACCGGACGGAGGGGCTGCAGATTGCTCTCCGCCCGTTCGAGAGATGCGTCGAATCCAGACTGATCGCCCTTGTCCAGCGCGGCCAAGTCAACGGCCGCGACAGCTTTCTCCAAAGTTGCTTTATCGCCATCAACACTTCTTGAGAGTGAAGGAATGAGAACCGCATCCGACAAGAACTCAGTACGAAGATCTCCCGGATTCGGACGGTGCGGGTCAAAGTCAATCTGCAACCGGACCCCGCGGAACACCTTCTTGTCGATCGTGTGCAGCAACTTGACCGCCACCAGAACTTTGTCGCCCGGCTTAGCCGCGTCGAAAAGAACGATTGGCTCCAGGTCCTCTCCCATGGCAACGCGGCGCCCATTGAAATAGAAGACTTCCGGCAGAGGATCATTGGCGTAGGCCATGAATCGCAGCCATATCTTGGTTCCGGTCAGGTCATAGCCGCTCAAATTTTTCGGGACCTCGATCCACCGCCGGTACCAGACTGCATCGCTCGTGGCCTCCGCGCCCGCTTTCACGATCTGCCAGTTGCTATCGTCGAGTTCCACTGCTTCCCCGTGCTCCACATTCCCTGCGTGATAACGCCAGTCGTCGGCGGGAAGCTCACTAAGCTTCGACAAGACGCCGAGTACTTTTTGCGACGTTGGCGATAACCCTGCGATTGCGTGGGCGGCCTGATCATCGAACTGGCCGACGCCGTATGACCTCAATCCGCAGATGGCCAGGAGCAGCAGCGAAAGCCGAAAGAATGTGCTGTACGAACGGCGCGAAACCAAAGCGTAAAAGGGTCGACTCATAAATCGGGATCTCCTGAGGTTGGACTTGTGACCGGCATGCTTATTTGGTCAGCAGGCTATTGATTGTGCCAACCACTTGTGCAGCTTGTAATTCAGCCCCGTCCCCATTGAAGTGAACGGAGTCTTGATACATGTCCGGGTGATGCGCCATGAGTTCATGTTGATCATCAACGGCAATGCCATCTTTCTTAACAAACTCGTTGGCAATGGCATTTCGTGAATCGATGCGGGAATTGGTCGGTCCTGGGCTAGCTTCAGTTTTTACTGGAGTGGTCGTGGCCCACACCAGCCGGGCACCCGGGGCCGAAGCTTTTATTGCACGCAGAAAAGGCGAGAAGCCGTTCTTGTATTCCGATTCCGAATAAGCCCATCCATGCATGCCATTGTTGAAGTGCACCAGGCTGAAATGAACGCCCTCCAGAGCAGAGAAATCGTCAATTTGCCGGGGGAGCCGAGGGTCTCCAACGCATGCTGAAGTTGCGATGAGATAGACATTCGCCCTTCCCGCCAAAAGGCGCGTTACGGCTGGAAAGTAGTCTCGGGTGATCGAGTCCCCGATCAGCAAGACGTTGGGCAGTTTCGCATCGGCGCTTGTTGGACGCACTTCCCATGTCCACTCAATCTCTTCCGGGATAGAAGCTGCCTCCTGCGCAAACAGGAATATCGGCATGGCTGAAACGATCAGCAAGCCGGTCAACAGGCGAGGAAACAAATCTCGATGCCTCAAGGATGAGCCTCTCTTGGTGAAGAATGAACCGAGTGAGCAGGGATGGATGGGCTACGATTGCCTGCTCCGGGGAACAAGTCCATCAAATATTTGAGCGCTTGTCAATGTAAAATATTGGATTAGCTCGCACTATGCATGGGATTTAAGCACTCAAATAGCGGACTCCCCCAACGGCGAGTTCTGGCGGAGAAAGTCAGTGAGCCCACACCTCTAGTGCCGACTTGAGGAAGAGGTTTGTGACATGGATCACGATCTGCTCGGCGAGATTCGGATTTCCCATTCGAATCGTATCCAGAATCAACTTATGGTGGGGGAGTTGGGGTACCCAAGGCTGTGTATCCAAATTCTTAGCTAGGGCGCGCATTCGCGTAAACGCGTACAGCGGGACGACCAAGCGTCGGCCGTACTCAAAAAGAAAAGGATTTTCTGGCTTCTCCAGCAGGCCCATATGAAATTGCTGGACGTGGTCCACTACTTTTTGAACATTGTTGGCTTCGATCGCGCTCTGCATATCTGCCATAGCGGACTCGAGGTCTCCCAGGGGAAGTTTGCGCTCTGCAACCAGGCGCGCCGCCAATCCTTCGAGCACGCCCCGAACCTGGTAGATGTGAATGATATCCGCCTCGCGCAACTTGAGGACTCGAGCGCTGCGCCCATGCCCCTTGGTTACGAATCCTTCCGTAGTCAAAATGTTGATGGCTTCGCGAATGGAAATTTGCGCGACGCCGTACTTGCGGGCCCATCGGGCTTCAATGATCTTTTCGCCGGGAGCGATCTTCCCCAACAGGATTTCCTGGCGAAGCTGGGTGGCGAGATTTTCCTTTAACAGGCCTCGCGGCTCCGGGTTGCCGTTTCGTAAGATGGTCTGCGTCTCTTCCATCATATAGAAGTAGTCCTGAGTTCTATGGTGCAAGGCACATTCCTGTCAACTCCAGGACCGTACCTTGTCAGTTACGTATGTTCTCCAGCATGTGCAGCGCTTGTTCAACATCCGGGTCGTGGGGGATGAGTCTCAGAGCTTCGACAAGCTCGGCGCGTCCATTCTTTAAATCTCCGGAGCGGCAATAGATCAGCCCAAGGTTCTTGTGCAGAAGCGGCAGCGCGGCACAATTTCCGCAAATTTGCAGGCCCTCCTTCAATTGCGAGATTGCCTGCGGCCAGTCATGGGAAGCCGCCGAGGTCAGCGCAAAATTACCCAGGACCTGCGCCCGGTCAGTGATGTGCTGTTGGGCTTGCAGGGCGGCAAAATGATCCTGAAGATGCTTGGCCTCTTCGGGGTCGGACTGGACCAGGAGGCGGGAGAGGTTGTAAAGCGCTTCCGAGTAATCGGGATCAATCTGGATGGCACGGCGCCAGTGGGCTATCGCCCCTGCTCGATCCCCTCTGCGCAGCAGACCCTGGCCCAGCGCATACTGGACGTCAGGATTGTTCGGATCGAGTTTAGCTACCTTCTCGAACAAGTCTACTGAGTTCCCCGTATTGCCCGCCTGTTTTTCGATCAGACCCAACAAATACCAAGCGTCGGCAATATTAGGGTCAAGACGCACGGCCGCTTCAAGTTCAGGTTTGGACTCGGAGTTGCGCCCACGATCGAGCAACGCCCTTCCTTTGTTGTAATGGGCCACGGCAGATTCTGGGCCCAAACGGACAGCTTCGGAGAATTCCGCTAAAGCACCGTCCAGATTGAATTGGTCCGCCAGAGCGATCCCGAGGTTTACGTGGGCCTCCGGGGCTTTGGGATCAAGCGCAATCACTTTGCGGAAATATTCGACGGCCTCGGTCGGCTGGTTCAAGCGCGACAATACCATCGCCAGGCCGGTAAGCGCCTTGGTGTTGCCTGGGTCGATTTGGACCGCGTGCCGCAGCGACTGTTCCGCTTCGGCCAATTTCGACTCGCTCGCCTGGATGAGCCCGAGATTTACAGATGCTTGCCCGTACTGAGGATTGTTTTCTATCGCCTGCCGGAACGATTGCTCCGCGGCTTGATTATTCCCCTGACGACCGTAAAGCACGCCCAGGTTGTTTTGCGCTTCCGCATATTGTGGATCCAGGGCGACTGCTTCTTTAAGATGCTTTTCGGCATCAGCGGTCTGGTTGGCGCGCAGACACAGGAATCCAAGTTGATTGTGGGCCGAAGCAAAGCTGGGATCTACTGCGATGGATTGTTCAAGAGCACTGCGCTCGCCGGGAAAATCTCCAAGCCTGTCGAGTGCCAGGGCAAGATTGTAATAGGTGTGCGCGTTCTTTGGGTCCTCAGCCACGGCTTCGCGATACAAATCTACCGCGCGCTGGATTTCGCCCGTCAACAAGAACTCATTGGCTTGCGTGGCTTTTGTGCTGGCTATGTTTTCCTTCACGCTGTCTTGCTTTCGCTGTTGGAAAAGCTTCAGCTCTTCTTGAGCTTTGTCTTCCTGCCCAAGGGTCCGCAGCACGACTGCCAACTGAAAATGGGCCTCGTTGGAGTCGGGCCTGAGTTGTAACGCCTTTTCCAGTTGCTCTTTTGCCTCAGCGGATTTGCCCAGCTTGGCTAGCACGAAGCCGAGGTTGTAACGAGCATCGTAGTGGCTGGGGTCGACGGTAACAGCGCGCCGGAGCTTGTTCTCCGCTTCCGTGTAGTTTGCCAGTCCGCGGTCCACCACGCCCAGGAAGTAGAGCGCGTCGAAGTCATCCGGCTTGCGCCGAAAATAGTCCTCGATCACCGGCAAGGCGGTGTCGAACTCCGCCAGAACAACCAGGGCCTTTACGTAGGAAACCCGGGCCACATCGTCCTTAGGGTCGAGCCGCAAGGCCTCGTGAAACTCCGCAACTGCCTCGCGCAGCCGCTCCTGTTGGACGTAGGCGAGAGCCAGATTGGTGTGCGCCTGCGCCGACGAGGGATTCTCTTTCAGAATGCGGGAGAGGATGGCGACCGCTGCCGCCGTTTCTCCGGTTTTGGAATATGCGATCGCCAAGTTTAGCTGTAAGTCTTCGTTTGCCGGCGCGTTCTTGAGATGAGCAATGGCTGCGGCATATCTGTGCTGATCAATTAGGGTCTTGCTCAGTCCATCAAGCGCCGGAACGGACGTGGGATCAGCTTTGAGGGCGAGTTCGAAGGCCTCGATCGCGGCGGCCGGCCGATCCAGTTGGCGGAGGGCCATTCCTTGGGCCGCCTGCGATTGCGCCGAGTCAGGCCGAATGCGGTTGCTGGCGCGAAATTCGCGAAGGGAGCCATTCGCGTCGCCTCGGCTTAGAAGAGCGAGTCCCAGATTGTAATGTGCTTCCCACGAGTTCGGATCAATACGGAGGGCCGCTTGAAACGCCGTCACGGAACAAGAGAATTGGTTCCGTTGCCCGAAATATGCACCCAGAGCGCTATAGGCTTGGGCGGAGGGACGCTCCGCGATGGCCCGCTCCAATTCCTCGGGGCCCTTGCAGGGAGAAGCTGCCTGAGACCACGCGATCAGGCTAAAAGTAAAAGAAACGGCAAAGCAATGGCTAAGCGCTTTCACAACGAATCTGCAGACTAGGCGCCATGCCTTCGGGCCAAGGCGTTTGCGGGCACAGAAAAAGTGCATGTTCGAGGCTGAAGCCGGGCTGCGCCTGACGCGCTGCATTCGACGTCCCACCGAGAAGGTAGTCCATCAGATTGCTGAGCGCTTGTCAATCCAAGGAATCAGGCGCCATTCGAGGCGTATCGGGTCGGATTGAGCGCCCAGCGGAGGATTCTCACGCCCATACGAATGATATGATCGCTTCGGAAATGATCGGCCAACGTGCACCAGGATGCCGCCTTCGAGCAAGCCGGGTCCTCCTTATTACCATTGTTTTCGTCGCTTCAAGCGTGGGAATTCGTACGCTGGCATTCGCCCAGGGTGTGGCAAGCGGCGGCAAGGCAGTACCGGCCCGCCCTTTACCTGCCGGGGTGAAGCCACCCATGGTCCGTTACGAAGATGTCGCTGCCCAAGCCGGGCTTACCGGCGTCATGGTTTCTGGATCGCCGCAGAAGAAACAGTACATCATCGAATCGACTGGGACAGGGGTTGCGATCTTCGACTACGACAACGACGGTCTTCCGGACATCTTCGTGGTCAATGGCGGCACGCTGGGGACGGGCGGGCCGGAACTGACCCACTTTCTGTATCACAACCTTGGTGGCTTGAAGTTCGAAGACGTAACCGCGAAAGCGGGGATCACCCACACCGGCTGGGGACAGGGTGTTTGCGCGGGCGACATTGACAATGACGGCTACACCGATCTGTTTGTGACGCAGTGGGGGCAGAACGCCCTCTATCGAAACCAAGGCGATGGGACCTTTCGCGAGGAAACCAAAGAGCGCGGGCTCTGGCAGCCTAAGCCGCGGTGGAGCACGGGTTGCGCGTTCGTTGACTTCAATCGGGATGGATACCTTGACTTGGTCGTCGTCCACTATTTGGAACTGGATATTGCGAACACGCCGCATCCGGGAGAAAAGTCCCAATGCCAATGGAAGGGAATGCCGGTATTGTGCGGCCCACGTGGCTTACCGGCGGAGACGGTGTCGCTTTACCAGAACAATGGGCACGGTCATTTCACAGATGTCTCCGACCAAACGGGCATTACGCGGCCCAAGAACTACTATGGATTTACCCCGCTGACCGGAGATTTTGATGGCGATGGCTGGCCTGATATCTATGTGGCCTGCGACTCGACCGCGAACTTGTACTATCACAACAAGAAGGGAACGGGCTTCGAGGAAATCGGTCTGGAAGCGGGGGTCGCCTACAACGAAGACGGACGCGAGCAAGCCGGTATGGGAGTAGCGGCTGGCGATTTCGACGGTCGGGGACTGTTGAATATATTCAAGACAAATTTTGGCGACGATACGCACACCTTGTACCGCAACGACGGAAGCAACAATTTTGAAGACGCCACGATCCCAACCGGGCTTGCGGTCAACACCAAGTATTTGGGATGGGGAACTGCGTTCATTGATGTCGACAATGATGGATGGAAGGACCTGATCGTCGCCAACGGGCACGTGTATCCGGAGGTGGATAACGCGCATAGCGGCGAGAAATTTCGACAGCCGCGCTATCTCTACTGGAACGGCGGCGAGGGCCAGTTCTTTGACATGTCATCCCTGAGCGGACCCGGAATTGCGGCGGAGCATTCTTCGCGCGGCCTCGCCGTCGGCGATTTGGACAATGATGGCGAGATGGAGATCGTCATCGTCAACATGGACGAGCCGCCGTCTTTGTTGAAGAACGTTGGCCCGCACCTGGGCAGCTCGCTGTTGGTAAGGGCGCTTACCGCAACCGGCCGCGACGCGGTGGGCGCCCGCGTCACGCTGTCGGTCGGCGAGCACCGGCAAGTTGACGAAGTGCGCAGCGGCGGCTCGTTCATTTCGCAGAACGATTTCCGGCTTCACTTCGGACTCGGCAAGGCCAAAACGGCTGACTTGTCAGTGCGCTGGCTCGATGGCCAGAACGAGAAGATTTCCGGCGTTGCGGCCGGTCACATAGTTACGATCCAGGAAGGCAAAGGAATCGTCGCGACACGGCCATTTACTGCCGTGGACAAGTAGCAATCCCCGTGTTCATGTCAGGGGGGGCCGACGGTTCGCGAACCGTGACGATCTGATCTGCGACGATCGAGCCCAGGTGTTGTACCACCCCGCTCGGCCAGTTGATTTCGATCATTCGCGCTTGTTTTGATACGCCCAGACCAAAGTGTGCACGTTTGTCATTCGCCGAGAGGTAACTTCCAGCTGTGCTCACGAAGGCATACTGTTCGTGTCCGTCGTCCCCAACCAGACGGATCCGTGCGCCAATTCCATCGCGGTTGCTGAGCGTGCCAACGAGATTGAGCGTGAGCCAGTGATTTCCGTTCCCTCCTTGGTTGCGCAGGATGACGGCGGAGCCATTATTGCAATTGATGACGGCGTCCACGAATCCGTCGTTGTCCAGATCGCCAAAGGCGGCCCCCCGGGCCGCCATGGGGACCTGAAAGGCAGCGCCGCTCTGACCGGACACATCGTGGAACCGCCCCCCAATATTCTTCATGAGAAGCAGGGGTTCCCGGTAGCGAAGGCCGGGGTCAGTCAGTTCGATGTTGTCCATGACGTGC